>Ga0255340_1005038_pt1 | contig 12315 bp, 8 predicted proteins | sample wastewater_treat_7_FD_192417 | JGI IMG/M metagenome (GOLD analysis project Ga0255340, IMG submission 192417) | Wastewater microbial communities from Lulu Island WWTP, Vancouver, Canada - plant10 | ecosystem: Engineered > WWTP > Wastewater > Unclassified | place: Canada: Vancouver, British... | reverse complement strand
CATCTCTGTCGGAGGTCCGGGAGCAATATTCTGGATGTGGGTAAGTTCCATTGCGGGTATGGCAACAAAGTTTTTCGAAGGGACCATCGCTGTGATGTACAAAGGCAAGGATTCGGCCGGAGAAACGCAGGGTGGCACCATGTATATGATTACCACGGGCTTAGGCCCTAAATGGAGACCGCTCGCAGTTTTCTTCTCTATATTCGGTTTGATTGGCACGCTCTGTATAATGCAGTCAAATCAGCTCACCGAGTCTGTCACCTCGCTCTTCTTTGCTCCCGAGCAGAACACCATTTTGTTGAGATTCATCATTGGAGTCATTATAACGGCTATTGTCGCAGGTGTCATCATAGGCGGCATCAAGAGGATTTCGAAGGTCTCTACCAAACTGGTTCCCTTAATGGTTGGGCTATATTTTCTTCTTGTACTCTTTATAATGGTCAGACATATCGGTCATGTGCCTGGAGTATTCAAGGATATAATCGCTGGAGCCTTCACCCCGAGAGGGGCGCTGGGAGGAGGTATCGGTTCGATAATAATGATAGCCCTTACCGGTGTGCGACGTGCGGCTTTAGTCAACGAGGCAGGTGTCGGCACCGCATCCATGATGCATGGTGCTTCAAAGAACAACGAACCTGTTCGTGAAGGTCTGGTCGCAATGATTGGTCCCTCTATTGACTCCGGTCTGGTATGCACACTTACAGCTCTTGCCATACTTATCGGTGTAAGAATGGATCCGTCAATCATGCCCGCAGGATCAGGAATGAGTTCTATGGAGGGTCTCAAGTTTGCCATTAATGCCTTCAATGCTTCGATTCCCGCCGTGGGTGGCTACCTCCTCTTTGTAATGGTGTTGATGTTTGCCTTCAGCACGATGTTCTCTTACTCTTATTACGGACAAAAATGTACCGGATTTCTGTTCGGTGCACAATATGCAAAGTACTACAACATTTTTTTCCTTCTAATGCTGATAGTGTCGGCAATGATTCCGCTAAAGGCGGCGGTCAGTCTCATTGATACGGCTTACGCCCTTATGGCATTCCCGACTATGTTTACACTATTCATGCTGGCTCCAAAGGCTAAAAAGCAGATGAAGAGCTATTTTGCAGCTAATAAAAAGGGAAAGAAAGTCAATAATCCAATTACAGCCAAATGAATCCGACAGATTTTTTACAAGAAGCGATAAATGGGGGACTCAAGTCACTGTACGGCGTTGAGCTCCCCCAATCAGAGATCCAGGTACAGGCAACGAGGAAAGAGTTTGAAGGAGACTATACCCTCGTAGTATTCCCGCTACTCAAGATAAGCAAAAAGGCACCCGAAACAACGGCACGGGAAATAGGGGCTTATCTTGAGAAAAATTGCCCCGATGTTGATTACTTCAATGTCATAAAAGGTTTTCTCAACATTAAATTAGCTCCTTCTTTCTGGGCTGGAGTACTAAAATTCATTGGTGAAAATGAAAATTTCGGCCAATTGACTTCTACCGGAAGGACCGTAATGGTAGAATTTTCTTCACCCAACACCAATAAACCGCTCCATTTGGGTCACATTCGCAACAATCTTCTCGGATGGTCCGTTTCGCAGCTTCTGGCTGCTAACGGGCATACTATCGTAAAGGTCAACCTTGTAAATGACAGAGGTATACATATCTGCAAATCGATGCTCGCCTGGCTCAAAGAGGGCAATGGCGAAACTCCTGCCTCCACCGGACGTAAAGGAGATCATCTCGTGGGTGATTATTATGTGAAATTCAACAATATGCTCACCGATGAAGTGAAAGAGATAATGAAGAGTGAGGGTATGGAAAAAGAGGAAGCCGAAAAAAAGGCCGGCGTGCTCAAAGAGGCGCAGGAGATGCTTATAAGATGGGAACGAGGTGACAAAGAGGTGGTTGAACTCTGGAAAAGAATGAATGGATGGGTTTATGACGGATTTGACGTTACATACCGCAATCTCGGGATAGAATTCGACAAGACATATTATGAGTCAGAAACCTATCTCTTGGGAAAATCCCTTGTCCTTGAAGGACTGCAAAAGGGCATTTTTGAAAAACAGGAAGATGGTTCCATATGGTGTGACCTTACGGAAGATGGGCTTGACAAGAAGCTCTTACTCAGAAGTGACGGCACCTCGGTCTATATGACACAAGATATCGGTACAGCCCACCAGAGATATGACGAATATGGCTTTGATGAGCACATCTATGTTGTTGGCAATGAGCAGAATTATCATTTTCAGGTACTCAAGCTCATCCTTAAGAAGCTCGGATTTGAGTGGTCCGACTCCATTTACCATCTCTCTTATGGTATGGTGGAACTGCCGGAAGGCAAAATGAAATCACGTGAAGGTACGGTCGTGGATGCCGATGACCTTCTCGAAGGTATGTACAATACAGCTAGGGAGACCTCTCTTGAACTCGGCAAAATTGAGAACATGACTGCTGAAGAGCAGGATGCACTTTTCAGGATGATCAGTCTTGGAGCGCTGAAATATTTCATTATCAAGGTGGACCCCAAAAAGACAATGGTTTTTGACCCAAAGGAGTCAATTGATTTCAATGGCAATACGGGGCCCTTTATCCAGTATACCCACGCTCGTATAAAATCAATACTCAGGAAAGCTGCGGAGCAGGGCATGGCACCCTCAATGACAGGAGCATTACTTCTTCCTAAGGAAGAGATTATCATTCAATTGTTGAGCACCTATCCTGACAAGGTAAAGGAGGGTGGCGATGCACATTCTCCTGCAATTATCGCCAACTATGCCTATGATCTGGCAAAGGAGTTCAACCAGTACTATCACGACACCTCTATTTTGAGGGAGGAGGATGCGGATAAACGCGCCCAGCGCCTCTATCTGATATCCATAATTGCACAGGTTCTCGTCAAGGCGATGGCTATTCTCGGTATCTCACTGCCTGAGAGAATGTGATGATTCCCACCACCAAGAAAGAGATAGAAGTCCTCGGCTGGGATGCTCCCGATGTAATCCTTTTTACCGGAGATGCATTTATTGACCATCCCGCTTTCGGCACTGCCGTCATAGCGAGGGTGCTGGAGAATGCAGGATACCGTGTAGCCGTAGTGCCGCAACCCAATTGGAGGGATGACTTGAGGGACTTCAGAAAACTCGGGGAGCCAAGGCTCTTTTTTGGAGTTACCTCCGGAGCAATGGATTCGATGGTCAACCACTATACCGCAGCTAAGCGTCTGCGAAGCAATGATGCTTATACACCAGGTGGTAAGGCTTCGTTCAGACCCGATTATGCGGTTACCGTATATACCCGAATTCTAAAGGAAATCTTTCCGCAGGTACCGGTTATAATAGGAGGGATAGAAGCCTCTCTGCGCCGCCTGACTCACTATGATTACTGGCAGGATGTGCTCAAACCATCAATTCTTGTTGAAAGTGGAGCAGATCTTTTGGTCTACGGAATGGGGGAGAGGCCTATTCGTGCAATAGCGGATATCCTTGCCGGCGGTGCACCTCTCCATGCTCTGAAATCAATTCCACAAGTGGGGTATCTTTCCTACAGTGAGCCCTTGGAAACACACATTACTCTTGCTTCATTTGAAAGTTGTAAGTCTGACAAACGGGAGTTCGCTGCCAATTTCAACATTATTGAGGATCAGGCTAACCATATGGAGCCGCAAATGCTGGTGGAGAGATGTGGAGAGCACTTTGTATGTGTAAATCCTCCTTATCCGCCGGCAACGGAGCAGGAAATGGATGCTATCTATGCTTTACCCTTTACCAGAAAACCACATCCGAGGTATCGCGATAAACACATCCCCGCCTATGAGATGATTAAGCATTCGGTGACCACTCACCGTGGCTGCTTTGGAGGTTGCAATTTCTGTACTATTGCGGCTCATCAGGGCAAAATCATACAATCTAGGAGTCCCGAATCCATACTTGCTGAGGTAGAGGAACTTGCAACAATGCCCGATTTCAAAGGGAATATCACCGATTTGGGTGCTCCTACTGCCAATATGTATAGGATGAAGGGCCGCAACCGTTCACTTTGTGCCAAGTGTCAAAGACACTCCTGTCTCTTTCCTTCGCGTTGCGAGAATATGGATACTTCCCATAAGGAATTACTATCGCTATACGAAAAAGTCCTCAAAGTTCCAGGCATCAAAAATGCCTATATCGGCAGCGGCATCAGATATGACCTCTTTCTTGACAAAGATGGTTATTTGGACTCCACTTCAAAATCCTATCTGGAACAATTGGTTACAAAACACACTTCCGGTCGCTTGAAAGTGGCACCGGAGCATACCTGTGACAATGTTCTCAGGGTAATGGGCAAGCCCTCTTTCAAACTTTTCGAAAGGTTGAGGCAGGAGTTTGATGCCATTTGCAATCGTAATGGGCTCAAATTCCAGCTTGTGCCTTACTTTATATCCGGTCATCCCGGATGCAGGATGGGGGATATGGAAAACCTTTCGCGTAATCCGTACCTGAAAAATCTTTTTATGGAACAGGTTCAGGATTTTACTCCTACTCCCATGACACGTTCTTCGGTAATGTTTTATACCGGAATCGACCCCAAAACCGGCGAACCTCTCTTCGTAGAGCGCAATCCTCGGAAAAAACAGAGACAAAAATCATTTTTTTTCAAGAAATAATGTGAATTACATTTGTATTTGAAAAAAATCTCCTAATATTGCACATGTATATTATTCGAATCACTATATGATAGGCACTAACAAAAAAAGAGCTGTGATTAGCTATGAAAATATGTCTCCCGAACTCTTGGAAGCATTCAAGGAGAAATATCCTCATGGATATGCGGATTATATGGGTGACATCTTCAAGGTTGTCAAACCGGACGGTACCTTTTTTCATGCTGTTTCTGTTGAGATTCCCGATGCGATCTATCTTGTAAAGATTAAGGTGAAGGTTGATGATTATGAAGATGTTCAGAATGGCCTTTTCAAGGATGAGAACGATGACGACGACAACGATTCGAGTGATGAAGGATTCCCTGCAAGCGACGAAGACTTCGCTGATGCCCAGGGTTCGGATGAAAACGAGGAGTAGTTACACGGGTACGTGTTACGGGGTGCGTGTTACGGGGTATGGGATACGGGGTACGAGGTGCGAGGGGGAGTAATGAGTAATTAAAAATAAGCTAATAGCTAACGGCTAACGGCTAATAGCTAACATATAGAGCGTGGCCCGAAAGGTTGCTCTTTTTGATTAATGGAGGCGTGAAATTATTTTCCAGAATAAGAAAAGGCTTTTCGGCCATACCGGAGCGCACACAATTAGTGTTGCTCTCGTTTGTCGTAGGTCTGGGGTGCGGTTTTGCGGCTGTATTACTCAAGACTATGATTAAATGGATCCATCACGGTCTAACCTTCTGGTTTGACAAGCCATCCGACGGTTATTTCTATCTCATATATCCGGGCATAGGAATGTTTCTTTCCTTCCTTTTTGTAAGGTATATTGTCAGGAGCGATATCAGCCATGGAGTTACCAAGGTTCTACTTTCAATATCTCGCAACGAATCTCGCATAAAAGCTCACAATACCTGGACTTCGATCGCGGCAAGTTCTGTCACTATCGGATTCGGTGGTTCAGTTGGGGCAGAGGCACCTATAGTATATACCGGTGCTGCGATAGGCTCTAATGTGGGCAGGAGTATGGGCATGTCCTACAAGAACATGACTATTTTACTTGGATGTGGTGCTGCAGGTGCTGTGGCCGGTATTTTTAAGGCCCCTCTTGCGGGAGTACTATTTACTCTTGAAATATTGCTTTTCAACATTTCGATGACTTCCATACTGCCGCTGCTGATTTCTTCAATCACGGCAACGGTGGTTTCATATCTTTTTCTGGGTGATGCTGTAGCTATTTCAAACACCACCGAGACCTTTTCTATGGGTAATTTGCCTTATTATTTCATTCTCGGTATCTTTTGCGGTATAATATCACTTTATTTCATCAGGACCACCCTGAGAGTTGAGGACAAAATGAGGCGTATTCGCAAGCCTATGAATCGTTGGATTATCGGCTCAATTGCGATGGGTGTATTAGTGTTTCTTTTTCCGCCGCTTTACGGTGAAGGGTACGATTCTCTTACGCTGATGCTCAACAATAATCCTATCGAAATGGCAGGCGGCATCATCGGTGAACGTCTTTTAGCCAACAAATGGTCTATACTGATATTTTTCACGGCAATTCTGCTGGTCAAGGTATATGCAACCGCTTTTACAAATGCAGGAGGCGGAGTTGGCGGTACTTTCGGTCCGACTCTTTTTACCGGAGGTATTGCTGGATTTGTACTCGGCCGTTTCATCAATCTTACCGGAATACATGTTATTCCTGAGGCCAATTTTGTGCTAGTGGGCATGGGTGGACTGATGGCCGGAGTAATGCAAGCCCCCATGACCGCTATATTTCTCATAGCGGAAATAACCGGTGGATATGACTTGCTGATCCCGCTTATTCTCACCTCTGCTATCTCATTTGCCACAATCCGGTTGGTCGAGCAGTATTCTATTTACACAAAGCGTATTGCGCAGCAGGGCGATTTGCTTACTCACGACAGTGACCGGGCTGTTCTAATTTTGCTTAAGACATCGGATCTTATCGAGACGGATTTTTCTACAATCCGCATCAACAGCAATTTGGGGGATTTAGTCAAGGTGATTGCCGTTTCCAGTCGCAATATTTTTCCGGTCGTGGATCACTATAACCAGTTTCAGGGAATTGTCTTTCTCGACGATGTGAGGAGGATGATGTTTGACCAAAGCCAATATGAGAGCGTTCAGATACATAATATAATGAAAAATGCTCCTGCTCTTGTCTATTACGATGAAAAGATGGAGAGCGTAATGAATAAATTTGAACTTACTCAGGCATGGAACCTTCCGGTGGTTGACAGGAATAACAAATACCTTGGATTTGTCTCCAAATCCAAGATTTTCTCTTCATACAGAGAGCAATTACAACAGGTTTCCCATGACTAAACTCTATCTTGACTATATTGCAGGGGCGATGAATGTCAAAGTATGGCAAATCGAAAACTGCATCTCCCTGTTCGATGAGGGTGCTACCATTCCATTCATAAGCAGATATCGTAAAGAACGTACGGGTGCATTGGATGAGACTCAGGTGTCTGAGGTTAGATACTGGTATCTTCGATTCGAGGAGCTCGAAAAACGCAAGCAAGCCGTCCTCAAGAGCATTGAAGAGCAAGGGAAGCTAACTGACTCCCTCAGGACAGAGATTGAATCACTGACAGATCCTCAGGTGCTGGAAGATCTCTACCTTCCATTCCGTCCGAAAAGACGCACAAGGGCATCGATTGCCAGAGAGAAGGGACTTGAACCTCTTGCTGAAGCTATATTTAATATCAAATGTGATGATCCGCAGAGTCTGTCTGAAAAGTTTATAGGAGAGCAGGTTCATTCGCAAGAGGAAGCCCTTGCCGGAGCCAGTGATATTATTGCTGAGTGGATTAGTGAAGCACAGCCTGTGCGCGCAGACCTTCGCGATCTCTATTCGAGATGGGGTAGGGTAGCCACCAAAGTCTCAAAGGGAAAGGAGGAGAGTGAGGAGGCATCAAAGTATCGCAACTACTTCGACTATTCGGAGCGTCTCGACAAGATACCTTCTCATCGTTTGCTTGCCATTCTTAGGGCTTCGGCAGAGAGTATAGTTGGTGTCAAGGTTGATGTGCAGAATGATCACGCCATTGAACGCATTTCCAGACGCGTTTATCAAGGAAAACGCAAACCCTCATATGCAGTGCGCGAAGTTCTGGATTTCGCCATAGATGACTCTTACAAGCGTCTTCTTCATCCTTCGATTGAGAATGAATCCCTTTCTGCAGCAAAAGAGAAAGCAGATATTGACTCCATACGTGTTTTCGGAGAGAATCTCAGGCAACTCCTTCTGGCTCCGCCGGTGGGTGAGAAGCGAACTCTCGCCATTGACCCGGGATTTAGGACCGGTTGTAAGGTGGTTTGCCTTGATGCACAGGGAGCACTGCTATACAATGATACGATATATCCCCATCCGCCTGTTAATGAGAAGATAACTGCGATTAGGAAGATTTCGCATTTGGTGGAGGCCTACAAAATAGAGGTTATCGCCATTGGCAATGGTACGGCGGGTCGTGAGACGGAGTCTTTTATCAAAAAAATAGCACTTCCTCAGGGAGTAAGGGTCTATTCCGTAAGTGAAGATGGTGCTTCAGTCTATTCAGCCTCACCTATTGCCAGAGAGGAGTTTCCCGACTATGATGTTACAGTTAGAGGTGCTGTCTCCATTGGCCGTCGTCTTATGGACCCATTGGCAGAGTTGGTCAAAATCGATCCCAAATCCATAGGAGTTGGCCAATATCAGCACGATGTCAACCAGACTCTGCTGAAAGAGCGTCTTGATACTGTAGTTGAGAGCTGTGTAAATAATGTAGGAGTCAATCTGAATACTGCGAGTAAGCACCTTCTGAGTTATGTCTCCGGCATTGGTCCTGCATTGGCGGGCAATATCGTAGAGCATCGCGATGAGAATGGAGCATTCGGCAGTCGCCGTGAGCTGCTCAATGTGCGTAGACTCGGCGAGAAGGCATTTGAGCAGTGCGCAGGCTTTATGAGAATACCGGATGCCGAGAATCCGCTTGACAATTCGGCTGTTCACCCTGAGAGATATGAACTCGTGGAGCAGATGGCTTCTGATCTGGGTGTGTCGCTGAAGGATCTTATTTCCAATGAGCAGATATGTTCTTCAATTGATATTAATAAGTATGTTTCCGGGGATGTGGGAGAGCCTACTTTAAAAGATATTGTAAAGGAACTGGCCAAGCCAGGCCGTGACCCCCGTTCAATAATCAAGGTTTTTGAATTTTCATCAGAAATCAGAACTATTGAGGATGTTAAGGTTGGTATGATACTGCCTTGTATCGTAACCAATATTACCAATTTTGGTGCATTTGTGGATATCGGCATAAAGCAAAACGGCCTGATACATGTCTCTCAGGTAAGCGATAAGCGCGTGAATGACCCCTCGGAAGTTCTCAAATTGCATCAGCAACTCCATGCGAAGGTTGTAAACGTAGATTTGGAACGCCAGAGAATCGGCCTCTCATTGAGAGGAATGTAAGATTTTTTTATATCTTTGTTAGATTATTAACTAAAAACAGAGAGATTATGACAAGACAGGTTGTGATTATTCCCACTTACAACGAAAAAGAGAACATTGAAAAGATTATCAGGGCGATAAAAGGGCAGGAGGTAGATTTCCACATTCTCGTCATTGATGACGGTTCTCCCGACGGTACTGCAAATATTGTCAAATCTCTCCAGAATGAGTTTGCTGACTCGCTTTTCATAATTGAGAGGGCAGGGAAACAGGGACTCGGCACGGCCTATATAACAGGTTTCAAATGGGCTGTAGAGCACAAATATGATTATATTTTTGAGATGGATGCCGATTTTTCGCATCCTCCAATGGATTTGGTGCGTCTTTATAAGGCATGCCACGAGGATGGAGCTGACCTGGCCATAGGTTCGCGTTATTGCAACGGAATCAGTGTGGTCAACTGGCCTATAGGAAGGGTAATAATGTCCTATTATGCATCTACCTATGTGCGCACGGTGCTTGGAATGAAAGTATATGATACCACTGCCGGTTTTAAATGTTATCGCAGAAAGGTGCTCGAGACAATTGATTTCTCAAGGATCAAGATGAAAGGTTACGGATTCCAAATTGAGATGAAATACAATACCTATAAGCTCGGCTTTAAGATAGTAGAGGTTCCCATAATTTTCGCCGACCGTACCGAAGGTACTTCTAAAATGAGCAGCAGTATTTTCGGTGAAGCTTTCTGGGGCGTGCTCAAGCTGAGATTCCGTAAGATCAAACCTGCTCCCAAGGCATAAGATCCAACTCAAAATAGATGAGCATTTTTATTCAAAATGGCACAATTATCAACGAGGGGCTCTCTTTTATAGGCGGCCTCTTTGTTGAAAATGGCATCATCCGTACAATCTCTGATAATCCGTCGGATTTTCCGCAATTGCGGGAAAAAGCCGATGAGGTGATTGATGCTTCGGGAATGCTCATCCTTCCCGGAGTTATTGACGATCAGGTGCATTTTCGCGAGCCCGGGGCGGAGTATAAAGCAACTATAGCGACGGAAAGTGCAGCTGCAGTACTCGGAGGAGTCACATCCTATATGGATATGCCCAACAATAATCCTCCCACATGCTCTCAGGAATTACTTGCGCGCAAGTTTAAAAAGGCAGAGCAGGACTCCCTTGCAAATTACTCCTTTTACATAGGGGCATCCAATGACAATCTCTCAGAGCTACTTGCGACCGATTCGCGCAATATATGCGGTATAAAGCTCTTTATGGGTTCCTCTACCGGAAATATGCTGGTAGACAACCCTCAAACCCTGGATGCTATTTTCTCACAAGTACATTCGCTCATTGCAACTCACTGCGAAGAAGAATCCATAATCCTTGCCAATATTGGGGCAGCAAAAAAGCGCTTCGGCGATGAGATACCGATCTCAATGCATCCAAGCATACGCAGCAGAGAGGCCTGCATTGCATCTACCACTAAGGCAATAAATCTGGCGCTGAAATACTCGTCGCGCCTCCATATACTCCATATAAGTACAGCTGAGGAGGTTGAGTTGCTCCGTAAGGCAAGATTGCAGAGTGACCGGATTACCGGCGAGGTATGTATTCATCATCTATGGTTCAGCGATAGTGATTATGAGAAATATGGCTCTCTGATAAAGTGTAATCCTGCTATCAAAAGTTCTTCCGATCGTGAGGCACTGCGTCAGGCGCTGCGCGAAGGAGTAATATCCGTGGTTGCAACAGATCACGCACCACACTTGTTGTCGGAGAAAGAGACTCCTTACCTCAAATCGCCATCCGGCATTCCATTGGTGCAGCATTCGCTTAGGGCTATGCTGGAGCTCGTGCGTAGCGGAGTTTTTACAAGTACCGATGTCGTTCGGCTAATGTCACACTCTCCGGCTGATTGCTTCAAGATCTCCCGCAGGGGATTTCTCAAGAAGGGATACTTCGCAGATATAACTATTGTAGATCCTAATAAACCCTCTGATGCCTCGACCATCTCTAAATGCGGATGGTCACCATTTACCGGTTTCAGTACTACAGTCGTGCATACATTGGTCAATGGTGTTCCTGTGGTGCGCGATTCACGGCTTACCGGTCTGAATTCCTCATTACCACTCTCTTTCGATGATTAAGACCAAAAGCAACCTTCCTCTCTATATCTCCATTGTCATCGCCACTATACTGTGGGGATTCTCCTTTATATGGACAAACGATCTCATTGGAATGGGAGTGCCGATCTTTATATTTATCTTTATAAGGATGCTGCTTTCGGGAGTAATAATGCTTGCATTCTCTAGTATTACCCGTACTTTGCAGAAAGTGGCGCGGAAGGATATAAAGTGGATGTTTCTACTGGCATTCTTTGAGCCCTTCATCTATTTCATAGGAGAATCCTATGGTCTGAAGATTACCGGTTCGGCCACTCTTTCGGCTGTAATAATTGCAACTATTCCCATTTTTACAATGATTATGGGCAGATTGTTATTTAAGGAATCTCTTTCGCGACTCAATATCTCCGGAATAATAACTGCTGTCTTGGGTATAGTGTTGTTTGTATGGAACGGCAGCATTTCTTCGGAGAATTATTACGGAATTCTTTTTCTTTTCCTTGCGGTTGCGGGCGCGGTGGGCTACTCTTCAATATGCAAACGACTTACAAGTACCTACAATGCTGTAACCATTACAACATGGCAGTTTCTTTTCGGGGCGATTTTGTTTTCCATACCTTTCACTATCTGGGGTTTGCCCCAATGGAGCCCGGAATATCTCTCATTTGATGTGCTCAAGCCTTTAATTGCACTTGCGGTGCTCTGTTCGTCCTTCTCCTTTGTGCTTTATACGAAGGCAATTGATGGCCTCGGAATGACAAAAGCAGCTATTTTCACAACTATGATTCCTGCAGTTTCGGCAGTGGCTGCCTATTTTCTGGGGCAGGAGAGTTTTACAACTATGCAGATTATTGCCCTTGCAATTGCCATATCGGGAGTCATTCTTTCGCAGTTGCGAAGAAGTTTAAAAATTATCTGATTGGTTCTCAGAACGATATTCTTTTTCGGTAAAAATATTCCGATTTTTTTTTGTCAATCCAAAATTTGTTTCTATATTTGCAACCCGTTTCTTAAAAGAGGCGTTAGTTCATTGATAAAATTGGAAGACAAAAAGTACAAGCAAGTACCGAATTTTGTAACAAAAATTCGAG
>Ga0255340_1005035_pt1 | contig 12321 bp, 8 predicted proteins | sample wastewater_treat_7_FD_192417 | JGI IMG/M metagenome (GOLD analysis project Ga0255340, IMG submission 192417) | Wastewater microbial communities from Lulu Island WWTP, Vancouver, Canada - plant10 | ecosystem: Engineered > WWTP > Wastewater > Unclassified | place: Canada: Vancouver, British... | reverse complement strand
GCATGGGCGGCTATGGCGGCGGCATGGGCGGCTATGGCGGCGGCATGATGGGTGGCGGCATGGGCGGCTACGGCGGTGGCATGATGGGCGGCGGCATGGGCGGCTACGGCGGTGGCATGGGTGGCGGACGCGGTGGCTATGGTGGCTATGGTGGCGGTCGTGACGTTACCATGATCAGTAATATTTCTGATCTCTTCACACGTATCCCGGATATGATGGTGGGTGAAGCGCCTGCCATTCCGGATATGGTCGGTCTGTCCCGTATCGGAACAGGTGCCACAACAGGGCAACTTACATCTGCAGGTGGCTACAATGCTGCACAGACAGGTGCTGCCCTCGGCAGTTCAATCGGCGCCGCTTCCTCAGGACTTGGCGGGGACGTTTTAACACTGCTTGAACGACTGGTACCCCAGGTTTATGAGCCCTACTCGGAAGAACTTCTTTCCGACATGATTTATAACCCTGCCAATAATATGCTTATCGTTAAAAACACTGCGAGCAATCTTGAGCAGTTCGAAAAGCAGTTGAAACAGATTGACGTTACACCGAAGCAGGTAAGTATTGAGGCCAAATTCCTGACCATTCGTCTGGAAGACCTCAAGAAAATCGGCTTCAAGTGGGATGCCTCCCTATCTGACCTCAATTCGAGAAAACGGTCTATTTCCACACTTGAGGACAACGCCTACTATTATTACGATATAAATGGTGACGGTAAGGACGAAGCCATTCCCTTCTACACACGGCCCGACGGAAAACCGGTCATTTCCAATACTATTACCGATTCGACCATTGCCGGTCTTGTCAATCCTGTGGCTTCGGCTCCATCGACTTTCAATATTGTAGGTAATATTCTGAACAATGCGGACGGAGACAAACTAAGTCTTACCTTCGATTATCTTGATGGTTTGGAAGAGTCTGAGCTGTTAAGTGCGCCCCGGGTGACAACCATGAACCGCAAGCCAGCGATTATTGCTGACTTTGCTACAGAATACTTCGTTTCATCGGTTGATACGCAGGTCTATGCCTTTGCGGGCTCAGGCATCGGCGGAAATGCCATGACGTCTTTTGTCCAGAACATTGTTCCCTCAGCCTACAATTTCGGTATTGCTCTTTCCGTGACGCCTCAAATTCGTGATAACAACCAGGTTCGTCTGTGGCTGAATCCTGAAGTGCGTACGAAAACCGGAACAAAAACCTTCGAACAGAAACAGGTGATTGCAGACCAGACCATTTCAAATGAAATTAATCTGCCGACCACTTCCTGGCAGGCGGTCTGGACAAACGTGATCGTACACGACGGTGACACGCTGGTACTGGGTGGTCTTGTCCAGGACAAAACCTCCAAGAGCACCCATAAGATGCCTTATCTCGCAGACATTCCCGTAATTGGCTTCTTCTTTAAAGGCTCCAAGCGCGAAACCAATCAGTCCAGCCTGCTTATTTTTGTGACACCTGATATTGTTGATTCAACAGGTGCACGCTTCTTCGATGTCGAAGATTTCGAAAAATAAGGTCTGGTTCTCAAGTTTGTTCGCAGGGCGGCTCTTTTTAAGAGTCGCCCTTTTTATTGCTCAGTAAAATAGCGGTAAAGGCTTTGGTTAAGCGTCCTTAGTGCGCAACACGGTTTGTGAGCCCGTCGTGAAGGAAAACATGCGCTACTTAATTTACAATCTCCTGCTGTATATATGCGCTCCTCTGGTTTTTCTTTATCTGCTTTTTTCCAAGCGTAATCGTGGAATGATCCGACGTTTTCAGGCGGAACTTCACCGCTGCCCCGAGTCTCCGATCTGGTTTCACGCCTGCAGTGTAGGTGAGGTGGGCGTAGCTGCGCTTTTAATTAAGGAACTGTCAGCACAACTGCCGGACAATGCTTTTCTTCTATCTGTAAGCACGCGCACCGGTATGAAACAAGCACAAGCTTCAAAGACAAATGCCGTTCTGACCTATCTCCCTTTTGATCTTCCCCATTTAATACGCCGTTTTGTTAACCATTACCGTCCTTCCGTCTTGATACTTATTGAAACGGAGTTGTGGCCTAATCTTGTTAAAACGATGTATCTTTTTGGAAAGCCTGTTGTAGTTGTAAATGCCAGATTAAGTGACAAACACTTTCCACGATATAAGTTTCTGAATAAAGTGGCACCGCAAGTGTTTAGCATGTTGAGCTGTGTATGTACACAGGAAGAGACCTACAATGCCCGCTTTCAGGCTCTGGGTGTTCCTGCCGAACGCATTTGCAGCACTGGAAATTTGAAGTATGATCAGGAGCCGCTATTCTTGTCACCGGAGCAGCGTTGCGCTGTGAAAAAAGAAATCGGTATTGGAGAGCGGGCACAGGTTGTGATTTTCGGAAGTACCCATCCCGGAGAAGAAAAACTGGCTGCCCGCTGCTGGGAAGAACTGTCTGCGCAGTACGAGGACTTGTTTTTAATTATTGCCCCCCGTCATTTGAACCGTATGAAAAGTGCCGTGGAGCCTTTTGCCGGTACCGATTTCAGAAGACGGTCTCTGCTGGGTGAACCACAGGGGTCCCGTGAAAATAGTCGCATTTTGTTTCTGGACACCATGGGCGAACTCGCAAAATTATACCAGATTGCGGATATAGCCGTTATTGGCGGCAGTTTTTTCCCGGGAGTTGAAGGACATAATCCGCTTGAACCTGCGGCGGTGGGTGTTCCTGTGCTTTTTGGCAGTCATATGGAAAGTTTCAAAGATGCGGTACGACTTTTGCTGGAGGCTGGCGGTGCTGTGCAAGTTACGTCGCCGGAGGCTCTTTCCGGAGCGTTGGAGCGTTTATTGGAAGACAAGCCTCTGAGAGCAAAAATGGGCAATAATGGGCTCGATGCGGTAAAAAAGAATCAGGGCGCCACAGGGAGAACGTTAGCGGAAGTGCTATCCTGGCTGGAAAAGAGATAAGGTAACGCCTGTATCATGAAAAGGAGGCTGTATCAGAAAAACCCTTGACCGGGTCATCCTCTTTTGATGCTGCGGACGTAATAAAGCATCCCGACAAGAACCAGAAAAAGAGCTGCAGCACTTATATAAAGCCCCAGTGTAAAAGAGGCGGGTCTGTAGGTGAGCGTGAAGGTCTGGCTCCCCTTCAGCAGCTCTACGCCTTGAAAAGCGATGTCTGCAGGGAACAGAGGAATTTCCTGTCCGTTTGACTGGGCATGCCACCCGGGATACCAGGAGTTTGCAACGACCAGAATCCCCGTAGGAGATCCTTCAAGACGGATAACTATTTCGTCCGAGGCAAAAGACGCAATCTGGGCGCGCGCATTTTTTCCCGTGTCCGAGGTGGTAGCGGGGATGTAATCAGTTTCAACCAGCGGCGGGCCGGAAGGGCGGAGCATCGCTGTTTTGTCAGGATCAAGCGTCCTGCCTGCAAATGAAATCCGCGCCAGCGGATGTGTGTTTAAATCCCGGAGAAGCACAGCCCCGGAAGGGAGAACATCCTGAATGTTCAGAACGGGCCGTAATCGTGAAAAGCGCTCCTGAATATCTCTTTTCGTCAGGACAAGCTGACCGGCACCGGTGAGACGGAGCAGCTCCGGATTAACACTTGCCTGCTGATTGAACTCTTTCATGCGGTGCAAAAGAATGCCGGAGGGCGAGTAGCTCTGAGAAATCCCATGAATCGACAGAGGCCATTGCGCCAGTTTCTCTGTACCGGATATTCGGATATTCTCTTTGCAGAGGCTTTTCACGAAAAGAGTATCGGGAATCGCCTGATCGGGCGGCGTATAGTGGTTGCCAGGGCGATAGGAATACCAGGCGTTACCGGCAATCAGCAGGCATAGACCGGCGACAAGCCAGGAAGCCCGTGGCTTGAGCAGCGTGATTATAAAAAGGATCAGGAGCAGCACACAGAATACAGCCGCCGGGAAAAAGTAAGGAATCGCCTGTATCGTGTGCCGTGCAAGCAACCAGGCGACAAGAAAGGACAACGCCAGAAAAGGAAGCAGGGCGTATTTCATGCGGCGCAGTACGATTTTGCAGTGCTCCAAATTTAAATGCAGCCATTCTTCGGCAGTCGTGGCTGTTAAAAACAAAAAAGCAAGGGGCAAAGGCAGAAAAAAGTAATGGCTGTCAAAAAAAGACAGGCCGTGTACTTTCCGGAGTGGGGCGGTAAGCAGCATGCCAAGCAGCGCAAATAGAAGCGAGGTGATCAAAAGAGCTTCTACCCGGCGTTTTCTGATGCGCACGGTAAAGCGCCGCATGGAAACCCACAACGGAAGCAGAAGGAAGCCGATCATGCAGGTTGGCAGCCACAGTGCCGCACCGTTTGCCTGGATGCTGTCTGTCACACTGCGTGGCGAAAGCAGAATAAACGCAAAATCTCGAAGTTTGATGAGGGGAAGATAATTGTCTTCCAAAGTGCCAAATTTTAAAAATTCAGCATAAGGCAGAATCTGAACCGCTGCAAGACCTAGGGAAACGCCTGTGGCCAGCAGCAGGCTTATGACGGGCGCGATATATCCCTCCCCTTCACGGGTGCGCATTCTGTAAACAGGGATCAGAAGGAGCAGAAAAAGAGATATCGCAACAAAGCCATCGGGACCGCCCGCCAGCCCCGTAATGCCCAGCAACAAAGCCAGCAGAGCCGTAATCCGGTATTCGCCGAGAAGGAGCTGCTGCATGGCTACAAGCAGCAGGGGCAGCAGAGGCACAACATCTGAAACAGGCTGCCAGTGTCCAATAAGCAGAATGCCGGTAAGCTGATAGCCGAACCCGGCTACCAAAGCTAAAAGCGGAGAGAATTGAAATTTTCTGGCTGCAAAATAGGCGAAAAGACCTGCCGCGGCGCTTTTTAAAAACACGGACACTGCCAAAGCGGCTGCCAGCGGGAAAACATACAGAGGCAGCGAGAATATGGAAAAAACGCGCGTTCGCCAAAGAGCAAGAAAAGGGATGCCGCAGCCTTCGTAGGGATTCCACAGGGGAAAACGCCGGTGCGATGCGCTTTCATTTAAAAATGCGTACCAGGGAAAATAACGCTGGACAAGCTCGCTCGAGGTTTCTGTCTGAGCAGAATTAAAATCGCCTTCCCGTGCTTCCTGCCAGGGGGCACGCAAAGTCAGTTCGCTGAGATCAAAGGGCAGCGAACCGCTTTTTAATGTGGGCGCAATAAGTACTGCAGGCACAATAAAAAGCGCAATGATGCAAACCAAGGCTTCAAAATAGACTCGTCGTTGGTTAGGCACAAAACAGCCCTTTATAAAGATAATGCGAACAGATCATTTCACATTTCCGCACCCGTGCCGTGGCGGAATGTCTGCTCTTTTTCAATTAAATCTGTACCCCTAAGTATACCGTAAAACCAGTAAGGGTTGCATCCCGGCCGCTCAAATGACCGCACGTGATCTTCTAGCTTACATAAAGGTTCCAGGCGCTTTTTCCAGAAAAGAAATAACGCTAAGTGCCGGAAACGCTGCTTTCAGCTTATTCTTCATCGTTTCAACGACAGGCAGCTCGGTACCCCAATGACCGGCATCCACACACGCCAGCCCTCTTGCTGTCGCCAATTCTGCATCATGATACCCGATATCTCCAGTAACGTACACGTCAATGCCTGCGGGGATCGCAGCGATCAGTTTTCCCCCGCTGCCACCGAGGACGGCAACGGTTTGCACTGTTCTGTCGTTTTCACCATAGCAGATAAGGTGGGGGAGCTGCAGTACTTTCCGGACGTGCTTAGCAAAATCCGAAAGAGCAACGGGTTCCTCCAAAGAGCCCTGCCTGCCCAGCCCCATATAAGGATCTGGATTCTCCAGTGCAATCAAATCGTAGGCGGGCTCTTCATAAGGATGGCTTTTCAGCAGCGCTTTTAAGACAGGGGTCTTTTTCGAATAGGGCAGAATCATCTCCAACCTCAGTTCCGGTTCCCGATTCAGGGTGTTTTTCTCCCCTAAGACAGGGTCTGTCCCGTCTCCGGCAAAAAAAGTGCCTATGCCGCAGTGCTGAAAGGAACAGTGCGTATATCGGCCGATTGTCCCGGCCCCTGCTTCCGCCAGCGAGCCACGCAAGGCATCTACGCTGCTTTCAGGGACAAAAGTGATCAGTTTGAGCTGCTTCTGGCTTTCATCCTGCAGGAGCGGCTTCGTCTGTTGCAATCCGATTTTTTCAGCAAGTATATCGTTGACACCGCCTTCCGCCGCATCAAGATTTGTATGGGCACTGAAACAGGCGATATTGCTTCTGATGATCTCGGCACACAGCCGTGAGTGTGGCCTGTCTTCTCTGAGGCTCTCCAGCGGTCTGAAAAGAAGCGGATGATGCGCGATGATCATCTGTGCGCCGTGACGTTTTGCTTCCTGCACCGTCTCAGAGGTCACTGAAAGGCTAACCAGCACAGTATGCACTTCTGATTCAGGATGGCCCGTGTGTAATCCGACACGATCCCAGGACGCGGCATAGCCCGCAGGCGCCCAGGACTCCATAAAACTGCAAAGATCTTTAACTTTTAATTTCATGCTCCATTTTCCTTTTCTCAAATGAAATGGCGATAGAACCTGAATATCGAAAGGACGGTAGATGATTGATGGTCATGGAAACCCTGAGCGGGAAAAAGGCATCAACATAACTATTTTATGCCTTCTTTCTGCCTGCGCTGTTTCTGTTTATCACACAATTTTATCGTTCCAGAGAAACGGCACCATAACCGACAACGCTTTCATAGTTTTGCGTCCAGTCTCCTGAGGTGCTGTAATCCAGTATATACCGGTGCTCGGCACCGCATGTTTCGGAAAAAGCCAGAGCAGCAACTACGGCAGATGCACCGCAGAGAGAAAAGTCATCCTTTTCCAGCCCATGAATCAAACCCGGAAGATCTCCCTGCTCAATAAGCGACAATGCCTGGCGATCACGTTTTTCCGCTTCCGGTAAAGGCAGATAATGGGAGAAGTCCGTGGAAGCGATTACCAGATCTTTTTCGTCCAGCAATTGAGCAAGCCGCTTCCCGAAGTCCAGATGAAATTGGGAAGGCGGCATCCCAAAAAGTACAGGGATGACCGGTGTTTCTTTGAAAAGATGCTGTATAAAAGGAATCTGCACTTCGAGCGCATGCTCCGCCTCATGCGCTTCCGGAGAAACACACTCAAAATTCTGCTGTAAAGTGCGGGTAAAAGCAATATCAACAGGCGAGGTACCGATGGGGCTTCTGACTTCCGGAATGCTGTAAAGGGAAATGCCGGGGAAGCGATAGCGATGCGAAACGCCAAGAAGCACAATACGCCCGGGGCTGCAGTGCTGCACCCGTGCAAAAGCGTGCCCCGCTGTAAATCCGGAATAGATATAGCCGGCATGGGGCACAATGAGAGCAACGGGCAAGGAATCGGGTGGTGCCGGAGTGCCCTGCTTCAACGCACTGACCAGAAAATTCTGCAATTCTTCCGGATCAGCAGGGTAAAACAAGCCGGCAACATTCGGATTTCCCATTTTCATAGGTTACGCCTTTTCTGTCTTTTAGATAGCGCTACTTTTTTTCCAGGAGTTCGAGTGCCTGTGCCAGTTCACGCCGCCGGGCTTCGATCGGAGCCGGATCTTTCGTAAAAACTTCCAGCGACCGGGAAATGGCGTCAGGTACTTCCAGCAATGCTTCCAAGGTTTTTAATTCTTCCGCGCTCAGATATGCCCTTTTGTTTTCAATGCCGCGCTTTAGCATGGCGAGGTATTCATAATCCTCAATGCCGTCGCGCAGCATTTCGATGCGGATTGTATCTACCGGTGCATCCAGATTAGGTTTGGAGGGCCTGCCATTGGCAACTGCTTCCGGCGGATATAAGAAGCGCGCATCGCCGTTGCCCCAGGGCAGCGGGGTGTTTTCGCTGTAGCCGTATGCCCACGCCATGGCGTCTTCATAAGGATTCTGCGGGTGATCCGGATCAGGATAGCCGGTAACGCTGTTCCACAGAATCGTATGCCAGATGAGGAAGCCGGATATCTTCCGCTCCCAGGTCTGCCACAGCCATACCCGAAAATCTGTTGCCGGATGGTCGATGAACAATCCGGCATAGGGCTCTTTGGGCAGTGTGCACACATACCACCAGATCCTTTCGCCCAGCGCTTCGCGTGCCCGGGCGTCCTTCTCATTCCACAGGAAGGGGAGAGGACACCAGATATCGGGCCCGCCGTAAAGCCCTTCAGCGATCTCCTCCGTGATCATTCTGCCGATGCCGGGCGCATGTTTCTTAAACTTTTTAAAACCATTCAGTACAAAAGGATAATCTTTTTCGTCCGGCTCATCAAACCAGTAAATAAAGCTGTCTTCAAGCCATCCTTTTTCCTGAAAATGCGCCTGCAGTTGCCTGCAGTAATCAGCGAAAAGGTGCTGGTAAACGGGGGTATCTTCTGTAAAGCCGCAAATGGAAGGCTCCTTTGTGTAATGGAAATTGCCCCAACCCATGCCCTGCAGCGGAATACGGACAGAGTTGAAATGAAATTCCTTGAAGCCCCGTTCTGTTCCCCTGTCATAAGCATCCCAGTCAATATACACTTTCAGGCTTTTTATGTCTTCCGGAGGGTTCTCCGGGGAGATGTCCGGCCAGTGAACACGAAAAGGATCCAGAGGGGCAAGATCATGGGGCGTGAGATGGTGATCGGCCATTGCCTTCAAATAGGCATCGACGACCCGTCGCCTGTCCGCATCTGTGCTGACTCCGTGGTAGCGGATGGCCAGGTCATGATCCAGCCCCAACGTAGTGACGCAGGTCATTCGATCCGGCAGGGTAAAGTCGAAGACGTGTACTTCAAAAGGGACTTCCCGATAATAATCACCGTCGGCGGTAACAAGGAGTTTTCCTCTGTATTCGCCTGCCGCCGTATCTTTTCCGGGTTTAACTCGGACCCAGAAAGGCTGATTGACTCCGGCTTCCACCGATAGTCCCTCTTTTTGTGGAGGCAGCGGGTCTGCCCAGTCGGCAGGAGGGGCTGTCGGATCGGTGGGCAGGAGAACAGGCACATAACCCACTTTCAGCACATCGATCGCTGCGGTGGGAATTACGGACCCGTCTTGTCCTGCCAGATCGGTGACTGAAACCTGGACATTCGTCAGTCTTTTTTCAGGAAGCAGAACCAGTTGAGCCGCCTCTGCTTCATTTCGCGCTGTTTCAATGCGCAATGCCGCCCCCCGGGCGGAAGGGAGCGGCCGGTTTTTCCTAATTTTCCAGCCTGACGATGTCCACCAGAGATCGGAGTCCAGCTGTTCGCCGTAAGTAGCAGTAAAATATTCTGGAAAGGGGCTGTCGTAATAAAGGCGGATGCCGTCACTTTCCAGAGCCAGCCCGTCGAGGGACGTTTCAATGGGAACAGCCAGAGCAGCGCCCAAAGGTGCTTTTGAAAACTCTTTTCCATCCGCTTTCAGAACCACATCTCCGGTCAACGGGGCTCCATTCCTGAAAGTCCGGACAGTGATACCTTCTTTGAAACGCTCCGGGCTCTGCAATGCCGGCGCATCCACCTCAATATCCAGATCTGCGTCCGGCTCCGCCATTTTCAGCCATCGCGTACTGCCGAAAGCAGTCATCGCCCTGCCAGCCAGTTTCGCTTCAACTCTGTATTCAAGAATCTGAAGGCTGCTTTCGGTGGCAGTTATGCCGGACAGCCTGACCCACAGCGTTTTCAGAGGGAAGAAATCGGAAGGAGGCGTGAGCGTCTGCCGCGCGCCTTCTTTAAGTATGCCCAGCTCCTGCCACTCCTGACCGGAACGGGAAACTTCAACTTTTAACGAACTGTCACCAAAACAGCGGTTCCAGAAAAGCAGCGTCAGATCATCGAAAAGATGTTCTTCCACCTGGTGTTCAAAAATCGCATAAGAGCCGTCAAAAAAGAGAAGCCGGTCCGTATTGAAATGATTGGTAAATTCTCTTGAAAATCGGTATACGTTGCTTCTGCCCGGCACCTGTGTGGTGGAAAAAAAGTAGTCGTTGCCGCGAATACGTTCACCTTCTCCAAGTTCCACCTTTCCGAAGCGTGCATAAACAGGCATGGCACGGTACAGTTTAATATTGTCAAAATGAAAGCGGCTGTCATCCTGCCACTGGCCCACACGGTAACGATACTCCTGTTCCTGATAGGGAGTACAGAAGCCATAGCGAAGGGTTTTCCACACTTCAGGCAGGTAGAACATATCAACATTATATTTTTCCGTGCCGACAAAGGCGCTGCCGCCCCCTTTTCCCAGGCTGTCCCGGCGGGCATCAACTTCGAGAAGATACTGTGTGCCCGGCTTGAGCGAAAAAAACGGAGAGAACCATGCAAGCATTTCTTCAGCGCTGCCGGTGCCTTCTGTCCAGATGCTGTTTTTCCCGTTGGATGCGCTGTCCTGAAGCACACCGCCTCGGGGGCTTTCCAGATGCCACCCCTGCGGCACGCCCGAGCCGTCCAGCATTTCAAAAGATCCGTTCAGGTGCTCCTCCGGGAACAGCGGTTCGATAAATGGCAGGTCTTCGCTTACTGGCGGAATCTCATGAGCACCACAGCAGAACCATCCGGAAAAAGGAACACTAATGATCCCGAGACAAAGGAGGAACAACTTATTCATAGGAATTCCTTGTTTTTGAGTGCTGGAAATGCAGCTGAATTTGCCGTTAAATTTGCCTGATTTGCATTATACGGTAAAGCCGAAAGATATACAATGAGGCAACAGGGAGTGCTGAGATGGCGGTGCGTGCACGGGTGGCGCCGGAGAAATGCAGGTCTTCCCTGGGAACGCCAATCTCCGCATTGGCACACAAGCGGATCAGGACTGTAACAGCCACCCGGATTCGCCGCGGAAATATGCCTTGCGACATGCCTCCTCCATCAGTCCGACACACGACGCTGTCATTGCTCCCTTCCGCCGTTATGTCCACCCCCCGGCGCCATTGCTGTTTTCTCCCGTCATACCTGCCTCCCCCTCGTCATTCCTGCGCAGGCAGGAATCTTAACGCGAGGTGCTATTTCTAAGGGCAGTACTATTGTTGCCAACTGCGCGGAAAAGTCTTTTGAAGTAAGGATTATTTTGTGTTTATACGTCTTGAAGGCTCTGGTGTGGACCAGGGCACTGTGTAAGTCAAGGCGTCCATATCCTGATTAAGATTCCTGCCTTCGCAGGAATGACGAAGGGAGGAGCAGGAATGACGGAGAGAGGAGCAGGAATGACGGGGAGTGATGAGACAGCGGGGAGTGCTGAGATGGCGGGGAGTGCTGGGACAACGGGGAGTGCGGAGACAGCGGGGAGTGCTGAGATGGCGGTGCGTGCACGGGTGGCGCCGGAGAAATGCGGGTCTTCCCCTGGGAACGCCAATCTCCGTATTGGCACACAAGCGGGTCATGACGATGACGGTCACCCGGATTCCCTGCGGAAATATGCCTTGCGACATGCCTCCTCCATCAGTCCGACACACGACGCTGTCATTGCTCCCTTCCGACGTTATGTCCACCTCCCGGCGCCATTGCTGTTTTCTCCCGTCATACCTGCCTCCCCCTCGTCATTCCTGCGCAGGCAGGAATCTTAACGCGAGGTGCTATTTCTAAGGGCAGTACTATTGTTGCCAACTGCGCGGAAAAGTCTTTTGAAGTAAGGATTATTTTGTGTTTATACGTCTTGAAGGCTCTGGTGTGGACCAGGGCACTGTGTAAGTCAAGGCGTCCATATCCTGATTAAGATTCCTGCCTTCGCAGGAATGACGGGGAAAGGCAATTCTTCCCCTGGGAACGCCAATCTCCGCATTGGCACACAAGCGGGTCATGACGATGGCGGTCACTCGGATTCGCCGCGGAAATATGCCTTGCGACATGCCTCCTCCATCAGTCCGACACACGACGCTGTCATTGCTCCCTTCCGCCGTTATGTCCACCCCCCGGCGTCATTCCTGTTTTCTACCGTCATACCTGCCTCCCCCCTGCGTCATTCCTGCGCAGGCAGGAATCTTAACGCGAGGTGCTATTTCTAAGGGCCGTACCATTGTTGCCAACTACGCGGAAAAGTCTTTTGAAGTAAGGATTATTTCGTGTTTGTACGTCTTGAAGGCTTTGGTGTGGATCAGGGCGGTGTGTAAGTCAAGGCGTCCATATCCTGATTAAGATTCCTGCCTTCGCAGGAATGACGGGGAAAGGCAATTCTTCCCCTGGGAACGCCAATTTCCGCATTGGCACACAAGCGGATCATGGCAATAATGGTCACCCGGACTCGCTGCGGAAATATGCCTTGCGACATGATAACGTACCATAGTTTCTGTAAATTATTTGGACAAACGGGGTCATCGTTTGGTTCACTCTTGGTGAACACAAAAAAACGGCCTATGAGCCTAACCAAAAGGAGAGCAAACGATGACCAGTAAA
>Ga0255340_1005032_pt1 | contig 12324 bp, 9 predicted proteins | sample wastewater_treat_7_FD_192417 | JGI IMG/M metagenome (GOLD analysis project Ga0255340, IMG submission 192417) | Wastewater microbial communities from Lulu Island WWTP, Vancouver, Canada - plant10 | ecosystem: Engineered > WWTP > Wastewater > Unclassified | place: Canada: Vancouver, British... | reverse complement strand
ACGCCGCCAGCGTTCACCCTGAGCCAGGATCAAACCCTTCATCCAATCCTGTCTTTCAGTTTCTTTCTTCTTCCTTTTGGTCTTTCTCTTCTTCCTCTATCCACTTTTCAATGAACCATTCTTTTCTTGTTTTTTCTTCATCTTCTCTTTACTTTCGCTGTTCTCTCCAACAGCTCTTATATTCTACTATCTCTTTTCCCTTTTGTCAATGTCTTTTTGGTTAACTATTCCTTTTCTTTTTTATAACCTTGTCCACCTTTCACAGTGTTTATTATCTTCCAGTTGGATTTTAAATAAAAAAAGACAGACTTTCGTCTGTCTTAAAAATATCAGTAACTTTCAAATGCTTCAAAAATTTTCACTGATTTATCTGAAAGTATATATAACTTGTTTGTGTTTACTTCAATCTTCAGAGGAATATAGTTGGTATAATACTCTTTTTCTATCAACTGTGTTTTTTTATTGAAAACACTTATCTTATCCTCAAGCGCTATAAAAACATATTCTTTACTGGAAGACAGGTCGTTTATATTTTTAAGATATTTGAAAGGTTTGTTAATTTTTTGCCCTATATTAAGCACATTAAGATTCTTATTAAAGTCTATAGCATATAGGATTTCTCCGTCAAGGATAGCTTTATTTATACGGAAATCAAAATTGAAAAGATTCTGTTTATCCTTTAGTGAGTATAGTTTTCCAGAATTTTTTGTAAGCACATATATACCGTTGCTGCTTTCGGCTATCATAGCAATTTCTTCCTGAAAAGAGGCAATCTTTAAAACAGCAAACTCTTTCGCGTTCACATCAATCTTGTATATATCTCCTATATTCGTTCCCAGATAAAGATCAAAACCAGACAGGAAGGATGTAGTAATCTGTGAATTGTCCAGAGTTTTTTCTAAATCAAACTTTGATGAATATATGCTCCCAAGGGTATTAAGTATGTACTGATTATCAGCTGTGTTGATTATATAGTTGGGATATAACATCTTGGTTTTTAAAGCATTCTTTTCTAAAAACGTTTCTTTGTCATATCTTTTTATAGTCTCACTTTCAAACAAATACAGAAGATCAGAAATCTGAAGAACCTTTGTTTCTGTATTAACAGGTATTTCAGCTATCTGACTGATAGAATTTTTAAGCATCTCACTTTCCTCTGATACATAAAGTTTCACGGTTTTTATATCTTCATTTTTTACTTTGGATTTTAGATTGAGCGCTCCGTCTTTTTTCAGGTATTCGCCATACATCATCTGAGTATCTGTAGAAAGAATAAATCTGTTTTCCGGAGGAATCTTAACGAATGAGAAAATTTTTTCCTGAGAAATTTCATTTATTCCAAAGTTGCTTTTCACTACAATTTTGTTATCTTTTACATCTTCAAGATTGCCATAAAATCTCACATTATTATTCATTACAAAGTAGTATGGGAGCTTTGGCGGTTCTGTGCCGGTACCGGTAATAAGAGTAACATTTTTTATATCCGTTTTGAAAAACCCAAAGGCTAGTTTAAGATTAATTTCATCATTAAAAAGGTCAATGCTCTGAAAATTAAGGGTATACCCTTTAGCAAGCATAACTGAATTTGGAAGAACCTCTTCGGTTTTCTGATCTCTTATAAGAGAAACAACGTACTTTATATCAAATTCTGCATCTCCCATATCATCTACCTTCATCAGTATCTTTCCGTTATTTATGGTTGTAATATCACCGGTCAAAAGAGTATTTTCTCCGAGAAATGCCTTAAATTTCTTGCCTGAATAGTCATTCGTAATTTCATCTTTCAGAGTGTTTTGCCTTACATTCCAAAACTTGAGCACATTTAAGTCCTTAAGATAGAATCTGCCTGATGTAGTTGTAACGGTAGCATCATTAGTTTCAAGACTATACTCTGAGACATATCCTGAAAAATTCATTTTATCTATTACAACACCGTTTATATCAAATGTCTGGTCATCAAAAGAAATCATATTTATACTGTCCAGAGGAAGACTTATTGCTGTTCCAAACCCTTTTATACTAACTTTTCCGTCTTTAACTGATACAACAGTAACTTTTATGCTATTACCGTCAGTGGTTTTTATAGTTGCGGAAAATGCAAACCCTGCAATAATAGTAATAAAGCTTAAAAATATAACCACCGCTTTTCTCAAAACATCCACCTCCAGCTTATCTTGTTTTCATAAAGGATATAATATTTTCTATAATTGCTCTGATTTCACTTTTTATATCGCCGGTCTGCAAAGAAAAACCAGCTGCTCTAACATGTCCGCCACCGCCGTATTTTAGGGCTACCTGTGAAACATCAACGTAACTTTTCGAACGAAGTGATACATGCCAATCATTTTTTTCATATTCAATAAAGGTAACTGCAACTTCAACACCTTTTATAGATCTTAGCTCAGATACAAAAGGTGGAACATTAACAGGATCGAATCCATATCTGGTGCTCATTTCTCTTGGTATGGCAACATAGGCAAGTGTATTATCGTTTACTAGTTTCATTTCATTCAACACATCCTTGAGAAGAAGCTTGCTTTCCAATGGAACATTTTCCAGAATCATATTGGTTATATACGAAAGTTCTGCTTTCTTTGACAGCAAAAATGCGCAATCATTAAAAACTTTTTCATTAACGTTTGAATATTTAAAAAAACCAGTATCTGTAGCTATCCCTAAAAGATTTGCGGTAGCAAGTTCTTTATCATATTCAACTCCAAGACTTGTTAATACTTCAAGTACCATCTGCGCACATGAAGCATATGAAGCATCTACCCAATTAACATGACCAAAAGAAAGGTTTGTTGCATGATGATCAATAACTACAACCCTCCTGTAACTAAAAAGCTGCTGAACCTTTCCCACTCTGTCCGGAGAAGAAGCATCAACTATTATCAAAAGATCTGCCGGATCCTTTTCAACACAGCTCATTTCTCTAATTTTATCATTTACAAACTGAAAATTCTTTAAGTAATCAGGTATTTGTGAGTCTATAACTCCTATTGCTCTTTTGCCGAGTTTTTCCAACCCCATAACCATTGACGAAACAGAACTTACATCATCTCCGTCCGGATCAATATGTCCTGCGACAATTATAGCGCTTGCCTGAGTTATCTCTTTAAGTATTTCTTCTTTCATCGCATTTATCTCCTGTTAGAATAATTTTATTGATGTTTTCACAACAGACTCAAACTTTCCCTTTATCTGATCAGCAACCGCAAGAACCTCTTTATGATTAAGCGGTTGCGGAAGTATACCGGCGGCCATATTTGTTACCGCAGAAAAAGATATTACTTTTATTGAACAGTGATTTGCGGCAATAACTTCCGGCATGGTTGACATTCCTACCAAATCAGCCCCGAGTTTCCGTGCAAGTTTTATTTCAGCAGGCGTTTCATAGCTAGGACCTAGAAACCAACAGTAAGTACCGCTCTTTATCTCTATACCAGCCGCTTTAGATTGGTTTATAACTCTTTCTATCCAGTTGCTATCGCACGGAAATGCCATGCTCGGAAATCTTGGCCCTATCTCATCTTTATTGGGACCTATCAGAGGATTTTTAAATGAAAAATTTATAAAATCCCTGTTTGCTACTATATCACCGGGTTTATACATCATATTTACTCCACCGGCAGCATTAGTCAAAATAAGCCCCTTCACTCCAAGTTCTTTCATTACATATAGGAAATGCAATATTACGGATTTTATGACCTTCATAGGCATGAAAACGCCCTTTAAGGGTTATAACCTGAACTCCCTCAAGTTTTCCCACTACAAGTTTCCCTTCATGTCCTATAACTGTCGAAACAGGAAAATTAGGGATATCTTTATAATTTATTACTCTTTGATCCTGTATCTTATCTGCCAAATACCCTAAGCCAGAACCTAGAATCATACCTATAATAGGTTTTTCTTCAATTTGAGAGTTTATATATTCACACGCTCTTCTTACCATGGTTAACATTTTCCCACCTCTCAGATCTTTTTATTCACCAATTACCTGCATTATATAAAACTTTTCCTTACTAAGATCTATAATTTTATCTTCCACCTGCACAACTGGCTGAAGCTCGTTCCCTTTACGTACGGCAACTACAGTGGCAGTTCTGGAATCATTAAGCTTAACCATAGTTCCGGGAGGATATACTCCAAAGACTTTTATAAATGAAGAAGAAATCTCAGGATCAAAAATTTTTCCGGCATTCTGTAGAATATATGAAACCACCTTGTAGTAGTTCCACATGTCTTTATATGCTCTTTTGGAAGTAAGTGCATCATATACATCTGCTACAGAAATAAGCCTGCCGTAAAAAGATATTTCCGTACCTTTTTTACCGGCTATATAGCCATGACCGTCATATCTTTCGTGATGCTCATACACTCCTCGTAGGATATCGCCTTCAATCTTCTGCTCCTGGCAAATAAGCTTGCCAAGAACTACATGCTGTTTTACTATATTATACTCATCATCGGTCAATTTTCTTGGAGCATTCAGTATCTTTTCATCTATCCGGCTTTTTCCTATATCATGGAGAAGCCCTGCATAAGTAAGCTCATAAAGATCTTTTTTCCCAAACCCCATTTCTACAGCCATAAGCAAAGTAATGAGCCCGACATTTAGAGTGTGCGCATATGTATACTGATCAAATGAATTAAGCTTAACAAGGGGAATGTAATTTATATCACCGAATTTCTTCATTACATCTTCCACAAGCTCGTTGGTAGAATCAGAAAGCAACTCTTTGTCTATCTTTTCATTTTGTCTAAGCTTGTCCCATGTTTTCTGTATGCTTGAAAATGTCTTCTTAGATATTGACTGATCAAGGATATTATATGATGACATCTTATTTTCGTACGTTGGCACCAGAGCTAGTCCTTGATACCGCAAGGAATGTCTTACTGAATCAGAAATAATTATACCCTTCTTAAGCTTGGCACTTGGAATGTCCAAAGCTAGTATGTATTTATCAGGTTCAATTTTTAGTGTGTCCTTAAATTTTATTTTCATTTCCCTCTGCCACTTCTTTTATAAAAAATCCTGTCTCAGGACCGGTTTGAATGCTTTTTCCTTCCACATTTACAACCGGGAAAACAGCAGCTACTCCTTTTTTTATAACCTGCGCAATTCTGCCATCATTGAGAACGACTTTAGTGCCGCTAGGATATAATCCAACAACAGAAAAGAATATGCTTACATAGTAAGGATCGAAAAGTTTTCCGGCATTTTTCAAGAGGTAACTCATAGCTTCATATGGATTGTTACCTATTTCTATATATGAGTCGTATGCATCGCCAATTTGCATTATACGCACAAGAGGACTTATTCTTTCATCTCTTAGACCCATCAGTATCCCTTTACCATCGTACCTCTCATGATGCTGGAGAATTGAATTCACTATTTCCTTTGAAAGCGTTGCTTTTAAAGGCTCAAAAGCCTTATATCCGGCAATTATATGAGATTTTACAAATCTATCTTCGCTCTTATCGTAATCGAAAATAATCCGTGTATTAAGAAAGCCGTATCCAAGATCATGAATAAGACTTGCTTTTATCAATTCCAGCGAAAAAACTTTCGGCATTTTAAGATGTGAGGATATTATTGAAGCTATTATAGAAGTATTGATACTATGAAGGGTAAGCGCCTTGTCTCCTATAGAATGGAAAAGGTTGAGAATTATCTCATCCTTTTCTATAAAAGTTTTGTGAAGATCTTCTACAAGACTTTCCATTTCCTGAGGCTGTTCATTTATTTTTGTAATGTCTTTTATTTTTTCAAACTGATCATTCCACTCTTTATATTTTTTTGCTTCTACAATCGGTGGAATATCCTTAAATTCAACTTTAATATCTTTTCCAAGAATAAAATCATCTTCGTCATAAATAATGACTTCACGTATACCACGATTTTTGAGTTTTTGAATATCAGCCTCAGTAAGTACGTTGCCTTCTGATAGAAGAATTACTGCGTTGTAGGTAACATGTTCGGCAAGTATGAATCCGGCTTTTAGGTCACTTAATTTAACCTTGCGCATAAAATCCCCCTCTTAAAAAGATCTCTACTCTGGCTTCAAAACAGAAACATACTTATTTCCTTCAAATATATCTCCTGCAGCCCTTAATACTTGAGATAATGTTACTGACTCAATATTCTTTATTACGTCATCAATTGTTATAGGCTCTTTGTTATTGAGATAAAGATCCAAAATATTCATGCCGAGAGAAACATTACTCTCAATGTCTATTGTAAGTTTTCCGATGAGTCTTTTCTTTCCATAATTAAACCATTGCTCTGCATCCTTGTCACTGTAAAAACTCTTCAGAACATTTTCAAGTTCATTGTTATATTTGGTAAGCTTATCTCCTGAAGTTGCAGCAAAAACCAAAAAAACTCCACTTTTTTTATAAGCATTGTACTCTGAGGTAACTTCGTAAACAAGAGATTTTTCTTCTCTTATTCTGTTAAAAAGCAGTGAACTCATACCGCTGCCAAGAAGTGTGTTAAGAACCAGAGAGGGATAATATCCCTCATCAGAGCGCGAAGGCGCTTTGAAAGCGTTTACTATGTAATGCTGTGAAAGATCTTTCTTTGTTTTCTCAACTATGATATTTTTATTTTTAAGCTGCGGACTTTTCATATCACTTATAAAATTTTCTTTTCCCTCAAAAAGGGAAAGATAGTCTGCAATCTTATCTTCCTCGTATGAACCTGTAAGTACAACCGTAACATTGGATGGTTTATAGAATTTATTATAAAATCCTGTGATAATTGATTTATCAAAGTTTTCAACATTCTTTCTGTTACCGATTATAGGACGTGCAAACTCAGGATTATAAATATTTCTGAATAGATTTTCAAAGACATTATCCACAGGATCGTCTTCATACATCGAAATCTCTTCATATATTACATCTTTTTCTTTTTCTATGTCTGCTTCATTAAATAATGGTTTAAACACAATATCCGAAAGTATTTCCACAGCAGTCATTACTTCAGTGGAAGGTACCTTTGCATAATATATTGTAAGGTTATTTCCGGTAAAAGCATTAAGAGTACCGCCAACCTCTTCGATAGGTTTCTTTATAGATACCATATCCCTTGATGAAGTACCGCGGAATGAAACATGTTCTATAAAGTGTGCTACACCGGAAACTGTTTCATTCTCATCGGAAGAACCTGCACCCACACAGAATATTATGGAAGCGCTTCTCATTGAATTACGTGGAACACTTATGAGTCTGAGATTATTATTTAATGTTCTGATTTTATACATCTATTCTTTTGTACCTCCATTATTTTCTTTTTCACGAGGTACGGTTTTTTTAACAAAACCTTCCTTCTTAAGTTGGAATTTTCCGTTATCTTCTATCGACATTACCTCTATTTTTATAAAATCACCGACTTTATATTTCTTGGGATCTTCTCCAAGGTTAGAACCGTGAAGGAGGCCACTTTTTCCCGGAGAAAGCTCTACAAAAAGACCATATGGCTCCACTCTGAGTATCTCGCCCTCGATAATATCTCCTTTCTTAATTATCCTTACTATACTCTCAATATATCTTATAGCGGCTTTCACTTTCTCTTTGTCCTGTCCGCTTACCTTAACTATACCGCCTTCATCCTCAATCTCAGTTTCAACCTCAAATCTTCTGTTTATTTCCTTTATCACTTTCCCTCCAGGACCTATAACTTCGCCTATTTTTTCTGTTGGGATAGCCGTTATAAGCATGGCTGGAACATAGGGTGAAAGCTCTTCTCTAGCCTGAGGCATTGCATCATACATAAGGCTAAGTATTTTTTCTCTTCCTATTCTTGCTTTTTCAAGAGCTTCTCGCAGAACTTCCTCATTTACCTTGGCTACCTTAACATCCATCTGAAAAGCAGTTATTCCATCACGTGTTCCGGTAACTTTAAAATCCATATCGCCAAGATGGTCTTCCATTCCAAGAATATCTGTAAGTACAACAAATTTTTCATCTTCAAATATGAGACCCATGGCTATTCCTGCCACATGTTTCTTTATAGGTACACCTGCATCCATGAGTGCAAGAGATGCCGAACACACCGATGCCATTGATGATGAGCCGTTCGATTCAAGTATTTCGGATACTACTCTTATTGTATACGGAAATTCTTTTTCATCCGGAATAAGATTTTTGTGAGCTCTTTCTGCAAGATGGCCATGTCCTATTTCTCTTCTGCTTATACCTCTAAGAGACTTGACTTCTCCGGTTGAATAAGGCGGGAAGTTGTAATGAAGCATAAATCGCTTTTCTCCTTCGGTAAATATAGTATCAACAAACTGAACATCCATTGAAATTCCGAGTGTAACAGTCCCAAGAGATTGAGTTTCACCTCTTGTAAAGAGAGCTGATCCGTGAAGCCTTGGTATTACATGAGTTTCACAGGTTATAGGCCTTATTTCATCAGGATTTCTTCCATCAACTCTGGTATTATTTTCAATAATCATCTTTCTCATGGTGTTTTTTACTTCATCCTCAAAAAACTCGTTTAAAAGTCTTGCTTTTGAAGCATAAAAATTATCTGTCCATTTTTCAAGGTACTTCTCTTCAAAATCGTTGAAAACCTTTTCTTTATACTCTGATATAGCATTGTCACGTGCTTTTTTACCTTTAGTAAGTATGGCTTTTTTAAGCAGGTCATCATTCATAATGGATTTAAAATCACTTATAAATTCGGAAGGGTATTCTATATTTTTAATAACCCATTTTTCAACTGCTATTTCACTTCTTATTTCTTCCTGGATTGATATTATCTGTTTTATCGCATCATGGGCGAACATGATCGCTTTAACCATTTCTTCTTCAGTTACTTCAAGTGATTCCCCTTCAACCATTGTAACGGCATCTTTTGTTCCCGCAACAATCACATCCATTCTGCTGTTCTTAAGCTGCTCCTGTGTTGGAAATGCAATATAGTTACCATCTACATAGCCTATTCTAACCCCAGCAACAAAGCCTTCAAATGGGATAGGAGATATATTAAGTGCCAGAGAAGCCCCAGCTATTCCCCATGTTTCAATACTATCATCAGGAAGCATTGAAAACACTGTTGAAATAATCTGAACTTCATTATGGAAATCATTAGGAAACAATGGTCTTATTGGCCTGTCAATAAGTCGTGAAGCAAGAATAGCCTCATCACTGGGTTTCCCTTCTCTTTTCATAAATCCGCCGGGGAATCTCCCTATTGCGTAAAATCTTTCCTGAAATTCTACTGTAAGCGGCATAAAATCAACATCTGGTTTTGATTTTTCGTTTGCATTGGCTGTAACAAGCAACGAAGATTCATTAAAATTTATTAAAACCGATCCTAACGACTGTTTGGCCATCTTTCCTGTCTCTATTCTAATTTTTCTACCAAAAATCTCTTTTTCCCAATACTTCATTTATTTCACCTCACGAATTTATTTTCTCTATAAACCTATTTTACCATAGTTTTAGAACATTTAACATATAATGATAAAAATAAGGTGGGAAGATTCCCACCTCTGATTAGCCTCTTATTCCGAGTTTCTTTAAAAGATCCTGGTAAACTTCAGGTCTTTCAGATTTTAGATAGTTAAGCATCTTTCTCCTTTTTCCAACCATGCTTGTCAGACCTTTTCTGGAATGATAATCTTTAGGATGCTTCTTAAGATGCTCGGTTATATGCTTTATTCTTGCTGAAAGCAGAGCTATCTGAACCTCCGTGGAACCACTGTCTTTTTCGTTAATTCTAAACTGTTCTATGATATCTTTCTTGATATCAACGTCTAAACCTCTTGACATTTGACTTACCTCCTGATTTTAGTCCAAAAACCAAGTAAAGGAATATTCCTTTTACTGAGTTAAGGTAAATTAATTATACTAAATTCTGAGATTTATGTCAATGTACTCTTTTATCTCTTTTGATTATGATATAATATCGATTGGAGGTGATTTTATACTACTTGGACCAGTTGTTACATCAAAAAGCTTAGGAAAGTCTTACCTTCAATTAACAGATGTTTTTTATTTCTGTAAAAAACATCAAATTAATACTGTGATTCTCTGTGAGGATCACGTTTTTTCGTGGGCTGAGTTCTTATATCTGTCCCATAAAAACGGTTTTAGACCCATTATACTGTTTGAATACAAAAACCAGATTTTTTTAATGCGCAACTCCGATGACTTGCTCTCTGTCATAAGGTTTATGAATAACCTGAGAAAGGATTTCAGCGGTAGCGTTATCAGTATTGATCTTCCTAAAGTGCTTTTCCCTGCTCGCATTATGAAAGGATTTTTTAAAGAACCTGACGGTTTGGCGCTATCTGATACTCTTGATGATCAGTTCCAGAAAAAACTTAAACTCTTTGAATCTTATGAGACAGCATATAGTATTGATACTTTCAAAGTTCAGTTTCCAGACCTGGGCGGTATCAATGCTCTTATAAACATCTTAAAGGGAAAAAAGTTTTCAGAATCCGAGATAAAACGTTTACGATACGAGCTGGAGGTAGTTAAGAAACTTAATGTTTCGAACTATATACTTAATGTAAAAAATATAGTTGATACGGCAAAAAAAAATCAAATTTCCGTAGGACCAGGAAGAGGCTCGGCAGTCGGATCTTTTTTAATATATTCCTTAGGAATAACTCAGGTAAATCCTCTTTCTCATGATCTTTTGTTTGAAAGATTTCTTAATTTCTATAGAAAGGAAATGCCTGATGTAGATATCGATGTCGATGCAAGGTTCAGAAATAAGTTGATCTTGGAGCTTTCAAAGTTCTATGGGAAAAACCGAGTCTCAGAAATAAGAACTTACTCAAGATACAAGACCAAATCGGCACTTAAAAGGGCCGGTGAGGTTATTGGGAATCTTATTGAGACTTCTTTCCTGGATTTTCCGTTAAGGAGTCCTTCTAATATAAAAAAACTTGGTTCTTTTTCAAGGGATCAGAAAATATTATTTTATATATCATATTATTTAGAAGGTCTTCATAGCGCCAGGTCAACACATGCCGCAGGTATAGTAATATCTGAAAAAGATATTGCTGAAGCGCTGCCGATTCAGGCGGGAGCGGTTCCTGTTATTGAGTGGGAGATGAAAGAGCTTGCCTTTGCAGGTATTGAAAAATTTGATATACTATCTTTGGATACAATAACTTTCGCAAAAGATCTGAATATTGATTATACTAAAATTGAAAAAAAAGACGAGAAAACTTTTTCGGAAATATCAAAAGGCTTTACGGCTGGTTTGTTTCAGCTTGACTCATATACAGGTCGCAAGCTTTCCGTAAAAATCAGACCACGAGATTTTGATGAACTTACGGTTCTTTTATCTATAAATAGACCCGGTCCGCTTGATTCCGGCATGGTAGAGGAGTATGTTTCCGATAGTTCTCCTGATTTTCTGCGGAAGATCTTTCCAAATACTCATGGTGTACTGATTTTTCAGGAACAGATAATGTTTTTAGCACAAAACATCGCTAATTTTTCAATTGAGCAGTCTGATATGCTCCGTTCTGCTCTTTCAAAGAAGAACACTTCAAAAATACTCAGTCTCAAAAAGGATTTTTTAATGAATGCATCTTTGAAGATTGGAAAAGATGATGCTCAAAGGCTTTTTGGCTACATTGAAAATTTCGCCCAGTACTCATTTCCCAAATCTCATGCTGTTGCATACTCCTATCTAACCTACAACTTAGCCAGAGAAAAATTTGTCAATCCTGAAAAATTTTTTCTTTGTCTTATAAAATACAAAGGACTATCTGAGTCTATAATAAATGAGATACTTGCAATGGGTATGAATATTGTTGCTCCCGATCTTTTCTTTCCTCAGGGAGGTATTGTTCAAAAAGATTTTATCCTCCCTATAAGTTGTATAAAGGGCATTCCTCAAGCAATAGACCTGAAGATTCCTGAAACAACAAATTTTTTAGGAATCTTTGAATACCTTGAAAGTATAGGTTTAAACAGAGTTGTGATAGAAAATTTTATCCGCGCTGGCGCTTTTGATAAAGTAGATTTTAACAGAAAACGGCTACTCAGACAGATGACCGCCATCACACAGGGAAGAATAAGTGAGCTTGAGGATATTAAAAACAGTATATTCGGAGATATCAAAACTTCAGAGAAAAAAGAAAAAGATATTTCTGAGGAAGAGCTTATACTTTATGAAACAGAAAGTTTAGGATATCCTGTGACTGTTATAACACAGGCGGGTCTGCCAAAAAATATTTTTAAAAAGTTCTTTGATCCATCCAGAAAAATCGAGTTTTACGGCTACCATTATTTGAAAATGCTTATTGACTCTTCAGGAATATACTTTATAAGAAATTTTTC
>Ga0255340_1005017_pt1 | contig 12357 bp, 12 predicted proteins | sample wastewater_treat_7_FD_192417 | JGI IMG/M metagenome (GOLD analysis project Ga0255340, IMG submission 192417) | Wastewater microbial communities from Lulu Island WWTP, Vancouver, Canada - plant10 | ecosystem: Engineered > WWTP > Wastewater > Unclassified | place: Canada: Vancouver, British... | reverse complement strand
AGAGGTCGTCCGTGCCCAGGGGTTTGTAGCACAGCCTCGCCATGAGCAACAGCCTTTCGGGATCTACGTCTGTGCCCATGAACGGATAGTAGATTATCCTGAATTTCAAGCCAACTTCCTGCTCCGGGCTGTGCATGTGACGTCCTCCTCGGTGAGAGTATCAGTAGTGATAGGGCTCGTTTCGGTCTATCTTGAATGCACGATAGATCTGCTCCAGCAGGATGACGCGCATGAGCTGATGGGGGAAGGTCATCAGCGAAAAACGGACGCGATCGTCGGCCCGGGCCAGCACTTCGGGCGAATAGCCCGTTGGCCCGCCGATGAGAAATGTGATGTCGCTTCGCCCCGAAGTCGCAAGCCCGGCGATGAGCGCCGATAGCCCCTCTGATGTAAGCTCCCTGCCGGCCAGATCAGACGCAATCACGTATGATCCCGGTCGCACCAGGTTGAGCAGACGCCGACCTTCGATCGCCCTGAGCTGGGCCCGCCTGGCCTCGCTGTCGCGGTCGGTGAATGGCTCTTCCGAAGCTGTGCGCACGCTCAGCGTGCAGTAGCGGGAGAGGCGCCTTGCGTAGTCGTCTATTGCCTGCTCGAGATAGCGCTCCTTGATCTTGCCTATGGCCGCGATGTCAATCCTCATGCCAGCCGTCAACGGCTGGTCGGCGCTTCAGTCAACACTACCCGGGCCGTGCGCTCCCGCCGATTCGTCCCTATAACCGTGAACTCCAGCGTATCGCCGATATCGGCCGTGTAAATGGCCTTCTGCAGATCGGTCGCGGTGGCGATGTCCTTACCGCCAACGGCAGTGATGATGTCGCCGGGGCCGAGACCCGCGCGGTCTGCCGGGCCTCCACGTACGACGGACGAAATGTACAGTCCCTGCTCAACCGGGAGCCTGTTCCGGGCGGCCAGGTAGCGGTTGATCTCAGTCACTCTGGATATTCCCACGTACGGGCGGCGAACCTTGCCATACTGGATGATCTCGTTGGCGACGGTGCGGGCCGAGTTTATGGGAATCGCCAGCCCTATGCCTTGAGCTTGAGCAATGATGGCGGTGTTGATGCCGATTACCGTGCCGGTGGACGTGACCAGAGCCCCACCTGAGTTGCCTGGGTTAATGGGCGCATCCGTCTGAATCAGCCCCTCAAGCGCCTGGCCGGTGGAAGCGTCGATCGTGACCGACCGGTTGAGGGCGCTGATGACGCCGGCCGTAACAGTATGGTCGAAGCCGTACGGGTTGCCGATGGCGATCGCAGGTTCGCCAATGATCAGGTTGTCGGAGTTTCCGAGCTCTGCCGCGGGAAGATCGGCGCTTTCCACCTTTATGACAGCGACGTCGGTGTATGGGTCAGTGCCCACGATGGAGCCGGCAAGTTGCCTCCCGTCCACAAGGACCACAGTGATCTCGGTCACCCCTTCGACCACATGGTTGTTGGTCAGGATGTACCCAGACTTATCGATGATCACTCCTGAGCCGAGGCCTTCGCGCTCCTGGACAACGGGCATGAAGAAGAAGTCGTAGACTAGCGCCTCCTGCTTGGTGGCGATCTTGACTACAGACGAGCCCACCTTCTGGGCGGCATACGCTGCAGAGAAGGCAGTGTCGGCAAGGTCCGGCCCCGGCACTTGCGCCCCTTCTTGTGCTGGTCCCGGGATAACCGGCGCCGGCTGCGCCTCACGGCTCGCCGGATAGTAGTTGACGATCACGATCCCCACGAGCAGTCCACCAATGATCGCCCCTGCCAGCGCGGCGAGAAAAAGCGCCAGGCCGGCCAGGCCGCCTTTTCGGTATCCTCCGTAGTAGTAGCTCATGCGATTGTACCTCCGAACCTTCCCGAATAAGTGCATATTCGCCGGCGCAGCCCGGGATACCTGCGAGCGCCAACCCCGGATGGGCGCTAATACTCGATTCCGTGACGTGCCGCGATGCCTGACTCAAAAGGGTGCTTGACCATCCGCATCTCAGTGACCAAATCCGCCATGTCCAGTATGGCGGCGGGCATGTTACGCCCTGTCAGCACCAGCTCCACCCCTGGCGGACGCCGCGCGATGAGGCTTGCCGCATCTTCCAGATCGAGTAGTTGGTAATGGAGCGCGTTGGATATCTCATCTAGTATCACCAGATCGGCCTGAGACTCGTCCAGAGTCCGCACAGCCAGATCATACGCCTCCCTGGCATAACGTATATCCCGCGGCTCTGGTTTCCCGAGCGTGACAAAACACTGCCCACACCCGTCGCACACCGCCTCGCCCGAACGCATCTTGTCGGCGTACTTGCAGTCCCGACCGAACTGGAAGATCTCAAACTCCGGGGCCAGTCGCCTCACCGCCCGGACCTCGCCAGTGTAGCTTGTACCCTTCATGAATTGTATCATCCTGACCTTGTAGCCATGGCCCACTGCGCGCAGCCCCAGGCCCAGCGCAGCTGTGGTCTTACCCTTGCCGTCGCCGGTGTAAACCTGAACAAGCCCATGCGCATAGCGCCCGCGGCATCGTCGCGCACTCACAGAGCTGTCGGGCTCAGGCCGCAGCTCGCCCTCACTCGATATCGTCGACGCCACTCGACACACCTCCTCCGCAAAGCCTGTCAGGCTTGCCGGGCCTGCAACCGTCACTACACTCTTCGTGCCCTGCCCGCTCTGCGCATTCGTCGCGCCCTCCGGACGCACGGCGCCTGCCATGCCGCGGGCTTCCGGAAATCACGAACACCGCCGGTCGGTCCAGCTCAGGGCGGCGCCCCACTATTGCCCGGACGCCATACACGTCCAGGAGATGCTCCTCCGTCAGTACCTCACTCGGCACGCCGCAGGCGGCCACCTGCCCCGAGCTGAGCATGGTGATGCGATCGCAGTACCTGCCCGCTAGGTTCAGGTCGTGCAGCACCGCAATGGTGGTTATTCCCGACTCATGGGCAAGCGCCTGCACAAGCTCCATTATCTCAACCTGGAAGTTCACGTCCAGGTGGGCAGTGGGTTCATCCAGCAGCAGCACACGCGGTTCCTGCGCCAGGGCCCGCGCAATCAGCACCCTCTGTCGCTCGCCCGACGACAGCGACGTGATGCGGCGTTCGGCAAGATGGGCGACTCCGGTGCGCTCCATGGCTTCACGAGCCTTCGCAACATCCAGAGCTGTTTCCGAGGCAAGGAAACGCAAGTGCGGGGAGCGCCCCATCATCACAGTCTCTTCCACCGAGAAAGGGAATATCACAGCCTCCGCGGCCCCCACCGCCGCTACCACCTGCGCGGCCTGGCGCGGCGACAGACCCCCGATATCCTGCCCGTCGAGGGAGACTGAGCCCGAAGAGGGCCCGGCCACACCGCCTATCACACGCAGCAATGTGGATTTTCCCGACCCATTCGGACCGATGACGCCGTGCAGCGTGCCTGACTCCGCGGCCAGGCTCACACCGTGCAGCACTTCCGGGCCCGACGCCCCGTACCCGAACCTCACATCGCGCACTTCGACACGCATGGCCGCATCACCCTCTCTTTCTCAGCCTGAGCAGATAGAAGAAGAACGGCGCACCGGCCATGGCTGTAATCACGCCCACCGGCACTTCGCGAGGGGGTATGATCACCCGGGAGAGTGTGTCGGCGGCCACCATGAACACCGCGCCCCCCAGGGCCGACACCGGTATCAGGCTCCTGTGATCCGGGCCGATCATCATCCGGGCGATATGCGGCACCACAAGCCCCACGAAGCCGATCAACCCCGACGAAGACACCGCAGCCGCCGTGATCAACGACCCGAGAGCAATGACCACCTTCTTGAACCGCTCCACATCCAGGCCCATGTACCGTGCGGATTCTTCCCCGCAGGCCGCCAAGTTGAAGTCGCGACCCAGAGCGGTGAGAACGGCGGTGCCGGCCAGCACATACGGGGCGGTCATGCGCACATGTGCCCAGCTCTTTGCGGATAAGCTCCCCATGAGCCACATGACCACCTTGGGCAGGTCTTCACCCGCCGTGACCATGAGGAACGATACCAGGGCCCACACAAACGATCCCACAACCACCCCGGCTAGGAGGAAAGTGTCGGTGGGCATGTGTCCGTCCACAGTAGACAGGGCATATACAAAGAGGACCGTGATCACTGCGCCGATGAACGCGAAGATAGGTATATAGGAAGACGGAGACGAAAGCGAAAGGGCGGCAAGCCCCACGCGCCCGGCAGACAGAATGCCGATGGACGCGCCCAGCGCCGCCCCTGATGATGCTCCTATGATGTACGGATCAGCCAGAGGGTTCCTGAACAGCCCCTGAAACGACGCCCCCGTGGCCGCAAGGCCAGCCCCGACCAGAAGCCCCAGCACAATCCGGGGAAGGCGGACTTCCAGGACAATGATCTCGGCGCTTTCGAGCACCGACTGGTCGATAGGCATCGGTCCCGGGCCATGCCCCGACCACAGCCGCAGCCACGACTCTAGCCACGCGGCCAGAGCCCTGCCCACGACGGGTATTCGCGATACGATGATGCGCAGAGCCAGCGAAGTCGGGATGCCGGCGGTCCCCGCCGATGCGGCCCAGATCACCACGGCCAGCATTGCAGCGACCAGAAGCGTTATGCGGGTCCTATTCGCGCGAGATCGAGGCATGGCGTGTCACCGTTCTCCTTTGGCGTTCGTAGCCTTGTCTATCCAGTCTACTCACTACTGCTCGCTACTGCGCACCTGCGAACAGGCCGGCCAGAGTCTCAAGCCCATCCACTAACCTCGGCCCCGGCCTCACCATCAGATCCGGGTGAACCTCGAAAACGCGTCCCTGCACGATAGCCGGCACTTTCCGCCATTCGTGCCTGGCCATGACTTCAGCTCGGTTGAAGCACGTGAGGATGACGACATCGGTATGCGCGGAGATCACAGTCTCTGGGCTTATTTGCGGCCATCCATCGATGTGGCCCACTACGTTGCGCCCGCCTGCCCGCCTCACAAGGTCGTCAACAAAAGTGCCTGCTCCGGCAGTCATCAGCGGATCATTCCATATCTCCACGAACACCCTCGGTCGGCTGTCGGCAGGCGTGACTGCCGTCTTCGACTCCACCGCCGCGACACGAGCCTTGAGGCCGTCGACCGTGCGGCGCGCAGCAGCATTGGCCCCACAAGCATCGCCGATGACCTGTATGGCGCGGAACACTTCATCAAGTGTGCGCGGGTTGACTGCAACCACCCTAAGCTTGAGCTCGCGCAGCTTCTGGATGACAGGCATCTGCAGGTCCGCCACAGCCACAACCAGGTCAGGCCGTTTGGCCACAACGGCCTCGATGTTGATGTTGTAGTCACCGATCTTGTCAATCTTCTTGGCAGCCTCGGGGTAGTCGCATGCAGAGGTGACACCGACGACCTTGTCGCCGAGACCCAGGGCAAACAGGATTTCAGTGTTGCTGGGCGCAAGAGACACGATCCTTGCAGGTTCACCAGGAATCTCGATGGCGACGCCTGTGTCGTCCACAATCGAGATGGGATACGCGCCGGCCGCTCGCACCGAACCCGCAGCGGCCAGGAGAGCGATGAATAGGATCGCCACAGTCGACTTGCGAAGCCATTCAGATATGCGCGATCCATGCTCCCCGGGTGACCGAAACCAACTGGACATAGGACGTTTGGACATTTCAGTAACACTCCTTCTCCGGCGCGCGCCGCGCAGCTGTTCGCACATGCGGTCGCGCACGTAAAAACACCCTGCTCACCGGCGAGTGAACAGGGGAGAAGTCGGTACGGTGTGCGCACCCAAAACCCAGGCAGCGCCGCACCTTCCGCATCCCCCTTATCCTCGAAGGTGGAGTCGGCAAGCCAAGTGGGCAGGTTTCCTGACTTCCGGGTCGTCGCCTGCGCGCGTCTTCCCCCTGCTGCACTTGGCAGGAGTGACATCAAGTGCGCCTCGGCTCACCGGATACAGTGGCGGGACCGCGGGCTTGGCCCGGCGCATTCATGCGCCCGGCTGCCACTTCCCTCAAACCCGCTAGCGCGGGCACCCACCGGCATTCCGTTATTCAGGTGTTACTGTGTATATCCTAGCACAACCGCCGATTACAGCCAAGATGGCGATGAGCCAGGGGCACGCAACCCGTGTGCGACTCGAGGGCACTCACGCGCGACTCGCGGGCGACTCGCGGGCGACTCGATCCAGGTGGTCGCAGTCGCCAGATGGGCTGCGCATATACGGCTTACGCTGCCGGTTTGCCTTCAACTGCCCATCTAGCTGGCCTTTTGATATGTGTTCATATTGTGAACGGGTTTTCCCGGATGTGTCGCGAATCCGGACTATGGTTGATGCATATCGGTACGTATGTCCGCATAAAAGCGGGTGGTGGCAGTATCTGGTGGTCGCGGCGGTGGATGATGGGTTGATATGGCTGGCGCATAGCATTTTATGCTAGTAAGTGCCGTTGGCAGTCTGCCTATATGGCAATAACTGCTACACCCGCCCGGGCTCAGGCCGCCTATACGGCTATACGATCGTTTATGCATCAACCATTGTCCGTTTTGTCGACACATCGCCGAAAATGCGTTCAGATAATTGACACCTAGATTTTTCCATACGCCCCGCCCAGTATTCCACTGCTGCGCGTTCCGTGCTGCCGGGCTCCGCTTCGTCTACAGGCGAAACCGCACGTGTCCGTGGCGATGAGTTCGTCTCGCTTTCAGTTGGCTTGTCCATGGAGACACCCCAACGCCGTTGCTTGTGCGAGACAGCAGCCGCAACTGTTGTCACAGGAGTCCTCCCGCGGATCGCGAATAGTAGCTCGACGCCTTCCGGATCGCCCGGCAATCGTGAGTCTTGGGAGAATGCGCTGGCGAAGTGGGAGTGATGTGGCTCTGCGACATACATCAGCCGAGTCTCTGAACCTGGGGATGGACACGGTGATGACCCACCGGGCTTTCGGCAGGCATGCCGCAGAGGCTCTTCATGCCGTTGGGCAGGAGGCTGAGCGGCTTGAGGGCATGCTGAGCCGATTTAGGCCCGAAAGCGACATAGCTGTGATCAACAAGTCTGCAGGACTTGCATGCTGCAGTGTCGGTCCTGAGACATGCTGTGTGCTGTCGTGTGCGGTCGAACTGTCGGCGGTCTGCCAGGGTCTATTTGACGTGACTATTGGGCCGCTGGTAGATCTGTGGGGCATCGGCCACGGCGCGCTGCGCCCACCCACCGGCGCCCAGATCCACCAGGCGCTCCTCCTGGTGGACTATAGGGACTTGTTGCTGGACCCGGTCCATCAGACAGCAGGCCTTGGCAGAGCGGGGCAGTCCATCGATCTCGGCGGCATCGGCAAAGGCTACGCCGCCGACAGGTTCATCCAGCTGTTCAAGGAATACGGCGTGTCGTCGGCCTTCACGAACATAGGGGGCAATGTGGCGACGCTGGGCGCGCGGCCCGACGGAGTTGCCTGGCGTGTGGGCATTCAGCATCCCCGGCAGCCGGATTCCCTGATCGGCCTGGTATCAGTGAATGACAAAGCAGTAGTCACTTCAGGCGACTACCAGAGGTTCTTCACTCACGGCGACGGCAACAGATACCACCACATTCTGGACCCAGCGACTGGATACCCAGCCAGATCCGGGCTAGCCGGCGTGACTGTGGTCGCCGATAATTCGGGCAATGGATCAATGATTGCCGACGCGCTGTCCACGGCGGTGTTCATTGCTGGCCCAGACAGAGGGCTCGCGCTGATCAGCCGGTATTCGGGGGTCGAGGCTCTCTTGGTTGACGCAGAGCCGACCGATGCTGGGCTTTCAGTTTGGGTCACCCGAGGCCTGAAAGACCATTTCTCTGCCGCTCAGGGTGTGAGCGTGCATGTTATCTGACAGACGAAGGGGGAGAATGAGATGCTTAAGGTAGTCATGTGGATCGTTGCCGGACTGATTGTCCTGTTCGCAGGGTCAGGACTCCTGGACGCGCCCGGCCGGCGGGCCGGTGAGAGGCTTCAGATTGGCAAAGTGGACTTCTCCAGGATCCGAGACGGCGTCTACGAAGGGCAGCACAAGGGCGGGCGCTGGTCAAATACGGTCCGAGTCACGGTCAGTTCAGGCCGGGTCACTGCAGTCGATGTCGTACGGGATGTCTGGTTCCGTAAGCCCGAGTTGACCGACCAAGTGATCAGCGACATCATCAAGTCTCAGTCGCTGGAAGTGGATATCGTGAGCGGCGCGACCGTCACCACACGAGCCTACCTCAAGGCCGTGGAAAACGCCCTTGCCGGGGCCAAGTAGCGTCGGATCAGGAGCTAAACGAGAACCCGTTCGTCCCCTAGGCGTCTGGTGACGCGCGACGAGTCCATGTATTCCAGCAGTGCCACTGCATACTTCCGAGAGTTGCCGCATGAATCGCGAAACTCGGCTGCCGTAAACGCGCGGCCATCGCGCCCGAGCTCTCGAGCGATCTCGAGTGCCCGGACAATCGCGTCGCGGTGGAACAGCAGCTCAGGCCCGACGCGCATCACCACACCTGAGTCGATCAGGTAGTCGAGCACTGCCTGCGGAGCTCCTCCGGCCATGGCCTCGGGTCGCTCAGGGGGTGACATTAGGGAGGAAGCAAACGCGTCCTCGATTCGGCGCGCCCACTCCTGCTGCTCCGGGCTGAGGGTCACTGTGTGAGACGGCAATGCCGCGAAAGTTCCCTGTTGGCGCACGACGCCGTCCGCCGCCGCTCTGGACATGGCCAGTGTGAACCATTTCGAGTCCCAGCCCGCAAGTGCCCTGGTCCGCAGCTCTTCCCTGGCCATCCCGGGCCGAAGAGGCTCGCGGGAGTGGAAATCCGCCAGCAAGTCATGCATTCTCCGACCGATGTCGGCCCAGTCGCCCGAGGTCAAGAACCCTCGCTGTTCGCCATCGCCAGAGCCGCCGGAGCCGCCCGAGCCACCAGAACCACCAGAACCGCCGGAGCCACCCGAGCCGCCCAGGCCTACGATCGCGCCCGTGGCCACGCCCTGTTCGAGCAGTTCGATCACGCTCGCCTCGGCGCGGAACATGGCTCGCGCCACATCGGCGGCGGTTGCCGGGCGGGCATACTCACGGAGAGCGCGATGGACGAACAGTGTTGCCAGGTCCGCATCGTCGCCTCCGGATAAGGTTTCGAACTCTCGCACAGTCTCCTCCCGGAATCGCCGCACCCGGCCTCGCGCGATGGCCAGAACACGTCCGCCCCCGGCCGTGGCCATGGGCGAGTAGGTGCGCACGATGAACCGGTCGCCCCGGGCCGCAACACCTTCATATTCCGCAAGTTCTAGCTGGACAAAGGCAGTCTCCCCAGGGAACGCCTCGTCGGCGCCGATGACCCTCACCCTGCACGTGGCCTCTGCCGAGCCCATGTGAAGATGCATGAGGTCGCCATGCTCCACCGGCGCTGCCGACGGAAGCAGCGTCAGCTCGGCGTCGAACAGCCGCGACGGCTCCAAAACCCCGGGGGTTGCCAGCACCATGCCCCGCTCGATCTCGCCCCGTTCCAGCCCGGCCAGGTTGAGAGCCACCCGCTGCCCGCGTTCGGCTGCCTCCACAGACGCGTCATGAACCTGTACCTGCCTGACCCGGACGGGCTTCTTCGCAGGAAGCAGTTCCAGACGATCGCCTGGCTTGATCAAGCCCCCGATGAGGGTGCCCGTCACCACAGTGCCGTGGCCCGATATTGCGAATACGCGGTCGATGGGAAGACGTGCGCAGCTTAGGCGCTCGGGCTCAAAAGCCGCTGCGGCTCGGTCCAAAGCCAGATCCAGCTGGCGCAGTAGTTCATCCAGGCCCTGCCGGGTCACTGCCGACACCGGCACTATCGCCGACCCGGCAAGAAGCGTGCCGGCGAGGCGGCTCTGCACATCGTCCGCCACAAGCTCCAGCCAGTCTGCCTCAACCATGTCGGCTTTGGTCACCGCGACCACCGCATGCCGGACGCCGAGGAGGTTCAGGATGTCGAGGTGTTCGTCAGTCTGCGGCATAACGCCTTCATCAGCCGCCACGACCAGCAGAGCTACATCCACTCCCGTCGCACCTGCCAACATGTTCTTGATAAACCGCTCATGTCCGGGCACGTCCACTACGCCGGCGGTGCGGCCCGACGGAAGTGTGAGAGGAGCGAACCCCAGCTCAATCGTGAGGCCCCGTTCCTGCTCCTGGCGAAGCCGGTCGGTGTTGACGCCTGTGAACGCGCGGATCAGAGTAGTCTTGCCGTGGTCCACATGGCCCGCCGTTCCGATCACCGCATGTCTCATGAAACCACATTTCCCCCCGGTTCTCTCGAACTTCCTGGCTCTGCCCCGATGCGACCCATACCACCCTGCGACGATCCGGCGACGCACGCGTATGCAGATACAATGGCCGACACCGCTGCGGCGGCCAGCCGACCAAAGTCGCGGTCGAATATGGTCCTGAGGTGAAGACGGACGGAGTCGTCGGCCACTCGGGCCACGACGGGAGGATCGCCCATTCGTAGTCGCCGCTGTATATCCTGGCACGGGACGCCGTGCGGCTTGATGCACACGCTCGCGCCGGGTATCGACACTGTAGGGAGCGAACCCCCTCCAGCTTCAGACGGATCGTCCACGACTGAGATGTCAACATTTGCGACGTCTACGCGGGCCTCGCCCAGCTCCAGTCGGATCAGCTCGGCAAGTCGCGCGGCGCGCCGGGCAAGGTCAGTCGGCTGCGCAGCGAGCATGCCGGCCACAGGCAGCGATTCCATGGCCGCGTCGCGGTCTTCCCAGGCAGCAGCCACGGCCGCCAGAGCGCACAGTGTGAGCTTGTCGATACGCAGGGCTCGCGCCAAGGGGTTTCGGGAAATGCGCTCGATCAGATCGGCCCGGCCCACTATGATGCCGGCCTGCGGCCCACCGAACAGCTTATCGCCGCTGAATGTGACGAGATCGGCGCCTGCCGACACAGCGCCCAGAACGGTGGGCTCAGAGCCCATGCCGTAGTGCGACATGTCGGCCATCAACCCGGACCCGATGTCGTACATCACAGGAAGGCCAAGCTCGCGGCCCAATGAAACGAGCTCAGCGATATCGACTTCCTCTGTGAAGCCGACTATACGGAAGTTGGAGGTATGCACCTTGAGAAGCAGCCCGACCTCGGGGTTCGCTGCTCTTGTGTAGTCGGAGACGCGAGTTCGGTTGGTCGTTCCCACCTCAACAAGACGGGCGCCGCTCCGTTCCATGATGTCGGGCACCCTGAACGAGCCGCCTATCTCCACCAGCTCGCCCCGGCTGACCAGGACCTCGCGCCCGCGGGCAATCGTGTCCAGGCAGAGCAGGACGGCAGCGGCGTTGTTATTTACTACGTACGCAGCCTGAGCGCCGCACATGCGTGCAATCTGGGTGGCCACGTGGTCCTGACGCGATCCTCGTTCGCCTGTTGCCAAGTCGAACTCAAGATCGGAATACCCTCGTGCGCACTCCGCCACGGCCTGAGCCGCATAATCCGGAAGCGGAGCTCTGCCCAAATTGGTATGGAGGACTATCCCGGTGGCATTGATCACTGGACGCGGGCCCGGGGCCGCGCACCTTTCGGCCACGGCGGGAAGCGCTCGCAAGACCGTGTCGAGGATCGAAGCTCTGGTCGGGGGGGACGCCACCGATTCCGCCTCTGCTGACATCGCCTTATCGCGCGCGAGCTGCTCCAGACGGGCGCGCTGCTCTGCGATGAGTCTCCGCGCCGCATTCCTCACCGCCCACCGCGGCACGCGTGCTGCCAGTTCGATAGCCGCCGGATGCTCAAGAACATCCGAAATCGATGGAATGCTCCGAAGGAAAGAAGACTGAGTCACGCCGCTCCACCTGCCTGCATAAGCCCGCCTGCACAAGCCATCCATGGGTGGCACCGTGCTGTGCTGGACTTGGCCTCATGGACCTCTTGGGATCTGCGCCTATCGCACTACCCTGACACGCGGACCTTCGCTGCCTGCGGATACTGCCCGGCCCACCACTGCGGCGGTGAGCGACACGGCGGCGGCGCGGTCATGTTCGCCATTACCGTCGGCGGCCGCGGCGCGCAACCTCCCCACAAGATCGTCTACCCTGTCGGGCGCAACCGCTATCAATAGCCCTCCAGACGTCTGTGGATCGAACATCACCTCAAGCACGCTCTGATCGACATCAGTCGCCTCCACCTTGCCTGCCAGGAAGTCCTGGTTACGCCGCAGCCCCCCGGGTATCAGGCCCATCTGTGCGTACTCAAGTGCGCCTTCGATCACCGGGATCTGGCTGGCATGTACCTCAAGCGAAACCCCGGACGCCTCCGCCATCTCCATCAGATGGCCCAGGAAGCCGAAACCGGTGATATCCGTGCACGCGTGAGCGCCCACCTCCAGCATTGCCTGGGACGCCTTATCGTTGAGAGCCGACATGACCTTATACAGGCGAGGCTGAGCCTGGCTA
>Ga0255340_1005016_pt1 | contig 12359 bp, 10 predicted proteins | sample wastewater_treat_7_FD_192417 | JGI IMG/M metagenome (GOLD analysis project Ga0255340, IMG submission 192417) | Wastewater microbial communities from Lulu Island WWTP, Vancouver, Canada - plant10 | ecosystem: Engineered > WWTP > Wastewater > Unclassified | place: Canada: Vancouver, British... | reverse complement strand
TATGTTTATGTGCGCTTATTTCAGGCGGCAAGCCTTTCCAGACGCGCCTTGATCATCGGTGCAGGCAAGGCCGGCTCAACCTTGGTGAATGTGATTGCAGATAAAAACCCACCGCCCTTCAATTTAATTGGCTTGGTGGATGACGACCCGGAAAAGCTAGGCAGCACCATTCGAGATTATGAAGTGTTAGGGGACCACACCCAGCTATTCGATATTATCGATCAGAGAGGCATTACTGATCTGATATTAGCGATTTCTGGCCCAATAAAACACGGCATGTTCCAAAACTTATTGATGGCACAAGAACAAGGCTTGGATATTTCCACGATGCAAGAAGTCTACGAATCTCTTTTGGGGCGTGTTCCGATTACCTTGCTTGACTCGGAGTGGGTTATCCGCTCATTCGTCAGCCACACACCCAATGGCGGCTTTTACCGCCTGTTCAAGCGCTTGATGGATCTTGCCATTAGCTTGGTTGGATTGGTATTTCTCGTCGGACTATTCCCGATTATTGCAGTAATCATTTTGATCGATTCTGGTAAGCCGGTGATTTACAGCCAAGAACGTTTAGGCCGTGGCGGGGCTCCTTACCGCATTTATAAGTTCCGCACGATGAAAACTAATGCCGATATGGAAAAAGAGGCTTTGGTCACCGCCACCGACGACCCACGGGTGACGCGTGTAGGGAGATTTTTACGCAAAGTACATTTAGACGAGCTCCCCCAGGTCATTAATGTTCTCAGGGGTGATATGAGCTGGGTAGGCCCTCGATCAGAGCGCAGCGAACTGGTAGAGATCTTCCAAAGGGTCCTCCCTTTTTATCGGGCGCGCATGCTGGTCAAGCCAGGTGTTACCGGCTGGGCACAAATCAACCAACCCTATGCCGAGACGGTTGAGGAAACCGCTATCAAGCTGGAGTACGACCTCTATTATATTGAGCACGCTAATATTCTCATGGATATAACTATTTTATTGCGCACTTTTGGGGCGGTGCTCGGGTTCAAAGGGCGTTAGGATTGCATGAGTGTGAACTCACTTGAAAGTGCCAACTGGAATGAGCTTTTGCAAAGCTACCCAGAAGCCCATCTCTTACAGACTTCCAGCTGGGCAGCGTTTAAGCAGGCTTTCGGTTGGTCAGCTGTGCATGTGAAGGCAGAGCACTGTGCTGCCCAAATCCTGCTGCGCCGTCTGCCGCTTGGTTTGAGTATTGGTTACCTGCCCAAAGGTCCGCTAGGCACCCAGTGGCAAGAGCTCTGGCCACAGGTGGACGCGCTTTGCCGCCAACATCATGCGATCTTTTTACAGGTCGAGCCTGATCTCTTTGAGCCGCTCCCCAATGAAGTGCGCACGCTTTGGCTGGCAGGTTTCACGTCGGAAGAGCACACCATCCAGCCGCGGCGCACAATCATCGTTGATCTTACTCAAGATGAGGATCAGCTTTTAGCTGCCATGAAGCAAAAGACACGCTATAACATTCGCTTGGCGGAGCGGCATGGCGTGCAAGTGCTCACCAGTGCGGACTTAGAAGGCTTTTACCGTATGATGCAAACTACCGCTCAGCGGGATGGCTTTGCTCTGCATAGTGCTGATTATTACCGCAGAGCTTTTAGTATCTTTGAGCCCCAAGGTCGAGCTGTTCTGCTTGAGGCTGTTTTGAACCAGAAGCCTTTGGCATACCTGATGGCTTTTTTGCAGCATGAACGCGCCTGGTATTTTTATGGCGCTTCGGATGATGAAATGCGCAACCTGATGCCAACTTACCTGCTGCAATGGGAAGCGATGCGCTGGGCTAAAGCTAACGGTGCTAAAACTTATGACCTGTGGGGTATTCCGGATGAGGATGAAGCAGTTCTCGAGGAACAGTTTACCAGCCGGTCTGACGGTTTGTGGGGGGTGTATCGCTTCAAGCGTGGCTTTGGCGGGCAAATATTGCGCAGCGCACCCGCCTTCATTCGGGTCTACAATCCGCTGCTCTATAGAGCCTATAAAATAATGCAATCCAGAAGGCAAGGTGAAGCTAATGCGCCTGCTTGATAGCATTTCTACGCAGGCTTGGGATGAGCTTATCCAAACCCTGCCTAATGCGCATATCTTGCAGACATGGGAATGGGGGCAGTCTAAGATCCGCAATGGCTGGCAGCCGCACCATGCGGTCTGGGAGGATGCTCACGGGCAGTTGCAAGCGGCTGCGCTCGTGCTCAGCCGGAGAACCCAGCCGCTGCCGGTGCTGAGCATTGAAGTGCTCTATTGCCCCAAAGGACCGCTTTTGGATTGGGCAGATCAGGCGCTTGCGGCGCAGGTACTAGCAGATTTGGAAGGTTTTGCCTGCCAGCGCAAAGCAGTGTTTATCAAGGTTGACCCGGATGTCATCCTGGGTCGGGGCGTGCCCGGCAGCCTGCAGAGCACTGATAACCCTACCGGGCTAGCCATTCAGGCACTCTTGGCGCAGCACGGTTGGAGCTTCTCCAGCGATCAGATTCAATTTCGCAACACGGTTTTCATAGACTTGCAGCGCAGTGAAGACGAAATCCTGGCTTCGTTCAAGCAAAAAACGCGCTACAATATCCGCTTGGCCGAACGCAAAGGGGTCCGAGTGCACGAGGCAGAGGAAAGTGAGCTCCCGTTGCTCTACCGTATGTATGCCGAGACGGCTGTGCGGGATGGCTTTGTCATCCGCCATGAAGCCTATTACACAGAACTGTGGCGCGAGTTTATGCAAGCTGGCATGGCTAAAGCGCTTATCGCTGAGGTGGAATGCCAGCCGATTGGTGGACTGGTACTGTTTTATTTTGCCGGCGTTTCGCGCTTCATGTTTGGCATGTCCACTGACCTGGCGCGGGAGCGCATGCCCAATTACCTCCTTCAGTGGGAAGCGATCCGCCTTTCCAAATCCTTGGGCTGTCGCACCTACGACATGTGGGGCGCCCCCGATGTATTCACTGAATCGGACCCACTATGGGGCGTGTACCGTTTCAAAGAAGGCTTCAACGGGCAGGTAGTGCGCCATCTGGGTGCCTGGGATTACACCAGCCAGCCCGGGCTCTACCGTCTCTACACGCGCACCTTGCCTAAAATATTGGACGTCATGCGCGCACGCGGAAAAGCTGCCACGCAACGGAGGCTCGCAAATGACTAATCGTATTCCTTTGGCACACTTACCCACCCCGATAGAACCGCTGCCCAGGCTGACAAAGCTCCTGCAAGGACCGCGGCTTTTTATTAAGCGCGACGACCTGACCGGTTTGGGCTTGGGTGGCAATAAAACCCGCAAGTTAGAATATCTGGCAGCAGATGCTCTCGCGCAGGGATGCCGGACGCTTATCACAACTGGCGCAGTGCAATCCAACCATTGCCGGCAGGTGGCAGCCGCTGCAGCACGCTTGGGCTTGGGCTGCATCCTCGTCCTAGGAGGTCCAGACCCAGGCACGCGCCAAGGCAACCTGCTTTTAGACGAGCTCAGCGGGGCAACGCTCATTTTCGTTTCGAAGGAAGAGCGCGACCAGCGCCCGCAGCAAGCTTTTGCCCAAGCCGAGGAAGACGGCATGCAGCCTTACCTTATCCCTTATGGCGGCTCCAACCCGGTGGGGGTGCAAGGCTACCTCCAAGCCATGCAAGAGCTCCAGGAGCAGGCGCTGAAGCCTGATTGGATCGTGCTGGCCAGCTCCAGCGGCGGCACGCAGGCTGGAATGATGCTGGGTGCCAAGCAAACCGGTTTTTCGGGCCGCATCCTGGGCATCAGCGTGGATAAGCCGAAACAGGAGCTCACGCACATGATAGCCGAACTAGCAAATCAGACGGCAGCCTGGTTGGGTATAGGAGCAGAAATCAAAGCTGAAGATGTTTTGGTCAATGATGCTTATTGCCAGGCAGGGTATGGCGCTCTCCAGCCGGCAGAGGTAGAGGCTATACAGCTCTTTGCCCGCACCGAAGGTATCCTGCTCGATCCGGTCTACACAGGCCGCGCTGCCTCCGGCTTGATCGATCTCATCCGTCAAGGGTTTTTCCGGCGTGATGAAGCTGTGCTCTTCTGGCATACCGGTGGGATTCCAGCGCTCTTTGCTGAGCCTTATGCCAGCGTGCTGCTGGGCTGAGCCGAACGAGGGCTATCATTAAAGGAATATATTTCTTCGCATCATTAGGTCGGTCTGGGCACTTCTCCTAAACCCACTTTTCGCTGCACAGGTATAATCTCTGAGCAGGTGCCACGCATGGATATCCGCTCGACTGTCCTCACCCTCACTTTCATGGCTGTTATCGCTGCCATCTGGTCGGCGGTGCGCGCTTCCCGCACCATCCAAAAAGGCAAGCGCATGCCTTTTTACTTCAAGCGCCGCAAGCTTTACGACCAAGCTGCCGGTCTGATCTTGACAGCTTTAGCATTAGGCGTATTTGCCTACTTCAACTTCCGCTTTGGTGAGAGTGTGGCTTATCGCTTTTTCCAACCCTCGCTCACGCCTTCGCTCACCCCCACCATAACCCTCACACCCACGATCACACTAACCCCCACCATCACGCTCACGCCTACTATCACCAACACCCCTTCGGTCACTAACACGCCTTCTGTCCCGCAGGCGATTGCCACGCAGTTCGATTCGTTCGTCACCCCTAACCCCAACGCTGTGTTTAGCCCTATCGTGTTTGCAACCGAGATTGATGAAAACTTTCAGCCAGTCGATCCAGCCGTGGAGTTCAGCAACCCGCTGACCAAGGTTTACGGGACGTACAGCTACAACTTTATGAGTGATGGTGTGCAATGGACTGAGCTATGGTATCGTGGGGATACTTTGCTCAAAGCAGAGACTGGTCATTGGGAAGGCGGCACGGGCGGATACGGCGTCTTGGTGCTGGAGCTGCCAGCCGAAGAATGGCTGCCCGGCGAATATCAGGTGCAGTGCTTTGTGGGCAGCCAATGGATCCTTTCGGGTTCCTTTACGGTGGTAGGCAATCCGCCGACCGCCACCTTCACCCCCAGCCCGACCTTTACCCTCACCCCTACCGCAACACCAACATCAACCCGTACGCCGACCCCAACGCGCACACCCCTGCCCAGCAATACGTCTAAACCTTCTGCCACGCCTCGGCAATAAAAAAGCCGGCACATCCAGCCGGCTTATGATATTTACTTGAGGACTAGATATAGCGCCATTCCTGCAAGCCTTCCGGTATCTGGGCAGCAATTTGGGCGGCTACTGCGGCGTTATTGCGCAGCAGAGCTAAGTTAGCTTTCAGGCTTTCTCCACCGCTGAGATCATTCATCTTAGCTAGCAAGTACGGCGTGAGGGCGCTTCCGCGAACGCCTTCAGCTTCGGCTTGCTGTAAGGCTTGCGCAACCAGAGCTTCCATACGCTCGCGCGGCATGGCGCTCTCTGCGGGCGGCGGCACCACCACGAGGATACTCGTGCTGAGCGTGAGCTTCCAATGCGTACGGGCAATCTCGGCTACTTCCTGGGCGCTCTCGGCGCGCAGTGGCACCTTCAGCCCACTCTGGGCAGAGTAAAACGCCGGGAATTCGTCCGTTTGGTAGCCGATGACCGGGATTCCCAGGGTCTCCAGCACTTCATAGGTGGCGGGTAGGTCCAAAATGGCTTTAGCGCCGGAGCATACCACCACAAGCGGACTTTTCCACAGCTGCAGCAGGTCCGCAGAGATGTCGTAAGCTGGCGCGCGGTGCACCCCCCCGATCCCACCGGTGGCGAGCACCTTGATGCCAGCCCTCTCGGCGGCAAAAAGCGTGGCGGAGACCGTCGTCCCACCGCTCCATTTGTGCGCCACGGCAGCACCCAGGTCCCGCAGGCTGAGCTTGTGCGGGTCGCGCGATTCTGCTAAGCTTTCCAACTGGCTGCTGCTCAAGCCCACGCGCAGCTGGCCTTCCTGCACGGCGACTGTGGCAGGGAAAGCGCCATTATGCTTTACCGCGTCTTCCATGGCGCGGGAGATGGTGAGATTCTCCGGCCAGGGGACGCCGTGCGTGATCAGCGCTGATTCCAGGGCAACGAGCGGCTTGCCATTGCGCTTGGCGCGCTCCACATCATCCGAGATACGGAAGTCCGGGGTCGGTTTTTTACCAAAGTTGAAAAGTCCACGTTTTGTTTCCATGGAGTTAATTTTACTTGAAAGGCAAAGAAATAACGAATATTCATCCCCCTAGGAATAGATGGTTACTGAAGGCTTTAAACCCAACACTCTCGGTTTGTCCTTTTTACCGGTTACAATAAAGCCATACTAACACACTTACGAGGACTTTTTGCATGGAGTTCAACAACCACACCCCCGTCAATAAACGTTGGAACGTCGCAGAGCCTATTCCACCAGAAATCGACCAAGAATTAACGGATTTTCCACCTCTGCTAAGGCAGCTGCTCTACAACCGCGGCGTGAGGGATGCCGAGTCGGCGCAAGCCTTTGTGGAAGCGAATTCTCCCGGCGCAACGGACCCTTTCCTTATCCGAGATATGACCGAAGCCGTGGAGCTGCTGCATGCAGCGATTACAAATGGCACCCCCATCGCCATTTACGGCGATTATGATGTAGATGGTGTAACCTCGACAGCCCTGCTCTACGAGCTGCTGCAGAAGCTGGGGGTAAGCCCGCGTATTTACATCCCCAACCGTTTCGATGAAGGCTACGGGCTGAACCTGGATGCGGTCGAGCAATTGGCTCATGAGGGCATTGGGCTAATCATCACAGTGGATTGCGGAATCCGCTCGGTGGAGGAAATTGCTTTAGCGCGCCGCTTAGGCATGCACGTGATCCTCACCGATCACCACCAGCCGGGTGAGGTGCTCCCGCCAGCGGATGCGATCCTCAATGTGCACCGCGCGGGAGACACATACCCCTTCAAAGATCTGGTAGGCGTTGGGTTGGCGTATAAGCTGGCTGCTGCATACTTGACTGCTTACCCTCAACCAGGTGTGAGCGCTGAGGATTGGCTGGACCTGGTCGCGCTTGGCACGGTGGCAGATCTGGCGCCGCTAGCCGGGGAGAACCGAGCCTTGGTGCGCGGGGGCATTCAAGCCATGGGCAAGCTGAGGCGGCAAGGCCTGTATTCGCTTGCGCAGGTCTCGGGCGTCAACTTAGAAAAGCTGAATGCGGGCAATATCGGTTTTGGTTTAGCTCCGCGCTTGAACGCCGCTGGACGGTTAGAATCTGCCATGGCAGCTTTTAATTTGCTCACCGCGCAGGATGTGCTCACCGCTGGTGAGCTCGCCCAGCAATTGGACTCGCAAAACGGCGAGCGCCGCGAAATTATGGCTCGCATCCAGGAAACCGTGCTGCAAAATATCCTCCAGAGCGAGGAACAGCCCATGATTGTATTTGACGCCTCACCGGATTATAACGAAGGCGTGGTGGGGTTAGCCGCCTCGCGTATCACTGAAGCGCTCTACCGCCCTAGCATCATTGGGCACCGTGGTGAAGACGTCGTGGTCGCTTCCTGCCGCTCCATCCCTGAGTTCAACATCACCCGAGCGTTAGATGCTTGTGCCGATTTGCTCGTGCGTTATGGCGGCCATTCCATGGCGGCTGGGTTGACCGTAGCGAACGAAAACCTGCCGGAATTGCTGCGCCGGCTCAATAGCTTGGCTGAGCAGAACCTGCAAGGCTTGGAACTAGCGCCAGTGCTTACTATTGACCAGGAAATTGCATTAGAAAGCTTACCTGCGGCAGAAATTCCGCGGATCTTTGAGATGGTCAGCCTACTGGAGCCGACCGGACGCGGAAACCCAGAAGCGCTCTTCTGCAGCCGCAACCTGCAAGTGCTGCAGGCTACGCCAATCGGTAAGGGGCAGCACCTCAGGCTGATTTTGCGCGCCGGCCACGTGCGCTACGAGGCCATTGCGTTTCGCCAGGGGCATTGGAACGGGCAGCTGCCGGATATGGTTGACATCGCTTTTACATTCGACATCAATAAGTATCAAGGGAGGGAGAGCCTGCAGCTCAATATCAAGGATATCAAGCCGGCCTCTGGTTTATAGCCGGCGGGCGGGGGGGAAAAAAGTGCCCCCAAAGGAATTCGAATCCTTGTTTTGGCCTTGAGAGGGCCACGTCCTGGGCCGCTAGACGATGGGGGCAATTTAATAAGGGTTTATTGTTAAAGTTTATTTTACCGCACAGATCATTCCTGTTTCAGCATACGCCCACGGGCTAGGGCCGGTACCTCGGCCTTGTAGCATTCCCCTGAATGCTGCATTCGAAGAGTGGCTTGTGGCCACCCCTCGCTCGAGACGATGGGGGTATTAAACCGACAGTCGATTTATTAATCTGCTCAGGAGCAAATAATATCATACGGAAATATATGAGTCAATTCTTTACGACGTGGCGTTTAGCAAGTGATGTACAGTTTATGAACAAGGGGTGTAGTGGGATAGACTGTTTGGTTTTGAGAACGAGCATAAATTACGGATATTTCCCTTCGACATAATCCCGGCAAGTAAATTCATAATCACCGCCCCGGCCACTTGTGAGCAAACGCCACTGGCCATCCTCCTTGACAACAATGACTTCTTGCTGAAACGTTGCTGTACCCACCTGATCAATTGGATCGGGGGTAGCGGTGTATTCGACAAAAAATACGCGGCATATCCCTTCTCCGTAATGGACTTCAAGTTCATCTATTGAGTTAATCTCTCCTTTAATGGAGCGTTGTAAACCCTGTTCTCCATTATCGATATATTGGATGATACTGCTTCTATGGTAATGATTTTGCTTGGATAAAAGTTGGTACGCTACGATAAACCTGCCCTCCATAGATAGCTGAAAATAGGTGCGTATAAGTTCCTCGGGTTCGAGGTTTAGATATTCGCTGCTGAGGGTAGGCAGAGGCAAGGTAGTTGTTGGGCATGGCGGAACTGCTGTAGCAGTTGACGTTGGCGTGCGAGTTGCTTCAATAGTTGGCGATGCTGCCGATGTCGGTCCAATCGTAAAAGTGGCGGTTGGTTCTTCTAGCTTGTCTAAATTTCCCGCTAAAGAGCAGGCTGTGATAGAAATAATCAAAACAAGAAAAAACAAGAGCTTAATAGAGGTTCTTAATTGCATTAATACTCCGGATCATTAATTATTCTAAAAGCATAAGTCCCATAATATTGATAATAAGTAAAAGGATAATCAAAGCGGTTATCATTGTGAGCTGCAACTAATGGGAAATATGTCCAATTACCCATATCCTGAACCGAAGAAACCACAGTGGCGTGGTCATAAGTACCACCTACAGACTTCATATCAAAAATAATCACATCCCCTATGTTTAATTGCGTTGTGCTTGAAAGTAAAGCTTTGGGTCCTTCTTCCCAACAACAAGCCCCATTCAATAAAAAATCGTACATACTTGGTACGCCAGTCCAAGCAGAAGCATAATCTTGAACACTGTTGTAATACCAACCGTACGTGGGTTGATCGTCGCTTGTTTCAGGGATTCCGCCACCTTCATGCATTACTTGTGAAACAAAATTTGCGCAATCACCAGTATCTGGAATATTGTTGAAATTATAATAATTAGGATTATATACATCCCAATATGTTGCCGCATAATTTCGTGCCCCAATCCTATCATATACATAGTTTGTTACCACATTATTTATTCCGATAGCGGTTTTTTTAGCTTCATTATTATATAGAAAACTTCTATAACCGTCTTCCATTGCAGCAAACACTTCTCGCTTTGACAGATTACTCTTCTTAAGTAAAGTCCATATATAATCTTCATATTTATCTTCAAAGATCAACCAACCGCTGCCATTATTCATCAATGTAATTTCATGCTCTAAGCCCCTCATTTTAGATATTGTTGGAGCGGTGGCTGTAAAAACTACGTCATGGTTTTCAGTTAGATTTACGGTGGCTTTAACATGATTTGGTGAAAAAACAACCTCTGAAATATCCAGCAAATAATCATATTTTTGATACTTAAGTCCGTACATCTCATTATGCTTGAGTTCAATTTCAAGTCTTTCTGCTTCTGTAATTATCGAATCGTCCATGACGTTGTTTTCTGCAAAAACCATACTAAGATCAGGGTATATATTGTTGGTCATTGCTAAATATTTTAGGTCAAAATAAGTATAAATTACTCGGTTTATTTCGTTGAGATCTGAATCGTCTACTGTTTGTGCTTTTGTAGGAATTACCCTAGACAATAAAATTATTAATATGAAGATTGAAAAATATAGACAGCTTTTTTCATTTTTTTACCTTTCTTAATTTATTTTTTCACCTACAATAATATTCCGTTTTTTATTGAATGCTAAGTTCTAATTATCAATAGGTTGTATTTCTCTATGATTTTTCATTTGGTAATTTGGTTATTATATTTTGCCGTCTTCTAAATTCAATTTGGCTTTTTTTTCAGCTGTTATACTCCTATAGGCTAGGGGCAGACCCCAGCCGCTAGACGATGGGGCAAAGTAAACAAATTATATTATAAAAGGTCGCACAGATAATTCCTGTTTCGGTATACGCCCACGGGCTAGGGCCGGTACCTCGGCCTTGCAGCATTCCCTTCGAATGCTGCCCTCGCAAGGCGGCTTGTGGCCGCTCCTTGCTCGAGACGATGGGGGCATTATGCCTTTGCTAATTTTTTCTGCCAGAAAATAATATCATGGTGCTGGCAGGTCGTCAATCCAAACCTGGGCTCAAGGTCAAGAGTTACGTGCGGCTGATGAGCTCTCAAACTCTTTTGGCTCACGAAGCAATCCCCATGCTGAGGGAGTGGGCAATGAGGCTTTTTCGCTTCCCATAACTTTAAAACCTAAGGAACCATAAAAGCCGAGGTTATCTGAGTTGTAGGTCTCCAAATAACAGGCACCTTTAGCTCATCAACCTCGGCTGGACGTTCCTCAATAGAAAGCATATTGGCAATCTTGCCCCGAGTTTCAGTGGCTTCCCCTCTTTTTTGTGCCCGACGATGCTTGCGCTCTTGCCTCAGACCTTTGATCAAGAGCTGCTTGAGCTCTCCCCGGGGAAGTACATAGATGTATTGATAAATGGCTTCATAAGAAACTTGCATGTTCATATCCCAAGCATACTCTACTTTGAGCCGTTTTGAAATCTCCTCAGGCGACCACTCCCCTTGGAGTTTCTCGATGACATAGCTCAATAAGCCTTCCTGCTTCGCTATCTTCCTCTTTCCTCGCTTCCGTGATGAGGCTGCAGCTTTGGCATGCCTGCTGGCTGAAAAGGCGCGACAACCTGTTTTGCCTCTATTTCGCCTAACCTCTCGCGAGATGGTACTCGGAGAACGATCTAACTCCTTCGCGATTTGTCGAATAGGTTTATGTTGAGCTAACCCTCGACTAATGCTTTCCCGTTCTTAATCTGCTAATCTTGTGTATCTGTTCTTCTGCATTCGAATGATTTTTAATCTCCTCATCCGTTGCATTAAATTATTGATTCCAAACTACAAAATTATCAAATAAAATTTCCACATTAGCTTCATCAAAACTGCTGACAATCAAACCTACATCTCCATAAGGAAACTCCAGAGCTTCCACCTCTGCAACCAAACTGCCGTTTACCCATAACTGCAGCGCGCTGCTTGCACATTCAGCTTTGAGGTGGTTGTACTCGGGGTCAATTCCAGCTTGATTTTCTGCGCTGGCGAGCGTGAGGAGCTTGCCTTGCTGGTATCGGAATATCTCCACATACCCACCGCCGCCAATTGTTAGCGCATAAAAGTTATTCACGTCGCTATAGCCACAAATAATGCCATACGCAGCTTGGGCTGTGCGGGGGTTTTGCCAGGCATCAACTTCGACGATGATATCTTTATCGAAATATTGGTAAGGATTAGCCCAAATATCCTGCTGGGGCGTTGATAGAGTGATGCGGTACATACCATCAGCATAATCCGTGCTGTTCCCGCCCTGGCTGGCGCGGTCCCAGCCGCTTTTAGGGTTGGAAAAGTCGTCCTGAAAGAGGATGGCATCCTCGTCACGCGTAGGCAGAACGCTCTGCGTTGAACTTCCATAGCTATTCGAGCAGGCGCTGAGAAATATTAAGAGCGCAAGGAGCATGAAGAATAAAATATGACGGTGAATTTGCATTTTTCAATCATACTCGATCATGCATCAGCTATTATTTGACTTTTGAATATTGCAGTAATCATTAACCGATTCTTAATCCACGAAACCTTGACAGTCTGAGAACTTTGCTTAAAATCAGAAAAACTTCCACACAAGGTTTGGTATGTAAGCTCACAATATTACTGTAGTAAAATTTACAGTGACTAACAAAAATAAAACATAATATAATTGTCGTGCAGCTTGTTTTTTTGGTTTCCTAGTGTGGAGGTGGCAGAGATTATGGAAATGCCCTTCGAAAGGAAGAAACACCGATTAGGTCTTCTCTATGGGCTGGTTGCGGGGGTA
>Ga0255340_1004990_pt1 | contig 12394 bp, 17 predicted proteins | sample wastewater_treat_7_FD_192417 | JGI IMG/M metagenome (GOLD analysis project Ga0255340, IMG submission 192417) | Wastewater microbial communities from Lulu Island WWTP, Vancouver, Canada - plant10 | ecosystem: Engineered > WWTP > Wastewater > Unclassified | place: Canada: Vancouver, British... | reverse complement strand
CTCTCGTGCTCGTTCACCGTAGCCCCGCACTTGCACTTCAATTCCTTCCACGGCCTTTCCATGTGGCTACTCAACTTCATCGCCTTCCCAGTTCCGTTCTATCCTCGGTCTCGCGCTGACGTACATCACGTGTGGGTACACCGTCCTTACCACCGAGTCCCGAACTATGGCGTAGACACCGTTCAATCGTATGACCTCGTTGCCTTCCGAGCGGTGCATCACCACCTCACCCTTGTCTATCACCGAGCGTATTATGCTCCTGACGCACCCGTTGCCGTTGCCGAATCTTTTGACGTACTTCTCTACCGCGTGGTCGGAAATCTTGTAGTCCCTGTGAAAGGTGTCCTTTGTTGGAATGAATCTGTTGCGCTTCTTCGGGATGTCTACCGGGTCTTTCATTTTCCAAGCTCCAATAGTATTATGTTGCCCGCTATCTCGACCTTTTTCACTTCCCCTGACCTGTCGAGAGTGTCCGCCTTGAATCTGCTACCGACGAGAACTTCGCCGTCCTTTGAAATCATGTACCATTTCAGGCCGTCAAGATTTATGCCTTCCATTGTGCAGTACGGCGACTGCACCCTGTTGAACTCCGGGTCGACGATAACTCCTGTCTTGACCTTTATGATGTCGCGCATCCTCTTTGCCATTCTGGTCGGCTTTATCCCACTCCTGCCATAACCTGCCATCAACACCCACCGTCGTAAAGCCCGCATCTCTTCGGTATGTCAATCTTCTTCTGCGCATTGTTCCACGAACCTATCCACCTGTTTCCGTTGTGGCAGAATATCTCACCGCCCGTCGCCATCGGCACGCTGTAAATCCTCGAGCACCCGAAGCACGCGTCCTTTCCGTTGCACTGCAACTGGTCGGAAATCTCGCCGACGTATTTGGTGAACTTGTGCGAGTAGATGTATGAGCTGTATACCTGCGTGTTGTAAATCCTATAAAGCTCCGTGGCGAACTCCTCGGGCGTGTTGAATCCCTCTTCCAAATATGTTTCTTGGACAAGTCGCTCGAATGGATAAATCCTCCGCTCTGTGATGATATAAAGGTCGTCAAATATCCTTACCACGTCACCGACATTTGCCTTTCTTTCAAGCCTGGCTGTCCTTGTCTTCCTGCCTTCCTTGATCTTGTCATAGAACTTCATGTCCATGCTTATGCTTGCTATGGGTCTGACCTTCTCATTCTCTGGTATGAAATCCCTAACATCCATCATTTATCTACCTCCTTTATTCTTGTAATAAATTAAAAAAGATTTTAACATTCTGTACCGGTTCAGGATATACATTTGCCAATCGTTCATGCCAACTTTCTTTTTGAACTCTTTGGGCATCCTCTTATACCAGAAATATCCACAGTCGAACACTTCTTTTATCTTGTTTGATTGTGATTTTGATAAGTTGCCGTCGTGCATTCTCCATTTGCTTAATACCGCGTTCAAGAAAATGAACTCGCCATATGGTAGTAGTGAAAGCCATGTCGCGTAGTCAGCACCTATGAGTGTACCATACGACTTGAAACCACCCGCTTTGATTAATATATCTTTCCGCATCATAACGGTCAGCATAGGTATGTGACACCCCAAGAACATCTCTTTCAACATTGTCTGTTCGGACAATGAATCAGGTCTTATTGTGGGCACTGTATTAAAATCATCTTGTGCATCGATATCACTCGTATTTTTTTTTAATGCATAGACCACATAATTGTTCTCCGTTATACGGGCCCCACTATGTTCGACAGGTACATGTATAATTATATCGGGCCTTTGAGTCGTTCCATGACTTGAAGTTCCTTTTTGATATTCTTGTTCTAAATGCTCGGTCATGTACTGCCCGAATGATCCCGTCCCACCAGTAATCAATATCCTCACTTGTACCACTTCTCCATACTCTCAAGCAATCTCTTGTTCTCTTCGCTTCTTTCCATTATGTTTTTATCCATTAACGCCTTCATAAGCACTGCAAAGAACTCGTATGAGTCTCGTGCTGGTGGGCTGTTCTTTATTGATTCCTGTGCGGTCTGCGGGTATGTAAAGAACTTGAAATCCAATCGACCAAAGATTACCATCGCAATCACTATTGGTAATGAAAGTCCGACAAAAATAACTTTCTTATCCACCCCAGGCAGTATGTATTCCCCTATCAAGATTGTTGTGCTTACAAGCCCCAACAAGAGATTAAATAATGACGCACCCTGCCGGTAGAACATTACTGTCCTTGCTATCATTTGCATTGGATTGTTTTTTAGATTTTTTAGAATATTTAATAGATTCATTTTGACATCACTTCCTTGTAAATCCTGTCAAACACACTGCCTATATACTCTATCGAGTGGTGCTTGTCGGCATACTCTCGTGACCTTCTACAAATCTCCTTGTATTTTTCTTTGTCATTAATCAGTTCTTCTATCGCGTTGGCTACCGAGTCGATATTGTGTGTGCAGTTTATGAGTGGTACTTCGCCGTGCTCTATCACTCCTACCTGCTCGTAGAACTCCAAGAAGTCGGGTCGCTGGTAGCATATTGCCGGCTTGCCTCGTGCCATTGCTTCTATCGAGAAATAAGCGTACCATCCTATCACCAACTGGTCGGCGATTATGTAGCAGTCATCTATCGCCTTTATGACATCCTCGTTTGGCATTTTCTCTATCATATGCAGTCGTATCGGGTATCCCTTCTTTCTTAGCTTCTCTACCGCGCCTTTGTAAATCTCCGTTCCTTTGATGTGCCTGTGATTTGGTGCGTGTAAGATTACGTATTCTTTCGGGTACAAATTCATGGGCGATAACGGTGTGTTCTTGACATCATATGCGAAGTGCGCGGATAGTATCGTGTTCCAAAATGGTATGTACTCTATCCAGTCACACCCTGAGATGATGTGGTCTGAGTGCCTTGTCCACTTGTCTATGTCGCGCCTTACATCCTGTATGTTATACCTGTAAATGTAGTTCGCCGGGTAATCCTTTGAAGCCCTGTCCTTGAACAAGAAGTTCTTGCTCCTCTCGAATATCTGCACGTCGCTACCATATTGTATCGTTATTATTCTTGTGTTGGAAAGTTTTAATATGTACGGCTCAATTCTCCCGAATATTGGTGTGCGGAGCGTGAATACCCCATTAAAATAACATAGAAGGCATTTATAATGCAACAATGAGTGAAAGAATGCCCTGTAAACTCCAAGTGCTTTCTTTACGGGATTCTTATTGTTGTTGCAGAAGTTTATATCGAAATCATTTGTGATGAACCAAGAGTATGAAACGAAAGTCTGTGCCGTGTGCCCGTACAACTCAAACGCTTTCTTGTGGCATGGCGAGTTTATCAACGGCACACTACCTATCCCAACATCAAACTCCTTCTTCTTGAAGCGTCCGTATATTGCCGTTGATACCAAAGGGATTAGAAGCACGGTATCTATGCCTGTGAAGATTATCTCTTTGACGACTTTCATTTTCCATAGTTTGTATATGTTCATTTCTTGAGCCCCCATATTGTTATGCCGTAGTCGTCCACTTTCTTGTGGGTTATATCCAATCCAGCTTCCTTAAACCATCCTTCGACCTCGACCTCTGTGTGTTTTGAACTTACTGTTGGGTGGTACCAGTCAAAGTTTATCGCGTTGCTCCCTTCCATCCCGAGTTCCGAATTATAGTAGCACTTACAGAAAAAATTATAGATGAAATCGTGAATGGTGTATGTACCTTTTGGTATTTCTAGTATGGGTATCTCTGGCACTATTATGTTGCCTTCTATCCGTTGCAACTCCTTGCCTAAAGTGGTAAGCGCCGATACCTTCTCCATCGCTTTTTTATAATCAAGACTTTTTACTTTCTCGCGTATCGCCTCATCTATCAATTCCCTTGCCATTGCCTTCTTCTTGTAAACATATATTGCTATCTCGCCGTTCTCCTCTAGCATTTCACATAGATTGTGGAAAGTGTTTTTGGGATTCTTCAAGTGGTGTAGCACTTCCTGGCAGTAAATGAAATCAAATGTTTCTGGTGCATCAAGCTCCTTGTCCAAATCCGCTTTCAGGATAACTACATTCTTGTAATTTTTTAGATTCTCCTTCGCGACATCAGTGAACAAATCCATACCGATTATCTTCGCGTTTTGGTTGTGTTTCGCCATCAATGCCGTCACGCGCCCGTTACCGCACCCCGCGTCTAATATCCTGTTCTTGCACCGGATAAATCCCTTGAATTCGTTTAGATTTGAAAATCCGTTCCGCTCGAGTATCCAGTTCTGTATCCTTGATCCTTCCCTTAAAGTCTCGCCAAAAGCAAGGTCTTTATTGTTTTTCCATTTCTCCTCGAATGTATTCAATTATAATCACCTACGAACATTGGTATCCATCTCGATAAATGAAATACCTTCCAGAGGGTATATTGGTAGTCTTTCTTACCACTATAATACTTCTCAAAATAAGGTCGTGCGTCGAATAGTTTAAACTCGTCAACTGCACATTCCACATCATCTCTGAGTTCGTTCATCCAAAGCTTATGTGGCGTCCAGAAACCTATCTTGTCCTTTCTCTGCCGTATCTTTTCCGGCAATACTCCTTTCATACTCTCCCGTAAGATATATTTTGTCCACTCATTATTAATCTTCCATTTGTCCGGCATACAAAAACAATAATGGACTAAATCAAAGTCCAAGAACGGAACTCTCGCCTCTATGCCATGTGCCATTGAGTTCCTGTCTTCGTACCTAAGTAATCGTGGTAGCGACATAACAACATCTTCGTGCAACTTGTTCTCAAGCCGTGAAAATCCTTCCCTTTGCATATCTGGATATTCTGTGTACTGCCAAATCTCTTTTGGGACATCCCACTCACGCAGTTTTCGGTACTCGCTTCTTATCTTGGTACTCTTCCATAATAATCCCCGTACCATGTCCTGTGGTCTGTTCGACACGAGCCATTTATAACGGATATACCCTGCAAGGATTTCATCGGCACCCTGCCCGTCAAGCAGGACTTTTATCCCGTGCCTCTTTGCTTCCTTCATTACACACCACTGCGCCAGGATTGTCGTTGTCTCAAAAGGTTCATCTTGGTAGTAGATTAGTTTATCCATTTCTTTCCGTAGTGTCTCTATTGTCGGGAATACTTGATGGGGGATTATCTTGTCGTCACCAATTATCTCGTTCATAAACGGTCGCTCGTCTATCGTGTCATCATAGTAGCACGCGGAGAATGTATGCATCTTCTCTATGTTTTCATTTTTAATCAGAGAGCATACTATCGAACTTGAATCCAACCCACCTGAAAGGCAACTACCTATCTCAACGTCCGAGCGCATTCTTATGTTTAATGCGTCATCAAAACGTTTCTTGAATCCTTCAGGGGTTATATCGTACCTAAATCTTGGCAATTTATAATAAGTCGGGAGTTTGTATATGCCTTCTATAAAGGTTTCTTTGGTGTGCTCCATCTTAATGTTTGCAAAGAAGTTCGCAACTTTCATCATATTCAATCTTAATTCTTTTCCTGTAAGTTGCTCGTACACTTTTACGAGTGCCTTTACTTCCGAAGCAAACGCTATATCGTCTTTTCCAAATGTGAAATAGTATAATGGTTTTATTCCGAACTGATCCCTTGATAAGGTGAGTTTCTTATGTTTTGAGTCCCAAATTGCGTATGCCCACATACCATTGCACATGCTGTCGTCGCCTACCCTTTTCCATGATTTTAATAAGACCTCGGTGTCGGTACTCGAATTGAAACGCTCACCTTGTTGCACTAATGTTTCTTTTATTTCCAAGTAATTGTAAATCTCGCCGTTGAAGATTATTGTGTGGTCGCCATCAGTCATTGGCTGTTTTCCCCTTTCCGACAAATCCAATATTGCCAATCTTGTGTGCCCAAGCCCTATGCCATCATCTATGAAAATCCCTTTGCCATCCGGTCCACGGTGGGCGAGTTCCTTCATCATTGTTTTGATGTCCCTCTTATCAACGCCTTCTGTACTTTTTATACCGCAAATACCACAAATATTATCTACCTCCACATGTCACAATTCTTACATACCCTGTCCGTTATTTTAAGTTCCCTGTGCTGTCGCCTGATTGAGTTATACTTGGCACCGTTCCATATTCTTTCTATCGTGCTGTCCGAAACGCTTCCGATCTCTTTTGGCTTCCTGTCCCAGTCGTAGCAACATAGCCCCACCGTGCCGTCAAAATAAATCACCATGTCGGTGTCTAGCTTACTGCAATAATGCCTTCCTTCTTTCTTGTATTTTGTCTTTCCATACTTCATCTCGATTGTGTGTTGATCAAAGACCTTTACCTTGTCCACTATCCCCTTCCAATGGTCATTGAACTTTCTTATATTTTCCATATCTTGCCCGGCGTCGACGGTGGATACTTGAAGGAACATGCTGTCTTTTTTATAAGATGCCATACACCCAATAACATTCTCAACATTCTTGTTCAGGAAGTCGTGATTCTTTCTATCCCCCGTGTCCACGCTTATCGAGAAGAAATCTATGTCAAGCTCGCAAAGGACTGCGACATCACCCATTGTAATCAATGTTCCGTTCGACGCTATCTCTATTCGCGCCCACGGCAACTTTGCCATTATGTACTGCAAACGCTTGATGAACTTCGGGTCACAGAACGGTTCGCCACGAAAGAATGGCACGATCGTCTTTACTTTATGCACCGCACACTCGTTAACCACTTTTGTAAAAATCTCATCCGTCATTGTCCCTTTAGGGCATGATTTTGTATAGCACATAACACAGTTTAGATTACATTGACTTGTCGTTTCTATGGTGACTCTTTCTGGAAAATCAGAACCCATACTCATCGTCCACCTTTATAATTTTTAATGTATTGAGTATCGCAAGAAATATTATTAAAATCAATCCAAATACGAACCATCCGACTTGCTTAATCATCGTGATGCAACTCCCACTCGTCCAAATACTTTGACCACTGCCCGCCACATACTTCACATAAAGCTAAAAACAATATAGTAAATACCATCAAACCTAATGCGAACGGCAACAGCAACGCACGCCATAATATATCCAGCACTCTATTCATTCAAATCCCTCAAAATAATCAATCATGTACCGCGTCACGTCAATCTTGTCCTTCAACATGTTCTTCTGGTGCGACCTCCAAAGCGAGCGTGGCGTGGCGAAAATCTTTTCAAAGAACTCCTCATTCGGCAACTGCTTCAAAGAATAGAGCAAACTATGTTTTTCTAATTCATTGTGATTTCCCATATTTCCTGCAAGTGGTGAAATATATACTGCCGGCACACCTAGCAAAGCCGATTCGGTAGCCATTGTCGCACCGTCGCCAACATACAATACTGCGTTCTTCATTATCGCGTGCAACTGCCACGGTTCGTAAAGCTTACCGCAGAGCGTCATTCTTATCCCTTCCTCCCGCGAGTTGACCACATTTCCATACACGGCGAGCTTCTTTGAAAGGTGGCTGAATACTATGTCCTCTATCACCTGACGCCCTTTGTCGTGCGATGCGTCCCATGACGACAAACGGATTATTATGTTCCGCTTCCCGATGCCTTTCTCCTTGAATCTATTTGGGTGTAGGTAAGCGAGCTCGTGATATCCGTCGTACCTGACGTGCTTGCTTCCGAAGTCGTTTAAGAAACAGCTCGGCGTCAGGACTTTTGTGGCGAACGGCACGGCTAATCTATTGATGAGCGTTGCGTGCTCGGTGTCGGTAAAAATGAGCGACGGCTTTCGGATTAGCTTCCCGGTCTGCGCGACATATGGACTGCCGATGCCCGTAAGGATGTCCGGCTTGAACTCCCGAGCAATCTTCAGCAACTTTGCATCGTTTGCCGGCAATCTGATCGCTTTGTTGAACGTGCCTGACGGCGGACTGCCTATATTCGTGAATGGGATTTGGTAGTGCTCGAGAAGTTCTTTCATTGGGTTCTTTTCCCTGACGGCAACGCAGAACTCGTGCCCCTTCTTTTCCATTTCCCATATGAAGTTCTTCCAGAAGTGGACATGCGCCGGATGTCCCATATCAATCAATATTCTCGTGCTTTTTCCCCCTTTTTTTGGAATCTCCTTTCAATATCCTTGCACGCTCTTCTTTCTGGAGCTGTGCGAACTTGACGAATGCGTCCTCGTCCTTAAAGAATGATTTATTCACTTTGGTTCACCTTCTTCATCATAACTGCAAACTACTGCACCAAATAGAGTTTTACCATTTGGAGAAAGTGCTTTAAAATACTTACAACAATGTGCATTACAATACTTTGATAAGATTTCAGTTTTGCTATAAGGGCAGGGTAAAGTTAATCTCATTTCAATATCAATATATTTCATAAGGTCGCCTCTTTTTCTTTATGTATTGTTTTAATAAAATCTTGACGAATATTCCTCTCTCTTGTAAATTTAGCAATTAATCCGCCATGTTGTCGATTTGGATTTTTCTCACCGTTTAGTTTTGCCAAGATTTTATTTTTAATCTGAATTTGTCTTTCAAAGTCTTCATCATCATCTGTCAAAATATCAATTCCACCATCTAACAATTCACGAAGCCAGTATAATTCATCAAATGTTAAACTAATTTGTGTCATGGTTTAGCCTCTTTCACCTATCCAATTCTACCAAAAACATATCAGTTCCTTTTTCCAATCCTTTATCGTATCCATCTTGCCAAATTTCTTCAAGAATTTGTTTTATCTTTTGTTTTCTTTTCCATTCGGATATATCATAATCGTAATCCCCAAAAACAGAAAAAACATTCTCTATTTGCAAGTAATACTTTTCAAAAACTTCATCTTCCATTTACATCACCACCCTGGTTGGTTTCTTTCCTTTGAAGTTCCTCAAATTCTTCTTCTGTAATCAAATCTTCATCCTTTGCTATGCATTTCCCATCTATCCAAAACTTGCAGGGTTTGTCATTAGGATAGTAATCATTCCATGTGCATTTGCCTTCAAAAAATTCACAATCATTTAATCTCATTTAATCACCCCTCAATCAATATACCCTTTCTTTGGAAATAATCCCCATCTATCATGAGTATTTTCACATCCAAAAGAATATTTATTCCACAATTTACACTCATGGCAATCGTAGTAATTTGCTTCTTTTGGACATCTTACTTTAATAAATTCATCTTCCATTTAATCACCTTGGTTGGTTTCTTTCTTTTGTTATACCATTTCATAAACTCTTGAATAGCCTCAAAATCTTCAAGAGAAATGTATATAGTTTGTTGTGTTACTAAATCTTCAACAATACACTCACCATATTCTCCTTTGGATAATTTTTTTAGTTGAGATGTAATTTTTTCAATCGTTCTTATCTCCTCCTTCTATTATTTTTTTTACAAAACTTTCGTCCTTGAACAGCGAGTTGGGATCGTCCTTCACCGCGTTCAGATTCTCGCACACCTTGTTTTTCTTGTCCTTTGTGCGCTCCTGCATGTAGTGGCGCATGTATTCCTTCCTGTCATGTGGCTTGGCTTCCATATGTTCCTTGCACACTAGAAGGTGCTTGCACGGAACTTTCCCATCTGCTGTCGGCTTTGTTGTCCGAAACGAGTCGCACGGGCAGTGCCCTAGAACTCCATCGGTTGAGACTCTATATTGTTTCATTGTAATTATGTAGTACATATCCCATATCCATCCCTCGCTGAACACCTTGACGGTATCCATATTCTTTTCGTACCGCCTGTCCTTCCAGTTTATCCGTAATCCCTTGCTCCAATGATCTTCACTATTTGCCATGTTAATTGCCTCCTATGTTACTAATGTCAGCTTCAACCTGTCCGGTCTCGGCTCGTAGACATCACCTTTTGTTTTCAATTCTTCAATTATCTTTCTTGTGAATGAATCGGGTATATTCTCGGCGCGAGTGTCCTCGTACACTTCTTTCACTATTGCACCCTCGTCATTGTTCTTCTTGTCTAATTTAGATATAATGTCCATTATTATCGTCATTTTGTCTTGTTGCGACTTGGGTCTCCCCGTTTCTATCATATCCACGTCAAACTCGTTCGTCTCTGGATCAATCATTATCTTCCGTGCTTCTTCGTAAAGCTTTACTACATCAACATAATCTCTCATCTCAACTTTATTGGAAAGGCGCATCCTTGCATTGGCATATATCAATCTCTGCAGTGCATCTATCTGCCTTGTCGTCGCACTCATTGGTTTGCCCTTGCCACCCTGTTGCCTTATTTGGACATACCATTTATTCATCGCATCAAGAACTTCCTTATTAAATTCGGGAAACACGTTCTTTCTCGCATACATTATATATTTTCTCATCGTTTGTATTGGTATACCGCCGTTGCCTTCCAAAGCCTTCTCACCGAATGCACGGACGGACGTTATATGGTCTGCAATCATCAAATCTTTATTTACATCGGGGTCGTCGGTGAAACAAAAAATAAAATCAAATCTCGTTAGAATTGTCACTGGCATGCTGAACTGCTCGGCGAATGGTTTGTTCCTGTCAAATCTATCATGTGTTGGATTTGCCGATGCCACCACCGCACATCTCGCCTGTAATGTTACCTTCAATCCTGCTTTGTGTTGCGGTATCTCCTGCTGTTCTAATGCTGTATGGATGGCTTCTCTGTCGTTCTCTTCCATACGGCCCATTTCATCGATTCCGGCTATGCCACCATCTGTGAGTGATAATACCCCAGGTTGAATCGTCCAACGCCTGTCTGATAACTGCGTCGCTGAACCAGTGAGCCCCGCACCCGTTACACCCCTTCCCGTGCAGAATATTCCTCTCGGTGAAAGTTTAGTTGCAAAATAAGTTAGTTGTGATTTTCCTGTTGATGGGTCTCCTATCAGTAATATATGGGAGTCCCCCCTTAGTTTTGTCCCGTCTGGAAAAACTTTCTGTGGGCACCCAAACGCTTGTAAGATTAGTGCATATTTTATATTCTCATACCCTTTTATCGTCGGTGCGAATGATGATATCAGAATATCCTTCAAGTTCTCTTTTTTGGATAACTCTAGTATCTCTTCCTCTTCCTCTTCCGTTATGTGGGATAACTCCTGCTCAATTCCTATTACCTTTAGATTTACTCCTTTCAAATATTTTGTAAAGATTGGGGACTTCGCGTCGCCTTTTGCCGATGCTGTTTGCTTTAGGAAAATCATCCCAACTACTTCAACTTTATTTCCTGGTAAAACTTTTCCCACCAAATCGCTTTCCACAATACAATCAAAATCTTCAGGCATCTCCCCGTTTTTAAGATCCTCGGGAAAGTCATTGATTTTTAAAGTTTGGATAAGAACTGGTTTGGAATAATTAGTTACTAATGTGAAGGGGCCGTTCCGTTTGCATGCTGGATTTGTGCATGTTATAGGTTTTTTTGCAATAAAGTAATTATCATTTGTAATCGTGTGGTATTCCCCGCACCTATCGCATGTATACACGGCTTCTTTCATAAAAAAATCCCTATAACTTGCGAGAGTTATGATGCCCGTTATCTGGACCATTTTGCGCACGTGCTCATCGGTAATGTCTTTGACCTTACATATCTGCGTTTTTGGAAGATTGTAAATCCTGAAAAAATAATCTTTTTCCTTTCTAGGATTGCACTGCAACTTTACAACTGCTTTTAATGCTAAACAAGAAGAAGAAAAAACAATATCTGGTTCTTGGAGATACATCTCCGCCACATCAGGGTCAAATTCTATCAAATCATCAAAATCAACTTCTAATGACACTTCCCCTTTGGAGTGCATCTCATCTATCAAAGGGTGATATTTTGGTTCTGCGACATCACGGAATGATTGGAGAAAGCTAGTAAATTTTTCAATTAATTCATCGTTGCTGTATTTCACCTACCGCCCCCCTTATATAATTTGAATACATCCGCTTAGTATATTGGTTTTAATACGCCGGCGTGTATTTCGGCTACCTGACCGTCTTCTTTTAACTTCTCGATTGTTGATAATAAGAATCGTCTGTCTATTGCATAAACTTGCACTGTGTGTAGTAGTGCTTCAAAAGAAACTCCTTTTCCATCATTCATTTTATCTTTTTCTATTAATGCGTTCCATATTTCCGTTCTTTTGTCTAATGGTTTTTGTAATTCGTCTATCTTTAATTGTGTTCTTATTAGTATATCTTCTGTCGCTGATAATTCATTTTTTAATTTATATATTTTTTTTGTATATTCTTCCTCTAAAGCTTCTAGAATTTTTACCTCTTTATACCGTTCCATATTATCACTCCTGCTCCTCAAACTTTTTTGAAAACTCCCCATTGGCACCAAATGCTAACATTGATGATGTGGTCGGATCTAATTCCCATTCCCCCCGTACTATGTCACCACTTTCATTCATTCGCTCATAGATGTGCCCTCTTGCTTTTAGATAATTCAATCGCCTATATAATGTGGGACGGGTGAGCTTTGTT
>Ga0255340_1004968_pt1 | contig 12431 bp, 8 predicted proteins | sample wastewater_treat_7_FD_192417 | JGI IMG/M metagenome (GOLD analysis project Ga0255340, IMG submission 192417) | Wastewater microbial communities from Lulu Island WWTP, Vancouver, Canada - plant10 | ecosystem: Engineered > WWTP > Wastewater > Unclassified | place: Canada: Vancouver, British... | reverse complement strand
ATGGTCCTGGGCGATGCCATAGCCATCTTGAGCGGGTGCGGCGGGAAGGGCGTCGAGAAACCGTTGTTTGATGGCGCCAACGGGTTGGAAATCGTGCGGTCGCTTGGGGCCTGCGATGGCGGCAACCACGGTGGAGAGGTCCAATTCAATGACTTGCGAATATTGGGGTTCAGGGGCGCCGCGTTCCAAGAAGAGGCCTTGTTCGCGGGCGTACTGTTTGACGAGCGCGCAATGCTCGGGTGTGCGGCCGGTCATGCGCAGATAGGCGATGGTTTCGGCATCCATTGGGAAGAAGCCGGTAGTGGCACCGTATTCGGGGGCCATGTTGGCGAGGACGGAGCGGTCGGCCAGCGCAAGATGGCTCATGCCTTCGCCGAAGTATTCCACAAAGTGGCCGACCACATTGTGCTTGCGCAACAGTTGCGTGATGGTCAGGGCGAGGTCGGTGGCGGTGACGCCGGGGCGAAGCGCGCCGGTCAAGCGCACACCGGTGACGATGGGTGTGAGCAGGGAAATCGGCTGGCCGAGCATGGCGGCTTCGGCTTCAATGCCACCGACGCCCCAGCCCAGAACGCCCATTCCGTTAATCATGGGGGTATGGGAGTCGGTGCCCACGAGTGTATCGGGATAGGCCAGCAGGGAGCCGTCGCTTTGCGGTTCGGCGTGGACGGCGTCGGCGAGGTATTCCAGATTCACTTGGTGGCAAATGCCGACACCGGGAGGGATGATTCGCAATTTTTTAAACGCCTGTTGTCCCCAGCGAAGAAATTCATAGCGTTCGTGGTTGCGGCGGAACTCGATTTCCATATTGCGCGCGAGGGCATCGGGCTTTGCAGAACAATCAATTTGGACGGAGTGGTCCACGACCAAATCCACGCGCACTTGGGGTTCCACGCGGCTGGGGTCGCAACCACGCCGGATCATGGCGTCGCGCAAACTGGCCAAATCCACCACACAGGGAACGCCGGTCAAGTCTTGCAGGAGGACGCGGCTCGGCAGGAAAGGAAATTCCGAGGCATCTGTTGTGCCGGGCTCCCAGCGGGCCAGCGCGACGACATGGTCCCAGGAGTAAGCGGGATGGCCTTGATTGCGGACGACGGATTCGAGCAGAATCCGGATGACATAGGGCAGACTGGCGAGAGATTCGCCACGCAAGGATTCCAAAGCGGCCAGGCTGTGATAGGCCACGGTTTTGCCGTTGCTGGTGAACGTTTTCAAGGTGTCAATTGGTTTGGACATGAATACCTCTTTCGTGAATGTGAGCAGGTTTTGCGAATATCCATAACTCATATTTGGGGATCGGGCAAAGCCAGAATGAAAAATGGGCGATTTGTGGCTTGGCGGATGGGGGTACGGAGGAGTATGCTCGTTCGTCCTATGAAATCACGAAGATATTGGATGGTTGCCGGGGTTATCGCGTTACTGATGTTCAATGGGGAGGGCTGTTCCAATTCCAGTGCGTCCACGCGTGTGCTGGAAATCCGGAAAATTGATGGCCGCAAAGACCGGATGGAGCATTCGCGGATTGAGCATTTCCGGGCAAAACTGCCGGAAGAATATCGGTCGCGCAAGAATTTCGCCTGGGCGATGGTTGATATCCCCGGCCAGACCAAAACGGAATATTTCGCGCACAGCAGCATTCATAATTTGGAGGTGTTTTCGGAGGAAGTTGCGAATGAGATTCGGGACATTTCTCCGAGGCCGAAGCGGGGGAAGGCAAAATTCAAGGTCTTGTGCGTGAATCAGCGGAATGAGGTGGATGGCGAGGATTGCTGGCGGCGCGACGTGGACACGGAGTTCAAAATTCTGGAGGATTTGGCCTCGCGATTGCCCAGGCGTAAGGCTGCCGGCTCCGTTGTGCTGTATACGGATTTGTATCCCTGTGCCAGTTGCTGGAATGTGATTATGCAATTCATGGCGCGTTATCCCCAAGTGGAAATGCTTGTGCTGTATCGGATTCGCTGACATGAAAGCATCGAATTATTATGCATTGCGTTGCGCGGTGGTGGAGGCCTTCTGGGATGCGGTTGCCGGTGAAAAGTTGACGCTGGGGCAGGCGGCGGGGCGTTGTCTGGTGGAGTTCACCAGCGAGTTGGCGGGCCATGGGCGGGATGCGCTGGTTGTGTTGAGCGTTGTTCTTTCGCGTTTGGCGCGGTATGAGCCGACAGCTTTGCGGCGATTTGGGCCGGAACTGAAAAGAATGCAAGAAATTTCCGAGAAACCGGGTTGCTGGCGCGGGTTAGACGCTTCGGAGAAGGCGCGGATGCGCGAAGATGTGCGACTGGCGCTGGAAAAAGGCGCGGTCTGAGCAGAGGACTTTTTTGGGGGAGCCTCAGCCACTCATGGCGCGGCGGGGAAAGGGTCGGGCTCCGGGAGGGGGTAGTTGTTGACGGAGGCGGGCGGGGTATAAATGTGGCTCCAAGCGTCGTAGAGCTCAAACAGGATAGCTTTTTCCTTTTCCGTCCACAGGCTGCTGAATGCATGGGCGTGTTCGCGGGAGATCCAGCGGTGGGGATAGCTGGCGACGGCGTTATTGAAAATCTGGAGGGCGTCATCTTTTATATCGGCGGCCCAATAGGCGAGCGCCAGGCGGTAGTCTGCGGAGGCGGGGACTGATTTATCGAGTTCGGCCATTTGCTCCCATTGGCGGGCGGCTTCATCAGCGTCGCCCAGAATGAGCAGGGCCCGGCCGTAGTTGGCGCGGGCATCGGCGGAAGCGGGGGCGAGGCGGACGGCTTTGTCGAAGTCGCGCCGACAGGGTTTGGCATCGCCTTTCAAGGCGTAGAGCATGCCGCGCCACTGTAGCAGCGGGACATTGTCGGGGGAATGGGTCAATAGCCTTGAGTACAGGTCAATTTTTGAGCTGGAGGGGTGTATGGGCTGCTGGTCGGTGGCCGGTGGAAATTTGCGCGGCTGAAGCTTTATTTCGCGGTCGGGGGAATCGAGGGGCAGCCCGACGTCGTAGCAGGTGATATTCTGCCGATCAATCATCACTGCCTCCACGCCATCGCCGGAAGGGTTCAGTCTAAACATCCAGCGGGTTCCGCGACATCTCTCCTCGGTATCCATCAGCAACGTGCCAGTTGGAGTTATGAGTTGGAAGCCGATGGGTGATGCGACGAGCAGGAGATTGCGGTCGGGACCAACCGGGAGGGCATAGCTACTGTGATGGGAAAAGCCTGTCGGGGCGGTTTGTTGCCAGCACAATTGTCCGTTTGTTGAGATGCATACCCATTGATAGTGTGTGCTACCGTATGTTCTGTTCGTTGGGGTTGATGAGGTGATGGGGTAAAACGTCCGATGTCCAAACACATAGCTCTGATCACCATCTTGAAGAAAAATATATTTAAATGAGAAGTACAGGTTCTTCTCCGATGAGATGCCGCTTGGCAATTCAATGGTGTGCGCCAAGGCACCGTTATCAGTCCGATAGACGAACAGTGTGTCATTGGAGGTCAGAACCACAAAGCGTTGAGGGATTGCCCAGTCTATTTGGTTCGGGAGGGTGTATTGCCGTGATCTGTAGCTGAGCTTTTGCGACCACTTCAGGCGGAAGTAGCGAGGGTCCAGAGGGCTTTCCTGGGAGTCTTGAGAAGAACGGGAGGCTTGGTGGGAAGGTGCGGGGGACTTGGTCGGGGATGTGACGGAGGTAGGGCGGCGAGGGGTAATTGGCAGGGTGAACACAAGCGTGGACTCGTCGGATTGGACGGGCCATTCGCGGCGAGGGGCTTGCGCCAGTTGTTGGGTGGTGAAGCGCTGAATGTAATTGTGATAGGGCGGGCTGGATTGCAAATTACCGCCGATGACGTAAACGTTGCGGCCCAGTTGCGCCAGAGCGGTATGACGCGCGGCTTTGTAACCGATATTCAGCAGCGACCAAGTTTTGGTTTTGAAGTCATAGACGGCAGTTCGGGCCAATTCGGCGTAGTCGCCGAACAGATAGAGTTGATTGCCCACGACGCAGGCGTGATGGGCGCTGGTTTTGACGGGCAACTTGGGCAGTTCGCTCCATTGATTCTTGGCGGGGTCATAGACCTGGAAATCGCGGATGGCGGAGGGATAGTCATAGCCACCGGGCGCATAGATTTTGCCTTTGTAGGCAACCACAATGCCTTCGCGCCGCCGGGGCATTTCCGCACCACGGCTCCAGGTTTCCGTTTTGAAATCAAAAATCTGGACATCTTGGAGGCGTGGCCCCACGTCTGTTTGGCCGCCGCCGATAATATAGAGTTTGTCGCCGACGACGGCGGCGCCGGCGCGCGAGGCGGGCACGAGCATATCGGGCAATTCGCGGACTGTGCCGGTTGCCGGATTGAATTCCTCGAATTTGGTGAGGTTGTTATAGTTGCTTTCTTCCGCGGACCAGCCGGTGCCGCCGGCGATATAGATTTTGCCGTCGTATTCGGCACCAAAAACGAAACGGCGGGGGAAGACGGAAGTGGGCAATTCTTTTGTCTTTTTGGTGCGCGCGGTGAATCTTTCAATGCTGCCGGTGATGCCATGTTCGGAATGGCCGCCCAGCACATAGACGGCGCTGCCGACTGCGGCCGCCAGCGCTCCGAAGCGCTTTGTTTTCAGCTCGGGCGCAGCTTTTCCGGGATCCATTTGCGCCAGAAAGCGTTCCAATGTTAATGCGATGACTGGATTGTCGGGTTCGATGCCGAGCGCCTTTCTTTGGATTTGAATGGCTTCGTTGGTATGGCCGCCGGCCCACAGGGCGCGGGCGTAGGTGTCGAGATAGCGCACATGTTTTCCATCGGTGGAATCCACGGCTTGTTTGGCCAGACGGGTGGCGTAGGGGATGTCGCGGTGTTGGATTCGCGCATCGGTCAAGATGGCGTTGGCGGCGAAATTTAAAATTGCGGGAGAGGTCAGCTTCAGGCTTTCAAATTGTTGTGACAGTTGGGCCGCCTGTTGTTTATCGCCGTTTTCGCCGACCGATTGGAGATACTTTTGGTGGATGTTGTAAGCTTCTGTGAGTTTTCTTTGGAGGTCATCGGATTCCGTTTGTTGTGGCGTCCATTTCGCCGGGTCAAAATCGCCTTTGGATATCTGGCTGAGAACGCCTTCCATCCCGCTGCGGGGATGTCCCATCCAAGCCACCTTGCCTTGGTGAATCACGAAAGCGGAGGGGATGCCCCGCCGACCGGCGGCTTGCATCCATTTTTTGCTCATGAATTCGTCGGTGTTGTCCATGGCTACGCGGTACTCCATTTGCGTGCCCATATTTTCCACGAAGGAGGAGACTTTATCTTCGAGGTTGTCGCCGCGTTCCCAGATATTCACGCCGATGAAGGTGACATTGGTGAATTGTTGCGCCAGTTTGGTCAGGTGGGGGATTGTGACGACGCAGGGACCGCACCAAGTGGCCCAGAACTCCACGACATAGGTTTGGGCGGGATTGAGTTCGGCGATGGGTTCGCCTTTTATCCATTTCCCTACGTTCAGCTCGGGAGCTGGCGCGCCGACGACCAGCGCTTCGGTCGCGGACTCGTTGTCGGGCGGGGGTGTGCTGGAAAGGGCGTGATAGGTTGGGGCGCAAGCAAGCGCAAGGGTGAGCAACAGCAAAAAGGCAACCGGCTTTTTCATCATCGAACATCCTTTCTGAGGTCGTGCGCTCCAGCACCGGACCCCATGTTTATTGTATATAAGGATTTTCACGCTAATTTAGCAAGGCTCAAGAGCGCATGCGGCAATTGGGGCGTTAAAAGGGCTTTTTTGCGAAAAAACGCGCATTGCTGTGTCAGGGGGCGATTTGTCGCAGAGAAGATGTGAAAAATTGTCGCAATTTGTGAAAACGGGCTCGTTTTCTTGCATTTTTGGGTCATTTTTCGTAAAAATAGAGAGTTATTAGGCGAGAAATACGAAGAAACGGCGGGAATGGCATATTTTCTGCTTAAAATAGCCGGTAAAAGGATTTTTGGCCAAAAAAGGGAGCAAAAGTGAGGTTATGCGATGATAACTGTTGAAAACTTGGTGAAAAAGTTCGGGCTGCGCACGGCGGTGGATGATATTTCATTTCAAGTGGAAAAAGGGGGCGTTTTGGGCTTTTTGGGGCCTAACGGGGCCGGAAAAACGACGACGATTCGCATGTTGGCCGGTTATCTTCCGCCAACGTCCGGGAAGATAGACATTAATGGGATTGATGTGGTTGCGGATCCGGTTCGCGCCCAAAAACAGATGGGTTACATGCCCGAACATACGCCGCTGTATGATGAGATGACCGTGCGCGACTTTTTGCGGTTTTTGGCCGAGGTTCGCGGTTTTTCGGGTAAAGAGCGCAATCAGCGCGTGGATGGCATTCTGGAAGCGTGCATGCTGAGGGGTGTGCAGCACCAGATTATTGACACACTTTCGAAGGGGTATCGGCGGCGCACATCGCTGGCGCAGGCGTTGCTGCATGATCCGGAGGTGCTGCTGCTGGATGAGCCGACCGAGGGCCTTGACCCCAACCAAAAGCAGGTGGTGCGCGACATGATTGTTTCCATGGCGCAGGATAAAATCATTTTGCTTTCCACCCATGTGCTGGAAGAGGTGGATGCGCTTTGTTCGCGGATTATGGTGATTAGCGAGGGCCGCTTGAAGGCGGATGGGCGACCGGCGGACCTGAAAAAACGCAGCCGCGATTACAACGTGCTCACGGTGGAGTTGCTCGCGCCGGCGGCGGAAGCTACGGCCGCGTTTCAGGCGATTCCGGATGTGGCCGAGGTGCAAACGGTGGCTGTCGAAGGGCCGAAATCAACGTTGCGGCTCATTCCGCGCGACAAGCAGGCGCTGGCGGTTCACGCGATTGAAGTGGCCGCGCATAACAAGTGGATGGTGACGGAAATCCGCGCGGAGCCGGGGCGGTTGGACGATGTGTTCCGGCAAATCACGACGACGGCGGATGTCGTGAAGCAAACAGCATAAGAGTGGAAAGGAGTGACCCCTTCATGGATTTGATTCGACATAGTTGGGCGGTGGCCAAGCGCGAATGGAGTTCCTATTTCCAGTCGCCGGTGGCGTACATTTTTATCATAATTTTCCTGGTGCTGGCGGGGTTCTTCACGTTTTCCGTCGGCGGCTTCTATGAGGCCGGGCAGGCGGATTTGCGCGGGTTCTTTTTCTGGCATCCGTGGCTGTATCTGATTCTGGTGCCGGCTGTCGCGATGCGGCTGTGGGCGGAGGAGCGCCGGATGGGCACCATTGAGTTGCTCTTCACCGTGGCTATCACGCCTACGCAGGCGATTATCGGCAAGATGATTGCGGCGTGGGGCTTTTTGACGCTGGCGCTGGCGCTGACGTTTCCGATTCCGTTGACGGCGGCTTGGCTGGGGCAACCAGATTGGGGCGTGATTGTGGCGGGCTATGTCGCGAGTTTTCTGCTGGCTGGCGCGTATTTATCGGTGGGGATGTTCACGTCCGCGCTGACGCGCAATCAGGTGATTAGTTTTGTGCTGGCGGTGGGCTTGGGGCTGTTCCTGATTTTGGCGGGGTTTCAGCCGGTGACAGAGTTGCTTTCGCAATGGGCGCCGAATTGGCTGGTGCGGACGGTGGCGGCCTTCAGTTTCATCCCGCACTTTGAGGCGATGCAGCGCGGCGTGCTGGACCTGCGCGATGTCATCTATTTTGCCAGCGTAATCGGCTTCATGTTGTTTCTGACGCAACTGGTGCTGCAAAATCGGACGGGCCGCTGAGGCGCGCGCGAGAAATTGGGAACGAGGTTATGAGTATGAAGACAACGACTTCCAAATGGTTCACCGGCATCATTGGCGCGCTGGTGGTGTTGGGTATTTTGATTGCGGTGAATCTGCTGTTTTCGGGCGTGCGCTTGCGCAAAGATTTGACCGAGGAAAAGCAATACACGCTGTCGGAGGGAACCGCGACGATGTTGCAGGAGTTGCAGCGGCCGGTGACGCTCAAGTTTTATGTGTCCAAAAGCAACCCCAATCTGCCCATGCCGCTGAAGAATTATGTGCAACGCGTTATAGATTTCATGCGGGAATTGGCGGATCGCAGCGGCGGCAACGTGATTTTTGAAACGTGGGACCCGCAGCCGGATTCGGATGCCGAAGAATGGGCGCAGCGTTATGGACTGATGCCGCAAGCCACGGGTGGGATTGGCGCCGTTCCGGATTTATATCTGGGGCTGGTGGCGGTGGCGGGCACACGGGAAGCGGCGATTCCTTTTTTGGACCCTTCCGCCGAACCGCAACTGGAATATCTGGTGGTGCGGATGATTCATGAGGTCACGCGTAGCGGGTCGGCGAAGCTCGGAGTGTTGAGCACCCTGCCGGTGCTTGGCGCAGCGGCCAATCCGTTCATGCAACAAGCGTCGGGCGAGGATTGGCTTTTTGTGAGCGAACTGAAAAAACAATACGCGGTTCAGCCCGTCATGCCTGAGGCGGAAAGCATCCCCGAAGACCTCGATGCTCTGATTTTGGTGCATCCGCATGGTTTGAGCGAGCGCACCTTGTTTGCGATTGACCAATTCCTGCTCAAGGGCGGGCGGCTCATCGCTTATGTGGACCCCATGTGCATCAGCACGGAGAAGAATCTTCAGGCCGGGGAAATGCCGCAACCGTCATCTGACATCAATCGTCTTTCCGGCGCGTGGGGCATCACGATGGACGCCCAGACCATTGTGGCCGATGTGGCCGCAGCCACGCCGATTAATCTTGGCGATGGCCGGGCTGAACGTTTGCCAGCCTGGCTCACGCTGCGCGGGAAGGATAACCTCGACCGCAAAGAAATTGTGACCGCGCCTTTGGATAACGTGATGTTGCCGTTTGCCGGGGCGTTTGTCGGCGAGCCCGTAGAGGGACTGACGATGACGGTGCTGGCGCAAGGTTCGCCGGATGCCGTGATGATTAACGCCTATCAGGCGCGGAATCCGGCCATGATGAGCACGCGCGGCGGGGCACCGGCGCCGGATGCCCGGTTGGCGGTTCGCTTGAGCGGAAGCTTCCCAACGGCCTTCCCGGACGGGCCGCCGGTGACGGAAGGCGAGACCAATGAACCGCCGGCAACCGTGGACAACTGGTTGAAAGTCAGCGAAAAGGAAAGCAGCGTGGTGTTGATTAGCGACGCCGATTTGCTGTCCAATGATTTTTCTGCGCGGGGCATGAATATCTTTGGGCAGATTCTCTATCAGCCGTTTAATGACAACTTGAACTTCACGCTGAATCTGCTGGAACAAATGACCGGCAATCCGGCGTTGATTGGTCTGCGCAGTCGGGGGCGTTTTGACCGCCCGTTTGAGCGGGTGCTTGCGCTGGAGCGAACCGCACAGGAGCGCTGGCAGGAGCAGGAAGAGCTGTTGCAGCAAAAACTGATGGATACCCAGCGGCGCATCAATGATTTGCAAGCGCTGAAGGAACAGGATCAGCAACTCGTGTTGAGCGCGGCGCAAAAAGCGGAAATCGAAAAGTTCCGTCAGGAGCGTTTTGAAATTCAACGCCAGTTAAAGGATGTTCGCAAAAACTTGCGGCGCAGCATTGAGAGTTTGGGGCTGCGACTGAAGGTACTCAACATGGCCGCGGTGCCGGCATTGGTGGCGATTTTTGGCATTGTCTACGGTTGGCGGCGGCGAACCCGCGCGGCGGGATAAAATAGAATAGGAGGCAATCTATGTCTAAAAAAACACTGTTTTTATTGGTCATTCTGTTGGTGTTGTTGGTCGGCGTGTGGAAATTCCATTCGCGTCCGCCGACCGCGCCGGGCTCCGTTGCGGCGGAAGGCGATGGAACGTTGTTGGGGACGGTGGACATGAGTACGGTGGCCGCCATCACTTTGGAAGGGGTGGGCGCGACCACCCATCTGGCCAGGGTGGAGGGCGATTGGCGCGTGGCCGAAAAGGATGATTATCCGGCCGATTTTGACCGCTTGCGCGAATTGATTCGTTCGATTGACGACATGGAAGCCGGGCAGGTGATTCCCGCCGGAACGGAGCACCTTGCGGAATTTGGATTGGTCGGCGATGAGACCTCAACGCCGACTCGAGTGACGATGCAACACGCGGCGGGGCAAACGGTGTTGCTCATCGGCGACCGGCGCGCGCCCAATCCTTCCGAGCCCTATTGGGGGCGAGTTCCGGGCCGCTATGTGCGTGTGGATGAAGGTCCGGTGCGCCTGTTGAAGGAGGACATCCGCATGGCGGAAGCCGACCCGGATGGGTGGTGGGATCGCAGTTTGCTCAAACTGGTTGCTGAGGATATTCAGCGGATTGACGTGGCGACCGGGACGGAAACGTACGCTATTGAGCGAGGTGAAGATCAGGTTTTGCGATGGGCAGATGACGACGAAGGCGAAGAGATGGATAGCAACGCGGTTAATCGAATTTTTGGCGCGTTGCGGTGGCTTCGGGCCGACGCCATTCTTCCTAAAGACGCCGCGTTTGAAGGCGTCAGCCGTCTGGATGCGCGTGTCGCGGGGGTGACGTACTCCCTGCATATTGGCGAGGCTCGCTCCGAGCATAACCGCGCCCGGCCTATCCAAATTACGGTCACGGCAGCGGATGACGTTGCGCCCGATGTGGCGGCCGACGCACTACGGCAATCCAAGCTGCTAACGGGGAAGACGTACTTAATCCCGTCCTATCAGACCGACCAGCTCTTGCCGGCGAAGAGCACTTTGATTCCGCCGCCGCCTGCCTCCGAGCCGCCTGTGCCGGTGGAAGAAGAAGTTGTTGGCGGGACAGAAGAAGGAGAAGAGGCCGAAGCCGTTGATGCTACTGACGCTGAAGTCGAAGAGGTGCCAGCAGAAACGGAAGAAGCCGCCGATACTGAAGAAGCTACTGACGCTTCGTAATCGGGCGGTCGGCGGAAAATACTGCAAAAGTGTGTGGGCCTTGGTAGGATGCCCCAATGAATAAACCTACTTTATTGATTTTGGCTGCCGGGATGGGCAGCCGTTATGGCGGACTCAAGCAATTGGACCCCGTGGGGCCCAGCGGCGAAATTGTGTTGGATTACTCCATTTATGACGCGTTGCGGGCGGGCTTCGGTCGGGTGGTATTTGTGATTCGCCGGGAAATGGCAGCCGCTTTCCGCGAACAAGTGGGCGCCAAATGGGAACCGCGCGTGCCGTGTGTTTATACCTTTCAGGATTTGCACGATGTGCCGGCCGGGTTTTCGGTTCCGTCCGACCGCGCCAAGCCTTGGGGGACGGCTCATGCCATTCGTGCCGGGCGGTACGTTATTGCCGAGCCTTTTGCCGCTATCAACGCGGACGACTTTTACGGGGCGGATTCGTTTCGGAAGCTGGCTGACTTTTTGTCGAAGCCGGATTGCCCTCATGCCCATTGCATGGTGGCGTTTCGTCTGGGGCAGACACTTTCCGAGCATGGCAGTGTGAGCCGAGGCGTTTGCTTGCGTGGCGCGGATGGGTTGCTGACCGGCATTCGGGAACACACCAAAATCAGTCGCCATGCCGATGGGACGTTGTGGGATGAACCGCCCGGCGGGGAAGCAATCGCGTTGACAGGCGAAGAACCTGTCTCCATGAATTGCTGGGGGTTCCAGCCTGCGCTCTTTGAGGAATTGGAACGCTCCTTTGCTGAGTTTTTGCGCGGGGTGGGGGATGAGGTCGCCCGGACAGAGTTTACCATTCCCGCCGTCGTGGATGGGCTGATTCGCGCGAAACGCGGAACGGTGGCCGTGTTGGAAACGTCATCGCGCTGGTTTGGGGTGACGTATCGCGAGGACAAGGCCGCTGTGCAGAAATCCATTCAAGCGCTGGTGGCCAGCGGCGAATATCCGGCGCAGTTGGAATAGCATGTCGGGACACACGCGGGGGATTAGCCCAGCGCGACATCCAGTATCATCATGAGGGTAAAGCCGAGCATGGCTCCGAGCGTAGCCGTGTCGTTATGCCCGCCACTTTGTGCTTCAGGGATGGCATCCTCCACAACCACGAAAATCATGGCGCCGGCGGCAAATGCCAGCGTGTAGGGCAACAGCGGGCGTGCGGCCACCACCGCAAAAGCGCCGAGAACACCAGCGAGGGGCTCCACCATGCCCGAAAATTGGCCGTACATGAAACCTTTGAAGCGGGACAGCCCCGACCGCTGCAGGGGCATGGCCACGGCCAAGCCTTCCGGCAAATTTTGAATGCCAATGCCCAGGGCCAAGGCGATGGCGCCGGAAACGCTGTAGGCCGAATCGCCGATGGCCGCGGCGCCAAAGGCCACCCCGACGGCCATCCCTTCCGGAATGTTATGCAAGGTGATGGCTGTGACCAGCAGGATGCTACGCTTCCAGTGGCTGGTCCGTCCTTCCGGCACATCCGCGTGAACGTGCAAGTGCGGCAGAATGATGTCCACCAGGCGAAGAAACGCGCCGCCCAGCAAGAACCCAACCGCAGCAGGGAACCACGACCATTGGCCGAGATGAGCGGACAGTTCAATGGATGGAATCAACAGCGACCAGCAACTTGCCGCAATCATGACGCCG
>Ga0255340_1004960_pt1 | contig 12463 bp, 9 predicted proteins | sample wastewater_treat_7_FD_192417 | JGI IMG/M metagenome (GOLD analysis project Ga0255340, IMG submission 192417) | Wastewater microbial communities from Lulu Island WWTP, Vancouver, Canada - plant10 | ecosystem: Engineered > WWTP > Wastewater > Unclassified | place: Canada: Vancouver, British... | reverse complement strand
AAGGAAAAACTGGCAATCAGTAAAATGCTGATAGCAGAGAGGAAATTGGCTTTTGATAAGTCAATTTTAAAAAAGACCGCGACAACTAATAGAATAATACCGCTGCGAATCAAACCGTAAATCACTGCATATCCGCACACGCTTAATAAATGGGTAATCCTTCGAATCGGAGCCATAAATGTATACTCAATGGTCTCCTCCCATCGTTCCCAGGACACCGTTTCGGAAACAATCTGGAAAACAATGGAAAGATAACCCCACAATATAGAACCTAAGAGCATATACATGATCCAGTAACTGGTATTGATTGTTTGACCGGTCATTGTTTCGATCCCTTTACCGATAAAACCGATGGTAACTGAATTGGCAATATTATAAATCAACCAAACCAATTCCCACTGCCAATACCGTTTTGTCAAGTTCATGTTGCGATCTACAAACGCTCTTGCAGAGATTAAATCATGCATTATGCCTTGGCGAAACATTCGTCTTCCTCCTCTTCCTTTTTGTCTGCACTCTCAAAAGAGGTACCGGTATATTCCATAAATACATCTTCAAGAGAAGGATTCACATACTTTTCCTGGATAGAATCCCGTAAATCCGAAGGAGTTCCTTCTGCAACGATTCTGCCGTCATGGATGATGGAAACATATTGACAAAGCTTTTCTGCTTCTTCCATATCATGCGTGGTCAATAGAATGGTGGTATGTAATTGGTCTTTCATCTCGGTAATCATGGTTTGTACTTCCTTTTTTGCTCGCGGATCGAGTCCTGTAGTGGGCTCATCCAACAACATCAAAGGAGGTTCTGTCAGAAAAGCTCGAGCAATAGCGACCTTCTGTTGCATCCCTCGGGAAAAATCCTTCATCCGATCATGCAGTCTTGTTTTATCTAGGTCAATCCTTTTCGCAATCTCATTAATCCGATGAACAGCAGTTTTTTTCGGGATACCATACAAACCTGCCGTAAACAAGAGATTCTCCATTGGAGAGAGCATACGAAAGAAACTGGCTTCGACAGAAACGCGGTTGATTAGCCATCGGACTTTTGACGCCTGTTTCACCACATCATATCCAAACACTGTCATTTTACCGTTATCCGGTATTAGCAAAGTAGAAGCAATCCTGATTAATGTAGATTTCCCAGAACCGTTCGGACCAAGCAATCCAAAGATTTCTCCCTCTTTTATCTTCATATTGATCGATTTTAACGCCCAGTTTTTTTCTTTTCTCTTTTTTTCAAAGTATTTTTCAATATTGGTAGCGACTAATACGTCTTTCATTTTTTCCTCCCCAACACAGCCACTATACATGAATTACAATCGTAAATCGGATATTGTCTACAATCAGTATGAGTTGAATCTGTTGTTTCACTTGGCTCTCCTTTCCTTGGCTCGAGAAACAGCCATTTTATGGCTATTTTAATAACTCACATCCGTTCTTTTTGATTTTGATCCTCATCTTTTTCTCTCCTTTCCGTAAAAATAACAAAAGGGCTGCGGTTATTCGCCGCAGCCCTTTTGTCTATCGATTCAACGCTTAGCGTGTTAGATAGAAGCTCCCCGGAAGGCTACAGCGATGTTAAAAAAACCATCGTTTCCTCTGGTAAAGAACTCTTTTCTCATCAACTTGCCCTCCTTTCGCTTCAAGATAAAACCATTGTAAACCAATCAAAAAATGATGTCAAGGAAAAAAGAATATTTTTTTAATTTTTTTAAGAAGGAAATAAGAAAGATTAATTTTTTCAACCCTACCCTCTTATCTGCTTCTTCGATTAAAAAAGGATTTCTCCATAGAGTTTGCACATAACGTATTATTACGTAATACTTCATTTAAAAATCTACTCCAAAAGTCTTCGTGGATTCATCTACAGATAATCTAGTTGAAACCTTTTTAGATAGTGTATCTTGAGCATGGATCTGGTCAAGCTCTTTCTTCTTTCGAATCTCGTTAAGTTTGTTCTTTAGTCGGCACACCTCCTCGTTTAATTGAAAGGGATCTAAGCTTTCATAGATTTTCTGACAACGCTGTTTGTTTTCAAGAGGAATACGTGGGTTTTCGATCACACGTTCATAAGGTGTTCTGGGACTATCCCAGCGTTTCATCACTTTAGCCCCTATCCTGATCTTTTCTTGAAGTTGCATGACCGGTTGAAAATAGTTAGTATAGAGACGTAGTACCTGATACAGAACATTGATGCATTGTACCTCTGGAAGAGTATCGTACCTAGCATACCCTACGTAACTACGTACGATAGACCAGTTTTTCTGCTCAATGTAGCAGGAGTCATTCTTGAAGCTTCTCCGATTCCTGGTGAAGGTAAGTTTTTCTTGCTTACAATACCGATACAGATGATCATTGATGAACTCTGAACCATTATCCGAATGTAAACCGAATACAGAGAAAGGAAAACACTTTCTTCCCTGAACGATTCCTTCATGAACAAACAACTGTGATTTATACAGAAAAGATACCGTCTCTGTCCATTGGGTGGATACATCGCACATATTCAGACTGAAAGCAAAACATCCTCTGGAATCTCCCCCTTCATGTCCTACGAGATCCATCTGGAGATAGCCTGGTAAGGTTTTATCCCACATGGCAAAGGTTTTCACTTCAATCTCCTGCTTCAGTAAAGAGCCGGGACGTGTATGAGATATTCCCTTGATATGGTATCGCTTTCGCTCCTTCCGAAGATACCGGTATATCGTGGATACGCTCATTGTTTGGAGCTGCTTTTCTATCTCCTTTGTCCAGGGAGGTAATCCTTTTTCATTCCATTCCTGCTCATGGTTTTCCTCAAACTGAAATCGTTTCTCTATTAATTTGGAGAGAATGCCATGCAGGCGTTTATCGCAGCAATAGTGCATCACTTTCCAGCAGTATCTGAGCCAAGTAAAACTTGCCTGGCTGTACAAGGAAATCCGTTTACGGGTACTCTTTTTCCGTATATCTGCCTGGATCGTTACCTTTCCGCCTGGTATACGTATGACTTGCCGATTTATTGATAGACAATGTGCCAGGTAGGAACGATTCATGGCCAATACTTTTGTAGCATGATTTAGAATCATCGTCTTCTCTTTTTTGCTTGCCTTTTGATACTGAGATGCCATAATATGGATGTAGTTTTGACGTTCATGTAACATAAAGTTCACTAACATGTCCTCCTGGCCTTTGCGTTGGTCTTAGGAGGACACTGTATTGGTTTCTCCTTTCCTTTTCAACTAGTTGAACTAGATTTTTCTCAGGAGAACCATCGAAGTTATTTCGAATAGATTTTAGATGAAGTAACGCGCATTATTTACAAAAAATATCTTTCCACTATACTGAAAATAAAACAGACTTATTCAGAAAGGAAATTTTAAAATGAATTTCTTTTATCGTTTTTTTTCTATCATCTGCATAATGATAATATTAATATCTTTTCCATTCCCTAAGTCTTTTGCCGTAGATTATCAACAACAACTGACTGATCCAAAGGATGCTTCCGGCTCAAAGGTTGACATCAAATCGATCTCTATGAAACATGACAAGGATTACATTTTTGTGAAATCAGAAAGTTGGAACAATTGGAATATGAGCGAAAATGGTGTAAAAGTGTATGCCATCTACTTCAATATCAAAAATACCGATACATCGGAGGATTGTGAATTTGGATTCGGTATCGCACAAGCAGGCGATTCTTTTGCATCTGTATTGATGAGAATGGATACAGGTGCAATCCTTGATATAAAAAATGAACCCGGTTTTACCATCGACAATTCAATCGGTACTTTTTCCGTAAATAAATCATTATTGGGATTAACAGGTACACAATTTTCATTTTTCGCTCGGATTGTATTTAACAGATATGACGACAGAGCACCGAATCAATATGGTTCTGTTGTACATTACAAACCAGGTTCATCCAGTAGCAAACCAGAACTTTCAATCGAAACGAGTCATATTGATTTCGGACAAGTTCCCTATCAAACAAAACAATCTTCTCAAATCCAAATTAGAAATGTCGGGGGAGGGGCTTTAACCGGTACATTAAAGACAAACAATCCTGCACTTTCCTTATCCAACGATGAGTTTAAATTAGAAGAAAATACTACTGCAGAGTTTATCATCTCTATCCACTCCTCCGATCTACCTACTGGTGAGTTTACTGGTGAAGTGATGATTGCATCAAATGGTGGAAATGGTTCAATCACCATTCAAGCAGAGATTCTGCACAAACCTGAATTGAGTTGTAATACAGATACAATCGATTTCGGGACCTGTTACAAAGGAGAACGAAAAACGGAGAAAATCCGTATTCGAAACAAATATCCTGGTCCTATAAAAGGCACGATCAAAGCGAAAGAAAAATGGATCACCCCAAACCAAGATGAATTCAATGACAATTCGGTTGATGTGGTCATATCCCTAAATTCCAAGATATTAGAAGAAGGTTCTTATGAAATGACATTAATTATTAGCTCCAACGGAGGAGAGGTCATCATTCCAGTCACTGTTGTTATCTACCCTCTATTTGTGGTTAGTATGAAGAAGCTGGATTTTGGATCTGTCATATTCGAAGATACCTCTCCCATACCTGATCAGTCGATCGTCATAAAAAACAACAGCGATGACACTCAAAAAATAACCTGCACTACCGAAGTAAAATGGTTGAAAGTATCTCTCTCCGATTTTGAATTAAAAAAGAAAACGCAAAAAGAATTAACCGTCTCCATCAATCGGAAAGAGATTAAAGCTCCTGGCTATTTCACTACCCAGATCATTCTGGAAAACAAATACGACACCATCGAGATACCCGTCATCATCAATGTGCAATCTAATCCACCTAAGTTGGTTTGGTTAAAAGAAAATGAAAAACAGACTTCTGTCGAAGGAGATATTACTTACGGAAAATCATTTCAGTATATCCTTATTTTTCAAAACGAAGGTGTCGGAGTTTGCCATATGAAAGCCTCCTTGAAAAACAAGAATTCCCTAATCCGGCTGTTTATTGATGCTAATATTCTATCAAAAGAACAAAAAGCCAATATCACGTTGAAATTTGACTCCACAAAACTCGCAAAGCCTGAAAGAGTCACAGAAACACTGATAATCGAATCTGACGGGGGAGATTATTCTATCCCGATCTCTGTCCAAGTCCTACCGAAAAAAGAGGTAGTGATTGTCCTTACCATTGGATTCCAGTTTGCTTATATCAACGACCAGCCTATGAAACTGGATGCGCCGCCCTATATCAAACAGGGATCAACGATGGTTCCACTTCGGTTTATCTCGGAAGCGATGAAAGCAGAAGTAAAATGGGAGAATATCGGTAAAGGTCGAATCCTGATCTCCATGAAAAGTATTTCGATCCAATTGGATATCGGGAGCACGACCGCTCTTGTAAACGGAAAAACTGTATATCTGACCGCCGCACCGGAAATCGTACAGTCCAGAACTTTTGTCCCGCTGCGATTTGTTGGCGAATCCATGGGAGCACAAATCGAGTGGGAAGCAGCAACCCAAAAAATCACCATCCGCTTCACCGAAGACTAATGTATGACACGGGGACGGGGTTGTTGTCACAAAAAAATGTGACAACAACCCCGTCCCCACTTAGTATTCTTCCTTGGTTTTGTTCTCTGCCAACAGAACATGTCGGACTGGTATATAGGCTTTACGGTTAATGTTACAAGCTTGTTAAAGCAAATGAAAGCATTTTTCCTTCGTGTAAATGTTTTGAAGAAATATTTTCCCTCTAAGAAGGAAAATATTTGTATTAATTTCCCTTTAAAAAGGAAGTTATTGTTGTAATTGTACACTGAGCTGTTGGGAACTTTGATTGAATCAGATTACAAAAGAAATCTCTTGTTAAAATGAATCAAAAGAACCGCTGATTCACAAGGGTAAACATGGTGGTGAATTTCTGGTGCCAGTCGTTGGATTGGGCGATCTGCTGGCGTCGAGTGACTTTAGAAGAGTCATTGTCAAGTAGCATGCCGGGTAAGTACTGGAGAAATTGTGCTTGGTCTTGGTATAATACACAATCGGATGCATAAGGTTGCAGTTGTTCCATCGGGATAGAGATGACCGGTTTACCCATCGCCATGTACTCATAGAACTTCAACGGACTGACTGAGAGAGTGAGTTCATTTTGCAGAAACGGGATCATACACACATCAAATTGCTGGATATAAGAGGGGGCGGTTGTATAGTCCTTCTTCCCCAGCCAGTAGAGATTGGAGAAATGTTCCGCTTGTTTGCGGATGGTTTCGTCATAGGGTCCCACCAATACAAAACTATAATGCGGAAATTGAAGAGCGGCTTGTTTGACCAAATCAATATCGAACCAGGATTTGATCGCACCGAAGTAGCCAAAAATCGGTTTGGGAACAGCAGCAATATCGTCAGGAACGGAACCAGGGGGTTTTTGAAACAGTGCTAGGTCTACCCCGTTGGTGATTAGCCGGACATCCGGTTTGACTCTGGAAAGTCTTTCCCGGAGCGACTCGGAAGTGCAGAAACACACATCAGCGTTTTTCAATAATCGGTTTTCCAATTGGCGGATATAGGTTTTAGAGCGTAATCCTCCATAGACAGCATGGTCATCGACACAGTCATAGACGAGGACCGCATCAGGAAATGTTGCGTACACACCCGGGAAATCCACGAGATAAGTCCAGAGAAGGGTGGGATGAAAGTGGTTCTTTTTACACCATCTGGCAAGGGTGTGAGCGACTCTTAATTCATTCAGAGTATGCAAGAGAGAGTATTTTAAGCCGAATGGCCAGAGAACAGGGAGTTGAAGGGAAGTCAATCCGTTTCCTTCCGGTAAATCGGGCATGGTTGGAGCGTATTCCGATTTCATCTTGCCTAGCATGGTTACAGGGGGATCGATATAAACCACACGGTTATTTTCTGCCAAAATAGAAGCGATGCGTTGTTTTCGAGTAGGCAGATCTGTCATTTTCATCGTGGAAAAGAACAAGATGTCACGTTGTTCGATTATAGTTTGCAAATGGTGAGTCCTTCCTGAATGACTTTAGCACTATTCAGCGTATTTCTGGTGTCCACAATCAGTGCGCCTTTCTTCAGGTGAGATGTCAGGTAGGGAATATCGGTCAGTTTTGGTTCATCCTGTTTCGCCAAAATCATCAAGCAATCGGCATGATGGATTAATTCCTCAAACGAAGAGACGGTTTCCATTTCTTTCCATTCGGTGATCGGGTCGTACACCCTAACCTGATATCCACGTTTTTGCAATGCTTTGAGCACCATGATGGAGGGAGAGTGTCGAAGATCATTAGAATAATCCTTCATACCCATGCCAAACAAGGCAAACACGGCTTTCTTAGGATCAATTCCGTTTGCTTGCAAGGTTTTCTCAGCGATTTGCACCATCGCTTCCGGTACGGACTCATTCAGTTCCCGACTCATATAACTTAACGGAAGTGGATGTTTCTCCCCTTCCACATTGCTTAAATAGTAATAGGCATTCGGAATGCAATACCCGCCGACACCCGGACCAGGGCTTAACAGCTTAACCCGCTTGTGGGTATTGGCAACAGCGATTACTTTGTTAATTTCTAATCCGATGGATTGAGCAAAGAGGGCCAATTCATTCACGAATGCGATATTCACATCGCGCGAGAGATTTTCGATCACTTTGGACATCTCGACAATCTCGATGGATTCTGCCGGTATAACGTTGTCGCAAACCATGGAGAGGAGGTGTTCTGTTTTCCGTAAGGAGGCTTCATTGATTCCAGCAACCGGTGTTGGCATGGTGGTGAGTTCTTCAAACGCTTTCCCTTCTGCCATACGCTCAGAGGAGTAGCCAAGATAAAAATCGTCACCGGCTTTTAATCCTGAAGCATTTTCCAGCATTCGACAGAAGCGTTTCCTGGTGGTATGAGGGGGTACGGTTGACCGAAGGACGACCGTCTGTCCTTTGCGCAATAAGGAGCCAATAGTTTGAGCTGCTTGGTCCAGCCAGGTGAAATTGAGTGTTTCATCCGGTAAAACGGGGATGCCGACAGCAATAATGACATAGTCTGCCTTGGCCATCGCTTCCTTTGGATCGGTAGTGAGTTGTAAAGTGCCTTTTTGTAATACATCTTGTAAAACCGATTCGATGGACTGACCGTTGACTCTTTCGCACGAATCCGATACGCCGCTTTTCAATAAATCGATGTGTTTTTCGTTGATATCCACACCAATCACTCGCTGCCCCTTTGTGGCGTAAGTGATCGCCAAAGGGAATCCGACAAATCCTAGACCAAAAATCGCAACTGTTTCCATCTATGCCCCCTTATTCGATTCTGCTAATGATTTGGATATCCCGATCACAAACCAGAATATAATAGAGAGAGGAACAACTTCCCATAAATTTTCTGCAAGGTTATGTAACAGGAATCCGATAATGCCTGCTAGGATGCCGTATTGAACCGGTTGGTCTTCCGGATAGCTTTTACGGGCAAATACCCCTATATTTCTCAGAATTTCGAGTATCAGCCAGAGAAAGGCAATAAAACCTAGAAAGCCATAGTTTGAAAGAATTTCTAAGTAGTAATTATCCACATAAAGACCGGAAAAGGCTTGAGCACGGTACGCAGAGGCACCTCCGTAACTGGCTGGTCCTCTGCCTAACAAAGGTCTGTCCTCAACCAAGCTCCAAGCTAAATCCCACCGATAAGTTCTGCCACCGATTTCGCTCTTTTTTTGGTACTGGTCTGTGAAAAAGTTCGTGAAACGCTTCTGTACGGAAGGAGAGAGTGCCATCAATCCGATCATCAGAACCACTAACGAGACCATCCACTTGGTCTGTTTGATAAAGATACCAAATAGGATCATCGCAGGAATGAAAGCTAACCATGCCGCTCTGGTCAGAGTAGAGAGCAAACCGCCCACCAAGCAAAGGGTGATCAGCATAAAACCGATTTTTTTCCCCGGTGTAATCTTCTTTTGAAAAAAGAATCCCAATGCAATCGGGGTAACCAACAAACTATATCCGGCAAATGCATTGGGGCTTCCTAGGAAAGAAAAAGCTCTTTTCATGCCCATCTCGAGATCTTTATCCACCCATTTCGGGGGAATCGGCACCCCGACGATATATTGATAGAGACCATACAGAGAGACAACACAACTGGATATCAGCAGTAACCACAAACTCAACCGCAAAGTATTCCGATTAAAATCTGCGTTGATCAGAATAAAGAACAACCAGGCTGATTGAATCACAGATCGCAATCCGTCAATGCTCTGTCCCAAAGAAACATACGGGCTGAAAGCAGCTGACAGGACGCCCAGAATCGCAAATATAACCAAAGGATAGATCAACGAGGTGAAGTGAAAAAACCACTTTTTTTCTCGGAACCGCTTTTGTATGATAACGATGGTCAGAAAGAGAAGAAGAGCTTCATCCCACAATCCCATAAAACCAGAAGAGAACTCCTTGATGACAAAATCAAGAATTACAAAGAAAGGTATCAAACTGAATCCTACTTCCGGACAGCGGTATGCCAACCAAACAAATAGCACTCCGATGGTCACCAAGGAAATGGTTAAACCTCCGACCAGATACGCTAGCACACCTAACAAAGAACCGATGAGTAAGTACTTGATCTCTTTATCCATCACGATTTTACCTTTGCTCGTTATCCGTTGCTTCGTACCAGGAACGGAACCACTTGACAAACTGACTGTTTGTGAATGCATCGACAGTATTGATATCCAGAAGGGAGAGAAACCAGGTTAAGAAAGCAGTTATCAGCACGACAGACATCTCCGTTTTCGAAAAACCACCTCCATATAGTAGCATCAGCATCACCCAAATCACAAAACCTGCAAAAAAAAAGCTGCAAAAATATTTGACAGGATTGGTAACACAATCCCGCTGAACCGAGAAAACAAATCTCTCCGTCAAAGAATCTTCAAAAATACTTTTTATCAAGCGGTTTATCCATCCAAAAAGACAGAACACCAGCCGAATGACACCATTGACAAAAAAGGATCCCCTGAAGGCTTCGGACATCTTGTATCGGTTGGTTTGAAAAAAATGAAAAGTGTTGGATTGAAGACTTGTATTCAGTACAAACACCCAGGTAGAAACACCGGTCGTAGACAAAACGGACAGAGACCGCCATCGATTTAGGGCAAAAAAAGCTTTTCCTGTAACGCTATGTGCTATAAGAGATTTCCATTTCTGCACATTCATGGTGCTTCTTCACCGCTTTTGTTTTCGTTTTCACTGGTGACATCCGATTCTGGCAATTCCGACTGAGGATTGGTCTCCGAAGCCGGTTTCAGTTGGCTTTCAATGATGGTTTTTAACTCTTCTTCATGAGGTAACACGACCGATATTCCATCGATGCTGTCCGTATATCCCGGAAAGGTAAGGATTTTGACATTTTCGGAGACGTTGATATCCCTAAACAGAAGAGCAAGCTTCAGAAGCTCAGATGTATCAAGGTTCGTTTCGGCATATTTCACACCGATCTGAATCAATTGGTTGATAGTAAAAATATTACGGATGGTGGTAAGTTTTTTTGCGACTGCCATCATGAAATTCGCTTGTCTCGACACTCGTCCGTGCACCTCTCCCTCGGTATCCCGAGCAAAATCACCCATCCCATCGTTACGGAATCGAACATACTGTAGAGCTTTGTCTCCATCAAGCATCTGTAATCCGGCTTTCAGATTGATGTTGGTTCCATCTGTCGGATCGACATACACCATGTCTTTTTCCACTTCATATTCAATACCACCGATAGCGTCGACAATTTTTTTAAAAGCAACGAAATCCACTTTGACATAGAGTTTTGTATCCATCTGTACCAGTTGCTCCACGGTTCGAAGGGTTAACCCAATGCCTCCGTCTGAAAAATAATCTTCATTGATCGTGGAGTTGATCTTATCCATGGTATCATGACCCGGAATGGCCAGCCATGTATCCCGTGGAATGGACATAGTACGAAGCATCTTATTCTTGGTATCGACATTCAGCAGAATCATCGTATCGCTTCGACTGCCCAGATACATATCCTCCCTAGTGTCACATCCTACTAAGAGAATGTTAAACCGTTCCGACCAATTAATCTGGTAGTTTTTTCGAAGTGACTTGGCAGCCAGGTTTTTTGGATTGGTGGTACGGAACAAGCCAATCAAATAGTATCCTGAGCTGATGACCAATCCAATCGCGAGAATGAAAACAATAAAAGAGCCTATCGAATTGTGTCTTTTTGAACGATTTTGTTTCTGCGTCATTTCCCGATCACCTCTTTGATATCTCTTCTGCCGAATAGAAATAGCAGACTGCCGTATACAAAAACACCGACAACAAGAAGTAACAGTACTTCCCACGTTTGATGTAACTTGGATTCCAAGGAGAAAAATGTTGGAATGATATGGGCGGACAGGTAGTACAGCACCCCTGTCATCACTAAAGAAGCTGTGGTGGTCAGCACCATTGTTCTGGCAACACACAGCCATCGGATACAGTTGTATTTTTTCTTCACAATGAACCAGAGGATAGAAGCATTCACATACGCTGCAATCGCAGAACCTATCGCCAGTCCCTGGTAACTAAGACACTTGACTAATATCCAATCCGCACAAAATAGGAACAAGACCGTGATCAATGCAACAAATACCGGCGTTTTTGTATCATGATAAGAATAAAATATCTTGACTAATACGGCTGTGACGGACCATGGGATCAAAGCTGTGGAATACCAGAATAACGCTTTGGAAGTCATCATTGTCGAATCCACTCCGAACTTGCCATGCTGCAGCATGACTCTAACGATTGGTGCGGATAAGACCATCAAGCCGGCAGTCGCGGGAACGATGATCAATAGTATGAATTTCAACGCCCAAGCCAGGTTTTTTTCTAACGCTTGTTTGTCGTTGCAGATGATGTTTTCTGACAAGGAGGGAAATACCACCGCAGAAATAGCAAGAGCAAAGATTCCGATAGGGAACTGGGAAGTTTTAAACGCATAATCTAAAGCACCGGGCATGCCTTCCGATAAAAAAGAACTGAAAAAAGTTTCTATAAACGGAGCGAGGTAATTCACTCCTGATCCGATCAACACTGGCAGGATCAACGCATAGATCTCTTTCATGGCAGGATGAGTCAATTTTTTTGTGAACCGATACCCCAGTCCAAATCGCTCAATCCATATATATTGAATGAGAAATTGCCCGATTGAACCGATCACCAACGCATACGCCACACTCACGACGCCCATGGAATCTGCAAAGAAAATCGTGATGAAGACGATCGCTGCATTAAATACGATACCGCCCATTGTCGGTACGCCAAATACTTTTAGTGAGTTTAAAGTACCTGCGCTCAAAGCGGCCAAACCTAAAAAGTACACAGAGGGCAACGCGATCCGGAAAACTTGTAAAGCCATTTGGTATCGTTCGACCTCAAATCCGGGAGCTTGGATTTGTATGATCACGGGAGACAAAAGGGT
>Ga0255340_1004945_pt1 | contig 12496 bp, 10 predicted proteins | sample wastewater_treat_7_FD_192417 | JGI IMG/M metagenome (GOLD analysis project Ga0255340, IMG submission 192417) | Wastewater microbial communities from Lulu Island WWTP, Vancouver, Canada - plant10 | ecosystem: Engineered > WWTP > Wastewater > Unclassified | place: Canada: Vancouver, British... | reverse complement strand
CGGGATAGCAAGTATCGGTCAACTGCGACTGGAAGAGATTCACCAGCTCGGTGTCCTCTTTAAGGGCCGCACTAATCTCGTCATAGAGTTTTAAGAAGTTCCGAATGTTATCGGCATAGGCACCCTTTTTGAAACGATAGTCCGATTCAAGCTCGCTGGCGACCGTTTTTACTTCACCGAATTTGTAGATGTAATACTTATCCGGGTAGCGGAGCCACAGGTAGGTGCTGATAGCGTTCTCGTACTGGTAGTGCTGAGCGGCCCCATTACCGTACTTTTCCAAGAGGACAGATGACTGTGTCTTGAAGGCGTCCATCCGTTCAAATACGTCCTTGCTCTCGTCAAACAGAGCGATGAACATTGCCCGGACCTCTTCGGGAGCGGCTTTTGCGAACCCAACGATCATACCTTTCGGGAAGTTGTTGTTTGAGGCCAGCAGATTGAACGTCTTATCCAATGAACGGCTCAGCATATCAGAAAAATCGGTAGCATTCACATCCCAATTATCCTGAAACCACCTTACGGCCTCCCACTTGTATTTTTCTTCGCCCCATTGCTTTGAAACGAAGTTCTGCTTGTAAGCAACAAGCACATCTGCGAGTTTTGACTGGTCAAACATTCCTCTGAACCTCCTTAATCAGCGTACTGCTTATAGTTATCCACCTGCTTCATAATCTCATCGTAGGCGTCGTCGATCGTTCTCGGCGGATAACCATGCTTTTTCAGCAGCTTTGCGACGTCCGCATACAACTCATCCTTGACATCCTGCCGGTTGGTCCAGTCGGTGTACTTGGATTTGTTGCCCACGAGCTTTTGGATTTCTTTCGCAAGGAAAATGTATGTATCCTCGGCCAGTTGATCCTTAAACCCATATTTCTCAGCCACAGCGATGAGAATGTCATAGAAGGCCTTTTCTTCATAGGTGATGTCCATTGCCTCAAACGACTGCTTCTCTTTCTTCAGATCAGAGAAGATTTTCTCAAGCTCCTCGCTGAGATTGTCCACAACGTCTTCAATAATATCTTCAACATCGCTGATGGTATTCCGGGAGTTATAGCGGTCAATGACATTTTTCAGCTTCTTGGAGAATTCTATGGCTTTCAGGCGGTTCGTTTTTCCGAACTCCTTTATTGCACGTTTCAGCAGCTTTACCAATGCTTGATACTTCGTGTTCGGATAAGGTATCCGTTTCAGCTTTTCGATAAACTCGTCGCTGAAAAGCATCTGAATATCGTCAGTAGGCTGCTCGTCGAAATTGAATGACTTTCCACTGTAAGTTGAACTAATCGCTCTATCGACAAGCTCGGCCACATGCTGGTTCATCAAAGTCGCATCCGGCGTATCGCCAGAGGTCATCTTGAAGATAACGGATCTCACGCAAAGGAAGTAATGCAGCTGTTCGACCTCATGCGCCGTTATTGCATCGTGGCCAATGCAAACGTCAAACGCCTTCTTGCAGCGTAGGGTGAATCCCATAAAATTATCTTTCCGGGCTTTCTCTGCAAGAACATATTCAACGCCTTTTTGAATGATCGTCAGTCTCTCAAGCGGAGAAATAGCCTCCGTAAAGAATGCACTGTAATCGTACCCGTGCATCAGCTCTATGATGCGATCCAAGAAATCTTTGAAAACAACCAGCGAAGTATCAACGCCATTTATAGGTGTAATGTCGCCGTTGTAGAGTTTCATGGCCGTCAGGATTGCGCCTTCGAGCCCAATATAGTCGACGATGAGGCCTTCCTTCTTGCCTTTGAACACACGGTTTACACGGGAAATCGTCTGGATCAAATTGTGGGTCTCGACAGGCTTATCCAAATACATAGTGTCCATCGAAGGAACATCGAATCCGGTGATCCACATATCGACAACGATAGCAATTTTCAGGTTTGACTTATTATCCTTAAATGCCCGTGCGTAGGCTTTGCGGGTCTTCGAGTCACCGATAACAGCCGTCATCTCAGCAGGGTCATTTTTGCCGTTGGTACAAACGAGCATGACCTTTTCGATTTCGATGGAGTCTCTGTCGATGGCGGTGCCCTCATACTCCGGAGCGCATTTACGCTTAACAAACCACTCTGGCCGCAGGGCTTTTATCTTGTTATAGACGGTCCACGCTATTTCACGGTCATAGCAGACAAACATGGCCTTACCATTTACCGTGGCATGTTCTTCACAGCGTTTTTCATAATGCCAAATGAAATGACGAACCACGATATCAAGACGGTCCGAATTGCCGAGAATGATCTTCAGGTTGGTCATATCTTTTTTGGACTTCTCGATCTGGTATTCGTTTGCACCGGCTTCTGCCTGTAAGCGATAATACTCGTCACAGGCCTGTGCCATTTTCTCATCCAACTGAACTTCACGAGGACCGGGCAGACGTGCAATTCCGACTGTAGAGCCATCATCAAGGGACTGTTTCATTGTGTACTGAACGACGACTTCGCCAAACACTCTCAGTGTGGCGTCAACCGGTGTTCCGGTAAAGCCTACATAGGTAGCGTTCGGGAAAGAGTCTCTCAGGTACTTTGCAAAGCCATATGTCTTTTTGGCATCGCTTTTCGAGATAACATATTTAGCCTCTGTATTCGTCTGGGTACGATGGGCCTCATCGGAAATGCAGATGATGTTATTTCTCCGGCTGAGAAGGCTGATATCTTCCGAAAACTTCTGGATCGTCATCAGGTAGATACCGCCACTTTCAATATCGGCCAGCTTTTCAAGTAGTTTCTTCCTGTTTGCGATGCTTACAGAATTCTCATCGACGAGGTATTCTTTTGCATTTTCAAAGTCATCCGAGAGCTGCTCATCCAGATCATTTCGGTCTGTCAGCAGGATGATAGTCGGTTTATGTAGTTCCAAAGACATCGTGAGTCTCTTAGCGAGGAAAAGCATCGTATAGGATTTGCCGCAGCCAGTCGCTCCCCAATAGGTACCACCTTTGCCGCTGCCGGTTCCATACTCTTTGAGAATATTGGCATACATTTTCTCTGCGCCATAATACTGGTAGTACTTGGGCAGGATCAAAAGATTGCTGTCGCTGTGGTCCGGGAAATAAACATAGTTGTGAAAGATGTTCAAAAGCGTCCTATGTGCGAACAAGCCGCTGATGAGGACGTGAATCGAATCGATACCGTCTGCATTGTTGTAGTCCTCTCCGTTCGTCGAGTTCCACTTGAAATAAAACTCATAGCTGCTAAACAGAGAGCCATATCGGGTGTTGGCCCCGTCGCTAATGACATTGATAAAGTCAAACTTCATCAACGACGGAATGTCCTGAGAATAGCGAATGTGCGTCTGATCGTAGGCATCTGCAATCGAGACTGTCTCATCTGCTGGATTCTTCAGTTCAAACACCGACACAGGGATGCCGTTAATAAACAGAACTATATCCGGACGGCGATTGTGGTACTCCTCAAACTCGAACTGGTTGACGGCCTTAAAGATATTGATCATCTCGGCGTCCGGGCCAAACTCAAAGAAGTCGATGAACTGATCAGTGCCGTCGTCCCGGTGAAGAACATACCCACGGGAAAGCAGCTTGTACGTCTCTTTCATGGATCTGTACAAGGACTGGTTCGAGTAGCTGGTGATATAAGAGATCAGGGTGTGCAGTTCATCGTCCGAGAAGTAACCGTACTTCCGATTCAGATATTCTTGAAAATCCGTCAGAAGGATTACATCGTCCTTTTCTCGATGAATGTCATATCCGCATTCGTAGTCCCACCCGCAGTTTTCAAGCAACTCAAGGACGGCCAGTTCATAGTCGTTTTCATAGTATTTGAAATTCGCCATTTTATTGGCCTCCTTCCTCGATTGATCCTCTTACCAATATTGGGCAAACATGCTGTTGCATCTCATATAATTGAGCAGCTAACTGCTTACGTCTGTTGCAGGAATGAAAAATATTAACAACGCTCTTTTGCACTTCAATAGAAGGAACAGGTATTTCCAGTCGTCCTAAGTCCTCCCATGTTATAGTTTCACGGGCACTTCCCCAAGAATTATATCGAGCGTATCTATCAAATTCTGGTCTGCGAAGAAACATGAAGAGATAATCTGGAAGGAGATCATTCTTTGCTTCTTCTTTGATTTCAAATGTGGTCGTAATTGAAGAAACAATGTAACTATCTGCAGTATCATTAAAGGCCAGAGAGATTTTATCGCCACGTCGGGATGTATCAGCTACATATGCAAAAACTGTAGGCTTTACAACTTTATAGTTATGTAGTGAAACCCCATTCATATTGGCCTTGGTCGGAATGAACTCTTTTTGTGTCGTAATTCCTCTGACATCTTCAAGAGAATACTGCAAATCTTCGTTCCTTTCGTCCACCAGCTCGATAAATGATGATATTGCTTTCATCGGGACCGTTTTTATAAGGTGCTCCATATAGACATCACAGGTTTCTTGCATTTGCTCAACGCCACGAGATACGGCATCGAGGTTTTCTTGCAGTCCCCGATAAATGTCCACGTATTTCTTCTGAGTGGGAATATCGGGTATTTCAATCTCAACGTCACAGAATACATTCCACTCCATTCCATCTCGAATCGATGAATCTGTATGAAACCAGAAGTATCGATCCCGCTCCTCAGAGTTTAGAAGGATAAAGAAGTATTCCTTCAAAATTATGGTTTCATCTGTGATCCTGAAGACTGTATAAGCCGGACTTACAATTTTGTTTTTGCCAGAGTGGTTCAAAGCAATAGGAAGAACGACATCACGACCCACGTGCATTAGATTGCATGCAAAATAGTTAGGCGGCACCACTTTATACTTGCTGGTATCAGCACCGACCTGTTTTGACGGTTCAAAGAATTCTTTGTCTCTATTTACTCCTGAAACATCGTTCACAGTCAGGTTAGGAATCCCGCAAGCCTCACTATACAGTTCTACGAAAGTTCCTATTTTTACCTTATTCAATCCCATAGCCGATCCCCTCAAATGCCGCACGAAGGATACCTTGCGAATGGTGCTCTTCGGCCATAATAGATTTCATTTCAGCCTGTATACGATCCATCTCGGATTGGAAGTCGATGCTAAGATCACGGTCTACAAACTCAATATACTTTGAGGGAACAAGACTCCAATCCTTGCTTCTGATTTCGTCCATTGTAGCCGAATAACAGAACTCAGGAATATCATGATACAGTGTTTCCCACTCAGGAGACTGCCACGCAAACAGTGTTGAAGCAATCTTGCGTTTGTCTGCCTCTGTCAGAAGCACGTATCCGTCTTCATTTGCTTTTCCGTCGCCAAGCGTTCTGGCATCAATGAACAGTATTTCGTTTTCACGGTCCCGGAGAACGACTTCTTTGTCGTCCCGCTTTACCCGCTTACTCTTTTTGTGATTACCAACAATCCAGAGGGTTACGGAAATATCCGTTGCATAGAACATTTCCCTCGGTAGCACGATGATGGCCTCAACCTTATGGTTTTCAATAAGCTGCTTCCGGATCTTGTATTCTTCAGAATCCGCACCAAGAGCACCGTTGGCAAGAAGGAAAGCAGCAGTGCCGTTGTAGGACAGACGGGCCAGCATGTGAAGAATCCATGCGTAGTTCGCATTACTTACAGGCGGCACCTCGTATCCGTCCCAACGGCGATCATTCCTAAGCTCGTTTTCAGTTCGCCAGTCTTTGAGATTGAAGGGAGGATTGGCAAGGATGAAATCCGCACGAAGATTTGGATGCTTGTCCGAAGTAAAAGTAGAAGCATCCATATCGCCCAAGTCGCAGTTCAGCCCACGAATCGCAAGGTTCATTCTGGCCAGTTTGTAAGTCTTGTCGTTGGACTCCTGACCGTAAATTGTGATGTCTTTCTTATTGCCTTTATGCCGCTTGATGAACTCTGCACTCTGTACAAACATCCCACCAGAACCGCAACAGGGATCGTACACCGACCCGGAGTAAGGCTGGATCAGCAGGGTCATCAGTTCGACGATATTGCCCGGAGTGTAAAACTCTCCTTTTTCGGATTTTGCGGCAATGCAGAACTTTCTGAGAAAGTATTCATAAACACGACCGATCACATCGTCAGACTCTTCTTGTGAATACTGAATGCGGTCGATCTCATCAATCAGTGAAGAAAACTTTGACGGCTCAATATGAAGCGTGATGTAAAAACCAATGGGAAGAGCACCCTTCAGCGTGGGATTATTCTTCTCCATATTGCGGAAGGCGTCGTCAATGTAGGTGAAAATTTTATTCGACTTGGAATTATCCTTGATGTAATTCCAGCGGTCATTTTCCTCCAAGAAGAACACGTTGTCCTTGGAATAAAAGCGAGGATTATCAATAAAGTCTGCCGTTTCCTCGTCGGCCAGCAGCTTCTCTCGCTGTGCTTTGAACTTGTCATATGCAAAGCGCAGGAACAACAAGCCCAAGACGACGTTCACATAGTCCGTCGCCGTCACACTGCCTCTCAGTTTATTACACGCATTCCACAGGCCAGCCTCAAGGGACACCTGCTTTTTTTCTGCTTTTGCCATAATCACGCCTCCGTAGTTATAGTTTTACATTCTAATTCTATAATCTTAGTTGTCCCATAATCAGGACTTTATCCGTTTGCCGGTCATCATCTTGTAATGCTGACTCTGTCCGAGAGCCTCAAAGATCATCCGGAAGACCCGCTTGTATGCGTCGACATCCTCGCAGTCCTCAACGTAGTTCAGGCCGTCGCTGATGCCATTGGGATTGTTAATGTACGCCAGCAAGGAAGAAGCCAGCTGGTAATCCGTCATATCCGGTTTCTCGCCCTCGACCTGCTTGATGAACTCGTTTCGGTGCTCGTCCAGCACAATCTCTCGCAGGTCGCTTCCTTCATATCCGCAGAGCTGCAGGAAGTAGTATTCGAGGATGCGCCTCATTACGTTCAGGGCCGGGATCGTAGACTTGATATCCCGAAGCTCATCCCACAGAGCGGCGTAGGAGTTCTGGACCGGATTGTAGTTCTCTTCTTCGGTCGGGACATCCTTGCTCTGACGTTTGCAGAGCTTGATGGTGGAAATGTTGTCGTTCTTCCGAATCATGTAGAACGACGTGCAGTTATAATACCCGACCTGCTGGTAAGTGACTTCACGGTGGAAGTATACATTATGCGTCAGCACGAACAGCTGCTTGATATAGTCACCGGGAACCTTCGGATTCAAGTACTCGGTGTTGTTCCGACAGACATTCACCATCTCACGGACGATTGCGCTGACGAGGAACAGTGCCGTGCTATCCATACTGGATACCGGGTCATCGATAACAACAATCTTTTCCTTGAGCTCCTCACTGTTCATGCTGCCACGGACCTGATGGTAGAAGTACAGGAAGGCGATGAAATTCCGCTCACCCTCACTGAGATTTTCAGCAACGGACCCGTCCTCACGAATAACCTCATACACATTCTCAACACCGGCCTTGGCACGAATACTGAAGCCTTGGAAACCGGAGTCCTGCAGGATTTTGTTGATACTGTCGATGGCGGCCTCGGTATTGGCATTGTGCTTGTTAAGAGACGAAATCTCTGTGGTCAGTTCACCGATCTCCTTCTTGAGCTTCTTGCCCCGCTCAGTGATTTCAGCTATGTCCTTATCAAGCTGAGCATCCTCATCCAGATAGCTCTTTACTTCAGCAGCAAGCATGAAGGCAAGATACTGCATGATTTCCGTCTTACACTTCGCCTTGCTGGTACGCTTTGCCGTAACCACATCGTTGTTTGCTTTGATGAGCTTGTTTATGTCATCGATCAAGGCACCGATATCCAGAAGGAGTGTATCCGTGTCCTCCAGAGAGATCGTTTTGGAAGGTTCCTTTACCTTCTCAGCAATACGCTGACGATTGATCTCAAAATTGCTCTCCAGTAGAGCGAGCTTTTCCTGATACACGTGGAGGTCAATGGATGTCATCACATCGTCCAGATTTGCCCGAAGAACACGAACAATTTCTGCGGTCTCTCTGGCATATGTGGCTTGGAACTGCCCAAGGTCACGAACATCCTGCTGATACTGCGCATCAAATGTTGCGGCAATATCGGCCTCAAAATTTGCCGGGAGTTTCTGTTGGCAGTACGGACATTTGCCACCTGCTGCACCAGCATAATGCGTATGACCATCACGGACCCAATCGGATGCGGTATCTCCGAGGGCCTTCATAAACTTTGCAAAAGGCGTATCACTGCTGCTGACGATCACACGGTCAAGCAGGTCCTTTCCGGGAAGGCTGCCATAAGTGGTGGCTGCGGCCTTTTTGAACTCCGGGAAAGTTCTTGCTGTATCATCAAACGCTACGTCGTAAAGACGCTCCAACTCGGCAAGGTCATGATCTGCCGGTTTCTTCTCTGCGAGAACGGCTTCCGAGAAATTCTTCTTTTGCTTCTTGCCGTCCATGCACTTATCAAAGCGTCTGCGGATCTCCGCCGTCTTAGTGAAGCAGGTTTCCTGAAACTGCACCAATGCTGATTCTTTTGCTGCCGTTTTCTTTTTATGCTCCTCAAGAGCTGCAAGGCGAGCGTCAGATTTCTGTTTTTTCTGCTCCGTGAGCTCCGCAATCTTTTTCTTGGCCTCGATATCTTCTTCACCGAAGATAAAGACGCCTTTCAGATCGCCGTAGCTCATGAAGTTGTCATTGATGAAATCCTGATTATAGACGAGCACGTCATAGTCGTCAGCAGTTTTGCCGTCGGCCCAGACTACACCTTCATCACCCTCGGCAATGGCATGAGCAATAGAGGATTTACCTGCGCCGTTATTGCCATAGAAGAAGTTGACAAAGGTGAGCCCATCAATCGGGACGTCTGTAAAAGTTGCTCTGTTGAGCGTGATATTCGTAATTGCCGAAGGGACCTTACGTTGCATTCAATTCACCATCCTGTTTCCAACCTTGAAGTTCACTCCTGAATCTTTCCTTTACGGACCCATTCGTCGACTTCGGAGATTTTGAATTTATATCGCTTGCCAGCCCGGTACACTGGCAGCTTTCCTTCTTTTATCCATGTGCGAACTGTATCTTGACTGATGCTCAGATGTTCTGCGACATCTTCCAGATTAACCCACTTCTCGACCTGCATTTCTTCATATTCGTGACTCATCGTATTACCTCCATTTTTCTACAAGAGTTACGATTCAAATAATCTGAACTCCAGCTTTCTGCAATGCTTCAATGAGATTTATTTGTTTCAGTGCCCAATGTGTGCGGTTCAGCTCATTAAACGATCTGGCCCCGCCGATGCCAAGTTCAAAGCACTGCTCATTTAAAATCTGCTGTGGGATCGCCGTGATAATTGTGTAGTATATCTTGATCCCGTTGTCCTGAATCTTCACGTCCTTTACAAACCCAAAATAAGCATCTTGGGCATCGTCCGTCTTCCCGTAGGAATGGTTCTCGTCAGCGAAGATGGCCGGATATCGTTTCAGCCCCTCGATAGCTTCTGGCGTGAGGGACGCATATTTTGTTTTCAGCTCATCGTTTGTGCTCTCGGTCAAGGCACGATCCTTGGGGACCAGAAAATAGTTGTCCTCGAACTTCTCGCCAAGAATCACAAACAGATGATAGAAGTCTGTGTTAAAGGTTATTCGTGCTCTGTTCTCGCCACGTCTTGATCTGGGATCATTCAGCATTACCGTGATATTGTTCTCCACGGTATCTGCGTGAGCAACGAAACTGTTATTGCCTCCGGATACGGTAATCTCTGCAGCTTTTCCCGGAACCGGGAGATTGCCGGAGGAATTGACCGGTAAATTCTCACTCATCTTGTTTTCCTCCGTTGTTTATCGTCAGCTTGTCAACGTGTTGAAAGAAGTTATTGTTGCCACCAGAGATGTTGATGTTGAAAAACGTCGGATTGTTGTTCACCATCTGCTGGGTCACTGGCGTCCCATCTTGACCGGCGGCGTCTGAAGAGCCATCTTCAATAGGTTCATCAACAATCTCTGCCGCTATCGTTTCCTTCGTATCAACCGTATAGGTCGTAAGATCGTCAAGGATACCTTCGCCCATGTGGGCGGTGTACTTTCTCGGAGCACGGTCGTTTGACGGGCACCACTCATCATAGGTTATTCTGCCAACCGAGTTATCTCTTCGGTTCAAAACCACATAGTGCCAAACGCCAAGAAGGAATGACGGGAGGCAAACTTCCTTGAGGTCGCTAAGTGCGGCCTTTTTCTTTTTCTCACCATTCGGCCCGATATAGAACTCGTCACTGGCTTTGATGGTCTGATCCTGCTGAATCAGGTCTATGAGGGCACGGACCAGATTGACATCCTTATGAACCGTCTCGCCTACATCGAGGAAGTCATTTACAAAACCGATCATCCCGTTCAAGGCAGTTTGATAGTCCGCTCTCACTACGGAGTCAAATGCTGATACTACCTGTTCGTCATCAAATGGCAGGTATGCGCTATTCGATGTTTTGCAGGCTTTGTAGTTGTTTGCCGTGCCTTTCAAATTCTCTTTGCCGGGATCTGCGTAATCTGGATTGATTACCTTAATCAGACCTACCAGCACTTCTGGATCGGACAAACCATCGCTGTCCCCAGAATAGTGTTCTCTCGCTTTCATTCGTTGCCGGAGGGCTTGTAACACCAACGTGAAGAAGGTGCCTCCGCACAGGCGAGGATATTCGTTTATTGTCACAGATTGTCCCTCCGATTGACCGTCATTTACATGCCGAAAAGTGGTGGCTGTTTCGGATTTCTAATTCCTAACAAACCCCACTAAAACACATTATAGCACAAAAAACCCGAAATTACAATCCCATGCAATGAACTCTATATGGCGAGAGTATAAAAATTTATCTGGTCGCTGACCTTATTAACCTTAGCAACTATGGCAGCTGACCTTTTGAACGATTGGATAGCTCTTGTGGAAACCCCACAGGAGCCTTTTTCCTCTGTGGTTTCCGCAAATCTGAAAACCTACGGAGGAAATCTAAATGTCAAACAATCGTTTCTTTATCCCGGTCAACGGGAACCCCATCGAGGTCAGCGAGGAAGTTTACAGGGCTTACTATCAACCTGTTTGGAATGCTCGCTACCATGCACAGAAGAACGGCGAGTGTCGTTGCACCAAGGCTCAACTTTGGAAGTGCGACGGTGTTTGCCCCGGCTGCCCGTTCTACACTGCCGGTAAGAAGGTGTCCATAGACACTCCTATCGGCGGTGAAGATGACGAGCTTACCCTTGGCGATACGCTGGCCGACGACACACCGTCTGCGGAATCCATTCTTGTGGACAAGGAACTGCTCGATGCTCTATACGACGAGCTTAACCGCCTTGACCCGGAGGGAAAGCGCATCTGCGAATTACTTATGTACCACTCGGAACGTGAAGCTGCCGACATCATGGGCATGGCCCGTTCCACCTTCAAGCGTCATTGGGCGAAGATTCAGGCTGAGCTTCAGGATAAGCTCAAGGAATACTACCACTAATTAACAACATGACCGCCGTGGGAGAAAAGGCCTCCTGCGGCGGTCAAATTTTTTTGAAAAAAAACGGACCACTTGAGCCGTTTCCCTCCAGTGGGTACTGAGGACAGCAAAACAACACAGGTCCTCAGAAAGGAGGAACCGCCAATGAGTGAGTCCAGACCCAACAAGGCCGTCACCGATGAAGAGCTCATCGGAGTGCTTACGGCAATCAGCGTAGTGTCAAGACGTCTGGCGAGGAAGCTGATCCAGCTGAACCAGACAAGCCAATCTCAGGAAGGAGGAAAACGTGATGAGCAAAATGAGCGAAATGGAAGCGACCATCAGGGAGTTGCGGGATATTGCATCTTCTATTAACGACATCGCCAACTGGCTGACCGGCGCATTCAGCGGCAGCGAGGAAGTGGCCCCTGCTCCAGAACCGGAAAAGGCACTCACCCTCGAAGAGGTCAGAGCGATTCTGGCAGAAAAGTCCCGTGATGGCTTCACCGCTCAGATCCGTGACCTTCTCCTGAAGTACGGCGCCAAGAAGCTCTCTGAGGTTGACCCGGCAAGCTACAAGGCTCTGGTAGCGGATGCGGAGGTGCTCGGAAATGCCTAACCACGCACTTCTCTCTGCATCGTCTTCGCACAGGTGGCTCAACTGCCCACCTTCGGCAAGGCTCTGTGAAGACTACGACGACAAAGGCAGCGATTTCGCAGCCGAAGGTACCGACGCCCACGCTCTCTGTGAGTTCAAGCTCCGGACGGCTCTCGGTATGGAAGCAAAGGACCCGACCGAAGACCTTACTTGGTACAACTCCGAAATGGAGGAATGTGCCAACGGGTATGTGTCCTTCGTAATGGAGCTGGTCGAGGAGGCCAAGAAGACCTGCCCGGACCCTGTGGTCCTGATCGAACAGCGGCTCGACTACTCCAAGTACGTCGAGGAGGGCTTCGGCACCGGCGACTGCGTCATCATTGCAGACGGGACGCTGCACATCGTGGACTACAAGCACGGCAGAGGCGTTCTGGTCGAAGCCGACGACAACCCGCAGATGAAGCTGTACGCCCTCGGTGCGCTGGAGCTGTTCGACTGCATCT
>Ga0255340_1004937_pt1 | contig 12512 bp, 8 predicted proteins | sample wastewater_treat_7_FD_192417 | JGI IMG/M metagenome (GOLD analysis project Ga0255340, IMG submission 192417) | Wastewater microbial communities from Lulu Island WWTP, Vancouver, Canada - plant10 | ecosystem: Engineered > WWTP > Wastewater > Unclassified | place: Canada: Vancouver, British... | reverse complement strand
TGGCGCGTCTCGACCTCCGCGCCGGCGGCATCGACGAACGTGGCCATGCCCGGAGCGCCGCGGCGCGGCTCGGGCGCGGCCTCGACGGCGGCCTTGCGCGCGGACTTCCGCGGCTCGGGGACGTCGGTCGCCGGCGCCTCGGCCGCCGCGGCGGCCTTCTTCGGTGCGGCCTTCTTCGCGGTGGTCTTCGCGGCCGGCTTCCCGGCTGCGGCCTTCTGCGGCTTCTTGACGGCCGGCTTCTTCGCGGCCGGCTTCTCCGCTGCGGCCTTCTCCGCCGCCGGCTTCTCGCCCGGCTCGGGCTCGGCGGCCGCGCTCTCGGGCGCCACCGGTGTCTCCGCCGCCGTGTCCACGCTCTCCTCGGGCTCGGCGGCCGCTTGGACGTCGGGCGTCTTCTTGATCTCGTCGGCGCTCACTGTTCCCTACCCTTGATGACGACGACGGAGTCCTTGGCGCCCGGCACGGAGCCCTTGATGAGCAGCAGGTTGTTCTCCACGTCACGCCGGACGATCCGGAGACCCTGCTGGGTGACGCGGCGCGCCCCCATGTGCCCCGCCATGCGCTTGCCCTTGAACACACGTGCGGGAGACGCGCTGGCGCCGACGGAACCCGGCTGGCGGATGTTGTGCGAACCGTGGGTCTCCAGGCCGCGACCGAACTTGTGTCGCTTGACGGTCCCCTGGAAGCCCTTGCCCTTGCTGATCCCGGCGACGCTGACCGACTGGCCGTCCTCGAACGCCTCCACGGTCACCGTGTCGCCGACCTTGAGGTCGCCGAGGCCCTGGAACTCCACGAGATGGCGCATGCCGTGCTTGACGCCCGCCTTCTTGAGGTGGCCCAGCTCAGGCTTGCTGATGTGCTTGTCCTTGCACTCCTCGAACGCGAGCTGCACGGCCTCGTAGCCGTCGTCGTCGAGCGTGCGCACCTGGGTGACAGGGCACGGGCCGGCCTGCACGACGGTGACGGCGACCACGTTGCCGTCGTCGTCGAACAGCTGGGTCATGCCCATCTTCTTTCCGATGATACCGGTCATGGGTCTACAGCTTGATCTCGATGTGGACGCCTGCAGGCAGATCGAGACGCATCAGCTGGTCGACCGTCTTGGGGGTCGGCTGATGGATGTCGATGAGCCTCTTGTGGGTGCGGATCTCGAAGTGCTCGCGCGAGTCCTTGTCCTTGAACGGACTCTTGATGACGCAGTACACGTTCTTCTCCGTCGGGAGCGGCACGGGGCCAGAGATGGTCGCGCCACTGCGCTGCACGGTCTCGACGATGGACTGTGCGCTGCGGTCGATCAGCTCGTGATCGTAAGACTTCAACCGTATGCGGATCTTCTGGTTCGCCACTCTCGCCTTCTCTGTGTCCTGTTCACGTGGCCGGGCGTGTCGCACATGCGGGCGCGCTGACGACACGCCCGGCCCACTCTGGTCCTTCTTACGCGATGATCGAGGAGATCGCACCCGCGCCGACGGTCCGGCCACCCTCGCGGATGGCGAAGCGGAGACCGTCTTCCATGGCGATCGGGGTGATGAGCTTGACCTCCATCTCGGTGTTGTCGCCCGGCATGACCATCTCGACACCCTCTTCGAGGGTGATGACGCCGGTCACGTCGGTGGTACGGAAGTAGAACTGCGGACGGTAGCCGTTGAAGAACGGGGTGTGACGTCCGCCCTCGTCCTTGCTCAGCACGTACACCTGGGCCTTGAACTGCGTGTGGCCGGTGATGCTGCCCGGCTTGGCGCACACCATGCCGCGTTCGACCTCCTCGCGCTTGGTGCCGCGCAGGAGCACACCGATGTTGTCGCCGGCGACGCCCTCGTCGAGCAGCTTGCGGAACATCTCGACGCCGGTCACGGTCGTCTTCATCGGCTTGTCCCGCATGCCGACGATCTCGACCTCCTCGCCCACCTTGATGATGCCGCGCTCCACGCGGCCGGTGGCGACGGTGCCGCGACCGGTGATGGTGAAGACGTCCTCGACCGGCATCAGGAACGGCTTGTCGATGTCACGCTCGGGCTCGGGCAGGTACTCGTCGAGCGCCTTGGTGAGCTCGATGATACGGCCGCACCACTCGCACTCCTCCTTGCCGCAGCCGCACTCGAGCGCCTTGAGGGCGGAGCCCTTCACGACGGGGATCTCGTCGCCCGGGAACTCGTACTCGGAGAGGAGCTCGCGGATCTCCATCTCCACCAGCTCCAGGAGCTCGGGGTCGTCGACGAGGTCGACCTTGTTCATGAAGACGACGATGTTCGGTACGTTGACCTGATGGGCGAGCAGGATGTGCTCGCGCGTCTGCGGCATGGGCCCGTCGTCCGAGCCCACCACGAGGATGGCGGCGTCCATCTGGGCCGCACCCGTGATCATGTTCTTGATGTAGTCGGCGTGGCCCGGGCAGTCGACGTGCGCGTAGTGGCGCTTGTCGGTCTCGTACTCGACGTGCGCGGTGGCGATGGTGATGCCGCGCTCGCGCTCCTCCGGAGCCTTGTCGATCTTGTCGAACGCGGTGAACTCGGTGGAGCCCGTTCCGCGGTTGTGCAGCACGAGCGTGATCGCAGCGGTGAGGGTGGTCTTGCCGTGGTCGACGTGGCCGATGGTGCCCACGTTCATGTGCGGCTTGCTGCGATCGAACTTCTGCTTGGCCATGTCAGCTACTCCTTTTCCCGAAACCCGGAGGTTGAGGTCGCACAAAAAGCGGCGCGGCGGGCCTGCCGCACCGAAGGTCGGCAGTATACACCGCGCCGACCCGCCTGGGCAAGCATGAAGAGGTCGCCGGAGTCATCCGCGTACCCTCGCGACGATCTCCTGTGCGATCGAGCCCGGGACCTCGGCGTAATGCTTGAATTGCATGCTGTAGGTGGCGCGTCCCTGCGTCGCCGAACGCAGGTCGGTCGCGTAGCCGAACATGGTCGCGAGCGGCACCGTGGCGTCGATCGCCTGGGCGTTGCCGTGCGGCTCCATGCCGTCGATGTGTCCGCGGCGCGCGTTGAGGTCGCCCATGACCTCGCCCATGAAATCGGCCGGCGTGACGACCTCGACCGCCATCATCGGCTCGAGCAGTGCCGGCCCGGCCTTCTGGGCGGCCTCCTTGAAGGCCAGCGAACCCGCGATCTTGAACGCCATGTCCGAGGAGTCGACCTCGTGGTAACTCCCGTCCACGAGCGCGACCTTGATGTCGACCATCGGGTACCCCGCCAGCACACCGGTGCTCATGGCCTCCCGGATGCCGTCGTCCACGGCCGGGATGTAGTCGCGCGGGACGGCGCCGCCGACGATACGGTTCTCGAACTCGTACCCGGCGCCGGGCTCGTTGGGCTCCATGTCGATGACCACGCAGCCGTACTGGCCCCGGCCCCCGGTCTGGCGCACGAACCTGCCCTGGACCTTCTCCACACGACGGGTGATCGTCTCACGGTAGGCGACCTGGGGTTTGCCGACGTTCGCATCGACGCCGAACTCGCGCACCAGGCGGTCGACGATGACCTCGAGATGCAGCTCCCCCATCCCCTGGATGATGGTCTGGCCGGTCTCCTCGTCGTTGAAGACGCGGAAGGTGGGGTCCTCGTCGGCCAGGCGCTGCAGCGAGTTGCCGAGCTTCTCCTCGTCGGCCTTGGTCCTCGGCTCGATGGCGACCATGATGACCGGTTCGGGGAACTCCATGGACTCGAGGACGACCGGCTTGGATTGATCGCACAGGGTGTCTCCCGTGCCGGTGTTCTTGAGCCCCACGACGGCGGCGAGCTCGCCCGCGTAGATCTCCGCGCGATCCGCCCTGTGATTGGCGTGCATCTGCAGGATCCGGCTGATGCGCTCCCGCCTCTCCCTGCTCGAGTTGTAGACGTACGAACCCGCCTTGAGCGTGCCGGAGTAGACACGCAGGTACGTGAGCTTGCCCACGTGCGGATCCGCCGCGACCTTGAAGGCGAGGGCCGCGAACGGCGCGTCGTCGGCGGTCTTGCGGGTGACCTCCTCGCCCCCCGGCTTGATGCCCTTCACCGGCGGCACGTCGAGCGGCGAGGGCAGGAACGCGACGATGGCGTCCAGGAGCGGCTGAACGCCCTTGTTCTTGAAGGCCGAGCCGCAGAGGACCGGCGTGATGCTGGTGTCGAGCGTGGCCCGACGGATGACCGCGCGCATGCGCTCGGCGGAGATCTCCTCGCCCTCGAGGTACGCCTCCATCAAGCTGTCATCGTGGTCGGCGATGGACTCGATGAGCTTGAGGCGGTACTCGTCGGCCAGCGGGCGCAGGTCGTCCGGTATGGCGGTCACCTCGAAGTCGGCGCCCAGCTCGTCGAGATAGACGATGGCCTTCATCTCGATGAGGTCGACCATGCCGCGGAACTCGGCCTCGCGCCCGATGGGGATCTGCAGCGCGACCGGATTGGCGCCGAGGCGGTCCACCATCATCTCGAGGCCGTGGAAGAAGTCGGCGCCGATGCGGTCCATCTTGTTGATGAGGGCGATCCGCGGGATGCGGTACTTGTCGGCCTGGCGCCACACGGTCTCCGACTGCGGCTCGACGCCGCCGACAGAACAGAACAGGGCGATCGCGCCGTCGAGCACGCGCAGGCTCCGCTCGACCTCCATCGTGAAGTCCACGTGCCCGGGCGTGTCGATGATGTTGATCTGCGTGTCGTGCCAGATCACGGTCGTCGCGGCCGACGTGATGGTGATGCCGCGCTCCTGCTCCTGCGCCATCCAGTCCATCACGGCCGCGCCCTCGTGGACCTCGCCGATCTTGTGCGTCTTCCCCGTGTAGTAGAGGATCCGCTCGGTCGTCGTGGTCTTGCCGGCGTCGATGTGCGCCATGATCCCGATGTTGCGGGTGTTGTCGAGCGGGTACTGTCGCATGCTCTTCTCTGGTCTTCCTTCCACGCAGAAAGCCGCCGGAGCAGAGCGTCCGGGCGGGGCAGCGAATGAGCACCGCCCAGCGGCCCCTCACCGACGGGGGTCGGTGAGGGGCCTCCGGCGGCTCACCAGCGGTAATGCGCGAAGGCCTTGTTGGCCTGTGCCATCCTGAAGATGTCGTCCTTCTTCTTGAACGCGCCACCCTGACCCGCGAGCGCGTCCAGCATCTCGGCGGCGAGACGCTCGGCCATCACCTTCTCGCGGCGGGTACGGGAGAACCCCACCAGCCAGCGGATCGCGAGGGCGCGGGCGCGCCGGCCCGGGACCTCGACCGGCACCTGATAAGTGGCGCCGCCGACCCGGCGACTGCGCACCTCGAGATGCGGGGTCAGCGCCTGGATGGCGTCCTGCAGCACCTCGACCGGGTCGCGCCCAGTCTTCTCACGGATGATCTCGAGCGCGCCGTACACGATCTGCTCGGCGGTGCTCTTCTTGCCGTCGAGCAGGACCTTGTTGATCACCTGCGTGACGAGCTTGCTGTTGTACACGGGGTCCGGGAGGACCTCCCGGCGCGTGACGGTGCCCCTGCGCGGCATGTCCTACCTCACCCCTTCGCCTTGGAGCCGTAGCGCGAGCGCGCCTTCTTGCGGTCGGCCACGCCCGAGGCGTCGAGAGAGCCGCGGATGACCTTGTAGCGCACGCCCGGCAGGTCCTTGACGCGGCCGCCGCGCACGAGCACCACAGAGTGCTCCTGGAGGTTGTGGCCGATGCCGGGGATGTACGTCGTGACCTCCATGCCGTTGACCAGCCGCACGCGGGCGACCTTGCGCAGGGCGGAGTTCGGCTTCTTGGGCGTCACCGTGTAGACGCGGGTGCACACGCCGCGTTTCTGCGGCGAGCCCTTGAGCGCCGGGGTCTTCGAATGCTTGGACTTGCTCTCACGCCCCTTGCGGACGAGCTGGCTGATGGTAGTCATCTGACCTCTCTGGTCTCTCCCGTGTCTGCCGCTGAGGACAGCGGCCACGTAGTCTAGCGAAACGGGGCTGCGGCCGCAACACGTGCCGCGTGCGGCCGCAGCCCCGCGCTCTCTTCAGCGAGCGGCGGCGGTCACGCCGACTCCCCGTCGAAGGCGGCGCCGCCCACCTCGTCCTGGCCCCAGGCCGAGTCGCCGGTCATGAGACGGTCCGCCTCGGCCAGTGCCTGCGTGCGGCCGGCCGCGTGCACCTCGAGCTCGCGGTAGCGGCGCAGGCCGGTGCCGGCGGGGATCAGCTTGCCGATGATGATGTTCTCCTTGAGCCCGGCGAGCGTGTCGACCTTGCCCTCGATGGCGGCGTCGGTCAGGACCTTGGTGGTCTCCTGGAACGAGGCCGCGCTGAGGAAGCTCTCGGTGGCCAGTGACGCCTTGGTGATCCCGAGGATGATCTCCTCGGCCTCGGCAGGTTCACCGCCTTCGCCGACGATGCGCTCGTTCTCCGCCGTGAACTGGTAGCGGTCCACGAGCTGGCCGGGGAGGAAGACGGTGTCGCCGGCCACCGTGACGCGGACCTTGCGCATCATGCGCCGCACGATGAGCTCGATGTGCTTGTCGTTGATCTCGACGCCCTGCGAGCGGTACACCTCCTGCACCTCGTTGACGAGGTACTTCTCGGTGGCCGTGGCTCCGGCGTGCTTGAGCAGGTCGGCCGGATACAGCGAGCCGGGCGAGAGCTGCGCGCCCTCTTCGACCCAGTCCCCGTCCTCGACGAGCACATGGGTGCGGCGAGCGGCGAACACATACTCCTTGGCTGCTCCTTCTTCGGGCGTGATCGTGACCTTGCAGCCCCGCTCGGTGTCCTCTATGTCCACTCGACCGGCCACCTCGGCGATGCGCGCCACGCCCTTCGGCTTGCGCGCCTCGAAGAGCTCCACGACGCGCGGCAGGCCGTGCGTGATGTCGGACCCGGCGATGCCGCCGGTGTGGAAGGTGCGCATGGTGAGCTGCGTGCCGGGCTCGCCGATGGACTGTGCCGCGATGTGGCCCACGGCGTCACCGATCTCGGCCGGCGCGTTGTTGGCGAGCGCGTAGCCGTAGCACTTCTGGCAGACGCCGATCTCCGCGTCGCACTTGAGCACGCTGCGGACCGGCACCATCGGGTCGGTCTGCGAGCTGCGCGCCAGCACGTCGAGGATCGTGTCCCGGGTCTCGACGTCGATGTGCGTGTCGCGGTCGAACACGACCTCGCCGGTCTCCTCCTCGACGACGGGGGCGCCGAGGTGACGGCCGAGGAGGTTCTCGTTGGGTTCGTGCGTCCACACGGCCATGTTGACCGCGGCCGCCCTGCCCCGTTTCACCTTGACCTTGGCGTTGGGCAGCGCCGAGTACACCTCGCGGAGCAGGCCGATCTGCGCAGGGCCGATCTTCCTGCCCTTCTCGAGCACGACGCGGTCGCTGCGCGGCCGTCTGACGTCCTCGGCCAGTGTGGCCCCCTCGAGCTCCGGGTTCTCCTCCCGGCGCCGTGACCACGGCGACATGGGGATCCACTCCTTGGTGCCGCAATCCTCCTGACTCACGGTGACGTCCTGGCACACGTCCACGAGACGGCGGGTCAGATACCCCGAGTCCGCGGTGCGCAGGGCGGTGTCGGCGAGACCCTTGCGGGCGCCGTGGGTCGAGATGAAGAACTCGAGCACGGACAGCCCCTCGATGAAGCTCGACTTCACGGGCTGCTCGACGATCTCGCCCTTGGGGTTGGCCATCTGGCCGCGCCACCCGGCGAGCTGGCGGATCTGCTTGATGTCGCCACGGGCGCCCGAGGTCGCCATCATGTAGATGGGGTTGAGCGGGTTGAAGTTCGCCCTCGTCGCGGCCGTGATCTGGACGTCCGCCTCACGCCAGATCTCCTGCACCTTGCCGCGCCGCTCCTCCTCCGACAGGAAGCCGTTGTTGTACTCGTCCTGGACCTGCTGGACCATGGCCTCGTGCGTGCTGAGGATCTCCGCCTTCTCGCGTGCAGGGACGACCACGTCGTTCTTGGACACCGTCACGGCGGCGCGGGTCGCGAACTGGAAGCCGACGTCCTTGAAGACGTCGAGGATGCGGGCCACCTTGTTGGCGCCGTAGAGGGCCACGAGCTTGTTGATGAACGCCGCCAGACCCTTCTTGGTCATGGTGTGGTTGATGAACGTGTAGTCGCCCGCGTACTCCTCGCCGAGCACCTCCCGCAGGCCGTCCTCGACGCGCATGTTGAACAGGGCGCGGCCGATGGTCGTGACGACGCGCTCGCCGCCGGGTAGACGCAGGACGATCAGGCTGCGGGTGAACTCCGCGATGCCCTCCTCGCGCTTGGTCGGCACCTCACGCTGGTCCAGGATGCGCTGCTCCCAGGCCCGCCGGACCTCGTCGTAGCTGCCGTAGACGTGGAGCTTGCCGTCGTAGCCGTCCGGCCGTGCCCCGCTCAGATCGTCCTCTTCGTGGTAGGTGAGGTAGTGGACCCCGATGACCATGTCCTGGCTGGGCACGGCGATGGGCCTGCCGTGAGCCGGCGAGAGGATGTTGTTGGTGCTCAGCATGAGCACGCGCGCCTCGGCCTGCGCCTCCCAGCTCAGGGGCAGGTGCACGGCCATCTGGTCGCCGTCGAAGTCGGCGTTGAACGCCGCGCACACGAGCGGATGGATCTGGATCGCCTTGCCCTCGACGAGCAGCGGCTCGAACGCCTGGATCCCGAGCCGGTGCAGGGTGGGGGCGCGGTTGAGCATCACGGGGTGCTCGGTGATGACCTCCTCGAGGATGTCCCACACCTCGGGCACCATGGACTCGACCATCTTCTTGGCCGCCTTGATGTTCTGGACCATCTTGCGGCCCACGAGGCGGCTCATGATGAAGGGCTTGAAGAGCTCGAGTGCCATCATCTTGGGGAGGCCGCACTGGTGCATCTTGAGGTGCGGCCCGGCGACGATCACGGAGCGGCCCGAGTAGTCGACGCGCTTGCCGAGCAGGTTCTGGCGGAAGCGGCCCTGCTTGCCCTTGAGCATATCGCTGAGCGACTTGAGCGGCCGGTTGCCGGGGCCTGTCACGGCGCGGCCGCGGCGGCCGTTGTCGAACAACGCGTCCACGGCCTCCTGCAGCATGCGCTTCTCGTTGTTAACGATGATGTCCGGCGCCTGCAGGTCGAGCAGCCGCTTGAGGCGGTTGTTCCGGTTGATGACGCGCCGGTAGAGGTCGTTGAGGTCGCTGGTCGCGAACCGGCCGCCGTCGAGCTGCACCATCGGGCGCAGCTCTGGCGGAATGACGGGGACGACGTCGAGGACCATCCACTCCGGGCGGTTGCCGCTGCGCAGGAAGGCCGAGACCACCTTGAGACGCTTGACGGCGCGGGCCTGGCGCTGGCCTTTGGCCGTCTGGATGACCTCGCGCAGCTTCCCGGCCTCATCCTCGAGGTCGACGCCCTTGAGCAGCTCACGCACGGCCTCCGCTCCGGTACCTCCCTTGAAGTACACGCCGAAGCTCTCGGGCTCGTAGCCCGGCTCGCGCCCGAACATGCGCTCCATCTGCTGGTACAGGGCCTCGTCGTCGATGACGTCGCGCGGCGCGATCGTCTTGAACAGCTCCCACGCCGCGTCGATCTGCTCCTTGGCCTGGGCGACGTTCTTGAAGCCGCGATCGATGTAGTCGTCGCGCAGCTTGTCGACCTTGGCGCGTTGCAGTCTCAGCTCATCCGGCCCGAGACCCGCGGCGCTGTCGACGATGCGCCGGTACGACTCGTAGATGTCGAAATAGTTGAAGTAGCCGAACTCGTCCTCGGGGTCGCTCTCGATGTGGAAGGTGTCGGCCTCGCGCTCGCCGCCCACGATCGCCGCGGCCTCGTCGTGCATGGCCTCGATCGCCTCACGGCGCGCCTCCGCGTAGAGGTCGTACCGCGCCTTGATCTCGTCGATCTTCTCCTGCAGGAGCTGCAGGTCGTTGTCACGGCGCTCGGCGTCCACAGAGACGATGACGTAACTGCCGCCGAAATAGAGGACCTTCTCCAGCTCCTTGGGGGCGATGTCGAGCAGGTATCCCATGCGCGACGGGACGCCCTTGAAGAACCAGATGTGGCTGACCGGGGCCGCGAGCCGGATGTGGCCCATGCGCTCGCGTCGCACCTTGGCGCGCGTGACCTCGACCCCGCAGCGCTCGCAGATGATGCCCTTGTAGCGCACGCGCTTGTACTTGCCGCAGTAGCACTCCCAGTCCTTGGTCGGACCGAAGATGCGCTCGCAGAACAGACCGTCGCGCTCGGGTTTGAGCGTGCGGTAGTTGATCGTCTCGGGCTTGGTGACCTCGCCTTTGGACCACGTCTCGATCTGCTTGGGCGAGGCCAGACCGATCCGGATCGAGTCGAAGTTGTTGATGTCGATCACTGTGTGCTCCCTCTGCCTCGGCGGGGTCAGTCTTCGTCGCTGCCGGCGTCGTCGGGCTCGAGGTCGGCCGCGTCGACGTCGAGGATGTCCCCGAGGTCGATCGTGTCGCCCTCCCTCGCGAATCCGTCGGCCTCGCGCGACAGGGAGGCCGCGACGTCCATGAGGTCGCGCGCGGCCGCCTCGGCCGAGTCCTCCTCGTCGGCCGGCGGCTCGACGTCCACGTCGGCGGCCGGCTCGACGCCGGCCCCCATGATGTCGCGCAGCGCCGCAGCGTCCGCACCGGCATGCTCCAGCTCGCCGGCCTCCGCCTGCTGGCGGCGACGCCCGGCGCTGAGGTCGATGCCGAGCTCCTCGGCGGCCCGGAGCAGGTCGTCGTCCTCCTCGCGGACCTCGAGCACGTCGCCCTCCTCGCTCTGCACGCTCATGTCGAGCGCGAGGCTCTGGATCTCCTTCATGAGCACCTTGAACGATTCGGGGATGTTGGGCTTGGCGATGTTCTCACCCTTGACGATCGCCTCGTAAGCCTTGACCCGACCCACGGTATCGTCCGACTTGATGGTGAGCATCTCCTGCAGCACGTGTGCCGCGCCGTAGGCCTCGAGCGCCCAGACCTCCATCTCGCCGAAGCGCTGGCCGCCGAACTGGGCCTTGCCGCCGAGCGGCTGCTGGGTGACGAGGGAGTACGGACCCGTGCTGCGTGCGTGGATCTTGTCGTCGACCAGGTGCAGCAGCTTGAGGATGTACATGTAGCCGATGGTCACCTTGTTGTCGAAGCGCTCGCCGGTGCGTCCGTCGTACAGCCACACCTTGCCGGAGCACTGGCGCCCGGCCGGCTCGTCCCGGTCGACCTTGAACTCCACGGGGTTGTCGGGGGTCTCCTCGCTGCTGCGGATGAGCAGCTCGTCGACCTCCTCGATGGTGGCGCCGTCGAACACCGGCGAGGCCACGTAGGCCGGGAGCTTGCTGCGCCCGCCGTCCGCCTGGAAGCCGGCGTGCGCCGCCCAGCCGAGATGCGTCTCCAGCACCTGGCCGATGTTCATGCGGCTGGGCACGCCGAGGGGGTTGAGGATGACCTCGACGGGCGTGCCGTCCTCGAGGTGCGGCATGTCCTCCTCAGCCACGATCTTGGCGATCACGCCCTTGTTGCCGTGGCGTCCGGCGAGCTTGTCGCCCTCGGCGATCTTGCGCTTCTTGGCCACATACACCCGCACCAGCTCGTTGACGCTCGGCGGCAGCTCGTCGTTGTTCTCCCGCGAGAACACGCTCACGTCGATGACCTTGCCCCCTCGCCGTGCGGTACCTTGAGGCTGGTGTCGCGCACCTCGCGCGCCTTCTCCTTGAAGATGGCGCGGATGAGCTTCTCCTCGGCGGTGAGCTCGGTCTCGCCCTTGGGGGTGACCTTGCCGACGAGCAGGTCGCCCGAGTTCACCTCGGCGCCGATGCGCACGATGCCGCGCTCGTCGAGGTCCTTGAGCGACTCCTCCGAGCGGTTGGGGATGTCGCGCGTGATCTCCTCGTCGCCGAGCTTGGTCGTGCGCGCGTCGACCTCGTACTCCTCGATATGGATCGAGGAGAGCAGGTCGTCCTTGACCACCTTCTCGCTCAGGACGATGGCGTCCTCGAAGTTGAAGCCCTCCCAGCTCATGAAGGCGACCAGGAGGTTGCGGCCCAGGGCGAGCTCGCCGTTGTCGGTCGACGAGCCGTCGGCCAGCACAGCGCCGGCACGCACCTTGTCGCCCGGCAGCACGATCGGCTTCTGGTGGATCAGCGTCCCCTGGTTGGAGCGCATGAACTTGACCAGGTCGTAGACGTCGACCTCGCCCTTGCCCACGTCGACCTCGATATGGTCGGCGTCGACGTAGACCACCTTGCCGGCGCGCCTGGCGAGCACGACGTCGCCGGTGTCGACCGCGGCGCGGAACTCCATGCCGGTACCGACGTACGGCGCCTCGGCCTGCAGCAACGGCACGGCCTGACGCTGCATGTTCGAGCCCATCAGGGCGCGGTTGGCGTCGTCGTGCTCAAGGAAGGGGATGAGGGCCGTGGCCACCGAGACGATCTGCGTGGGGCTCACGTCCATGTAGTCGATCTGCTCGGGGTGCGCGGCCACCACGTCGCTCTTGGGGTAGGCGCGCGCCAGCACCGAGGTGCCGAGGAGCTCTCCGGTCTCGGGATCGAACGGGGCGTTGGCCTGCGCGATGATCAGGTAGCGCTCCTCGCCGGTGAGCTGGTCGATGACCTTCTCCTCCTCCTCGGAGGCGTCGAGATAGACGATCTCGTCGGTGACGCGG
>Ga0255340_1004922_pt1 | contig 12548 bp, 11 predicted proteins | sample wastewater_treat_7_FD_192417 | JGI IMG/M metagenome (GOLD analysis project Ga0255340, IMG submission 192417) | Wastewater microbial communities from Lulu Island WWTP, Vancouver, Canada - plant10 | ecosystem: Engineered > WWTP > Wastewater > Unclassified | place: Canada: Vancouver, British... | reverse complement strand
AAGAAAAAGAAAAATGTGCTCTTCAATTTTTATTATTTCCTTGCTGAGTACTGGAGCCACATCCCATCAGCCAATATCATAAAGTTAAACTTCGCTACCTTCACTATGGTCTTCAAACTTGCCTTTGAAGGTCAGAGAGCCTAGAAGAATATAAGGCTACAAATTGATTCCACAGGTGATACTAGGGACAATCATTGTTAATGGAGAGATGGTTTACTATCGGAAGTTTACAACATTGTTATGGACAACAAGGATACGTTTTAAAAAGTCAATCATAACTATTTATAATATCGCAGGAATCATACCAGTGTTTTGTTGCAGAGGTAATATTTACACAAAATGTTGAATTATTACTAAAATTTTTTAATAAAATCTATTGCAATTTTTTAATGGTGAGATATAATAAAGTAAGTGAGGAGACCAAAAACATGATGGGACTACGGTAATGAAAAGCAAATTCAAAAAAATAAAAAAGAAATGGCTTTGAAACAAAAAGACAGAGCGATTTTGGATTCCTACAACATAGTTGCAGATACTATAGCACTAATGTTTGGTTCCCACTGTGAGGTAGTTATTCATTCTTTAAGTAATGTAAGTCAGTCTGTCACAAAAATTGTAAATGGCCATGTTACGGGAAGAAAAGAAGGGTCTCCTCTTACAGATTTCGGCATTGAAATATATAAAAAGGCCAATTCACTGGAAAGTGACGTAGTTGGACCATATTTTATAAACGTTGATGATGGGAGAAAATTGAGATGCGTTACACTACTAATCAGGAATGAGAAGGCCAAACCAATTGGCATGATGTGTATCAACATTGATTTATCGTTGCCTTTACTCGATTTTTTTAAAGATTTCTTTCAGACCAAAGATGACTCACCTCAAAAAATTGTTGAACATTTCGTAATCACACCTAAAGAAATGATACTTAAAACGATGGATAGAGTTAAATCTTACGTTGATGGTCAAAGGAAAGTCTCCCCATCTGACAAAAACAAGATGGTTATAATGGAGCTATACAAAAAAGGAATTTTTAACGTTCGTGGTTCAATAGATATGGTAGCTGAAGAAACAGGAATTTCAAGATATACAGTATACAATTACATAAGGGAAGCGAAGTTGACAGAAGAATGATTAAATAATATCAAGCACATGTCAAGAGAGGAAGGGAAGTGACAAAAGAGGTAATTTGTACAAAAAATGCCCCAGCTACAGTTGGGCCATATTCTCATGCAATAAAGGGGGGCGACTTGCTTTTCGTCTCTGGTCAGCTTCCCATTGACGTTTCAACCGGAAGATTTGTTGGAGATGGTATTGGTGAACAGACAAGACAGTGTTTGAAAAATGTGAAGACGATTTTGGAGGCAGCTGGATCTTGTCTTGAAAAAGTTTTAAAAACAACTGTATTTTTAAAAGATATGAATGACTTTGAAGAGATGAACAAGATATATAGCCAATTTTTCAAAGACGATTTTCCAGCGCGTTGCTGTGTAGAGGTAGCAAGGTTGCCACAGGATGCTAAGGTGGAGATTGAGGCGATAGCAGGTCTATTTTGAGGCTCATCGGAAAGGTTTCCATTTTAACTGTTTAGAAATATCCAAATTTTAGAAGGATAGTTAAAAGGAGGAAGGATGATGATTGATCCTATTTTTGAGAAAATAAAACCAGAGCCATTTAAGATCAAAACGGTCACACCCCTTAAAATACTCACAAGAAAAGAAAGAGAGAAAATAATAAAAGATGTTCACTACAATATGTTTAAAATAAAATCTGATGAAGTTTTTGTAGATTTACTCACTGATAGCGGCACAACAGCCATGAGTGATGCTCAATGGGCGGCTATAATGATAGGTGATGAGGCCTACGCGAGCGCCACAAGCTGGTTCAAACTAGAAGAAACACTGAAAGATATTTTCAGTTATAAATATGTTCTTCCAGCCCATCAAGGGCGCGGTGCTGAAAAGACTCTCTTCAAGGCAATGATAAAAAAAGGACAGACAGTGCCAAACAATATGCATTTTTCCCCTGATAGGATTACCGATTCAGGAGGCATAATGGCAAACCTTATTATAGATGAGGCGAAAAACCTGCAAAGCACTCACCCATTTAAAGGAAATATGGATATCGACAAACTTGAAACGTTAATCAAAAAGGTAGGTCCTGACAATATTCCATTCGTAGAGGTCACAGTGACATGCAACAACGCAGGTGGGCAGCCCGTTTCGATGGCAAATTTGAAAGAGATACGAGAGGTTGCATCCCGATACGGCCTTCCTGTGATTCTCGATGCCGCTCGTATAGCGGAAAACGCTTACTTCATAAAAGAAAGAGAAGAAGGTTACCAGAACAAAACTATAAAAGAGATTGTCCGGGAGATCACCTCATATTCAGATGGGTGTGTAGTTAGCTCCAAAAAGGACGGGATGGTTAACATAGGCGGATTTGTCGGTATAAATGATGACAACCTTTATGAAGAGATGCAGTCACTCACCTTGATGTGGGAAGGCTATATGACCTATGGTGGTATGGCAGGTCGTGATCTGGAAGCCTTAGCGGTTGGCTACCAAGAAGTTATCGATGAGAACTACCTGAGGTATCGCATCGGCCAGGTTCGAGATCTCGGTGAACAGATGCAGAAGCAGGGGGTACCTATAGTAACACCAGTAGGAGGACATGGTATATGGATCGATTCTCAATCCTTCTGCCCCCATATACCACCTGAGCAATATCCCGGTGTCGCAATCACCACCGCACTTTACATTGAGGGTGGAATACGGACCTGTGAGTTGGGCAACTTAGCGTTCAGCAAACGAAATGAAGAAACAGGCGAAATCATCAGTTTCCCAGAAGTAGATCTTGTAAGACTTGCGATCCCACGGAGAGTGTATACATCAAGACATATGGATTACGTTGCGGAAGTTGCTGGATTTGTACTGAAAAATAGAGAAAATCTTTCCGGTTTCAAGGTCAAGAAGTATGCCACCGTCAAATACAGAACGGTTTTTCTGGGTCAGATGATGCCTATAAATGAGGATTAACTGGTAAACATGTGCTGCACGTTCAAAAGCACGATTAACATGTATTGGGTGGAGGCTATTTTCCAATGAGCCATATTACGACTTATGGATATATGGGCAAAATATGTGTTGTCGACCTGGATTCCGGAAACATAAGAGATGAAGTACTAGACGACAGAATATATCGAGAGTATATTGGCGGTGAAGGACTTGGTGCCTTTATACTTTATAACAGACAAAAAGCGGGTGTGGATGCCCTCGGGCCTGAGAATATCCTCGGTGTATTCAGCGGTCTTCTAACAGGCTGTGGGGTCCCTTCTTCAGCGAGAACTACAGTCGTAACAAAATCGCCTCTCACGGGTACATGGGGTGATTCTAATGTTGGCGGTTTTTTCGGCCCCGAATTAAAGTCCTGCGGGTATGACGGTATTATCTTTACAGGAGCGTCGACAAAACCAGTCTACCTTCTCATTACAGACGAAAAAACTGAACTTCGGGACGCCTCTCACCTTTGGGGTAAGGATATTGTTGAGACAACTCAGTCTATTCAGGGTGAGCTGGGTGGTCGGAAAATCAGAATGGCCAGCATCGGACCTTCCGGAGAGGTTGTTTCCTTAATATCATCAATTATAGCTGATGGCAGGGCCGCGGCAAGGTCCGGCGTCGGCGCTGTCATGGGGTCAAAAAGGCTGAAATCAATAGTGTTAAGCGGTAGAAAGAAAGTGCAAACTGCTGATCCTGAATCCATAAAGAAAATGCGAAACGATTTTATAAGATTTCTGAAGGAAACCGACTATTTTGTAATTAAAAGGATGAGAGAAGCAGGCAGTTGTGGACTGGTTAGTATTGGTATTGTTACGGGCATCGCTCCAATTAAAAATTGGAGCGAAAGTGGTGAAAAGGAATTTCCGAGGCATGCAGAACATGATGGCGATAGTGTGCTCAGATACCAGACAGCAAGACATGGGTGTGCGGGCTGTACAATTGCCTGTGGTGGAACGCTTAAGGTACAAGATGGCCCATACAAAGGCGTGGAAACAAGAAAGCCTGAATATGAGACGCTTGTGGCTTTTGGGAGTTTATGCTTAAATGAAGACCTTGAGTCTATCTTTAAAGCGCAGGACATCTGCGACCGATACGCATTAGACACAATATCGGCAGGAAATGCTGTTGCATTCGCCATTGAGTGCTTCGAAAACGACATTATAACTGAAAAAGAAACGGGGGGTTTGCGATTGTCCTGGGGAAATGCGCCAGCTATAATAACCCTTCTAGAGCAATTAGCAAAAAGGGAAGGTTTTGGTGCAATCCTTTCCGATGGAGTGAAAAAAGCGGCTGAGAAAATTGGAAGGGGTTCAGAAAAATATGCAATGCATATCAAAGGACAGGAGCTTCCTTTCCATGATTTCAGATATGAGCCACCGGGAAGAGGAGTGGCATATATCTCAGATCCAACTCCGGCGAGGCATGAACGGTATTCTGGTATGCAGTTATTGGAAAGGGGAAACGCTATAGGGCCCTATCCCGAGTTGCAGGCTCATCCGATAGATGAAAACGACGAAGATGGCAGAGGCAAGGCATATGCTATAGGCAATAAGTACTGGGCATTTTTTTCTGCATGCGGATTGTGCGCATATATTATGGGTGCATCAAATAGGCTCCCCCTTGTCGATTTTGTTTCCGCCGCTACTGGATGGAACTTTACGGCAACAGAATTACTAACTGTCGGAGAACGCATTCAGACCCTTCGTCACTTATTTAACCTGAGGGAGGGAGTAAATCTAAAAGATTTCCAACTTCCCGAAAGATTGAAGAGCCCACCTTCCTTTCAAGGACCCATGAAAGGTACTGATTTTAATTTTGACTATAATGCCCTTACAAGAGCATATTTCAAGGCAATGGCATGGGACGAAGAAACTGGCCAGCCCTCAAAAGAGCGGCTGAAGGAACTCGGAATAGAAGAATAAATGGTGAAAAATATCGAATGCAGGTCAAAGTAAAACTACATATCATGCATGATAACAAAACAGGGCAAGAGGAAAGGATAACTATTGATGAGGCAGATTCAGTAAAAGATGTTTTGAAACATTTGAACATTGTCAAAAGCAATGACATTGTAATAATGGTAAATGGCAAACGACGTCAACCTGATTTCTTACTTCATGACGGTGACGAAATGGCCATTTTCCCCATGCTTGACGGCGGATAAAGCATAACTTCTTAGGGCTAAATCCAGAACGGCTGGCATTGGAATTAATTTAAATAAGGAGGAAGAGGATGAAAGTAAAAAGCATGTTGTTTCTATGTAGTATCATTTGTTTAGTTTTGATCTTTGGTGTTTCTAAATTTGCATTTTCTCAGGAAAAACAAATCAAAATTGGCGCAATTCTTGCCTTTACTGGCCCAGCTGTTACAACATGTAAGCCAACCGAGAACGCCTTCGATTATGTCCTGAGCAAGGCGGGGTGGCAGGTAGCAGGGAAAAAGATAGTTCTAATTAAAGAAGACGAGGCAGGCAAACCAGTAGATGCTGTAAACAAGGCCAAAAAATTGGTTCAATCAGATAAAGTAGATGTAATATTTGGCCCACAACTCGGTAGTACATTTGATGCTGTAGCTGCTTATCTAAAACCGATAGGAATTCCTCAGATTCACACTTCTCACGTCTTGGAAAGTGTTCTTAAGAACGAGCATGTATTTCTTGCAGCGGGAACAAACGATCAGGTTGGTTTGCCTTGGGGTGCATATGCTCACGATAAACTGAATCTCAAGAAGGCTATCTTGATAGCTCAGGACTATGCTAGTGCAAAGGCGTTCCTAAAGGGATTTGCTGATGGATTTAAAGCACGTGGTGGGGTAATTGCCCAGGAGATAGCAATACCTTTTGGCACTCTTGACTTCGGTCCCTATTTGGCAAAACTCGACAAAACAGCAGATTGCATTGCATTTTGGTTAACTGGTGGAAGCAATATTTCCTTTGTTAAGCAGTTCAAAGAATATGGTGCGAAAATGACACTTCTCGGTACTCCTGCATTTCCTTTCGAGGAAGGAGATCTTGCCGCACTCAAAGAACACGGGGTAGGCATGGCCGGATTCGGTGCTTACAGCCCTGAGATTGACACACCGGCAAACAAAAAATTTGTGAAGGAATACAAGGAAAAATATGGTACATATCCTGGATTTGCAGCCATGCAGGCGTATTCCGCAATGACCATGTATCTGGTAGCCCTCAAGATGACTGAAGGGGATCCTTCAGCGGATAAGATAATACCCGCCATGAAAAAAATAGGTAAGTATAACACTCCGGGTGGAGTTTATGGAATGACAGATAAGAGATACGGAGCCAGCGACACCTATTTCCTAAAGGTGAGCAAGATCGGGGACAGGTATGCGTGGAAGCCAATTGATAAGATACCTATGCAGACAGGCAAATAGGACGAAATTAAACAAAACAGCCGGGGGTATTTATATCAAAACACCCCCGGTAAAGCACAAGCAAGGTCTTAGGGCGGATCCAAAATGGCAGAATTAGTGATACACATATTAAACGGCATATCTTATGGCATGATTCTGTTCCTTCTTGCTAGCGGTTTGTCATTTACCATAGGCATCATGGGTATACTAAATTTGACTCATGGGTCGTTATACATGATAGGTGCCTATGTGGGATTATCCATGGTAGGTATGGGTGGTGATTTCTGGTTTGCGGCATTGGTCGGAGGAGTTATAACGGCATTGATCGGTCTGATACTTGAACGTACTTTCTTTAGATTCCTGTACAAACAGATTAACGAGCAAGTGCTTCTTACGCTTGGTTTTGTTTATATATTTTCGAATTTAGTGCTGTGGATATGGGGACCTTTCCCAAAGATTGCAGCAGCGCCCTCCTATTTAGTTCAATCAATTGTTATTGGAAACTTTTCCTTTCCCGTATACCGGTTTGCTCTTATTGTAATTGGTTTAATAATAGGTGCAGGAATGTGGTGGTTTCAGGAAAAAACAAAGATTGGCGCAATTGTGCGGGCGGGAATGGATGACAAAGAGATGACGATGGGATTAGGTATCAACTATGGTGTAATCGCTAGTTCCACTCTTTGTTTGGGGGCATTTCTTGGTGGCCTTGCCGGTTTCCTCGGAGCCCCTATTCTGGGTGCTCAAAGCGATATGGGTTTCCCTATCCTGCTTCTTACATTAGTTGTAATAGTGGTTGGTGGCGAGGGCTCTGTGCAAGGTGCTTTGGTTGGTGCATTACTAGTTGGCATTATTGATGCTTTTGGCAGGGCCTTTTTCCCCGACTTTGCTATGTTCACCGTATATGCGATCTTGATAGCCTTTTTACTGGTGAAGCCAACAGGTCTTTTTGGGAGGAGATAAAGTCATGAATACAAGACCTGACATCTATGTTAAAAACAATAGGAATACGGGGAAAAGAAGCGTTGTTGCTGGCCTCACCCTACTCAGTATTTTACTCATTTCCTTACCTCCCTTTATGGGCCCTTACGGCGAAAGCATGATCACCCAGATATTGATCTTCAGCATTTTCGCAATGGGTTTAAATATTGTCGTTGGTTATACCGGACTTTTTTCAATGGGTCATGCTGCTTTTTTTGGTGTGGCAGGATATACTGCCGGGATCATGATGGTCCATTACGGCATTGTGAATTTCTGGATTATCGCTCCCATCAGTATAGTTTTAGCAACTCTGTTCGCAGCCCTTTTCGGGATCATAGCTTTGAGAGTGTCAGGCCTATATTTTCTATTTGTCACACTGGCTCTCGGTGAATTGCTCCATAGCGTTGCCTGGAAATGGCGTTCTATGACTGGCGGAGCGGATGGCCTTACTGGCATTCCTTACCCGAGTCTTGGTTTTCCATTTAACATGAACGCCACACATTTTTATTACCTGGTGTTTATCATTTTTGTTGTTAGTGTGGGTCTCCTCTACGGGATTGCAAAATCTCCTTTTGGAAGTGCACTCCAGGGTATTCGCGAAGATGAGCATCGGATGCAACACCTCGGGTACAACACGTGGATGTACAAATATCTTGCTTTTATTATTGCTGGTTTTTTTTCTGGTGTCTCAGGAATGTTATTCGCGTCTTTTGCGAACGTCATGGCTCCGGAACATCTGGGAGTTCACACGGCCACTCTGGCAGTGCTTATGATAATTCTTGGTAGTGACAGGGTGTTCTTCGGCCCCATGATTGGGGCAACAATTGTGTTGTTTCTCCAATACTATGCAAGCACATTTGCTCCAGAACGATGGCCCCTAATTCTGGGCACAGTCTTTGTACTGTCGGTTATGTTTCTAAGGGGAGGTATCAGTATCCATTTAATTAAATTTTGGAACAAAATGGGATCTTGGTATGCAAGCACTAAAACTTAAAGGATTGTCAAAAAATTTCGGTGGTCTTGAAGTGCTTAAAGACATATCATTCGACCTCGAAGTCGGAGAGCACGCAGCAGTGATTGGGCCAAATGGAGCGGGCAAGACAACGCTATTCAATGTAATCAGCGGCGCATTGCCAATAAGCAGCGGCAAACTAGAAATGTTTGGCCGAGACATAACCAAAGCTTCAACCCACCAGCGTATTCAGTACGGGCTCGGCAGATCATTCCAAATTACAAGACTTTTTCCTGACCTCACCATTTTAGACAATATTCTCCTTGCGCTTCATGGAACAAAGCCTTCGCGATACCATATGTTTCGTAAAGTCGTGGCTTATGATGGAATCATGGAGAAAGCCGAGCAATTACTTCAACAAATAGACTTGTGGTACTTAAGATCGAAGAAAGTGAAGGCTATTTCTTACGGTGATCAGAGAAAGATGGAGATCATTATGAGTTTAGCCTCTGACCCAAAGTTGATATTACTGGATGAGCCAACTGCTGGGCTCGCTATAGATGAGATTCCTTCCTTTATCAATACCGTTAAGGCCTTATCCGGTAGTACAACCGTCTTGTTGACGTCACACGATATGGATGTTGTCTTTGGTCTGGCAGAAAGAGTTATTGTCCTCTATTACGGACAGTTTATAGCCGAAGGAACACCAGAGGAAATACAGGCGGACCCAAAAGTACGAGAAATTTATCTGGGTATCGAGGAGAATGAAGGATATGCTGAAAGTTGACAATATCCATACCTATTATGGTGAAAGCTATGTGCTCCAGGGCGTTTCGCTGGAGGTTAGACCGGCTTCGGTTGTTGCCCTCCTAGGTAGAAACGGAATGGGGAAAACCACAACCCTTCATTCTATCATGGGTTTCACGCCGGCACGTCGAGGTGAAATTGTTTTCAAACACAGAATCCTCAAAGGTTTACCATCGTATAAAGTTGCCAGAATGGGTCTGGCATTAGTACCTCAAGGAAGACGTATTTTCCCTTCGTTGACAGTAGAAGAGAATTTGGCAATGGCAGAAAGACGTTTGCGTGGCCGAGAGGCTTGGTCGATTGAAAAAATATATAATCTTTTCCCTGCGCTCAAGGAGAGAGCAAAAAATAAAGGCAATCTTATTAGCGGTGGTCAGCAACAAATGCTAGCAATTGGACGAGCTCTGATGACTAACCCTGACATGCTTTTATTAGACGAACCATCCGAGGGGTTGGCCCCCATTATTGTTCAACAACTTGGTGCTATCATAAAAGAACTTCATCTTAGCGGTCTTTCAATCCTTTTGGTTGAACAAAACATGCGCCTTGCCCTTGGCGTGGCCGATTACATTTATATAATCAACAAGGGGGTCATAGTGTTTGCTGGTACACCGAGAGAATTGAAGAATAACCGCGAAATAGAGACCCAATATCTTTGCGTTGCGACAACATGCGAGTAGCTTCAATTCAAGTTCCTAAATTAAATTATAATAGTATAAGTACTGAAGTTGCCCCTATAAAGCCGGACACTCTTCTAACGTAATGCCTGTCTTCTATGCTCCCTCGGTGTCTTCATCTTCAATCCTTTATGAGGATGATATTCATTATAGCCCCCGAACCAGGATGGAAGCAATTCCATTACGGTTCGTGCATCGGGTAAGATATGGGTAGTATACATACTCCCTCTTGAAGGTCTTCACAAAGGACTCTGCCATGCCATTTGATTCAGGACTGTGATATGGTGTGTGGTGCACAGGGTAATCCCGACGGGAATGGCAAACTCACAGGTTGCACGGGACGTATAGGCAGAGCCATTGCCCGAAAGCCACTCGATCCTGTGGGGTAGTATATATTCCAAAGTGATACTCAACGGCTTCTGTCATGAGGTTTTTGACCATCTCGGAGAGGTTATTCCACCAGGTGTAGCACTGTAGCTTACCCATGGCAAAAGCGACCCTAATCCCTTCTTTGTTTTCACAGGCAATCTCGATGGCATCCTTTCAAATCTCCACCTCCATGGTCTTCTTGCATAGAATGCACTCTACCTCACGGACTCTCGCTTTGAGCTCCTTAACCTCAGACAGGGGAACAACCGTTTCTTAGGGCCCTGCAGCAATGAGAGCGCCACATTCAATGAGTCGCCTCTACTGAAAGAGCTGGTTGGGATGGACATCATATTTGTGTGCCACCGAAGACACGCTGTTGCCAGGTTGTTCGGCCTCTTCAACCATCGCCCCTTTCTGTAATGAGCTCCATCGCCTTCTTCTCTCAACTGACGTAATGACTTCTACCGGGCTCACAGGCCTCCTTTCCTTGATTATAGTAATAACTCTATGGCTATGACTACAACATATTCTCGCTCGCATGAGTGTCCGGTTTAAATGGGGCTACTGCAGTTTCTCATCTAACGAACCAGCACGTTGCACCGGGATTTAGGGTAGTAGCCAGGAAGGAACGAGAGGAGTCCCATACACCTATCGACCGATATGACCTCACATCCCTCTTCGGTAAGTCCACACTTGGAGAGGTCTGTGAGGAATGTATCCCATTCAGCTCTGCCCTCAGAAGGGGCAAGTTTAAAGTCGATGAACCTTTTTACTATTATGGTCTATTTCGAGAACCACTAGGACAGACCTTCTCAATGGTGTCTTTTGGGAGAGTATGATTCCATCGAAGATGAAGGTTCTGTATACATTGGAGAGCTTCCTCCTACAGAAGGGACAAACGGCCACATCAAGGGTTTTTGACACCCTGCTCATAGGCTGGGATATCTTCTCGCCAAAGATCGTCATGAGAACTTCCCCGATCTTCCTGATGGAAAGCCCCTGTTTACGCGCATGCTTCAGGAACCTTGGCGGGTTTATAGGTTTTTGTGCGAGGGACAGCGTGCAGGATATCTCCTATCTCGATCAGGAGGTGCCGCTTGTAACTTCCGTTCCTCCGATCCGATGGGCCATCCGGGAGATGGGAGAGAAGATCTGCAATCGATTCTATCATCCAGCATTGCAGGAACACTGCAACCGCCCGTCGTCCGAACTTCCGGTAGTCACCTGACCAGTGCTCTTTATTGATGACATCCAGTTTCTTTACCATTTTCATCGCCTGTGATTGATTCTTCACAAATTGTTGCATCACGGAGTGCCTGCTTTACTCAAATGTATTTTGGTTGATACGACGAAGAAAGGTACTCCATCTTCTTTCAATGACACAAGAGATAATACAGTTTGACATAATTCTATCCTTGTATTGTACTGCCAGACATGCTATAATAATTCCAGCATCAGGAGCCATCCGAAAAGGATGCGGCAACCGAGCAAGGAGACGCTGCGGTGCCTGATCCCGTACAAGCGGGATGATGTGCGAAGCAAGGGCTTCGAAAATGTAAGCTCTCCGGCAATCGTATGTCATATGAGACCGTCCCTGATGTGGACGGTTTTTTTGTCTCCTCGCCTGGTGTGATGCAAATACAGCAAGAGGAGGAACACAGCATGAACAACGTACCCGAACACATTATTCCGGTAAAAGAAGGACGAATCACTGAATCAGAACTCCTTCAGTTCGTGGACTACAAGGACATGATGATCTGCTCCGAGTGTTACGAACCCTACGGATTCTGGGCGTACCGCCCTGAGATCATCGACTACCTGCCCGATGAATGGAAACCGGGGAAACAATATTTCCAGAAGTGTGACAGCACATGCAGCCAGCATAATCAAAAACCACAGATGCACGATGAGGACAGGGAACAGGCTCTATGGCCGGGCTTTGATTTTAACGAAAGGCTTACCCTCTGCCACGCATGCGGCCAGGAGATACGCCTGAGTGGCTCACGGTTCTCCTACTGGTTCTGCAGGACCTGTCTGGGACGGGCTCTGTACTTCAACTCCCAGCATGCGCCTATTATTATTCCCCAGGGGCGACATGGCTCCATGGCCGGATTCATTTTACCGGGGATGGACAGCCGCAACGAAGAGAAGATCAAAGAGTTCGTACAGGACACAAACCGTCTCTTCAGAAGCATCGACTATCTGGAGGTGTGGAGACGGTTCGTCATGAAGACCAACTTCAATATCATGGGAATCTCCGGTGATGTGCGTCTGGATTACTACCTTGCCAGCGCTTACAGTGACCAATTGAAGTTTGAAGCATGGGGTGAACTG
>Ga0255340_1004920_pt1 | contig 12557 bp, 10 predicted proteins | sample wastewater_treat_7_FD_192417 | JGI IMG/M metagenome (GOLD analysis project Ga0255340, IMG submission 192417) | Wastewater microbial communities from Lulu Island WWTP, Vancouver, Canada - plant10 | ecosystem: Engineered > WWTP > Wastewater > Unclassified | place: Canada: Vancouver, British... | reverse complement strand
CCTACGCGCCTCACGAGCTCAATTACGTAGTCGCGCTCTTCTTCGCGCGCCCGCGTCGCCTGCCATAGGCGCGACCGCAGGCAAGCCCTCTGGGGCTGACCCGTGTCGGCGCCGGAAGGCATCATCTTGTGTACTCGCAACGATTCGATGATCTGATCGCCGACCCGGTATGCAGGATTCAGCGTAGTCATGGGATCCTGGAACACCATGGCGATCTCCTTGCCGCGCACCTCCCGCATCTCGCTCGGCGATAGACCGAGCAGGTCGATACCGTCCAACTGAACCGAGCCGCTGGCAATTCGCCCCGGTCGGGGCAGCAATCGCATGATCGAAAGCATGAGCGCGCTCTTTCCGCATCCCGATTCGCCCACTACGCCCAGGACCTCTCGGGGCGCAACGGTCAGACTCACGTCTCTCACAGCGCGCACGTCTCCCTGGGCAGTGGGATACACTGTGTGCAGGTTGCACACGTCAAGCAGCATGCTATCCCTCCATCATCTTGGGGTCCAACACGTCGCGCAACCCCTCTCCAAGCAGGTTCATCCCCAGCACCAGCAGCGCCAGCGCGAGGCCTGGGAACGTCGCGACCCAGGGCGATGTGAGCATGTAGCGCCGTCCATCGTTTATCATGGATCCCCATGCGGGCGTCCGCGGCCCAATGCCAAGGCCCAAGAAACTGAGAGACGATTCCATGACAATCATGTTGCCCATACGCAGTGTGCCCAGCACCAGAATGGAGTTGGCAATGTTAGGCAGTATCTCGCGTACGCAAATCGCGCTGTCGGATCTGCCCAGCACGCGCGCGGCCTCTACGTATTCGCGGTTCTTTTCAGACATGACCAGGGCTCGCGACAGCCTGTAGAACTCCACCCACCCCTTAAGGCTTAGGGCCCACACCAGATTCGCAAACCCAGGACCCATAATCGACATCGCGCCTATCACGAAGATCAGGTAAGGAAATGCCAGTAGCAACTCGGCAAGCCGGGCGAGCGTGCGGTCGAGTACGCCGCCGCAGTAGCCGGCTACCATGCCAAGCCCCACGCCAAGGGCAGCTGAGATGGAGACGGTAGCCAGGCCTACCAGCATCGATACCCTCGCGCCATGCATTATCCGAGAGAGGATGTCGCGCCCCAACTGATCAGTGCCGAGGAGGTTGCCCGTGCCCACTGCGGGCGGGGCCAGCCTTCCCATGAGGTCGACCGCGCCTGGAGGATGCGGCGCCAGCACCGGGGCAGCTAACGCAACCGCCACGTAGGCCAGGACTATGATCAGGCCCAGCCTGCCCCCTCTGTGAGACACCAGCCTGGGCCAAAGCCCTGTCCTTGCCCTGCCCGCCCTGTCCGCCGGGCTCAGAGTGGGTATATCGGCAGAGCGCGTCAGCGCGCCCTGGTACAGTTCATCTCGTCGCAACGAAGCCTGCCCCATGCAATCCCACCTCCATATGAGCGCATACTGCTTGAGTCAGTGCAGCGCCACTTTGGGGTCCAACACCGTGTATATCAGATCAGTGATGAGGTTCACCACCACAAACGTAAGCGCGTACACCATCACCGACGCCTGCACCACCGGGTAGTCTCGAGCGAAGATCGCATCCACCACCACACGACCGAGACCGGGCCAGCCGAATATGGTCTCGACTATCATGTTCCCGCCCAAAAGCGAACCGAACTGCAAGCCCACCAGGGTCACCGTGGGGATCATGGCATTGCGCAGAGCGTGGCGAATGGTAACCGCCGATTCAGGCACCCCCTTAGCCCTCGCAAACAGCACATAGTCAGATCCCAGCACATCGAGCATGCTAGAGCGGGTGACTCTGGCAACGACTGCCGCAACGCCCAACCCCAGCGTAGTCGCTGGAAGACACAGATGTCGCAGGGCGCTGCCCAGGGCTGGCATGTTGCCTGTGAGCAGTGCGTCAAGTGTCAGGAAACCGGTGACATGGCGAGATTCCAGCCCATAGGGGATGCGCCCAGATGTGGGCATCCAGCCCAGGGTCATCGAGAACACGAGAATGCCCACTATGCCCAGCCAGAACGGAGGCAGTGACACGCCGATGAATGACACAGCCGTACTCACCCTGTCGAATGCCGTGTTGTGCTTGAGCGCCGACACCACTCCCAGGGGAATCCCCAGAGCCAGAGCGGTTAGCATGGCGAACACAGCGAGCTCGATAGTGGCAGGGAGCGCCTCCCGTATCATTTCCGCCACCGGACGCGACCGTGTGATCGAATAGCCCAGATCGCCGCGGAAAAGCCCTCGCAGATAGCTTGACAGCTGGCGGTGGATCGGCTGATCCAGCCCAAGTTGGGTCCGGAGGGCGGCCACCTCTTCGCCCGAAGAGCTGGCCCCCTCCCCCATCATGATGTCAACAGGATCGCCCGGGATCGCCCGCATCAGCACGAAAGCGGCCAGCGCCACCGCTAGCGCCAACGGAATCGTGGCCGCTATACGCTCGATCACCTTGATCTGCAACCGACTGAGGCGTATCATCTGCCCCCATATCCTGCCTCAGCCAGAAGCGCGCGGGCTCTGCTTGGGTCGTAGCTATGCGGCGTCAGTTCGGCATCATACCCAAATCCGCTGGGCAGAAAGGCTGTAGCAAGCCTGGCAGCGCCACCGACGTAGATCGTCTTGAGGATAGTGTCCCAGTCTATTGCGTGGTTCATGGCCGTACGGACCCGCACGTCGTCAAAGGGCGGTCGCGCGCAGTTCATCTCGATACAGTACACTCGGGTACCTTCGGCCGACTTCACCTGCAGGTTTCGGTCGCGCGCGAGGCTTGCCGCCAGGTGCGCCGCAACCTTCTGGATGATCTGCACCTGGCCTGTTTTGAGCGCTGCGACTCGCACGGTCGGATCGGGCATCATGCGGAATATCGCCCTTTTCACACGTGCCGGCCCAGCTGGCGGAAGATCGGGCGATCCTCCGTAGTAGCCGTCGAACCGCTCCATTACCACCTTATCATCCAGACGTCCTTCGACGAACCTGAATGGCCCACAGCCTACAGGCTTACGGGCGAATCCATCATCGCCCACGCTCATCAAGTACTCCCTGGGCACTATCTGCACGTGCACCAGTGCCTGGAGCAGAACCGGGAAGGGCGATGATAGTCGGAACCTGACTGTGTGATTGTCGACTTTCTCCACAGCGGCCAGCGGGCCCAGCAGCCCTTTCCGAGGCGACGTCCTGCCGCCCATGGCGCCATCTCGGATCACTCGGTCAAAGCTGAAGACTACGTCATCTGCGGTGAGCGTGTCCCCGTTATGGAACTTGATGCCGCGGCGAATCTTGAAGACATATTCAGTATCTGATACCGCGCTCCACGACTCGGCTATCTCCGGAACGACTCGCCCATCCGCGGTGCGGGTGACGAGTCCATCGAAGATGTTCCTGATTACAGTCTCGGTATCTCGATCACGGTAGGCCGCGGGATCTAGTGTCAGTATCCCGTCTGAGGCCATCCCTACCACAATGGTGTCGCCACGCCTGAGCCCCACATCGTGCAAGTTCATCCGGGAGTCCATCGATGGCTGCCAATCGAGCACATCAGCCCGGGCGGCTTCAGTCTCGCGCAGAGAGTAGCCGAACACCCACGGCACGTCTGCCCACAGGATCTTCTGCGCCTCGAAGTATGCACGGCGACGCGCGTCATGGTCGCGAGCAGCAAGCGCGGCATCGAGCGCTGCGTCGAAACGCGGGTTGCTGTAGAAGGAGTAGTTGCCGCGATCGCCCGTCTTCAGCTTGGGCACTGCCAGATCGAACGGGTCGAAGTAAGCGCTGCCCCAGTCGGTGAGATACATCTGCCTATCGCCTGCTAGGATTCTCTCTTTTAGAGCGCTCCACTCCCACACCCGCACCTCGGCCAATACGCCGACGGCGCGAAGGTACTCAACGATCGCCTGTGCTTCATCTGAGCGGTCGGCAGTGGTATCCACAATCACCGAGAGAGCCTTTGCGGGGTTGCTTCCCGCAACGGTCAGTGAACCTAGCGCGCACACTAACAGAAGGCATACTGAAATCGCCGTCGCCCAACGGTGCTTCATCGACATGATCACCCTCCGTCCACGCTGTATTTTCGGATAGACGCGCGATCTGCTGAGGGGGACTTGGGATGAGCTGAGCACCTCTGGGCAAGCACAATATGAAGAGACAGGGGGCACATCGTGCCCGAAAGAAAAGTGCCCAGGGTACACCCGGGCACAAATGGGCGCCCCTTCATTTCGCTTGCGAGGTTAGCTGACGGGCTCGGGCCGAAGGTGATAGCCCTACCTGCCTATTTGCAGGATTCGCCCCATCCACTGGGATTTGGTTCCCCCGCTCCTCCACTAGGGAAGATTCAGCGGATGCGCGCCGGGAGGCGCACATCGTTCACGCACGTATTCAACTATCGGTACATTGGATGCTATCATCCAAGAGAGGCGGTGTCAACCGACCCACTACCACCGTGTTTGGGTCACGCCTTGAGTGATAGTGCTATAATGATAGCACGGAGGTGTTGGCCTTGACTGCAAACAGCCCCCGTCTGCCACTGGTTTCCGCTGTGGACGTCAGCAAGCACTTCACCAGCGCTGAGTCGTTTCTTTCGCGTCAGCTTGGCGGTGCAACCGCTCGACACATACCGGCTGTCGACGGCGTTGACCTCGACATATTCGCAGGCCGGACCGTTGGCCTCGTGGGAGAATCGGGCTGTGGAAAAAGCACTCTCGGTCGGACTCTGGTGGGGCTGACCGAACCCACATCCGGGCAGGTCTTCTACGAAGGGTCGCCGGTGTGGGGCCCAGATCGCCTCGATCGCGTCGACCTGAAGCACACGGCCCAGATTATCTTCCAAAACCCGTATAGCTCGCTTAACCCCAGATACACAGTTCGTCACACCATCGGAACAGCTCTGGCCGCAAGGGGCGTTCGGGCAGGCGATCGCGAGCAGGAGACTCGATCCCTCCTCGCACGGGTCGGCTTGGCGCAAGACCATCTCGATCGATACCCGCACCAGCTCAGCGGCGGGCAGCGTCAGCGCGTGGGTATCGCGCGCGCCCTATCGATGCGTCCGCGCTTCATCGTGGCGGACGAGCCCCTCTCCTCCCTGGACGTATCCGTACAGGCCCAGATAATCAACTTGCTCCAAGATCTGCAGAGGGAGCGCGGGCTATCCTACTTGCTCATCTCGCACGATCTTCGGGTAGTGTACTACATGAGCGATACTGTGGCCGTCATGTATCGCGGGCAGATCGTGGAATCTGCCGCCGCCGACGACCTCTTCTCACAACCATCCCACCCGTACACACAGCAACTGCTGTCGGCCATCCCTGGGAGTGGGCACAGGCTCAGCAGACGGCACTCTCGCCATACCCGCGGTTCCGACACCGAATACGGTCCACGCGAGCCGGCGGCAGACCCGGCTCAGGGCCCAGCCCCACTTGGATGCAGTTTCGCTCACCGCTGCCTAGTAGCGACAGAGAAATGCCGAACGGATCTGCCCGCTCTCACTCCGTTGTCGAAGTACTCTGAATCAGGCCCACATCTTGTGAGGTGCCACAATCCCATGCCGGCGCCGGCGGGCATGGAAGGACGGTGTGGGTCGCAGTGACTCAGACTAAAGCAGCGCTCGCGCTCCTCATTACGGCGTTCCTCATCACGGCGTTTTTCATCACGGCGTGTGTCTGCTCCCCGCCCGTGGCGCAGGGGGCATTGGGTGACCTCGGGGATGAGCGCGGCAATGCCATGGCCCAAGACGTCCTGCTCAGGATGCTTCAAGCTCAGGAGAACCTCACCTCGTTTGAGGGCACAGCCGGGGCCAAGGTATACATCGGAGGTCGGAACGTGCTGACTACCTCGGTGGGCCTGGTGATTGAGAGGCCCAACTACGTGGCTGTGCGATGGCTGGGCGCGACCATCAAACCCAAACACGGGCTGATATTCATTGATCCGCAGACATTTGTCTCGGACGACTACACCCTTTCGGTACTGTCTGCGCCCGCCCGTAGCGGCCGAGATGAGTCAACGCGATCCGATAGATGGATCATATCGGCCGTGTCGTCAGGTCTTCATCAACCCGAATTGAGCTGGACGCTATACGTAGACCCCGACACCTGGCTTATCAGGCGAGCCCAGGTCGTCGTGGCCAGCAGCGCAGTTCGCACAGCCATCATCGAGGCCAACTACCGCCAGGCCGGGTACAGACGGTGGGAGCCCGTCCGGCTCACGGCGCAAGGTCGGATGGTGCTCGAGGAGTTCCTCCCCGGGTTTGTGGTCAGCTTAGTCACAGGGCGCGGCGACCGAGGCGCAGGCGATGAGCCGAGTGATTCAGCGCCCAGGGTTCTGCTGGATTTCGACGCCGCCCATCCCGGAGCACACGCGGCTAGGCAAAGCAGATAAGCGTAGCCGCTGTTACGGTCTACGCTTCTTGCTCTGCTGTATGCGCATCTCACTGCGCACTGCTACATGACCGATTCTTTTAGCTCTTTACCGGGCCTGAAAACAGGCACTCTTCGCGCTGGAATGCGTATCTCATCCATAGTCTTGGGGTTGCGGCCCACACGAGCTTCCCTCTGCTTCACCTCAAAGCTTCCGAACCCGACGAGCTGTACCTTGTCACCCGCCTTGAGCTGCTCTTTTATGGTGTCGAAGACTGCGTCCACCGCCCGGGCGCTGTCTTTCTTGGTCATCCCGGCCTTGGCGGCTACTGAATCAACCAGGTCGGACTTGGTCATGCGTTCTGCCCCCTTCCACCAGTATGTTCTCCAGCCTCGCACGCCATTATTACTTGAGGCGCAGCGAGTCGGGGGCCATGCTACAGTATGATGCAGATCAGCCCGCCGCTTCCCTCGTTGACGATCTTCTCCAATGTCTCCTGCAGCTTCTGCTGGGCATGGACGGGCATATGGGCCAGTTTCGCCTCTATCCCGTCCCTGATCAGATCCTGCATAGGAGTTCCGAGGAACTCAGTCTGCCATATCTTTGACGGGTCCTCCGCAAACTCTTCGGCCATACGTCGCGCAAACTCCTCGCTCTGCTTCTCCGTCCCCACCAAGGGCGTGATTTCGGTTTTGATATCCGCACGTATCATGTGGATAGACGACGCTGTGGCCTTCAGCCGCACACCGCACCTGCTGCCCTGCCTTATGATATCGGGCTCTTCAAACGAGATCTCCTCCAGAAACGGCATCACGATGCCGTAGCCCTTCGAACGCACCTGGTCGAGAGCGGCGGCTACCTTGTCGTACTCGCGTTTCGCGTGGGTCAGCCCGCGCATCATCCGCATTACGTCAGAATCGCCTTCGACCTCCGCTCCGATCATCTCCGAGATGACCGTGTAGAACAGTGCCCTCGGGGCAGTCAGCTCAATAAGCACACGGCCAGTTCCCAAATCGAGCAGGGTCACTATGGCAGACTGGGCGTTCTTGGTCAGCCCGAGCGCCTGCACCGCGCCTTGGACATCTCGGACCCTATCCACTGCCTCCACTGCCTCTCGGACGCCTGCGATGAACCCGGCGCGCACCGGATGCGTCTCGTCTAGTTCGGCAACCCAGTCCGGCAGGCGCACCGATATCTCGCGCACGGGGAACTCGCTGAGCACACCACCTAGCACGCCCATGATGTCCTCGCTCGACATGCGCAGGCAGTCTACGGGGATGACGGGTACGTCGTACGCCGCCGCCAAGGTCTCGCCCAGGCCGCGGGTATCGTCGGACTCGGGATGCGTCGAATTGAGCACCACGATGAAGGGCTTGCCCAGCTCCTTCAGTTCGGCGATGACTCGCCGCTCGGCATCCACGTAGTCTTCCCTCTTGATCTCCGTTATCGACCCATCTGTCGTGACCACCAATCCAATCGTGGAGTGCTCCTGTATGACCTTCTGCGTGCCGATTTCGGCCGCTTTCTGGAATGACACCTCCTCCTCAAACCATGGCGTTCGTACCATTCGCGGGAAGTCGGCCTCCTCGTAGCCCAGGGCGCCTGGCACTGTGTACCCGACGCAGTCAACCATTCGCACCGCCGCTCTCGCCTTATCGGCAAGTGCGATCTCGACCGCCTCGCCCGGTACGAACTTGGGCTCGGTAGTCATGATGGTCTTGCCGGCGCCGCTTTGAGGCAGCTCGTCACGGGTTCGCTCCTTCTCGTAGGCGTCCTTCATGTTAGGCAGGACTACAAGGTCCATGAACCTCGATATGAAGGTGGACTTGCCGGTCCTGACTGGGCCAACGACGCCTATGTAGACATCTCCGCCCGTGCGCTCTGCAATGTGCCGGAAGATATCGAACTTCTCCATACGCTTGCCCTCCCTCGCATCGTGTCCGGGTGGAGGCGGTGCCACACCCGCAAGACAGAGCGCGGGTTGTACCTGCTCCATGACGCTACATGTATATTAGGCAGCAGAGGGATTATGCAGAAGTCACACTAGGAAGGGCAAGAGACCTGCCATGGCCAAAAGGTCGAGCTCATTGTGGTCGATGATGGGAAGCACAAGGCTTGCATCGCCTGTCCTGACATACTCCACGTATACCTCGGGGATGAGTCGGCCGGGGATATCCCCGTCCCTAGGACAATCGAGGACCATACTCTGCACAGTGGCGAGTTTGCAGTTGGGCAGAGCGACATGCCACAGCCGTCTGGTAGGCCACAGAAGGTCCACCACCATGGCCTCCAGCTCATCGCATCGCCCATAGTATGCCATGCGGCGGGATATGAACGGCATATCAAAGGACTTGCCATTGTAGGTCACAACAGCCTTCGCCTGCGCGAGCCTCGCGCACGCCTCCTCAAGCACGGCCGCCTCTTCATCGTAATCGCGCGCAAAGGCCTGAACCAGACGGAGTTCGCACGCCGACTCCGGGAGCAGCATACCTATCATGAAAAGCGGACAAGTGGACACCAGCCCCGTGGTCTCGATATCCACAAACACGACGTCACCCGGGCCGCACAGACTCAGCAGCTCAACATCGCGCACCCCCAGTCGCGCCAGTTCGCGACCATCGCCTCGATCAAGCGCCTCAACTACCGGACGCGCCAGGTCTGCCCAACGAGGGTGGCCCAGAAGGTGGTACAGGGTATCGTACCCCTCTGCCCGCAGCCGAGCCTCCGTCACAGGGCCAATGCCATACACCAGCTGAAGGTTGCTTGAGATGCACGATCCGTCAAGCGACTTCCCGTCCCAGACACTGCCCAGATCGGCGGGAACGGCCTTCTCTATGACGATGCACTCGCCGTAGGCGTTTTCTACGGGCGTTCCACGGGGAAACTCCGAAACGGGCAACGCAGCTCGACCTCCTACAGCGTGTAGCGGACCTTGTAGAGGACTTCAGTCCGCGCCCCTGCCGCCACCGTCAGGTTGAAACGCGCAAACCCGCCCGACGTGCGCGTTGCCGCAGCCGGAGTGCTCTGGAGAATGGCCCACTCCCCCGGAAACTCCTCCAGAATCACCACATCAGCCTGTACTGGGCCCGAGTTGGTTATGCGAATCTGGTATGCTTCCTCCCACGAACTGGTGCCTATCTTCTTCTGGTCGGTACGGGCCTTTTCCGCGCGCAGCGACGGCGCGCTGCCCAGGCAGACCATTACAGACCCTGCAGAGCGGATAGGCGCAAGAGCGTCCTCGCCGATAGAATGGGCAATCCCGTCCGCAGAGTGCGTATACACCGTCACCCGTCCGGCAGGCAATGGAAGAGGCAGGTCAAGCGGCGATACAGTCATGTCCAGCGCCAGGAGGACGCGGGGTTCATCACGGCGACTAGCCGTCGGTTCGGGCAGGGTGATCCCGATTCGGTCAACCAGGTACACCATGCGGGCAGGGACTCGGGCTGCACTCGCAGCTTGGAGGTAGTAATCGGCTCCGTCTCGCAGAGTGCTCGGGCAACTTACAATGACCGCCGTGACTCCGAGGCCAACTGCCCCGCGCGCGTCAACCTTGCCTGCGAGCACATTGGAGTGCCCCGCCACCAAAGTCATGCTTGGCGAAGCCAGTGACGCCCCACACTTGTTGCTCAAGCAGTACCATGCGGAAAGACTGGCCTCATCTAGGCGACCATCCAGCACAGCGACGTATGAAGCGCTCCACGAAAGACCGGTAAACGTATATGTCAGCCTAAGGGACACGGGACCAGGAGCCTCCGGAACCACCGCAAACACGAGAGACCGCGCGGCGGAATCGAACATCTTAGATTCCACCATCACGCGGTTGCCTAAAGACGCCAATTCCACGCTTCTAGGATCCACCGTGGCCGGCAACCCGCCCACAACCAGGCGGTTCGGACCGGGCTGAAGCTGAGCCTGGATCGTCCTAGTTCCAACTGCGTGACCTGATTCATAGACTACCAGAACGTCCGATACGGGGACTTCGTCAGCTTCCGACTTCGCATCCGCCTTGGCATCGGACGGCCCCGACTCAAGCTTGGCATCCGCCTTCGCGTCCGCCTTGGCGTCCGACTTGGCATCCGCCGGATGTGTAGGCCCTAGCGTACCCTGAGCCTCGCCGACAGGCGAAGCGGCATTCGCTGTAGGCAGGGCAATCATGAGAGCAAGTATCGCCAGGATCAGCAGTCGCGGCACCCGCGCTCCGGTCCTCCTAGTCATCATCAGCCCGTTCGCCTCCCGTTTACATGTAATTGCAATCCAGTCGGCCAAACTCGGAAGTTTTCTTCCCAAGGGCGGAAGAAAACTGCACACCGGTCGGCTTTCTGTGGCACAAACCCCCAGGAGCCTTCCTGTTTTTGCCTACATACTGCCATGTCTAGTCCAATTTGCCGGTTAATACCTAATTTATACATGAGCTGGTCGCGACGTCACGCTCGCTGATGCGGGATTTGGCCCTTATCGTCAGCCTCTTCCCTTGTATTGGCTATTGCCGCCTGCCCGCGGAAGTTTTTCTCCCTCAGGCGGAAGAAACCTGCACAAATCGGGCCCAAACCGTACAATTACCTGTAACTGGATGCGCGCCCGCCCCATCCGATCTCGCTCGGGCAATCCATGCCGTGCAGCCAATTGCCTTCCTGAAGTGAGGATTCAACCTCGCTTCGCCGGTTTCCTCTGTAGGTCCTGCGCGAACCTGAGCATGGCAAATTCCACCTGGTGCCGAACAAGTCCGCCCTGCAGATAGGCATCGTAAGGAGGACGCAGCGGGGCATCTGCCGATAGCTCTATCGAAGCGCCCTGCACGAATGTTCCTGCGGCCATTATCACCTCATCTGCGTACCCAGGCATCGGCGCCGCCACAGGTGTCACGCCCGCATCCACAGGTGACGTGGATTGCACTGCTCGGCAGAAAGCGTACACGTTTTCGGGAGAGCCCAGCCTCACCGCGAGCACTATGTCGTGCCGACGCTGTCCGGGCCGCGGCGACACCTCGAACCCAAGTTCTGAAAGGAATGCCGCCGCGAACTGCGAACCCGCCACGGCTTCCCCAGTGACTTGGGGCGCCATGAACAGCCCCTGAGCGAGAAGGCGTGTGAACCCCAGTGTAGGGCCGGTATGGGAGCCCAATCCCGGCGCGGTCAGACGCTCGGCGGCCATCTCCACCAAGTCGTCCCGCCCCGCCACGTATCCACCGCACGGGGCTATCCCGCCCCCAGGGTTCTTGATCAGCGATCCGGCGACCACGTCCGCTCCAACGGCGCATGGTTCGCGCGTTTCGGTGAACTCGCCGTAGCAGTTATCGACGAACACCACCGCATGCGGGTTCACCGACTTCACGCAATCGGCGATCCTTCGGATGTCGGCGCACGATAGGGCCCGTCGCCAGGAGTAGCCCCGCGAACGCTGGACAAGTACCATTCGGGCGCCCTCGGCAGCGCGCGATATCCCGGCGTAGTCCGGCTCTCCGTGCTCACCCACGGGCACTTCCAAGTAACGTACCCCGTGTTCAGACAGTGAACCGCGCACATGTCGATCACGGCCTATCATGGTGACCATGGTGTCATAAGGCGGTCCATACGCCGATACTAGGCAATCACCCGGGCGCAACACGCCGAAAAGCACTGCAGCCAGGGCATGGGTTCCCGACACCATCTGCATCCGCACAAGGGCTGCCTCGGCGCCGAACACGTCTGCGAATGCACTCTCCAGATGCTCCCTGCCCGTATCATCATAGCCATAGCCGCTGGTGCCGCCGAAATGATAATCCGCGAGGCCGGCACGGCCCAGCGCTGCCAGCACTCGTGCGCTGTTTACCCTGGCTATCTCTTGGGTCGCGGCAACCTCAGGCGCTATCCTCGCCCTGACATGGCGTGCGATAGCCAGCCATGCATCGTCTAGGCCCATGGCGCGTGCAATCTCTTGGTCTCCCAGGATATCCGTGTCGGCGACGCCCGCGTCGACGATATCGTCTCTGCTATCTTCCAAGTGTTACGTCCGCCTCCTCCAGCCAGTCACCGAGCCTCGCCACGATCTCGGACGCCGCATCGGACGGATCCGAGATGCCCCCGACGTCAATCCATGTGATGTCATCGTGCTTTCGGAACCATGTCATTTGGCGCTTAGCGTACTTGCGCGTCTCCAGCTTCACTTCATCGATTGCCTGCTCCAGCCCCTCAAGCCCCGCAAGGTACGCGGCGAACTCCTTGTAC
>Ga0255340_1004917_pt1 | contig 12569 bp, 11 predicted proteins | sample wastewater_treat_7_FD_192417 | JGI IMG/M metagenome (GOLD analysis project Ga0255340, IMG submission 192417) | Wastewater microbial communities from Lulu Island WWTP, Vancouver, Canada - plant10 | ecosystem: Engineered > WWTP > Wastewater > Unclassified | place: Canada: Vancouver, British... | reverse complement strand
AACTGTTTGAAAAATATAACCAGATTCTTAAGCCGTTTTCAAATAATAAACTTGAAGAATTAAAAGCCGAGATTATTTTAAAAATTCACAATAATAGATTTAAAAAAATAACTTCAAAATATACGGTGTAAATGAGTACTGAGAAAGAAATAAACAAAGCCCTTTCTGATATATATTCAGATTTAGAAAAATTGCAGAGTGCGAGAGAGCAAGTTGAAATAGTTACACAAAGCAGTAATGAGCTTACCAAATCCACGTCAACGCTTCTTCAAAACTTAAAAGAGCTTGCGAATCAATTTGGGGAAGAAAATTCAAGTAACATTTCTCAATTAACGAAAACTCTTGTGGAGTTTGAGAATAAAATAAACGATATATCAGCAAAAGGAAACGATTCAATTTCAAATTATATTGAATCGTTCAGAAAGCAAATTGTTGGCGTAATTGAACAATTCTCAAAACAGTTAACAGACAATGAAAAGAATCTCAACGCTATCAGTAATTTGAATAATGAAAAAATCAGAAAAAAAATTGAGGAGTTTGAGAAAACCACGAATGATTTAAAAACTAACGCTGAAAACGGAATTGAAGAGATTCAAACACTTGCCATTAGTAAAATCGAGAATCAAGAGAAAATTATCGCTAAGACGATTGAAAGCATTCAAAACACCAATTCCCAAGCAGACAAAATGATTGAGGTTATCACAAATTATAATATTCCTAATAGTCTTGAGAAAATAAATGAGAAACTTGATTATCAGGAAAAAGTAAATAAGATAAATAAAACTCTTTTAATAGTTTTACTTTCAATAATTGGTATTGGTGGTGCTGTTGCAATAGGAATTTTAATAACAATGCTATGATACCCAACGCAAAAGCCATACACATTTGCAATTCACACATGCTGACACACAGACCAAAAATTGCAAAAGAGTATGTCTTGCCGACACACGGGGAGACAGCGGAAGAGAAAGCACATACCCCCAACAATGTATAAAAATAATAGCCGAGATAGTAGTAAAATCAAGGGTTGTAGCCCGCTTCAACTTTCTTGCAACTTGACAGGAAAGTGCCACGCAGTCGGCTACTATTCTTATACTAACCGTTAGGGTCGCATTGTCCGCCCTATTAGATTTAATGGTTTTTGCATTGGATAGTGACATTATCGATCTTAATAAAAATTGACATAAAAGATGAAAAAGAAAAAGGGCTCCCGCGGCCTTCACTCACGGCCTTGCATATAGCATCAACGGTTTTGCAAAAAGAAAATATGCAAAACCGGCCCATGAAAGCTATCCGCAAGTGCCTCCCACCCTGCCCGCGCTTTCAACGACGCCCTAACAAGCCGGTAAATACCATGCTGTAATTTTAACTAAAAGAAAAAATTGTATTTTTAATAAAACAATTACTAGAAAAACAAACAAACCATTTTAAGCCGCACGGCACTTACCGGCTAACCGTTAGGGTCGCATTGTCCGCCCTTTTAGCTTGCAAGGTTTATTTGCCTGGTCAGTGTTAATATTGAACATCATAGAAGCTTATAAACACGAGAAAAATAAAAGGGCTTACGCTCGGCCATCGCTCACGGCACTTGCATATAGCCTTCCCGGTTTTGCAGAAAGACAATATGCAAAACCGGCTCATGCAGGCTATCTGCAAGTGCCTCCCACGCTGCCCGCTCTAACAACGACGCCCTAACAAGTCGGTAAATGCCATGCGGAAATTTTAACAAAAAGAAAAATTTGTATTTTTAACAAAACCATCAAATAAGAACAAACATATCTTTTTAAGCCGCACGGCATTTACCGCAGAACGTTAGCCGTCACTCTAAAAAACAAAACCGACATTCAGCAATAAAAAAATAGTTATATATGCGATTAGAAAATTGGTTTATTACAAATCCTGACACTTCACAACAAGAAGTGCTGAAAGTTCCGATTAATCAAAATTTGGTTGTGAAAGGAGCTGCGGGTAGCGGCAAAACAAACATGGCAATCTATCGAGCGAACCAAGCAGGCGACAACACATTTGTCATTGTGGTTTACACGATAGCATTAGAAAAAATGATTCGGTATGGACTTAATGAACTCGGACTTGATAGAGACAGAGTTGTCCATGAATGGTCTTGGATTTATCGAGGTATAGGTGTTTCTGGTGATTTATTTTGTTTGTCAAATAGTAGTCCCTACGGAATAAATGGTGATTTGTTAATTCTCAAAAACTCCGAAGGTTTAAAATTCTTTGTTTCACGAGATAAACACAACGATTATTTACAAAATGGGAAATTTTTAGATTATTCAGTTTCAAACATTGTAGATCCATTAGAAGTTTCTATTGATTTTGATGATTGGGTTGATGATAAATTCTACTACACATTCTATAGAAGAGCACGATGGTTCAAACAAATACAATTTAACAATTTCAATTTCGATTTAAATGATGACACAAAATTTGTTTTTATACCTGCGGGCTATTTATACAAAGACAAAGGCGTTGTAAATTATGTAATTGTGGATGAAGGACAAGATTTTTCTCTTTCCACATATAGTACTTATTTCATTTCCGAAGCTAAAAAATCACTTACTATATTTGGCGATACAAACCAACGTATATACAGAGACCGTTTCTGTAATATAGAAGATGTTGCAAGCAATTTCAAATACCCAATTCTTAATCTCGACTTCAACTATCGCATCCCGAAAACAATTGCAAAGGTTGCACAGATGATCCCGCAACCACATATTGACTTACTCACAAACAATAAGAAAAACAACGGCAATAGTGATTACCCCTCATTTCCAAAACCAATTATCAAAAAATGCAATTCAGAGGAAGAAGAAATGCAATATATTTTGAATAGAATCCAAACAGAAGGAATGGACGATGTAGCAATTTTATTACCCAAAGAGGATACAGTTATTAAACTTCACGAATTTTTCTCTGAACATAACATCGGGACTCAAGTTCGTATAGCCATTGATATTGGTGTTACGCCTTTAGGTAATCGTAAATTTAAACGTATTGATACACTTGATTTTACAAACCACGATTTACCAGCAATCCTTACATATCATGCAGGAAAAGGGACTGAATTTGACAATGTTTTCATTCCCTTTGCCGATGACGATATGGGCTTAGAACGTAATCCATTTTATGTTGCTGTAACTCGTGGGAGCAGTCGAGTTTTTATAACTTACTCTCGTAAACTCACCAGTTTATTAAAAGATGTAAGTCCTAACGATGTAATTTTTCAGTAATATGACAAAGAAAAAATTAACAAATAGTTTGTGGTTGCCAATAAATCAGTGGAATTTAAATGAGGTTTTTACAACCGAAAGCATATCACCCATTTCGTTTTATGCAGTTCGTGGCTTCGGTAACCCTGTAAATCGCATTGAAGGAAAATTTGAAGATGCCAATTATTTAGTGATGTTTGAAGAACGAGTTGTAAGCGAAATTATCATTGAAATATATCCTGAATTGTTAGATAAAATAGCATTACAAGACACAAAATCTGGCTACTACGAATACTACAAAACTATTTATTTGCAAAATGGGCGTTTCAAAGTGCATTTTGATAAAGAAGAAAGATTACAAGAGTTTTTAAATCAACAGTTTATGCTTTTGGAAGTCAAAACTGTGAATAAGTATAAATCAGAAAATTTTATTGTTTCAAAAAACAAATCAAAACAATCAAATATAGTCACATATCAACCACAAATTCTTTCAGAACAAAGTGAAAAAGAGCCATTTTTTGACAAAGCATTTAACCAAATCAAAGGACTGATTTATGGTTATGTTATTGGTTCGCTTGGCTCTTTAGGCGAGAACGAGCAAGGTTTGGTTTCCGATTTAACTAAACTCAAAAACATAATCGGTGGAGTTCATACCGACATTGCCTTGTCAGACCAATATTCAAACTTTTGGCTTATTAATGTAAAGAAGCAAATCCGAGATTGTGAGGAAAGATATAAAAAGCAATTCAACAATAAAACCTCTGATGTATTCAAAACTCTTACTTTAAGATTGCAGGAAGTTGATAATCTGAATAAAATGCGTTGCGAGGAACTGTTAAAACAAAAGAGTCCAAGTTACAAACGAGATTATGAAAAAGAACAAGATAATTTAGAGCAAGCACGTAGAGATGTATATCAATACGAATGCAAGCACGATATTACATCATTAAAAGAAGAATTAGAAAAAATAAAACAAGAAGAAAAAGAGCGAGGCAAATTAAAAGGTAAAAAACGTGAATATTACAAAAAGGACGAAAATCCCGAAAAATATTATTGCAAACAAGAATTGAAAATTACTATTGAGGAATTTGAGAAGAATGATTATGAGTATAAAGTATTAAAAAACAAAGTCAATATTCTTGAAGAAAGGGTAAAAAATTTTCAACAAGGTGGTACTCAATTTGATACTTCAATTAACGAGCAATTTAACCGCATTACGGAACAGTTGAATGATATTGTTAAACGAACAAACAACTATTTTCTTTCTAAAAATAATAAAGAAAGTGAATTGTCTGAGATTTCAATTAAAATTGACATAGATTCATTGTCAAACTACTATTTTGAAAAAAATAAATTCTATAGCAATTTTTCTATTCAACTACCAGAAATATTATCTGACATGATTTCAAAACAGGAAATTGAGTTATTGAAAGTTTCACTTAATTCTGTTTTATCTTTTCCTCAAGGTAGACTCGGCAATTATTCCGAAGAAAATATATTGAAAATAATTGCAGAAATTGGAAAACATTTACCTGACAATGAAAATAAAAATACCTTACGAGAATATTACGCTTATCGCACTGCTAAATCTGATATTTTTGTATTCCCAGAAAATGATATTTTGGCAAGTCTAATCATATTTCTAATGAAATTGCAAGGACACGACCAAATCAACAAAATGCTAATTGCAAAAGGTGTTAAGAATAAAAAAGTTGCATTTATGCTTTATGGGGCATATACAGGTTTTGCTAATTTACCTAAAACTTTTACTAATTTAATTTTTGACAGTGAGAATAAGAAACTTCAATATTTCATTGATGATTATTTGTTTAATAACTTTTTAAAATAAGTATTATGGAAGAAGACGATTATTATTACGATTATTATGATGAAGACATGACAGGATGTTGTGAAGATGCACCTCGTGCATGTTATCATTGTTCAAACTATGGCTGTAATGCTCATCCGTGTAATTAAAGAATGATATATCGACAAAAAGAGCGAACGGCTAACAAAGTGTAGCAGTAATAAGGGTTTAAGTGATAAATCAAGCATTCTGCCCCGCATTATCTTCGGTGTAGCTTGACAGGAAAGTAGACCGCAATCCCTTACTACTGCTACACTCGGCCGTTAGCGGTTATTTTAGGACGACAGTGCCGTTGGACAAATAATCTAAAAAAACGCACAAAAGTTTACTTTTTTATTTTTTCAGACTATTTATTGTAAAACAGTTGAAATATGAACAAAGAAGAAAAAAATGAAACAATACGACTTTTATAATCCGATGACACATAAAGGCGACCTTCCTGTAAGAGTTTTGTCCTTTAACTTTTTGGATTGGTTTGAGAATATCACACCTGACTTTAAAGAAGAAGTTAAAGGAGAAATAGATTTTAATGGATTACAAGCAGGTATTCAGTACCATATAAACAGAACAAAAATAACGGAAGTTGCTTGTATCAACAGTTCAAAACAAATTGAACTTTACGAGAATTTTAATCAATATTTATGGTGCATTTGCTATTCACTTTTTGTGGTATTTGACGAAAGCATACAAAAACCAATTCTTGAAAATAGATACACAGGTAAATTTAACATAGAAAATCAATACGTGAAACAAGCAATTGCGGTTTTTAATAACGGATTTGACTTATTACATACATATAAAGATTGGCAGTTTTTTCAGCTACCTAATCCCGAAAAATATAATGAATACGAAAAATACTACGTTGAGAAAACAAATGGGATTTATACAGCAGCAATGACTTTTATTTTGCTTCATGAATTTGCTCACCAATATTTAGGACATTTGGAAAACAATCCAACAAGTTCAGAAGAATCTAAAACTGACGAAAACAATGCGGACTACTATGCAATTGATAAAATTGCTCAAAACTTTTCCTCTGAATGTGGCACAACATACAAATGTGGAATTATTGCAGGTATCAGTTCTCTCATATTACTTGACAAATCCCTTAGTGGTGGCGATACTCACCCAGACACAGACGACAGGCTAAAAAATGCAATTGAAAAAATGCAATTAGAAGACTTAGACAATTTGTGGGGCATTGCGAGCTTAACTTTTAGACTTTGGGCATTAAAATATAATATTGACATTGAATACCCTCAAATAGTAAACAATTACAAAGAATTATTTACAATGACACTTGAAAAAGTAAATGAAATAAAAAACAACCGCTAACATGCGGTATAGCCAACCCAAAGAAAAAAAAGTAACTGAGTGAAAACGAAATAAAACCTTAGAAATGACAAAAAAAATAATTAGACCAGCTTCAAGAGTTAGACAAGGAAATTTGACTCTTTATGCAACATCATTAAAAGTATCAGACTTGTTAATTCCCAATTTTTATAGCATTGAAAGACTTGACCCTGACAATGCTAATGAAAGAGGTTATCAGAGATTGCTGAATAAAGGTAGAGCGAAAAAACTTGCTGACTATATTGTAGCAGGACAAAAAACAAGAGATGCATTTTTGCCGACAAGCATTTTTATGGCAACTGACAAAAATATTTCATATAATCCCACAAATAATACGATTGAATTAGATATTAATGAATTATGTCCATTTAATATCGTTGACGGACAACATCGTGTTGAAGGACTAAAAATGGCACAAGAAAAAGACCCTGGTGTCTCCGAATTTGAAGTTCCAGTGAATATTGCAATAAACCTTTCTGAAATTGAACAAATGTGTCATTTTCTAATTGTTAACACAACTCAAAAAAGCGTTGAAGAAGGTTTAGCACAAAGAATTCGTTCCAGACTAACCAAAAGACTTGAACTTGAAAATATTCCAACACTCCCTAAATGGATATTGAATTCTGTAATGAAAGGAGAAGACGAACAAGCGTTGCAGTATGTTGACTTCTTAAATGATAACAAGGAAAGCCCTTGGTATAACAGAATAAGAATGAGTAACGAAGAAAATGGTGACGGAAGTATTAATCAAAAAAGTTTTGTAAAAGCCATTAAAAAGTACATTTTAGTAGCCAATAATCCTGTTTACAATACAGAATCGGTTGATAGACAGCACAGAATATTCTTAAATTATTGGAAGGCAATCACAAATATTATTGGTACTGATGAGCCATCAGTACTTTTTAAATACAATGGAGTTGAGTTATTTTGCCGATTTTGTGTGCCATTTTATAACAGAATCATCAATTGTGGTGATTATAAAGTTTCAACAATGCAATCTCTTTTGGAGCAAGTTTTTGAAAATGCAGAAGGCGATTCTATAACTGTAGGTCATACTGACTTTTGGATTAAAGGCGGTACTGCAAGCGGATTAAACGCTGGAGCTTTAAGCAAAATCAACAATGAATTAGTTAAAGCCCTCTTTAAAACTACTGATGTAAAACAAGACAAAGAAATGGAAATATGACAATCAGCGAATTAACCCCGCAGCCTAGTGAAAAAGTTGCATTTAAGCTTTCATCATTCAAAATAGTTCCAAAACTTTCAGGTTGTTATATTCTGACAACATTTAACAATGAAATACTTTATATCGGATTAACTGATTGTCTTTACTCAAGATTTCAACAACATCTTGATAACCCAGAGAAAACAAATCCAACAAAAATTGGGAAAGCTGTTTGGTTTTATTATTTACTTTATGACGTGAATAATTTACCAAAATTGGAAAGAACTTGGATTAATCAGTATGTTTCAAATAATGGTGAACTTCCAGTTTTAAATAAAATTAATTCACCAGTTGGATGAAGAAGCTATTGAAATACAAGAATGGGCAGGCTATAACATGCGGTATATTTTATTGCCGAGATAGTGCTGAAATCAACGGCTGTGGCTCGCTTCAAACTTCATCGTGGCTTGACAGTAACCTGCTCCGAAATCGGCAACAAAAACATACCGCTGTCCGTTAGGGTCGCATTGTCCGCCCTTTTAGCTTGCAAGGTTTATTTGCCTGGACAGTGTTAATATCGAACATCATAGAAGCTTATAAAACACGAGAAAAATAAAAGGGCTTACGCTCGGCCATCGCTCACGGCACATGCATATAGCCTTCCCGGTTTTGCGGGAAGACAATATGCAAAACCGGCCCATGAATGCTATCTGCAAGAGCCTTCCAACGCTGCCAGAGCTATCAACGACGCCCTAACAAGTCGGTAAATGCCATGCGGTAATTATAACAAAAGGAAAATTTGTATTTTTAACAAAACCATCAAATAAAAACAAACATATCTTTTTAAGCGCACGGCATTTACCGCAGAACGTTAGGGTCGCATTGTCCGCCCTATTAAATTTAAAGGTTTTTGCTTTGGATAGTGACATTATCGAACTTCACAAAAATTGACATAAAAGATGAAAAAGAAAAAGGGCTCCCGCGGCCTACACTCACGGCCTTGCATATAGCATCCCCGGTTTTGCAGATAGAAAATATGCAAAACCGGCCCATGAAAGCTATATGCAAGTGCCTCCCACCCTGCCCGCGCTATCAACGACGCCCTAACAAGCCGGTAAATACCATGCTGTAATTTAAACTAAAAGAAAAATTGTATTTTTAACAAAAACATCAAATAAAGACAAACAAATCATTTTAAGCCGCACGGCACTTACCGGCTAAACGTTGGTGGCAAGCGTAAACGACAGCACTACAATAAAACAAATGGCTGACAAAAACCTAAATAAAAGTATATTTTTTGAGAAATAATCTCATTTTTTCGCCTTCTTAAAACAAAAATGCTTATCTTTACGAAATAATCTCAAAAAAAGCAAGCATGTTACTTGAATTTAGTGTCGGCAACTTTCTTTCTTTTCGGGAAAGAAAAACCTTGAACTTAGTAGCTTCAAGCATAAGCGACTATAAAGAAACAAACACCATTACTTCCGAAAGACACATTCTTTTAAAGGGTGCTGTCATATATGGAGCGAATGCAAGTGGTAAATCAAATTTCATTCGTGCTATGAGCACAATGAAAAGAATAGTAATGCTATCCTTTAACCAGTCATCAACAAAAGCATTAGGCGTAACCCCATTCTTGTTAAATACTGAAACAGAAAAAAGTCCATCATATTTTGAAGTTTTATTTGAAATACTTGGAACACGATACAGATACGGCTTTGAAGTAACAGACAAAGAAGTTGTTGGAGAGTGGCTATACGAATCAAAGAAAAATGTTGAAAAATTCTTGTTTCTAAGAGAAAAAGACGGGATAGAAGTGTCCCCTTCTTATAAAGAAGCAGAAAACTTAGAAAGCAAAACAAGAGACAATGCGTTATTCTTGTCTGTAATAGACCAATTTAATGGTGTTGTTGCTAAAAGAATAATGAATTGGTTCAACAATTTTATTACCATTTCAGGATTAACTCACGAAAATTACGAATTGGTAACATTTAAAATGTTAGGAAAAGAAAACACAGCCAAAACTCTTGGCAGCTTTTATGACCAATTAGATTTAGGTTTTGAGGGATTGTCTATTGACAAAGAAAAATTCAGTCCCAAAAGAATTCCAGAAGATGCCCCAGAGTCTTTGGTTAAATTATTAGTTAAAGATTTGGAAGGTGCTTTTCGCTTCAAAATAAAGACTTTGCATAATAAATACGACAAGGACAATAAAAAAGTTGGAGACGTTGAATTTGATATGCGTAGTCAAGAGTCAGCAGGAACGAACAAAGTGTTTAATATATCAGGACCGATTTTTGACGTTTTGCAAGATGGTGGAGTTTTAGTAATTGATGAGCTTGATTCGAGTTTGCACCCGTTAATGACATTGGCTATTACAAGACTCTTCAACTCAGAGAAAGATAATTCTAAAAACGCACAATTAATTTTCACTACTCACGATACAAACTTGTTTTCATATGGAAAGTATCGGAGAGACCAAATTTATTTTGTTGAAAAAGATAAATACGGTGCATCAGACTTATACTCATTAGTAGAGTATCGTGAAGAAGATGGAACTAAAGTTCGCAAAGATCGCTCATTTGAAAGCGATTATATTCAGGGTAGATACGGTGCTGTTCCATATATTGGTGATATTTCCAAAATTATATCAGAATGGCAAGAAAAGTAAAAATACCAAACCATATCAAAAAAAGCACGAGAGAATTGAATCTAAACGTTTGGAAGAAGTAAAATCTAAACGAAGATTTTATTTGATTGTGTGCGAAGGTGAAAAAACTGAACCCAATTATTTTGAATCTCTAAAAAATGATTTACCGAAAGGTGTTTTAGACGTTTGCGATTTTAAAATTGTAGGAACAGGACATAACACAGTTTCTTTGGTCAATAGCGCAATGGCATTACGTAATAAATGGCAAACGCAAACAAATAGAACCGTTGATAAATTATGGATAGTTTTTGATAAAGACAGTTTTTCAGACCAGTCTTTTAATTCAGCCATTCAAACTTGCATTGCAAATAACCCTAACGTTGATTGTGCTTGGACAAATGAGGCTTTTGAGCTTTGGTATCTACTACATTTCCACTATTACAACACAGGTATAAGTAGAAGACAGTATCAAGAATTGATAGAAGAAAATTTCAAGAAAAAAGGATTGAAGGATTATACATACAAAAAGAATAGCACAGAAATGTATTCGTTATTGGAAACCTATACAAGTAGAGAAACTGCTATTAAAAACGCTGTAAATCTTGAAAAATTATACATTGGACAACAAAACTATTCAACTCAAAATCCCTGCACAATGGTTTATAAACTTGTTGCCGAACTTTTTGGTTTGGAAAAAATAATTGAAGAAGAAAATAGAATATAAAAACGCCAGCCACCAACACGCGGTATAGTTAATTGCCGGTGCAATGCGTATTCGAGCGGCACAGCCCGTATCAAAAGTTATTGTAACTTGACAGGAAAGTGCTTCAAAATCGGCAACTAACCATACCGCAAACCGTTGTGTGCAAGTTTAAAAAACTGAAACATGAGAGTATATCTTGATAATAATATTTTCGTTTCGATTGAAGATAAAGAGATTAGTCTCGATGTTTTTAAGAATAATGATAAAAATTATTCTTATGTGTATTCTTACGCTCATATTCAAGAGTTAATGGAAGCTCAAAAGGATTTTGATGAATTAAAGAGAAAAAGATTAAAGACTATACTGGATTTGACTAATAATACCTATATCTACCCAGATAACGATCAAATAAGCTCAAAAACCGAAAATCCTGAAAAAGTTATTCTGACTTTAAAAATGTTTTCAGGACTTATGGATATGACAAGAAAAGCAGTAAATAATTATAATATTGATAGAGCCAGACTAATGAGTTTGTTAGGTATAGATGAAAAGCGAATAAATAATTATACACCGACTGAAGTAATCGAATATATTGATAAAGCTATTAGCAAGCGATTATTAATCGGATTTAATAATTTGATTGATTTATCAGGGATTTCATTACGTGAAAGGATAAGCACATTATTCAATTTATTGGATTTTGTTGGATTCTGGAAAGACAAAAAAACTGAAAGGTCAAATCTTGCGAGAATGTATGATTCATCCCATACTTACTTCTCTTCATGTTGCGATTTATTTGTTTCTAATGACCATCGAGCAAGGAATAAAGCTAAAGTGGCTTATGTATTCTATAAGATTGACACAAAGGTTTTATCTTTAGAAGAATTCTTGAAATATGAAATAAAACCTGCACACAACACGCGGTATAGCCAATAAGGGTTTCAGTGGTATGCGAAGTTCATCACCCGCATCAATCTTTCGTCTCGGTTGATAGGAACGTCGCTCCGCAATCCCTTACTGGCCATACCGCCAACGTTAGGGTCGCATTGTCCGCCCTTTTAGCTTAGTAGGTTTACTTGCCCGGTCCGTGTTAATATCGAACATCATAGAAGCTTATAAAACACGAGAAAAATAAAAGGGCTTACGCTCGGCCATCGCTCACGGCACTTGCAGATAGCCTTCCCGGTTTTGCAGTAAGGCAATATGCAAAACCGGCTCATGAAGGCTATCTGCAAGTGCCTCCCACGCTGCCCGCTCTAACAACGACGCCCTAACAAGACGGTAAATGCCATGCGGTACATATAACAAAAGAAAAATTTGTATTTTTACTAAAACCATCAAATAAAAACAAACAAATCATTTTAAGCCGCACGGCATTTACCGCAGAGCGTTATGGTGCATAATATGAAGTTAGATAGATTTCGATTAATTTGGAAAATTGTAACTTTAAAGTTACCTTTGCACTTGACTCGATGAATAATGGAGAAGATCCGAGAGATAATTGCTTACAAGAACTATTTTGAGGACTTTTTGAAAAAGCAACCAATTAAGGTTCAGAATAAGATTTTCAAGATATTAGAGGCAATTGAGACTTTAGA
>Ga0255340_1004915_pt1 | contig 12573 bp, 7 predicted proteins | sample wastewater_treat_7_FD_192417 | JGI IMG/M metagenome (GOLD analysis project Ga0255340, IMG submission 192417) | Wastewater microbial communities from Lulu Island WWTP, Vancouver, Canada - plant10 | ecosystem: Engineered > WWTP > Wastewater > Unclassified | place: Canada: Vancouver, British... | reverse complement strand
AAACAATACTATGAGGCATTAAATGCTTTTGATAAGGTTTTAGAGCTTGATAAGAGAAACCTCTCTGCCTGGCTTTACAAAATACGATGCCTTATCAAGATGGACAGAATACAGGAAGCTTTTCAGAGCTCTGGAAAACTACTTGAGATTCAACCACGTGAAGTCAGTGTCTGGCTTGCAAGGGCTGATCTTCTCCTGAAGATGAAGAAGGTTGAAGAAGCCCTTGATGCTACAAAGAAAAGTCTTCTCCTTGATAAGTGGAACCCGGACACGTGGAACCTGAGGGGACTGTGTTTTTACCGGCTTGGGAAATTTGATGAGGCATTACAATGTTATGATAATGCTTTAAAAATTAACTCTAAGCACCTGGATGCAATGAAAAACCGTGCATTATGTCTTCATAAATTAAAACGGCATAGTGATGCCCTGGAGTATTATGACCATGCAATTGCTGGAAATCCAAATAATACCGAGGCATGGTTTAACAGGGGATTAATACTCCACAAGGCGAAAAACTTCGAAGAAGCACTTAATTCATATACAAAAGTAATAGAACTTGATAAATTTCACGCGAAAGCTTATTTTAATAAGGGTCTTATTCACCGGCAGATGGAACAGTATTTCGAAGCATTACAGGCATTTTCCCAAGCCACCAGTATCGATCCTTCATTCGCCTCTGCATGGTATCATATGGGCCTTATATACACCGATCTTGTCAGGCATAAAGAAGCCTTGCAATGCTATGATAAAACATTAAAAATAAATCCAAAACATGTCGGAGCACTCCTGAATAAGGGAGTAATTCTTGAGGATGCCGGGCTGAAAAGAGAAGCTTTCATGTGCTTTCAGAGGGCGGCAAACCTTGATACAAAAATTGCTGCTTCAATGAAAGGAAGAATGGTTCATTGATCAGGTTCCATGATCCCAGCTTCCCATATATTCTTCCTGGCTTTTTGTTAATGAATCGATGGAAAGGTTCAGTGACCTGAGTTTATACATAGCGACATTCCGGTCAATCTCATCCGGAACCTGATGTACGCCTGGTTTTAACTCTTTATGATGCAGGGCAAGATATTCTGTGCTCAGGGCCTGCAGGGCAAAAGAGAGATCCATGACTTCGATCGGATGTCCCATCCCTTTTGGAACTGCAAGGTTGACAAGCCGGCCCTCTGCAAGTAAATGGATGACCTTTCCACCAATATGGTATGAGTGAATTCCATCCCTTTCCTCAATGGTATCTGCATTGGATGAGAGCCATGCACCATCAATTTCGATATTGAAATGACCGGCATTTGAAAGAATTGCACCGGATTTCATGGCTGTTATATGTTCACCGGTGATGACATCCCTGTTTCCTGTTGTTGTAATAAAAATGTCACCAACCCGGGCAGCCTCCTTCATGGACATGATATGAAATCCTTCCATATGAGCTTCAAGAGCGCGGCGTGGATCTATCTCGGTCACGATAACTTTTGCACCAAGTGCAGATGCCTTTCTTGCAAGACCCCTTCCACAAAATCCAAATCCTGCAACCACTACCCATTTACCGGCGATAAGGGAGTTTGTTGTTACCATTATCGCGGTTAGAGCGCTCTCTCCGGTCCCATGTACATTGTCAAAGTAATGTTTCATCGGGGTGTCATTGACGGCGATGACCGGAAATTTTAACTTTCCTTCATCTGCCATTGCACGCAGGCGGTGGATACCTGTGGTAGTCTCTTCACATCCACCGATAACACCAGGCAGTACGTCCTGTCTTACGGTATGCAGACGGTGAATCAGGTCCATCCCATCGTCAATGGTGATGACTGGTTTTGCATCAAGAACATCATCGATTGCCCTGTAATATTCATCAACAGAACATCCTCTTTTTGCATAACAGAAGACATCCCGGACCCTGCCTAATGCTGCGGCAACATCGTCCTGGGTTGAGAGAGGATTGCATCCGGTAATGTGAACGGTAGCTCCTCCATCGGCAAGTGTGCAAACAAGGTTTGCGGTTTTTGCCTCAACATGCAATGCCATCCCGATAACCATTCCGGCAAAGGGCTTTTCCTTTTTAAATCGTTCAGAGATTGTATTTAGTACGGGCATGTACTGTCTTGCCCATTCAATCTTCAATTCGCCAGATTCCATATTTTCCTCGAAACAATTGTCAGTTTTAAAAATTTTCCATAAGTGTTTATCTGTTGATAATAAATCATCTTGCCATAATCCTCATTTAGTAAGGCAGATAAAGAGCTATAATAATGACACTCACCCGAAGGATAATCCCCTGCCTTGATATTAAAGATGGAAGAGTTGTAAAAGGAACAAATTTTCTTGGCCTTAAGGATGCGGGAGATCCTGTAGAGCTTGCGGCCCGCTATAATGAGCAGGGGGCAGATGAAGTAGTCTTTCTGGATATCACAGCCTCTATTGAGAACAGGGGGATGATCATCGATCTGATTAAAAAAGCTGCGGATGAACTCTCCCTTCCCCTGACTATCGGTGGCGGAATCAGGACAGTTGATGATATTCAAAGAACATTAAAAGCCGGAGCTGACAAGGTATCGATAAATTCAAGTGCTATAGAAGATCCTTCCCTGATATCCGAATCTGCAAAAGCCTTTGGGACTCAGTGTATTGTTGTTGCCATTGACGTCAGACGAAGGACTACCAGTGAACCTGGAATGACGATGATCGACCTTTCTGATGGTAATTCGTGCTGGTACGAGGTCATGACCCGCGGAGGATCAAAATCTACCGGTATAGATGCAGTAAAATGGGCGAAAGAAGCAGAAAGCCGTGGCGCGGGTGAAATACTACTCACATCAATGGAGACTGATGGAACAAAGGACGGCTTTGACATTCCAATTACGGCAGCAGTTTCAGAATCTGTTGGAATACCAGTGATCGCATCAGGCGGGGTTGGTAAGCTGGAACATTTTTACGAGGGTTTTGTACTTGGAAAAGCAGATGCAGCTCTTGCAGCAAGTGTATTTCATTATGGGGAGTTGACAATTGCAGAAGTTAAAAATTATTTAATCCAGAGAGGGATTGCAATCAGACCTCCTGTATAATTATTCACTTATTATTTTCTTCCGACAGAGGCCATGTAAATACAAAACTCTGTATTTCCATCAATTCCAAGAATACAATTGATCTCATTATCATCATATGATCCGATAGCGCATATTCCAAGCTGCAGGCCTGCACATGCAATGTACAGGTTCTGGCAGATGTGACCTGCCTCAATAAACAGGTATCTCCATCCTCGCTGCCCGAATTTCCAGATCATTCGCTCAGGAACGGCAGTCCAGATAAATGACAATGCAGATGAAGCGACAAGGTTTGGATTCTTGCAGACTTTCGCCACCGATTCACGATCTCCTGAGTAGCAGTCCTCCCTGACAAGAGCATGATCTAATGGAAGATACCTGTATATTCCCGGGTCCAGTCCACTCACACGGTTTACAACTATTCTTATCTCAAAAGGATGTAGTGCACCAGCGGAAGGTACTGTTCGGAAATGCGAGCCATTTTCCTTATCCCTTACACCCTGGGTATAATGAAGGAGAGTTGAAAGCTCCCACCTGTAAAGTTCATCATCAGAATACTGGCGGGTGGTTTCCCTGTTATCCAGGGCATCCCACAAAATTACCGGGTCCAGTGGAATTTTCCTGTGGTCAGGTAATGAAATTATCGTCTGATTTGGTTCACAAACACCGCAAATGCGGGTTTTTGGTTCTTCAGTCTTCACTTTTGAGTCCTGGTAAAGTGTTTCCTGAAGAAAGCGGTACCCGATCAATGAAGAGTCTGGTTGCATACATAGCAATAATGCTTGACAGCTACCTGAACTTTACGATACAAAAATGAGTGGGAGGAGTAAGCCCCCTTCTGTTCAATGCGGCATTCAGCTAAGCGCCGAACCCGGGCAGATACCGGGTTATCTTATGCCCTGTTTCGACTTGCACCCGCAGGGATTCGCCGTTTCATCGGTGATGTCCTTCTTTGCTCAGCAGGTTTGCATCATAGCTCGGGACATTCCGTATCGTTTCTGTTCCATTGCCGTGATTCTCACCACCCCTGAAATCAGGGCTGCGTACCCGGTTGGTGGGAGGACTTTCCTCAGCTACGTTAAAAACGTTACCGTCGGCCGCACTCTCCCTCTCATATTAATATTGATCTTTTAAACAGAAAAAAGTCGCGACTATAGTGCATTGTTCAATGTGCTGGAATGAACGAGATAAATGTACCTGGATATCAGCTTCCAGTCACTTCAGGTAAGGAGTGCTTTTACGATAATTATACCGTCATTTATTTATAGAAATATCCAGAGTATTCTATAGTGCAATAACTGACATATAGGTATAACCTGGTAGAAAAATAGAGATAGACCTGTGTACCAAAAACGCACCTGATAACCGGTAGCTAACCGGTAGCGTTTCCTGAATTATTGAGAGTCTTGCATTACGCCATGATTAGGAAGGGGGAGTCTTATTACCACTACGGCATTTATTCATCATAAGGGTGGAACAGGAAAAACAACGTCCTGCTTACAGATTGCAGGAGTTCTAAAAAACATGGGGAGAACAGTACTTGTGATTGATACTGATCCCCAGGCAAATGCCACGCTGGGTCTTGGAGTGTATCCTGACTCTCTTCAAAGGCATATATACCAATATTATATTAAGCACTGCCTGGATACACCTGAAAAAGTCCTGCTGTCAGATTATATTATAAAAACAGTCTCTGGTATTGATCTGGTCCCTTCACACCTGGATCTTGTTGGCGCAGAAGCGGTGTTATATAAAAACCCTGACCGGTATCATATCCTTAAAAAAGGCGTTGACCAGGTGAGAAATCGTTATGATCATATCCTGATTGATACACCTCCTTTCCTTGGACAGTTACTGATTAATGGAATGATAGCGGCTGACAATTCTGTAATGGTATTTTCATCTGATATTTTTGCTCTCTCCGGTTATGATCATGTTAACCAGATAATCAGCGATATAAATGAAATTTTAGGGATAAAAATTAAGATAGGGATGGCAATACTGAACAGATGGGATATTCACCTTGCAAAAACAGAAACATTCTGGGATAAAGTTCAACAGATGTTTGGTGGAATGCCGGAGGCAAGGACTGATACATTACAGGAGATACGAACCCAGCTGGAGAAACGGGTAAGCGTTGAGATTCCGGATGTGGTGATTATTTCTGAAGGAAAAGAAGTGTCTCATTCATTAAAGCAGGGTATTCCACTAATAACACTGGCTCCTGAGGACCCGGCTCTGCCTGGTTTTTCAAAAGCTGCTTCTATTATTGATTCATGGAAATCAGGGAGGTAAATTATGGGAACTGACGAGATTCAACACTCCGGAAGAAGGGGTCTTTTTATCGTTACAGATGAAGAAAAAAGCCAGCAGACCAATAATAAGGAAAGCCCTGATAATTCGGAGATAATAAAAACTATACTTTCTTATGAACAGGGGGATTTACCACAGGTCCCTGAAGAGTTTACTCCTGTCCTTTTACGGATGAAACAGGATGCGGAAGAACTTCTAAATGAAAAAGAGAAGAATGTCCTTCTCTCAAAGGAACTGGATGCCCTTAAAGAAGAGCAGGTTACTATAAAAAAGGAGCATGAAAGTTACCTTAACGACCTGATCTCTGCGCACACCGAGTTTGACCGTGCCCTGGAAATATTCCAGTACCACTCCATTCCAATGGTCCTTCTGGGCCCTGAAAGACAGGTCATGGATGCAAATGATATCTTCTGTTCAATTTTTTCAGTTGAGAGAAGTGAGATCACCAGGCAGTTCCCACCAGTTTCCCGATATTTGCCTGATGAAATGCCTTTTGTTGCATCTGACGGAAACACTTATTCCATCGTTTCAATTAAACCACCGATTGTTCCTTTTGATCATGAAGCGGCCACCCTTGAGCTTCTCATCCCTGAATCCCCTCCTGAAATGCAAAAAGGCCGGGAGATTTTATCCAGGGAGGTCCTTGAAAATACTATATCCAGTATTCTCCTCCCGGTGGCCATAGTCGACGGGTACCATACCGTCCGTTTTGTTAATAATGCTTTTTCCGAAAATCTGGCAAGAGAAAGACAGAACATACTGTTTCGTGATATTGCCAGTGCCGGTTTTCCAGGGGATATAAATGAAAATATTGATGAAGCTTTTTCAGCGGGATCAAAAATTGAATTTCAGACCAATATTTCGCATCTGGACAACTCATCTTATCCTGTATGGGTTCAGATAATTCCGCTGACCTCTGACGATAATCCATTGGCATTAATTGTAATCTTCCCGGACGAAGAGGAACAAGAGCCTGAAAGGGAAGATAAAAAGGCCTCAAATATTCCTGATACTATACTTAAAACTTTAATTGATCTGAACCCGTCACCGATGGTATTGTTTGATGAAGACCAGAAAGTGATACTTGCAAACGAGGGTCTTTCTGAGCTCATCGGGGTCTCTTCAGACCAGTTACAGGGACAGAAGTTGCCAGATATCGGTGTGATGGTATATGGTCTTGCAAAAATGGCAGGAGATGTAGAGCTCCTCCCTGACAATGTCTGTATTGAGTCTCCGTTTGGCATGCAATGTTTTTCCGGAATTCTAATCTCAAACAAGGAAGATGCCATCACTCAGTATATCCTGGTCCTCCAGCCTGTAATTGAACCAGAACCCGCCCTGGACAGGCCTGCCATCCAGGAGCTAAAAGGGGAACTGAAAGAGAAGCCTGAAGAAGAGCCGATAGATGAACCGGAAGAAGAAAAATCAATTCAAACTGAGGAGGATTCTGTTCCAGCCGACAAGAATCTACTTCACTTCTCTGAGATTGCATTACCTGGGATGATAATTGAGGATTCAACAATTGCAGAGACCAATCCACCATTTCAGGAATGGAGTGGAGTTAATGAGGATAAATTATCCGAATTTTCGCAGGTTTTAATCTCCCATGCCGTCCAGTCCAGGGAGAACAGTGGGCTGACCTTCTCATCATTATATCCTGCAGGTCTTAAATCATATAGGATAATCTCCCAGCCGGTTCCTGCCAGTCCTGATAAGATAATTCACTGGTTTGTTGATCAGACTGAGGAGCATGAATCCATAGCCGTTCTGAAGAGTCAGATAGAGACACTTACATCAGAGCTTACCTCGGCAAAAAACAATCTTGTTGAGGAACGTTCTTCAATGAAGAACTCTGAAGAGGTCTCTGGTCAGATAGATATTGTAGAGTTTGAATTATATGACGAACGGTACGCGATGGATATTGGAATGGTCAGAGAAGTCGTTGAGATGCTTCCGATCACTCCACTCCCAAGGACTCCGCCATATATCATCGGAATTATTAATTTGAGAGGGGAGGTAACTCATGTCATTGATCTTGCAGTCCTTCTTGGTGAAAGGATTAAAAAGGACAGAACAGGTCAAAAAATAATCATTGTTCCACCTGATGCAGCTCATGGAGACCATATCGGGATTATTGTGGATAATGTTCGTAGTGTTACCGGGATAGGCGTCCGCCAGGTAACGGCTCTTGGTAATGAGGTAAATGAGCGTATCCAGACTAAGATCAAAGGTATCATTAAAGTCTCCCAGGACGATCTTGTTGAGAGAAGTGAAGTTGAGGAGAAGAGAGCTGACCTCGTAATATGGCTTGACATGAAAGAGATATTAAACCAGATGGCAGGCCTGCACAAATAAATAATAATTTTTTAACTGATAATTATGAATAAAAAAATTGTTCCACCTGTATTTCCACAGATCAATGTCCCAAAAGTAAGTGATAAGGGACTTCAGGAGCTGATCCTTGATGTTCAGAAAAGACTGAATATTCAGCTTACCAGTTATAAGCAGGATTATATTAAACGAAGACTTCTTTCACGAATGAACTCGACAAGGTCAAAGGACTTTGTGGAATATCATCAATATCTCAGAACCCATCCTGAAGAAGAAGATAAGCTTCGTAAAGCTTTAACGATTAATGTGACCAAGTTTCACCGGGACCCTGATGTGTTTAACCTGATTGGAAGAGAGATCTTCCCTGAGATCCTCAGGGAAAAGAGGACGATAAAAATCTGGAGTGCCGGATGTTCATCAGGAGAGGAACCATATACTTTTGCCATACTTCTGTATGATCAGTCTAAACCTGGTGCTTTACTAAACAATGTGATAACGGCGACTGATATTGATGAGGTAATACTGAATAAAGCAAAGGCAGGGATATATGAGAAAAATGCACTTGAAAACCTGAGCGAGATACAGATCTCAAAACATTTTGAAAAGACCGATGATGGAAAGTTCAGGATAAAAGATCATATCAGGAACATGGTCAGGTTCCAGGTACATGATCTGATGACCGGTATTCCTGTTGCACGGATGTTTGATGTGGTCGCCTGCAGAAATGTAACCATCTACTTTAACGAACAACAAAAGAAAGACCTTGTGAAGCTTGTCCACGAAAGTCTTGGAAATAACGGGTACTATATCATGGGCATGTCAGAATACATGTCAAAAGATGTCGAACATCTGTTCAAACCTTATAAACCAATGCTAAAAATATTTCAAAAAATCAGCTGATTAGTAAAATTGTAAAATTTCGTCGAATGTCGTAGATTAAAAATGGTCCGTAGAAGAGAAATAGTTATGTTTCCCGTTGAAAGTCCATATTATTTCGGAGGTACTGAACAACAAGAAACATATATATCATCGTTATTTAGTATTTATTTTAGGGTCTTTTGAATGTCAGGAGCAGGCGTCCCATACCTGGTGCTTTGTGTTGATGATGAAGAGCTCCTGCTTGATCTATGTCGCCTGTTCCTGGAGCGATCTGGTATATTAAAAGTAGATACAGCAACATCTGCAGTAACCGCTCTGGAAATTTTAAAAGAAAAGGAATATGATGCCATCATCTCTGATTATGAGATGCCAGGGATGAACGGGGTTGAATTTTTAAAGAAAATACGTGCCCTGGATGGTATAATTCCTTTTATAATGTTCACCGGCAGGGGCAGGGAAGAGGTTGTAATTGATGCCCTGAACAATGGAGCTGACTTTTATCTTCAGAAGGGAGGAGAACCAAAGTCCCAGTTTGCAGAACTGAAATCAAAAGTTGAATATGCAATAAGGCAAAAACAGGCTGAAAATCTTCTTAAACAGGAAAGAGAACAGTTACTATCCATATTCGATAGTCTTGAACAGATAGTTTATGTAACTGATCCACATACATACGAAATTTTGTATGTGAACAAAAATTTTCAAAAACTTCTTGGAAAAGAGGTTATCGGGAAAACCTGTTATGAAGAGTTTCAAAACCTGAAAGAGCCCTGCAGTTTTTGTACGAACAAGGAAATTATAGAAAGAAAACCCCTTCCCTGCTTCTGGAACCATTATAACTCCTATTTTGACCGGCATTTTTCCATCGTTGACCGGATCATCAACTGGCCAGACGGACGTGAAGTAAGGCTTGAGGTCGCTACCGACATAACCGAAGAGAAACGGACTTATGAAGAGTTAAATGCTGCATACGAAGAGCTTGCTTCATCTGAAAATGAATTAAAACTTCAGTTCCAGGAACTGATGGAGAGCAGGGAGAAGCTGAAGGAGAGCGAAGAGAGGTACAGGACTGTTGTTGAAAACTCCCAGGACATCTTTTACCGGAGTGATGCACAGGGAAACCTTGTCATGGTAAGTCCCAGTATTTTACCTATATATGGTGCCGACTCGCTTGATGAACTCCTTGGGAAAGATATCGCAAGTGTATTTTATAAGAATCCATCAGACAGGGAGAAGTTTTTAAAGACTTTACATGAGAATGGTTCAGTCTATAATTATGAGATCCTTCTGGAAAAAAAAGATGGAACTCCGATATGGACATCAGCAAATGCCCACATTTATTATGATGCTGATGGTAAACCTGCCGGTGTTGAAGGAAATATCCGTGATATAACAAAAATTAAAAAAGCCGTTAATGCTCTTCGTGAACGTGAAGAGCTCTACAGGTTTTTGGTTGATCATATTGAAGACGGTGTTTTTATCGTCCAGGATGATTTACTTGTCTACTGCAATAACACCTATGCAAAGATGATCGGGTACGAGGTTGAGGAGATCCTGGGAACGATCATGTATGACCATATCAGCCCTGAAACCCGTGATGTTCTCATCTCGAAATGTTACCATGCAAGTGTACCTTCAGTCATCCTTGAATCATCAGAGATACAGCTCCTGCACAAGGACGAAGTCACAAAGATCCCCGTGCTTCTCTCATTAAGTCTTGGAGAATATAAAGGAAAGAGGGCCTGTATCGGTACTGTTCATCACGTGGGAGAGATTTGCTTAAAGATTGAGGATTCTCTCCGGGAGAGCAGGGCTATTCTTAGTTCAATCCTTAAAAAATCCCCTGTTCCGCAGTTTGTTATTGATACTAATCATGTTGTTATACATTGGAACGATGCACTATCTGCGTTCAGCGAAATCTCCCCTGACGATATAATTGGAACAGATGAGCACTGGCGGGCATTTTACCCTCATCCAAGGCCATGTATTGCTGACCTGATTCTTGATGGAAAAACTGATGAACTTGAGAAGTGGTACGGGGACAAGGCAAAGCCATCTTCTTTAATCAAGGATGCCTGGTCATCAACTGACTTTTTCCCTAATCTTGGTGAAAATGGAAAGTGGTTGCATTATACCGGGGCCCTGCTTCGAAACGTAAATGGTGATGTATGGGGGGCCCTTGAGACTCTTGAAGATATCACCGAACAGATGATGAACGAAGAGGGTTTACAGGCGGCCATTAAGAAGTTAAACCTCCTTTCTGACATAACAAGGCATGATATTTTAAACACTCTTACGGTGCTTAATGGAGCAGTTGATATTATTCGTGAAGAATGCGAGGAATTTGATGATAGTAACATTTTACCTTACCTGGTACCTGTGGACAAGGCCCTGGATGCAATACACAGGCAGATCCTGTTTACAAGAGATTACCAGAACCTTGGGATCAAGGCTCCCCTGTGGCAGTCTCTTCAGGAACTGATCGAAGAAGAGATTGTCCATATTCTCCCACCGGGTGTGAACTTTCACCAGGAGGAGACCCGTTATTTAATCTTTGCAGACAGCATGTTTGGCAGGGTACTTGCAAACCTGGTTGATAATACGCTAAGGCATGGGGGTGTTGTGACCAGGGTTAATGTCTCTGCCCAGGTAAAGGATGATGCCCTGCATGTCTTTTACTCTGATAATGGAAAGGGGATCCTGGACTCCCTTAAGGAACGGATTTTCGAGCGTGGATTTGGATCACATACCGGTTATGGCCTGTTTCTTATAAGAGAGATCCTCTCAATTACCAATATTTCTATCCGGGAGACTGGAAAACCCGGGGAGGGTGCGGTCTTTGAGATGATAATCCCCTCCGGATTCTTTAAAAGAGATGATAATTGATTCTTGATAATTGGTTGTTGACTATTGTGTTGACTATCGATCAGTAACCATCTGACCCTGATGTATCATCCGGACTACCAAAAAAGATCTCCTGAAGTGATTTCAGGTCTTTTATCGAGAGTAATACAGGGATATTTACTCCGATAGAGTAAGTGGGGTAAAGCCCGAACATTTGTCTTCGGTTGTAAGCATAAAGCCTGCTTTCAAGCAGAAGATTCTCTGCCTTTTTCTTAATTCCCAGTTCTTTCTCAATGGCAGATGTGCTTATCTCTTTTAGCTGGTCAGCAAACCCGGAGACCATTGTCAGTGCTAATTTGTGGCTTAGAAGGCTTTGCAAATACTGCATAATCACAAACTGCGAGACTAAAATGATCAGTATTATTAAATTCCTTCCGGCGCTGGAAAATGCCAGCATGTTTACGTATTTTGTAAGGGTGATTGCAGGCATTAACATTGCAACAATCATCAGGATGACAAGGATGGTTGATATGCATAAAAGAGCGGTCCCAATTATCGTATACAGGATGATTCTCCGCTGGCTGATGAACCTTTTTTTCAGCCTGAGCTGGGTATTATAAAGCATTCTTCCCCGGTATATGAAAACTTCACCATAGAAGAATACTATTCCAAGGCACTGAACCAGAAGAAGGACTAAGGTTTCGGACGAAAAATCACTTGTTAATGCAATGATAATGGTAAAGAGAACAGACAATCCGTAAATAAAAAATACCCCGTAGGTTATCGGAATTATGCTGAGCAGGAAAAACCTCATGAAGAGCTGGTAACCGGTCCGCTTGTTAGAGAATATCTTAAGTTCTTTTGCCCATTTTAAAAGTGATTTATCAGCCTTAGGGATTGGAACCTGTCCTGTTATCTTCTGATGCAGGATTCTTAATGGAAAGAGCGCAAGAGGGAGCATGGGATAAAACAGGTAAAAATACAGGCTTGCTGCAACCCAGAGATATGGATATCCGGGTATATTATACCAGACAATTATGATATTTGCAAGAATGACAGCAATAAGGACACAAACCTTCCTGTCACTTATCTTTTCATCTGATATTGCTTCACGCAAAGATGAAAGCCGGGAGATCTCTTTTGAAAGTTCCTGGTCAAAGGAGCCGTA
>Ga0255340_1004910_pt1 | contig 12582 bp, 10 predicted proteins | sample wastewater_treat_7_FD_192417 | JGI IMG/M metagenome (GOLD analysis project Ga0255340, IMG submission 192417) | Wastewater microbial communities from Lulu Island WWTP, Vancouver, Canada - plant10 | ecosystem: Engineered > WWTP > Wastewater > Unclassified | place: Canada: Vancouver, British... | reverse complement strand
AAAGAGAAGAGCAAATGGGGTTATTTGAGCGAAGTGCACGGCCATGGAATGAACAAGCGGGAAGCCGCAGACATGGCAGAAGACCTGGCAGCCGGCATGCTCGGAACTACACTCGGCTATGAAGTGGATCCGGACAAGGCGTGGTCCGAAAAGGAACAGGCGTATAAATCCAGCGGCCTTTTTATTAAAACAACCAATATCACCCAGACTGCTCGCGGTGTGCGGGATTTGTGGACAACTACGGTTGCTATTGCCGTTTTCCTTTTTGACTAACATTGCGCATAAATTTCGCCAACCAGAGGGGATTTGGGACCAGCGTCCGCAAATCCCCTTTGCTTTTGGGAAGGAGATGCAAAAACGATGGAATCCTACCCTCCTTTCGGTGATTTCGAGCCGCAATACACCCGTTTTGAAACCGCTCAAATTGTTATTCTTCCGGTTTCCTATGACCAGACCAGCACGTGGGTCAAAGGCGCCGACCAGGGACCGCCGGCTATTCTGAAAGCATCACGGAATCTTGAATTTTACGACATTCTCACCAATTCAGAAGTATTTCGGAAAGGGATTTTTACAGACCTACCAGCGGAGGGTTTTTCAACCCCTGAAGCCATGGTCGAGCACGTCCGCCGACGGATGCTCGGCTATTTTCAGAAGAACAAATTTCCGGTGGTGCTGGGAGGGGAACATTCGGTAAGTATTGGGGCGATTCAGGCCGCCGCCATGGCTTTTCCGAATCTGACAATCCTTCAACTGGATGCCCACGCGGATTTGCGTGCCGAATATGAGGGCTCCGCCTTCAATCATGCCTGCGTCATGGCTCGAGCCAAGGAATGCGGGCCTATTGTTCAGGCGGGCATTCGAAGTATGGACACCTGCGAACAATCGGCTCTCGACAGAAGCCGGGTTTTCTTTGCCCACGAAATTGCGGCGGATACTCAGCGGGGCTGGATTGGCAAACTTCTTTCTCTGCTGACGGAAAATGTCTATCTGACGATAGACCTGGATGTATTTGACCCATCGATTATGCCCGCCACCGGAACCCCGGAACCGGGCGGACTGGGCTGGTATGAAGTGATTTCACTGATTGAACAGTTATGCCGGAGCCGGAGACTGATTGGGATGGATGTTGTCGAATTGTGCCCGCGAGAACCCTTTTGGGCATGTGATTTTCTGGCGGCTAAATTGATTTATCAAACCCTCAGTTTTCGCTTCCAGGAATAAACGGAGAAAATTTCTCTTCTTCCGGCTCATTCCATAATCTTAAATAAGGACGCCAATCCTGCCACTGTCGACTGAGCAGTTCAACTCGCTCCGGACCGAGCTCCAGTTGGGAAGAGAGGGAAGAATCCGCAAGAATTTCCGCCCGACCCTGGTCGAAAATGAAGGAAATACTCTTATCGATTTGGTCGATTTTCCCATCTTCATTCAGGTCATACCACCAGGGATTGTCCGCTGCCTTGTCGGGGCCGACCGACCACGCCAGCCCTGCCAACTGCTGCCGGCTGTTTAGGGTTGCCTGGGGTTGCCTGAACCGGAGAACCAATTCATAGGAAGTATATGTCTCAGGCAGCCGGACATAAAGATGTTCGACTGTATCGAGCGGGCTGTCGGAGAAATCCAGCAAAATCGGCTCCGGCAGATTCGGCCCGACCGCCCAAAGTTCCAGACGCAAATCCCTATCTTCTTCCTTCAAAGGACGAAACGGGAATTGTTCCTCAAAGGAACGGTTCCAAACTGCCGTCGCGGTTAACCAGCCGCCTTGTCCGGCCGGTACAAAAATCGGATAGACCACCTCCGGATGTTCTGAATCAAGAATCGGACTATCCCAACCCTTCAAGCCGCCCTCTTCCGGTCTGGCCCCTTCCGTTAAAAGAACATAGGCCTCTTTGGCATCCAAAAGGCCGGCCCCTTGCAGCCAATCCAGCGGCACGAGCGAATCATCTTCTTTGCCGGGTCCGCCTTTATGCCACCAGGGCAATTTCTGAGCAGAAGTCATCAGGATTGCCTTTAATATGCAATTTCTTGCTTCCTGCCTCATCCGCTCTGCCAGCAGGGGTGTTTGATAGACTTTCTGCAAAAGCAGTGCTGCTGTTCCGGAGACAACAGGGGCTGCCAGACTGGAATAATCGCCGGCTATCTCATACGTTCCGGCATCATAGGCCGCCGGCACCAAGGCACGGCCGGGCGCCACAAGGTCTGGTTTGCAGCGGCCTTCAGCGGTTGGGCCGAAACTTGAAATCTGCCGATTCGGGACGGAAAAGGATGCCAAACTCGGCTCCCCATTCGGTTCTATTTGAGATTGAACCACTCCTACCGCCAGGACATTGGCGCCACCGGCCGGATACAAAAGCCGCTCTGATACCCGAAGGCCATTTCCAACCGATGCCACTACGAGCGTTCCCGTTTTCTGAGCCAGACGCTCTATCCCCCGCGTCCACCAATCTTCATAAAACTCACCCAAACTCAGCGTGAGAATATCGGAGGAAAAGGTCTTACCTCCAAAAACCGTCAAACTCACAAACCGCCAAAACTCAAAAACTTCAACAGCGGCATCGGGACAAACCCCTTTATAAACAAACGGTCCTGTCAGCGGATGCCCGCCATAAAAATCCAGGCCGATTAAAATCCCGCCGACAGCCGTGGCGTGAGGGGAAAGGCCGTAAAACCCTTCGGAGCCATCTTCAAAAAAGACCCGCCCGCCGCGAAGGCTTTGGTGAACCATATTAAAGCGGTAATCTTCCTGAGGAAGGCCGCCGACATAGGTCATGGAGCGGCAAACCGCCGCAATGGAGACATCCAGGCCGGTCAGATTGGGCTCTGCCTGCTGCAAATCCCGCACCCCGCAATAGGCGAGGGATGCCGGCTGGACAGGCACATCCGAAGCCCTTTCCTGCGATGCAGAGGCGGCAACCGCCCACCCCATCGCCAGCAATGCCAACCAGCCAGAGTTTATGATTTTTCTGGACATCCTTCTTCCGGAAAATCGCTTTCTACTTGCGGTCAAGTACTTTATTTTACCATAATCGACGGAAGGACTGCAACCTTTTCATTCTTTCCATCGTTGACACAAAACATCCGATAAAACTCCAAACCTGTCTCAAGTTCAGGGAATTTCTTGCCTTGCGGATGCGGATGTGCTATAGTCACGTCCGATACAAAACAAAAGTCGAACAGTTAAACCCTAACTATAAGAAGGGTTCCAATGAAAATACTGCTTGATGAAAGGCAAATAAGCGAAATACTGGACACTATCAGTCAAGAAATTGCTTCCGACCTTGGTTCCAACAATAATTTAGTAATTATCGGGATTCGCAGCCGCGGAGAAATTCTTGCCCAGCGGCTTCGCCAGCGTTTGAGTAAACTTCTCGGCAAGGAAATTCCCTGCGGGACGCTGGATATCACCCTTTACCGAGACGATATTCACGACCCCCAAAAGGCCGTCCCCGCCCAGGTTCGCACCACAGAAATCGATTTTGACATTCACCAGACCACCGTTTTGCTGGTGGACGATGTGCTTCACACCGGTCGTTCCGTGCGGGCTGCGATGGATGCGCTGACGGATTTAGGCAGACCCAAAGCCATCCGGCTGGCCGTTCTGGTCGATCGGGGCAGTCGGGAATTGCCGATTCGGGCTGATTATGTCGGCATCCGGGCGGATGTCGGACCCAATGAACGTGTTCAGGTTCTCTTGAAAGAAACCGATCAAATCGAACAAGTTATCGTCGAGTGAGCTTGTGAGCCAGAAAACGGATTTCCAGTGGCGTCGAAAGCATCTCATCGGCCTTCGGGACCTCAGCCGAGAAGAAATTGAATTTATTCTGGATACCGCCCGCGGCTTTGAAGAATTCAGTACCCGCTCCATCAAGAAAGCGCCGGCTCTTCGCGGGAAAGTTGTTGTCAATATGTTCTTTGAAGACAGCACCCGCACCCGCAACAGTTTCACACTGGCCGCCAGCCGGCTCAGTGCCGATGTGATTGAGTTCACGAAGACCTCCAGTTCCGTCAACAAAGGCGAAACCCTCATTGACACGGCCCGCAATCTTGAGGCGATGGGCGTGGATATTGTGGTCATTCGACACAATGCCGGCGGGGCTCCCCATCTGCTCAGCCGCTCCATTAAGGCGTGTGTCATTAACGCCGGCGACGGCTTTCACGAACACCCCACTCAGGCCCTGCTGGACGTCTATACGATTCGGCAAATCAAGGGAACCCTCGAGGGGCTGAAGGTCGGCATCGTCGGCGACATTGCCCATTCCCGCGTTGCCCGCAGCAACATTTATGCTCTGACAAAACTGGGCGCTGAAGTCATTCTGATCGGGCCGTCCACCCTGATGCCCGCCCAGATTCAGAAACTGCCTGTTCAGGTCTCCTACAGTCTGGATGCGGTTCTTGACAAACTGGATGTCATCAATATGCTTCGTATTCAGTTTGAGCGGCTCGGCAGCAATCTCTTTCCTTCTGTTCGTGAATATTCACACTTTTACGGACTGACGGTCGAACGGCTTCAAAAAGCCAAGCCCGATATTCTTGTGATGCATCCGGGGCCTCTCAATCGCGGCGTAGAAATTGAATCGGAAGTTGCCGACGGCCCTAACAGCGTTATCCTCCGTCAGGTCTCCAACGGTCTGGCTATTCGGATGGCCGTGCTGTTCCTTGTCAATCAGGCCGCCGTTCTTGAAGCCAAGGATTTTCAGGTATGAAAGAAACGACTCCCTCTATTCTGATTCGGAACGGACGGCTCATCGATCCGGCCCATGGGGTCGATCAAATCACCGATTTGCTTGCGGTTGACGGGAAAGTGGCCCAAATCGGCCGTGTTTCCCAGAAAGCCGACGTGGTCATTGATGCCACCGGAAAGATTGTATCTCCCGGCTTGATTGACCTGCATGTGCATTTCCGGGAGCCCGGCGATGAAGAAGAAGAAACCATCGCTTCCGGCTCCTCGGCGGCTGTGGCCGGGGGCTTTACGTCCGTTGTGTGCATGCCCAATACAAATCCTCCGATCGATAATGCCACCAATGTCGAATTTGTCCATCGCATGGGCCGACAGGCCCGCAAAACATTTATCTATGTAATGGGCACTCTCACCAAGGAGCGGGCTGGGGAAGAACTATCCGAAATGGGACTGATGGCCCAGGCCGGCGCCGTTGGATTTACCGATGACGGCAACGGCATTCAAAATGCGGCTGTAATGCTGCGTGCCCTGAAATATGCCTCCATGTTCAATCGCCCTGTCGCCCAGCACTGTCAGGATGATTCTCTGGCTCGCGGCGGCGCCATGAATGCCGGCTATTATGCCACCCTGCTGGGACTTCCCGGAATGGACCCGCTGGCGGAAGAAATGATGCTTTGGCGGGATATCCAACTGGTCAAAAAGACTCATGCCCGCTACCATGCGCAGCATATCTCTACGGCCGGCTCCGTTCATCTTATCCGCCAGGCCAAACAGGAAGGACTGCCGGTCACCTGCGAAGTAACGCCGCATCATCTGCTGCTCACCGAAGAGCATCTCAAAGAATACGATACCAATTATAAAGTCAATCCGCCTTTGCGGACTCTGGCGGATGTTGAGGCCCTGCGTCGGGCCGTCCAGGAGGGGTTGATTGACGCCCTGGCCACTGACCATGCGCCGCATCTGAAGAGTGAAAAAGAACTTGAATTTCTGGCCGCCCCTTTCGGCATTGCCAGTCTCGAATGTGCCCTGCCTCTTTACCGCAAGGCCCTCATTGATCCGGGTCTGCTTGATTGGCCGCAGATGCTTGCCATGCTCACCTGCCGACCCGCCGGCGTGCTTGGTATCGACAAGGGCCGGCTCGGTGTCGGCGACCGCGCAGATATCGCCCTCATTGACCCCGATGCAGAATGGACTATCACTCCCACCCGCTTCTTCTCGAAAAGCCATAATTGCCCCTATGCCGGCTGGACCGTGCGGGGCAAAGTCCTTTGCACGATTGTAGCCGGGGAAGTCCGCTACACATCGGAAGGATTTGAGCCATGCCTTTCTTGATTGACGGGTACAATCTGCTGCGGGTCATTCAGCGTTCTGAGATCACCGCCCTGCTGGATGAGGCCGGATTGATTCGCATCCTTACGGAATACCTCCGCCGTCTTCGAGGGCGCGGACAAATCATCTTTGACGGCATCGGCCCGCCGGATAAAACAGGGCTGGGCGGCTTTCGCAATCTTGATGTCTTCTTTTCCGGCTCCATCCTGGACGCGGATACCGTTATCGAAGAAAAAATTCAATCCAACACTGCCCCGCGTTCTCTTATTGTTGTCAGCAGCGACCGCCGGCTGGTAGCTGCCGCCCGCCGGCGCAAAGCCGTTTCCATCCGTTCCGAAGTGTTCTGGGAATCGGTCTGCAAACGGCTCGAAAAGGAGCCGCCGCGACCGGAACCGAAGGAAAAAAGACAGGGCATCAGCCAGTCTGAAACCCAGCAGTGGCTGAAATTGTTCGGCCTGAACAGCTGACAGATTCGGCCTTTCCTAAAAATAGGCCTTCAGCACATACTGCTGCATCATTCGCTGCGTATTGAAAAAAGAGCCGTTCAGTGCAATGCTGTGAAGCATGATATTGCGGAATTGAGGCGGCGTCTGATAGTAGATTTGAAGAACTTTTTCGAGTTTTTCATAAAGGGAGGCCGCATCCCGCTCGCTGTCATGAGGCATCTGGGTCAGACGATGATTTTCGCCAATGGCCCAGCCGGTAATTCCTTCGATGCATCCTTCAATCCACCAGCCGTCCAGCACGCTCAAGGAAGGTACACCGTTCAATGCGGCTTTCATCCCGCTGGTTCCGGAGGCCTCCAGCGGCGGCTGGGGTGTATTGAGCCACACATCAGCGCCGGCCGTAATCAACCGCCCCATTGTCATATTATAATTGGGCAGATAGACCACCCGAATCTCCGGCAGCAGTTCGCCTCGCACACCGAAAATCCGTCGGATAAGTTCCTTGCCCTCTCGGTCATTGGGATGGGCCTTGCCGGCAAAAACCAGCTGAAGTTTTCCCGCCTTTCGGCTCAGTTCCCGCAACCGCTGGCAATCCCTGAAAATCAAATCCGCCCGTTTATAACCGGTTGCCCGCCGGGCAAACCCCAGCGTAAGCGTCTCAATATCCATTCCCGCATTGGTTTCCCAATTGACATAAGCAATCAAACGGCGCTTATTCTGCAAATGGGCCTCCCAGACCTCCGCCGTCGGCACACTAAGGGCATACCGGAGACTGAAATTATCCTCCTGCCAGCCGGGGATATACCTGTTAAACAAATCCTGAAACGGCTCGGAGGTCCAGCGGGCTGCATGTACGCCGTTGGTGATAGCATCGATCTCATAGCCCCCGAACATATGTCGCGACACTTCGCCGTGCTTCTTGGCCACGCCGTTGACATAATGGCTGAGGTTCAGGGCCAGGTAGGTCATATTCAGGATATCGCCGGTGGAAAGAATGTTCTGGAGGGAAGAAGCCGCCTCCGCCCCAAGCACTTGGCGGACAAGGTCCATTGGAAATCGGTCATGGCCGGCTTCCACCGGCGTATGAGTAGTAAAAACACACTGCCGACGGACCGCGGCAATATCTTCCTTGGTGATGTCCTGCCCGCTGCGTTTGCGCTTTTGCTCTTCCAGCAGTTCCAGGGTCAGTAAGCTGCTGTGCCCCTCATTCATATGGAAGCGATCCAATTGATCACAGCCCAGCGCCCGCAGCATCCGCACACCGCCGATGCCGAGGATTGCCTCCTGGCAAAGCCGGTATCGGTTGTCCTTGCCGTACAAATAATCGGTCAATTCCCGGTCCTGGGGAGCATTCTCCGGCAGGTCTGTATCCAAAAAATAAACCGGCACGACAAAGCCGGAAATCCCTTTGGCTTCAAACTTCCAGCAGCGGATTTGAACAGGCCGATTTTCAATCGTCACACTTGCCCGGACAGGCATCTCTTCCAGGAAATCCGCCACATTCCACACGACCGGCTCTTCAATTTGCTGTCCATCCTCTGTTAATCTCTGGAAAAAATAGCCCTTGTGATAAACCAGAGAGACCGCCGCCATCGGGACTTCAGCATCCGCCGCCGCCAGAATGGTATCTCCTGCCAAAACTCCAAGCCCGCCGCTGTAGGTCGGCATTGCTTCTTCAATCCCAATTTCCATTGAAAAGTAGGCAATCTTTCGGTCCTGACCCAAACGAACCTCCCTTTCTTAAAATACCAAAATCCTTTTTCTGCTCATCAATGCCGCAGGTGTTTTTCTTTATTTTTTACGAAAACAAAGCACCTTCTTGCCAAATTTTCCTATAAGCACTGCTATAACAAGAAGTTATATTCACTGAAAAGCAGCAGACCCTCGCATACTCTTTTCAGATTTCAACCGCATATAAGCAAAAACCCATTCGGATACAATCTTACCCCCTAAATCAATCTCCGTCAAACCTTAGCCGCAATTTTTTGCATCCTTTCAAAAGTTCTTGACGCCCGGCATATCGGATTTTATTATAGGAACATAGAAGTGTATCGAATTATGCTGAAATCATAACCAGCAGGAACGAAACAAATAAAACGCCGTTTCTTCGATGAAAGGCAAGGGAAGATATGCAGGATAAAATCGGTTCTGCTGCCGGCCAGATATGGAAAATGCTGGCCGCCGCCAAAGCTCCTGTCAATATTACCGATATCCCCAAGAGGACAAACCTCCCTGCTCAGATTGCATTTCAGGGACTTGGCTGGCTGGCCCGCGAAGGCAAACTCGACTATCAGCAGAAGGGCCGTTCTATTTACGTCAGTTTGTGTTCTTCGGAGTACCCTGCTTGAACATTCAGCCGCTTAAGCAGTTCCTCTTTTATTCCTGAAGGGAAAAGCCCTTTTTGATTTCTTTTCCCAAACAGAAAAAGAATCTTGATTTTTTTCGTCCGCTTATTACACTGCCCCCTTTTTCAGGCCAATCTGGAAAGAAATTAGATATATATGTGGATGCCGGAACAAATACGAAATGTCGCTATTATTGCCCATGTGGACCATGGCAAGACCACGCTGGTGGACCAGCTGCTCTGCCAGTCCGGAATGTTCCGCGAAAGCGAGCTGGAGAAGCTGGCCGGCGGACGAGACGGCTTGATTATGGACTCGAACCCTCTTGAGCGGGAGCGAGGCATTACAATCTTCAGCAAAAACTGCGCTATCGAATACACAGCCCCTGATGGTCAAGAGTTCAAAATCAACATCATGGATACACCCGGCCACGCCGACTTCGGCGGAGAGGTGGAGCGCGTACTGAAAATGGCTGATGGAGTGCTGCTGCTGGTGGACGCCTTTGATGGCCCGATGCCTCAGACGCGATTTGTTCTCTCCAAAGCCCTGGCCTGCAAACTTAAGCCCATCGTGGTGATTAACAAGGTGGACCGCCCTGACGCACGTCCTTACGATGTCCTTAATGAAGTCTTCGATTTGTTTGTTTCCCTTCACGCCGACAATAATGCGCTCGATTTTCCCGTTCTTTATACCTCTGCCAAATACGGCTGGGCTGTAACGGACCTTGAGCAGCCGCGTCAGAATATGCTGCCGGTTTTTGAAACGATTATCCAGCAGGTTCCTTCGCCTTCGGTCGATATTCATGCCCCTCTGCAGATGCTTGTCACAGCCATTGACTATTCCGACTATCTCGGACGCATTGCGGTGGGGCGGATTTTTGCCGGTAAAGCGGCTCAGGCAGACACCGTGACCGTCATCGACAATGAGGGCCGGCATACCGTGCAGAAAATTGTTCAGCTCTATACCTTCAGCGGACTGGCGAAAACACCGGCTCTGGAGGTGCAGGCCGGCGACATCTGTGCTATCGCCGGGTTGTCTCCTGTGGACATCGGCAACACGATTGCCTGTGATGAGCATCCCTCCGCTCTGCCTATTATCGCCGTCGACGAACCGACGATGCTGATGACCTTCCGCATCAATGACGGTCCCTTTGCCGGACGCGATGGCAAATACATTACCACCCGCCACCTGCGGGAGCGGCTGGAGAAGGAATTGCAGACCAATGTCGCCCTGCGGGTTGAACCGGGCGAAACGCCTGATGAATACCAGGTCTCCGGGCGAGGCCTGATGCACCTGGGCATTCTGCTCGAAAATATGCGGCGGGAAGGATACGAGATGTGCGTCGGCAAACCTGAAGTGATTATCCGAAACATCGACGGCGTTCCTCAGGAGCCGATCGAACTGCTTGTGGTGGACTGCCCCGTTGACTGTCAAAATGCCGTGATGGCCCTGCTGGGCGAACGGCGGGCTGAATTGCTGGCCGTCGAGGCTAAAACCGGAAGCAGTGATTATATTCAAATGCGGTTTCGGATCCCCTCGCGCGGCCTGTTTGGACTGCATCCGCGGCTGATGACCGCCACCCAGGGACGAGCGGCGATGCACCATTGCTTTGAGCGATACGAACCGCTGCGGGGCTCTGTCCCTCAGCGGCAGGCCGGCGTCATGATTGCTACCGAAAGCGGCACGGTTACAGCTTATGCTCTCGATGCTCTCTTTGATCGGGGCACATTTTTTGTCAAGCCGGGCGACTCGGTTTACGAAGGCCAGATTGTCGGGGAACACTGCAAAGACAATGATATCCCTGTCAACCCCACCAAAACCAAAAACCTCACCAATATCCGGGCATCGTCCAAAGACGATGCCGCTCGGGTGAAGCCGCCGCGGGTTCTCTCCCTCGAAGCGGCCCTTGAATACATCCAGGATGACGAACTGGTGGAAATCACTCCTGCCGCCATCCGCCTGCGCAAACGCCTGCTCAAGGAAGCCGACCGCCGACGCAGTGCCCGCAAAAAATCCTGACTGTCATCAAGTGTAAGACGGACTTTGTCGAACGAATCAGATTCTGCATAAACAGAACCCCAGTCTGTGCCTCATTCCCCCAGCGCATAAAAAAAGGCCCTGTCAGGAACGACAGGGCCTTGGAAATACGAAAACAGTTGATACCGTAAGCAGCTTTGATCGCCTGACTTATTCACGGCCGTGATAAGCATGTTTGCTTCGGCCGAGTCTAAGTTATCCCTTAGAAAGGAGGTGATCCAGCCGCAGGTTCCCCTACGGCTACCTTGTTACGACTTAGTGCCAGTCACCGAGCTTACCGTCGGCAGGCGTCTCCTTTCGGTTAACAACCCGACTTCGGGTACTCCCGGCTCCCATCACTTGACGGGCGGTGTGTACAAGGCTCAGGAACACATTCACCGCGTCATGGCTGATACGCGATTACTAGCGATTCCGCCTTCATGTAGGCGAGTTGCCAGCCTACAATCTGAACTGGGGCGACCTTTTTGCGATTTGCTCCACCTCGCGGTTTTGCGTCGCTCTGTAGTCGCCATTGTAGCACGTGTGAGGCCCTGGGCATAAAGGCCATGAGGACTTGACGTCATCCCCACCTTCCTCCGGTTTGACACCGGCAGTCCCGCTAAAGTGCCCGGCATGACCCGATGGCAACTAACGGCAGGGGTTTCGCTCGTTAAAGGACTTAACCCGACATCTCACGACACGAGCTGACGACAGCCATGCAGCACCTGTGCAAGTTTCACCCGAAGGCAGCCAACCCTGTTTCCAGGACGGCATCCAAGCATGTCAAACCCAGGTAAGGTTCTGCGCGTTGCTTCGAATTAATCCACATGCTCCACCGCTTGTGTGAGCCCCCGTCAATTCCTTTGAGTTTTAGCCTTGCGACCGTACTCCCCAGGCGGCCTACTTAACACTTTTGCTCCGACTGTAAGGGCGTCAGAACCCCTACAACCTAGTAGGCATCGTTTAGGGCGTGGACTACCAGGGTATCTAATCCTGTTTGCTCCCCACGCTTTCGTGCCTCAGCGTCAGGGCAAGCCCAGTGCGCTGTTTTCACCTTCGGCGTTCCTCTTGATATCTACGCATTCCACCGCTCCACCAAGAGTTCCACGCACCCCTGCTTGCCTCAAGACCCGCAGTTTGCCGAGCCATTCCCCGGTTAAGCCGGGGGATTTCACAAGACACTTGCAGGTCCGCCTACGCACCCTTTAAGCCCAGTGATTTCGAACAACGCTTGCCACCTTCGTCTTACCGCGGCTGCTGGCACGAAGTTAGCCGTGACTTCCTCTGGGGCTGATCAACCTTTCGGCTTTCTAACCCCTGACAGCAGTTTACACCCCGAGGGGCTTCCTCCTGCACGCGGCGTCGCTGGGTCAGGCTTTCGCCCATTGCCCAAGATTCGTTACTGCAGCCCTCCGTGGAGGTCCGGGCAGTGTCTCAGTCCCGATGTGGCGGGCCAACCTCTCAGTCCCGCTACCCGTCGTCGCCTTGGTGAGCCATTACCTCACCAACTAGCTGATAGGAGATAGGCCGCTCCCAAACCGATAAATCTTTGGTCGTCCGTCTTAAGGCGAACGACATTATTCGGTATTACTGCCCCTTTCGGTAGTCTTGATTGCTCAAGACGACACTATTCCGAAGTTCGGGGTACGTTACCTATCTATTCCTCACCCTTTCGCCACTAACCGCTCTTTCAGTTACCCAATCGAGCAGTCCGTTCGACTTGCATGTCTTAGCCACGCCGCCAGCGTTCGTTCTGAGCCAGGATCAAACTCTT
>Ga0255340_1004904_pt1 | contig 12594 bp, 8 predicted proteins | sample wastewater_treat_7_FD_192417 | JGI IMG/M metagenome (GOLD analysis project Ga0255340, IMG submission 192417) | Wastewater microbial communities from Lulu Island WWTP, Vancouver, Canada - plant10 | ecosystem: Engineered > WWTP > Wastewater > Unclassified | place: Canada: Vancouver, British... | reverse complement strand
ATATCTTGTTTCAAAAGTTCCTACATGTATATAATACTTTTAGACCACATATTGGGATAGGGCTCAAAACTCCGCTCCAGATGATACAATCTGAACCATAGGTGGGGAATATGTGTTACTGATTAAGTCATCTGCTTGTAGGGTCAGATCTAGATCTGACCCCTAAACCTCTTTGGTTTTCTTGTTGTATAACCGTTTCCTAATCCGAAGCAACATATTTCGGATGAATTTTGTAAGCCGAAATCAGAAGTATCCAAACCAACAAACCTTGCTAGACAGGCAGAAAGGTATGGAAAACAGGGGACAGATTTGGGACAGACCTTAAAGAAGATTTTTGCAAAAAAGTCTGTTTTGGTGCAAGATATATAGGTAGATAATCTAAGTATAAAACAAAGATGAAGATAGAAAACATTGTAGCAAGAGAGATACTGGATTCTAATGGTAATCCAACTATAGAAACAGAGGTAGAACTTCTAGATGGAACAAAGGGTGTAGCAGCTGTACCATCAGGAGCCTCTACCGGAAAAACAGAGGTATTAGAACTAAGAGATGGGGACAAAACAAGATATAACGGAAAAGGAGTATTAAAAGCTGTTGAAATTGTAAACAAAACAATTGCCCCTCTGTTTAAGGACAAAACTATTAGTAGTCAAGAGGAATTCGATAAGATATTAATAGATGCTGATGGAACTGAGCTAAAGGAAAAACTAGGTGGTAACAGTATCCTCTCATGTTCTATGGCATATGCAAGAGCAATGGCAACAAGTTTTGGTTTAGAACTTTTTGATTACTTAGCTATTACATACTGGAAAAACAATAACTACAGAAACAAGTTATCTCTTCCTACTCCACTTGTACTTGTTTTAGAAGGTGGAAAGCATGGTAACTGGGCAACTGATATACAAGAGTACATGATTATGCCTAACATGGAACTATTTGGAAAGTTTAGTAAGGCTATGGAAGCATCTGTAAAGGTATACAAAAATATTGAGAAGATTCTAGATGAGAAAGGATATTCCATAGGGTTAGGATTTGAAGGAGCATTTGCACCAAAAGAGATTAAATCTAACAATGAAGCTTTTGACATAATCGAGGATGGAATCAAGAAAGCAGGATATACAGATGAAGCATTTAAGATAGCAATAGATGTTGCATCATCTGAATTCTACAATGAACAGAAGAACACATATGAGCTTAGAAGTGAAGATAAAGAACTCACAACAGATGAATGGTATAAACTACAAACAGAGTGGTATTCCCAGCACCCTATTACCTCAGTAGAAGACCCATTTAACCAAGATGATTGGGACACATGGACAAAGTTTAACAAAGAGTTTGGAAAAGAGAATATGGTTGTAGGAGATGATTTACTTACTACAAATGTAAAAAGAATAGCAAAGAATATTGAAACAAAATCTTCTAATACGGTACTGATTAAACTAAATCAAATCGGAACAGTAACAGAAACCTTAAATGCAATTAGACTAGCAGATGAAAATGGAATGAACTCTATCATCTCTCATAGAAGTGGAGAAACAAATGATAATTTTATTGCAGATTTAGTTGTAGCAACTCCTGCAAAGTATTCAAAGTTTGGAGGACCAAACAGAGGTGAAAGAGTAAGTAAGTATAACAGATTGCTAGAAATTGAAACTATTTTGTAAAAACTCAAAAGGTTTTTATAGCTTGACAGAGGTTAAAAGATAGGCTAATCTGATTAAAGAGTTATACTTAGTGTACTTATTATTTATATTAACTAAACAAGCTGTATGTTAAACACCAATAGTTTACAGAAGAAATCTTTTGGGATTTTAAGGATTTCTTTTGTAATTGTCGCTGTAGCGATATCTTTCTTTGTAGTAAAATCCTTTAAAACTAAAGCACAGAATAATCCTGATGTTGAAACAGTAACAACTACTGTAACTGTTGAAAATAGTGCTCCTGCATTTACAACACAACCTTATGAGGACCCTGCGAGTTCAATAACATCTCCAACATCTGCTGGACAGGATGTTACTTTTAGAGCAACAGCAACAGACAGTAATGCAGAAAGTTACTATCTTTTAGTATGTTCAACAGGATCTGCTACTGCAACTAATGGAGGTGCTCCTACTTGTGCAGCTGGGGCAACAACATATTGTACAAGTGCTTTAACAGCAAGTGGATCAGCTACTAGCTGTTCATACACAACTAAAACAACAACCCCATTAGATTCATTCTCTAATCCGTGGTATGCATTCGTTTGTGATAATAATGCAACAGCAGCTTCATGTTCTTCTGCAAGCCAAGGAACAGCGAGTGATGGATCTGAATCACCATTCTATGTAAACCACAAACCATCATTTACAGATATAGATACAACACCTACAACACCAGCTATAGACCCAGGTGGTTCAATAACATGGAGTGCAACAGCATCTGATTCTGATGCACCAGGACCTATTGGAGCAGAAGAAAATAGTGCAGTCAGACTACTAGTATGTAAAACAAACTCTATGGCAAATGGAGTCTGTACAGGAGGATCATGGTGTGAAAGTCCTGCTAAAGGAGTGACATCTGACCCTTCATGTACATACAATGCCCCTACAGTGGCAGCAGATGGACAATTTGATGCATATGTATTTGTAGTAGATCAATATAACACACCTGCAGACAGTGCATTACAAGGATCACTATCTGCATTTACAATTAATAATATAGCTCCGTCTGTTACGAATATAACCTTAAACAGTGGTAATGCTATCTTACCAGAAGAAGCCACAACAAAGTCTATCCCTGTTACTGCAACAGTAACAGATACAAACGGTTGCTCTACAAGTGAAATTACTAATGTATATGCATATGTTTACAGATCAGGCATAACCTATGCAGGATGTGATGCTGCAGGGAAATCCAACGCTAACAACTGCTACGCAGAAATAGCTTGTACTCAAAATGCTGGCAGTTGTAATGCAGGAACAGGTGCTGCAACATACTCATGTAATATTAATTTACAGTACTATGCAGATCCTACTGATACCGGAACACAGTATGATGCTCAAAACTGGTTAGCGAGTGTTAAAGCTATTGATGACGACTCGGCTTCATCATATACAGAAATAACCACTGGTGTTGAATTGAATTCTCTCGTAGCATTCAGTGTACAAGATGCAATTAACTACGGAAGCCTAGGTGTTGGTGAAGCAAATGACCCTCTAGACAGGACATTAGTAACAACAGCTACAGGAAATGTAGGTTTGGACCAAGAGCATTCAGGTATTCCTAATATGTGTACAAACTATGATGCTCAAACAAACCCTACTTGTGCAACAGTTGTTGGTACTCAAATTCCGGTAGGTTATCAGAAATATGCTTTGTCTGAAGTCGCATATGCTTCTGCAACCGCATTAACTACCAATCCAGTAGAAATAGAACTTAATATTCCTAAAGTCACATCCTCCACCTCTACTACCGGCACTACATATTGGGGTATTTCTATTCCAGCAGGAACATTAGCTGGTACTTACAATGGAGCCAATACAATCACAGCTGTAAAAGGTGAGATTGCTAACTGGTAATTTATTTAATTAAATAATTAATATTAATATAATGAAAAACATAAAAAATACATTACAAAAATTCTTACTAGGAGTTGGTATTCTCCTTTTAAGTAGTGTAGCAACACATGCAGGGTTTGGAATCTCACCCTCAGATATTAACCATGAATATCTAAAACCAGGTTCCTCATTTACAACAGAGTTCCTACTTTCAAGATCTGGAACCTTAAGTGAAATGGATATTGTTGTAGAACCAGATTTAGGAGCAATAAATAGTTGGTTTACATTTAAACCTGGAAGAATCTTCAAATTTAAAGAAGGACAAAGAACAATGACATTTGAAGTTGTTGTAAATGTTCCAGAAACAGCTGAATACAAAGAATATAGTGGTTCCTTAAGACTTAAAGCAGTTCCAACAGGCCAAGCTGTAAAAGGTGTTACAGTAGCACAAGGACTTAAGGTAAATGCAGGATTAACCCTTACAGAAGAAGATATTGAAAAACTTACAATTACTGCAATCAAAGTTGAAGATGTGGTCAAAGGAAACCCTGTAAAAATCGATGTGGTTGGTAAAAACGAAGGAAATGTCGACAGCTCACCAACTGCAAAGATCAAGATTATGGATTTACAGATGAATGTTCTTGAAGAACATGATATCTCAAGTTTAGGAACTATTGTTGCAAACGAAGTAAAGACATTGACTGGTCAGTTCATTACAGAGTTGGATTTAGGTGAGTACTTTATAGAAGTTGATGTACTTCTAGGTGAGCAATCTCTTAGAAAAGAGAGATTGGTGTTCAAAATCATCGAGACACCACCTATTATTGATAGCACTGAAACAAAAGAAGAGACTTCTACCTCCCTTCCAGTTGTCACTTTCTTAAAAGAAAACAAAACATATATATTATGGATAGTTGGAGGTATCATAGCAGCAATAATAATCTACCTCTTAATTGATAGATTATGGAAAGATAAGCCTGTTGAAGAGAAAGAGAAAGTAGCAGCAGTAGCTTTAGGAAGTAAACCTTCCACAAGACAGATGCTTTCCATTGCATTTGGATTCTTAGTATTCCTCGGACTATTTTCAGCAGCACTTACAGAAGTTGAAGTAAAAGAGACTATTGTTAACGATAGTAAAAAAGAAGTACAAGGAGTAGAAGACACAACAATTAAACAGAATGAACCTATGTTAAATGTTTTACCAGCAGCAGAAGGAACAGCATCAAAAGGTACATACTCAGTATACTCAAGACCAAGTACTTCATCTCCTATACTCTATGAAGCTAAGGATGGAGAGACATTTGATGTTTTAGAAACATTAGATGGATGGTACAAGGTTTCTCTTAAGAATGGTGATATCGGATGGATCTCAGAAACAAGTGTAAAATCTAAAACAACAGAGTAAACAACTCTTTAGGATTTTAAACCACAGTAAGTAGAACCCCTATTTACTGTGGTTTTTTATTAACAGGGACTTTTTTTTATGATAAAGTATATGGTATGTATGAGAATGCCCCTATAAGAACAAGTAAGACATTCTACAAGATTATTACAGCTGTATTGTTACTACCTTTATTAATAGGTTTAAACCTCTATTTATTCAAACACATTCCTCAACTAAGTAAGAAAGTAGAAGCTGTACAGATATTAACAAACCCCAGTTTTACTGGAGGAACAAATGGATGGAGTCGATCAGGCATTACAACCTATGATTCAACTGTATACCAAGACACACCAGGATCTGCTAAGAGTTCCGTTAGCTCTGCAACGACAGGTGTTGGGACTCTGTCTCAAACATTCTCTTCTCCTATCGTTCCTAACAGTACAACTACCCTCAGCTTCTATTGGAGAGGCTCCAGCTCAGGTTTTGGAGGAACAGGTACAACCAAAACTATAAACATATTGGTAAAAACAGCAACTTATTCTGCTGTTATTGAAAGTGCATACCCAGCAAATATCGAGGGAACAACTTGGCAATACTACTCACGTGATATCTCCTCACTATTAGGCAACAATACTTTTATTTCTATACAAATAACTATTAATATCGACCCGAAAGTCTCTGGGGGTGCAACATTGTGGCTAGACAACTTTGTACTAGATTCCACACCACCACCTAATCAGGCACCAACTGCCCCTTCTGGATTACTTACAAATGACTTAACAAACCCCACAGGAATAACTACTCTAACACCGTACTTTAGTGCAATATTTAATGATCCTGATAGTAATGATACTGGGACACATTACCAAATAGAGGTAAATACAAATAACACATTTACAGGAACAACCATGTGGGACAGTGGAAGAGTTTTGTTTATGTTTGGTGGACCTATGAGTGGAACAAGATCTCCTGATATAACTTATCCTTCGTCTTCTGCAACCCCCTTATCATATGGAAACACCTATTATTGGAGAATACGTTTCTGGGATAGTGGTAGTGGTACTGTCAGCCCATATTCAGCGACTGCACAATTTACAATAGATGCTGTTCCCTATGAACCTTCAAGCTTACAGACAAACAGCTTGACCAATCCTACAGAAGTAACTTCACTAACACCATACTTTAGTGCTATCTTCTCCGACCCTGACAGCAGTGATACAGGCAACTACTATCAAATACAGGTAAATACAGATAGTACATTTACCGGAGGTACTATGTGGGATAGTGGACAAACAGCTGTAACACCAATAACTAATAACAGTAGATCTCCAAATATTACATATGCAGGATCAACCCTATACCTTGATGGTTCAACATATTATTGGCGTATACGTTTCTGGGATGATAAAGGAGTAGTAGGTCCATACAATTCAACACCAGCAACATTTACAATGGCTTCACCTCCCAAATTCACCGATTTTTCAGCCACTAGTCCTGTAAATCCAGAGGCCCAAGTAACATTTACTGCAACAGCATCTGATACAAACAACATAACATTAGTCGTATGTAAAACTCCAGGTGTAACTGGTACAGCATGTGATGGTGGAGATACAGATACCTTTTGTACATCAACACCTACCTTAAGTAATCCTTCATGCACATATACAGTACCTGTATCTCCTGCAGAAACAGTATATGTATACCCATATGTTTTTGATGTTACAAATCTACCAGCAGATTCAACCTTGCAAGGTTCAACCCAATCTTTCACAATATCAAATGTCGCTCCTACTGTCACAAATATAACTCTGAATAATGGCAACCCTATTACCCTAGAAACCAACACAACCAAAGCAGTTACAATAACTGCTGATGTTGTAGATGCTAACGGTTGTGGAGATATATCTTCTGTATATTCATATACATACCGATCAGACATAGGATATACAGGCTGTGATGTATCTACAAAAGCAAATGGTAGCTATTGTTACCCAGAAATAGAATGCACTGCTGTAGCTGAAACATGTGAACCCTTACCAGATAAAACAGCAAAATACACATGCACTGTAAATCTTAAACACTATGCAGACCCAACAGATGCAAACACTCAGTACTCTACTGAAAACTGGTTAACCTCTGTAAAAGCTATAGACTCTGGAAGTGCTTCGTACAGAGCAGAAGTTACTACTGGCATAGAAGTTAATTCACTCAATGCATTCACTATAACCAAGCCACTAGAATATGGAGAACTATTCCCAGGGGATATCATCAACCCATTAAGCAAAATAACAACAATATCTTCTGCTGGTAATACAGGACTAGATCACTACATATCTGGTACAGATATGACATGTACCGATAATATCCTTTGTTCTAATAGCCCACTACCAGCTACAGCACAGAAATATTCACTTTCTGCATCAACAACATATACATCAGGGACGACTCTCACAACAACTCCTGTGTTAAATTCTACTCATCTAGCAAAACAAACAACAGATACTTCTACAACAAGAAATATATGGTGGGGAGTAGAAATCCCTCTTGGAACAAAGCCTGGAGAATATTATGGTTTGAATACAATAACAGCAGAGAAAAGTAATATAGCATATTGGTAAAAAACTTGACAAAGCTACAATATACTAATACTATAAATAAAGAATTAGGTATTTATTATTTAAAAATATATAACTTTATTATTCTAAAATATATCATGGCTCGTATATCACCTAAGAGTAGAAAACTCTTGACAATAGGATTGTTTTCCATAATAGCTGTTTTTTCAATAGCATTCTTTGTTATTAAATCATTTAAGGTTGAAGCTCAAGATGTAGAAACAATACCAACATCTGTTATTGTTGGTAATAGTGCACCTACATTTGATAGTGGTCCAGCTGAAGCTACAGCCAGTACAGCTACTGCTCCTACTGCTATTGGGGCTACCATTACATTCAATGCTACAGCAACTGATACAAATGGAGAAAACTATTACTTCATTGTTTGTTCTACTAATGCAGTAGTAAAAGGTACAGCAGGAGGAGCACCTACTTGTGCTGCTGGGGCAAAAACATACTGTGAAGGTACCATATCTGCTAAAGCTAGTGGATCTCCTGCAACATGTACATACAAAACAGTAGCTGGAGACACTTGGGAAAATGAATGGTATGGATTTGTATGTGATAATAACACATCTTCTGAATGTTCTATGTCACAAGGTTCAGGAGGAACTGGATCTCCATTCTATGTAAACCACCCTCCTACATTCACATCTGTAAGTAATAATGCACCTGTAAACCCTGGAGCATCAGTAACATGGACAACACAAACAACATCAGACCCTGATACTGGAAGTACAGTGAAATTACTAATATGTAAATCTAATACTGCACCAACAAATGGAGCATGTTCTGGAGGTGCAAGTGGAACATGGTGCTCAAGTTCTGCTGTAGCATCAAACCCAACCTGTTCGTACTCTGTACCAAACCCCAACTCTGATGGATCAAACAATGCGTATGCTTTTGTTGTAGATAACTTCAATCTACTAGCATCTTCAACACCAAAGAACTCTCATTTTACTGTAAATAATATAGCACCTGTTGTAAGTGCTGTAACATTTAATAGTGGAAATGATATAAACCTTGCAGAAAACACAACAACTCCAATAACTGTAAAAGCAACAGTAACAGATAACAATGGATGTGGAAAAATTTCAAATGTATATGCATATAGATCTGGAAAAGGATATACAAACTGTGATACTCTTGAAGAAGCAAATAACAATTTCTGTTATCCACAAATATCATGTAGTGTTGATGCAGGAACATGCTCAGGTGCATCTGATGCAGCAGCAAACTATACATGTACCATCAACTTCCAATACTATGCTGATGCTACAGCCTCAACATCTGGAACAATACAATTTCCAACAGAAAATTGGTTAGCTACAGTTAAAGCCATTGATAACAACAGTACTAATCATAACTTAGAGGTTACTAGTGGAATAGAAATGAATGCTCTAATAGCTTTTGATATATCACCCAAAGCTATCAATTATGGAACTCTCTCTGTTGGAGGGAAAAATGACCCATTAAATCAAATACTAACAACAACAGCAACAGGTAATGTGGGTTTAGATCAAGAACATAAAGGTATACCAAAAATGTGTACCAACTATGATGCTAGCACCAACCCTAATTGTGCAACTGTTTCAGGAACTCAAATTGATGTAACAAAACAAAAATATGGATTAACAGCATCAACATCTTATGCATCAGGAACCCAACTAACCACTTCGCCAGTAGAAGTAGAGATAAATGTTCCAAAAGTAACAACAGGAACACCTACAACAAAAAACATATATTGGGGTATAGAGATTCCTAATAACACTCTCCCAGGATTATATAAAGGTATGAATACCATTTATGCTAAAATTGGAGAGGTAGCAGAATGGTAAAGATATACTAAGTATGAGACTAAAAGCCGTGGAGTAATCTACGGCTTTTTTGTTTTTAAATACCTTCTTAAAACGACAACCTCGGTTCTCTATCAACCTTAGATATATCCCTACTACTTTCTAAATATTCTTTTCTTAAAACTTTGTAGTAAGCTACTATACCAATCATACCTGCATTATCCCCTCTATACTTCTTCTCTGAATATATAAAGTTAAGATTATTCTCCCTAACAACCCTACCTACCTTCCTTAGAATCTCCTCACTATTAAACACACCTCCACCTACAAACAAACTCTTTACTTCTGGACATATCTTTATCGCTTTCTCTAACTTAATAACTAAAGATTCAATAATCATATCTAAAAATCCCCTACAGAAATCATACACCCACTCTTTATCCTTAGAATACTTCTCTCTTAACTCCTTAGTCTTGTACAAAGCTGCTGTTTTTACACCAGAATAACTAAAGTTAAGATTATCAGAGTGCTTCATAGGGATAGTAAATGTAATTACCCCACTCTTTCCTTTCTTAGCAAATTCAGTAAGAGTAGGACCACCAGGATAACCAAAATTAAGCATTCTACCCACCTTATCAAAAGCCTCTCCTACAGCATCATCAAGTGTCTCTCCCAACTTCTTGTAACTACCAATCTTCTTGGCATATATTAAGTCTGTATGTTTACCTGAAACTAATAGTCCTAATGCAGGAAATAGTTTTTCTACATTACCTTCTACTAAACCATTCCCTTTAGAGTTAAGTAAAAGACCTGAAAGTAGATGACCCTCCATATGATTAACAAGGATAAAAGGTTTAGAGTATTTAATAGCTAGATTCTTTGCAAAGTTCAAACCCACTTCAAGATCAATAGCTAATCCTGGACCATATGTACAAGCAATATATTCCACATCCTCTATCTTAACTTTTGCTTTTCTCAATGCTTCCTCATATACAATTGGAATATTTTTCTCATGCTCCCTCCTTGCAATATCAGGAACAACACCACCCCACTGAGCATGAATCTCTACCTGCGAAGAAACAACAGAACTAAGTACTCTTGGCCCTCTTAAAACAGCAACAGAGGTATCATCACAACTAGTATCAAATGCAATTATCAATGGTTCTTTATTCATATACCTCTATACTCCTTTCCTCCAATGAAATATATTTAATTACAACCTTGTAGATTGGAATATTCATATTATCACAAAGAGCTTTAATCTCTTGATAGAATTTATCTGCCCACTCTATCAATACAATATCCCCTTTCTCTAAATGCTCTATCAACCCAGACTTCTCTAGCTCATTCTCATCCAACCTCCAAGTATCCATATGTGCTAAAACCTTCTCCTCTCCTTTACTATCTGTATAGTTATACTCATTGATAATAGTATATGTAGGAGAATTAACAATATCTTTTACATTCAAACTCTCACCTACCCCCTTTGCAAACTGTGTCTTACCAGCACCTAACTCACCACTTAAAGCAACAACTGATGGTACATTAGATGAAAGATATTTCTTAGTAAATTCTTTTGCAAAATTAATTGTCTCCTCTGTACTCTTAGTATTAATCTCTTCTATCTTCTTGTTCTTAATCAATGCATCTTCAAATTCAATCTTACCTTGTCTTAATACAGCAAGCTCATTAAGTGTAGTATCTAAAACAGTAGAAGGTTGATTCTTAGGTAATTCTCCTGCATCTAAAAACAGATCTATTAAGTTTAAGCTCTTCCTAGGTAAATCTTTAATTAACTGATCAATACTGTAAGGAGTTGATTTGTAGGACATATTTGCAGATGTTGCTGTAATTGGTTTACCAAATGCTTTTATTAACTCTAAAGTAAAATCGTAGTCAGGATATCTTACACCTACTGCTCCTTGTAGAGATACAACAGGTGGTACAAGATTACCTTTACTTACAGAAATTACTGTAATTGGACCAGGTAAGTAATTTTCATAGAGATTGTCTGCCATTTCATTTAGTTCTACATATTCTTTAGCCATTTTTTTATCTGATACTGCAATGGATATCGGTTTAGATCCCCTTAACTTCTTATACTCCATTATCTTCTTAAGAGCCTTTGGATTAGTTGCATCACCACCTAGTCCGTAACAAGTTTCAGTTGGGTATACAATTAACCCACCATTTTTTAATACTTCAATGGCTTTTTTTATTGCTTCTTCCTTTTTATTTCTAATATCAATTCTGTTCATGGTATAATATATATTATACTAGGAATAGCATAAAAAGCCTATATTCCAAGTCTTTTTAAATTATTAGAAATAAACATATGAAAGAAGTATTACATTTAACAGGAGAAACTTTTCAAAAAGAAGTTTTAGATTATGAAGGAGTAGCATTAGTTGATTTTTGGGCACCTTGGTGTGGTCCATGTCAGATGGTTGGACCTGTAATGGAAGAGTTAGCAGGAGAGTTCGATAATGCAAAGATATGTAAAGTTAATGTAGATGAGGAAGGTTTACTTGCACAACAGTATGAGATTATGAGTATACCTGCTGTATATATCTTTAAGAATGGTGAGGTACAAGAGACTCTCATTGGAGCACAAGCTAAAGCTACATACAGGGAAGCTATACAAAAATATATTTAGTACCATTATTGAGATTAAACATATATTTTGATATACTCTTTTTCTAGATAAGGAGTGGTAGCTCAACTGGTTAGAGCATCGCACTGTCACTGCGAAGGTTGCGGGTTCGATCCCCGTCCATTCCGCCAGTTTTACAACATCATGAAGACACCACAACTATCTACTCTTAATCATCAGTACAAAAGAACAGTTAATACATTAATCCCTTATGAAATATATCTTAAACATTCAACTCAAAAAGATATATCAACAATACAACTTCAAAAAATACTTTCTAAATTTAAGGACAATCAGAACAAACTCTTAGATGTAGGTTCTGGAAATGGATCATACCTTCTAAAATCTCTTCCTAAAGAGAATAATTTTAAAATCACACTCTTAGAACCTGCAAAGGATTTATTCAAAACACTAAAGACAAATATACAACAATACAGTAATTGTAAGGCTATTAACAAAACTTTTGAAGAATTCTATATAAAGAACAAAAACAAATTTGATATTATCCTTGCATCACATCTATATCATTTTCCTGAAGATGAATATTCAATATTCCTATCACAACTTATCTCACTCTTAGAAGATTCTGGTACTTTAATATGGATAGAGA
>Ga0255340_1004894_pt1 | contig 12614 bp, 10 predicted proteins | sample wastewater_treat_7_FD_192417 | JGI IMG/M metagenome (GOLD analysis project Ga0255340, IMG submission 192417) | Wastewater microbial communities from Lulu Island WWTP, Vancouver, Canada - plant10 | ecosystem: Engineered > WWTP > Wastewater > Unclassified | place: Canada: Vancouver, British... | reverse complement strand
GTAACCGTTTCTATGTGATTCATGCTTGGATACGTCAGACTGAGAATACCAAGTTCTTCAGATACTACTATGATGCCTATCAGGAGTTGGATCGTACATACCGGGTAAAAGCCAGAGCAGCCTGTGAAACTACATATGGTCAGGCACGTATCCTGGCAGACTTCGACAAGTGGGCTACCGATAATCATCTGCCACCGATATCACATCGCATCAAGCGTATAGATAACAAGGATAACAAGAACCTGCGTATAGAGAGAACTGAGACCATCATCGAGACAGCCAAGATACTCTTTCCTGATGGTCAGGACACACCAACCCTGATCAGCCAGTTCCTCACCTATCCTGATGGCTATATCGATGGCTGTGATGCTCTGGCAGGCTGTCTGGAGCGCTTCTCGGAATACGATATTGGCAGGAACAGAGTAAAGGTTCGGAGATTCTCCTTCTAATGAACTACTATGATAACCTGATGCTTGAATACTACCGGGTCCTCAATAATGCCTGGAAAACCGAGATCAGAGATGCTACCCGACTTGCCATTCAGATGCTGAGTGACATGCCACGAGCCGAGAAGCTCAACAATGACTCCATAGATAAGCTTATGGGCATCATCAATACTCAGTTGGGAGATGACTTCGCAGCACTGGTCAATGAGCCCACCAAAGCGATAATAGACCGCTGTGTGCGGCTTGGACTCAATGACACCCAAGTGCAAGCCCCCACCAAGACCAGTATCGGACTCTGGGGTATTGAAGATCAGCATCTCTCATCTACCATCCAGAAGCAGCAGTTGTTCTGGATCGGGAATCACTTTGAAGCCGATGTCAGGCAGAACTTTGCTGACACCCTCTCCAAAGCCATTGAGCAGGGATATACAAAAGAGATGCTTGCCGATACCCTCAAAGACCAGTTCAATGACATTGCCAACCGCTCATCGCACTATTGGCAGGGACTGGCAGAGCACACCGCTCTCAGAATACGAGAATTCGGAAGGCTGCAAGGTTACAAGAAAGCCAAAGCCAGATACTTCAAGCTCGTAGTGATCCTGGATGACCGCACCAGTGACATCTGCCGGGCATTGGCTGCTCAAGACAAAGTCTATCCCCTGAACGATGCCTTGGAAGTGATGGATAACCTCATGGCTCTGGATACCAAGTCCAACAGCCTGGATGATGCCAGAGACTACATCAAAGCACTGGCACCCTGGGTAAAAGACGAGCAGATCGAATACGACTCAGAGATGAACCCGGTTGGCGTATCCGGAGCCCATACACCGTTTCCGCCATTTCATTGGAAGTGTAGGACTCAAACAGCTATAGTTTAGCGTAACTACAATTTTATTGATTCCTCTTTCAAAGAGTCATGTTTCAAAACACAGCAATATTAGTGTCTTCCCTAACCAAAAAAACACTACCAAAATCTGTTTAAAACCAGATACTAAGAGTTATACTTGAGTAAGGCTTTTCTGTTTCTGTCCAGACCTCTCTGTAAAACTTCAATAGCCTTCTGTAATGCTTTGAAAACCTTTTTGTCTTCGTTAGTGATGTTAGGGCTTTTTTCAAGCTGATCATTCAGAGTTCTTATGAAAGATTCCTGCCCTCTGAGTATTCTTCTAGCCTTTTCAGGGTCTTTTAAAATAGGTAATAAAACTTCTTTGTAATAAACTTCCAATTTAGCCGCTATAATGGCTGCTATTGCAGGAGAACCTGCGGCCAAAGCGCCTATTCCGGCACCACCTGCAACTCCAAGTATACCGCCCGTTGTGACCAGTACAGTAATGCCTCCCAGCATTCCAGCACCACCTGCGGCAACAGCACCTCCGCCCAATGCAGCAAGACCAGATGATATTGCTGCTGCCCCATACAAACCAGGGGCGGAAAACGCTAAAGCAATTTCGGGGGCTAGTGTTCCAGCAGATATTGCTATAGCGATTCCAGCTGCGACTCCAAACCAAAGCATGGTTTGAGCCTTGCCAGACAATATCATATAAGATTTCTTAAAACGATTCTGAAAACTTGTTAAGAGTTGCTTATCTATATTAAGCTCTATGGAAAGAGAACTCAGATAATTGATATCGAGTCTGTAGCTGAGTTTACTTTTCGAGAATTCCTTATCAGTATCATCCATTGGGTCAAGCATATAATAAGGCCTGAAAAAAAGTGCTTCAATGATGACCAAATATGCATGGCTTCTTTGTTTCGTTTCAAAGTTTAATTTCCTTAAGTACTCCTGGAGTGCAACATCATCGCACACCAATGAAAAGTTCTTGTCTTTTAGTTTGGCACTGAAGTGCCCAACAGTCCATTTTTCCCATTTTTGGAGCCATTTTTCCTTTGACCTCTTCTTTTCATCGTCGTTCTCTTTGGATATTGATTGTTTAGTTAGGCAGTACTCGATACTAAAAAGAGCCTTAGCCCATTCTTTGGGTAACTCAAAAATCTCTTGCAAGGCATCTGTGTTCGAGAGTTCATTGTTTTTCATTGTTCGTATCCTCCTGGATATTTTTATTTGGTGTCTATGAGATCACAATAATACTCTATGCTGTACTCTCACAAGTGCAAGCATTATAGATAATTACTCATATTAGACCGCCTGTATTTCATGTAAGAGCTTAACCTTGACTGATATCGTACCTGGGCTAAAATAAACCTCAAAATGTCGAAGAGACTTGAAGTAGTCTTTAATTAGCTTGTTATCTTCTAAAAGCTTAATCTTGAATAAATCTACAAACAGTTTACCTTCTTTCATGGATACAAACTCATGGGTTTTTACCCCAATCGAGATAGCCTTCTGTAATACTATAGATCCGCCTATCTTAAATGAGAGTAACGCCGCGTTATCATTTGATTGAAAACCATCAAACACTAGGGTAATCTCCTCTTTTTTAGAGATTCTACGGCTAATACCCAGATGGGCTCTAATAAGTAAACAATTCTCCATTCCGATAATGTCAATTGCTGCAACCCCTGGGAGATTAACTTTTTCAGCGACTAACTCGTTGAGAACAGAATCTGAAAAGTTGAGATTCAAATCTGCGTTATATGGGTGTTTTAAGACTATTTCTATAAGACTTTTGCGCACATTTCCTCCAATTAAGCGGATGTTGACTTCATCCTTCATCCTCTTCTCTACAAATGAGTTCAGCCTGCTCAAGGACCAATTCAGTTGCCTGGGCTTGCTTATCCGGTGGGTATCCATACTTACGCAAAATCCGTTTCACGATCACTCGCATTTCTGCTCTTACGTTCTCCCGGATAGCCCAATCGATTTTGACGTTATTTCTTACGGATTTTGCGATTTCCTGAGCGATCATGCGAAGCTGATCATCCCCCAGTACCGCTACTGCACTATCATTTACGCCCAGTGCATCATAAAATGCAACTTCATCTTCAGTCAAACCAAGTTTATCTCCCCTGTTACTTGCTTCTCTCATGGTTTTAGCAATCGAGATCAGCTCATCGATCACCTGGATAGTCTCAATAGCTCTATTGTGATACTTGGCTATGGCATTCTCTAAAAGCTCTGTGAAGGATCTGGCCATCACAACATTCTTACGTGCACGGATTCTAATTTCACCATCAAGGAGCTTCTTTAAAAGCTCCACTGCGAGGTTCTTGTGCTCCATGCCTCTAACATCGGCTAAAAACTCATCGGAGAGGATCGAAATATCAGGCTTTTTAATACCGGCAGCAGAGAATATGTCTATCACTTCGTCTGTAACTACTGCCTTTGATATAATCTGCCGGATTACATGTTCTATCTCCTCTTGCGTACGTTGCTTATCTGGTTGGCTTTTAACCAGAGCAGCTTTTACAGCCTGAAAGAATGCCACGTCATCGCTAATCTCAAGGGCTTTCTTATGCGGTACAGATAGAGCATAGGCTTTGGTTAACTCAACAACAGCTTTCACAAAACGATTCTTCCCATCTTCAAGAGAAAGAACGTGTTCCTGGGCTCTGGGTAGCAGAGAAAGCCTGTCTTGGGCATTGCCTGTGATCCAGAGATCTCTATCAAAGCCGTGAAACATATCACAACAAACTTCGTATTTCGTTAACATCAAGGCTACAGCTTCATTTTGATCAATAGCTGTTTGCCCCTTGCCCCCGCTCTCGGTGTAGTTGGATAGTGCTTGTTTAAGCTGCTCAGCAAGACCGATATAATCAACTATCAGTCCACCTGGTTTATCCTTGTATACCCTATTAACCCTGGCGATTGCCTGCATTAGCCCATGTCCCCGCATCGGTTTATCAATATACATAGTATGAAGGCAGGGAACATCAAAGCCAGTAAGCCACATGTCTCTTACTATTGCAATCTGGAACTGATCGGTGGGGTCTTTGAATCTTTTACCAAGCTCTTCACGCCTTGCTTTACTTCGGATATGCTGCTGCCATTCCACAGGATCTGTTGGAGAGCCGGTCATGACAATTTTCATGACTCCAGCACCATCTTCAACGCTATGCCAGTCTGGGCGCAGGGAAGTAATTGCATTGTACAGCTCCACACATATACGTCTGCTCATACATACGATTACAGCTTTCCCATCGAGGATTTCCTTCCGGCTTTCATAGTGCCTTACAAGGTCTTCAGCAATCAACTTCAAGCGCTTTTCAGAGCCAACCAGTGACTCAAGAGTAGCCCACTTGGTCTTCAGTTTTTCTTTACTTTCGACTTCCTCGTTTTCTGTAACTTCTTCAAACTCATCATCTATTGTAGGCTTCTGTACTTCATCGAGTTCAAGCATAGCCAATCTACTTTCATAATAGATTGGAACTGTAGCTCCATCTTGCACGGCTTGTTCGATGTCATAGATGCTGATGTAATCGCCGAAAACAGCTCTGGTATTGGCATCTGTCAATTCTATAGGTGTTCCGGTAAAGCCAATGAAAGAAGCATTGGGCAAGGCATCCCGCATGTGTCTGGCGAAGCCATCGATAAAATCATATTGGCTTCTATGGGCTTCATCAGCAACCAAAATGACATTTCTCCGATCAGAAAGCAGAGGGTGAGCACGTTCGTTTTCGGTGGGGAAAAACTTCTGTACAGTAGTAAATATCACTCCACCGGATGCTGTGGTAAGCAATTCTCTAAGGTGGTCTCGACTCTGGGCCTGAACAGGCTGTTGCCTCAGCAGCTCATGACAGCGGGAAAATGTTCCGAAGAGTTGATCATCAAGATCATTACGGTCCGTTATAACAACTATGGTTGGGTTTTCCAGTTCCCTATGAAGAACTACTCTTCCGGTAAAGAAAGCCATCGTCAGGCTTTTACCAGAACCCTGAGTATGCCAGATTACACCAATACGTTTATCACCTCCAGGTCTTGCGGCTCTTACAGTAGACTGGATTGCGTGTTTCACGGCGTGGAATTGATGATAGCCTGCCACTTTCTTAACCAGCACTCCGCCACCAATGTCTTCAAACACAATGTAGTACTTAACTAGATCGAGGAATCTCTGTTTATTGAAAACTCCCTCCAGCACTACCTGAAGCTGGGTTAGGTGTGTATCATCCAGATCTTCGCCTTCAATTGTCCTCCAGGGCATGAACCATTCTTTATTGGCAGTTAATGTTCCCACCCTGGCATATAATCCATCTGAAACCATCAGCACAGCGTTGTAATTGAATAGAGAAGGGATCTGATCCTTGTAGGTCTGCAACTGGTTAAAAGCTGTCCAAATCGTAGCCTTAGCATCTGCAGCATTTTTCAGCTCTATCACTGCAAGCGGTAGTCCGTTTACAAATAGAACGATATCAGGTCGTCGGTCGTGCTTGTTTTCCACGACAGTGAATTGGTTTACTGCTAAGAAATCATTATTGTCTGGATTTGCAAAGTCGATTACTTGGACATAGTCTCCGGCAAAACTGCCATCCTCTCTTATGTATTCTACTTGAACTCCCTCTATCAAATACCTGTGGATGGTATGATTGTTGAGTATTAAAGAGGGTGAGTCTGGTTGAGTCAGTTTTCGGAATGCCTCTTCGATTGCATCGGGCGGTATTTGGGGATTGAGGAATAGCAAAGAGTGACGCAGCCTTTCAAGCAAAACAACCTGCCCATAATTGTCTCGTTCTGATAATGTACCATCAGGGGCTATCTCTAGACCGAAAGCAACCGAATAACCAAGGCTTTCTAACCAAGCCAAAGCAGCTTGTTCAATGACAGATTCTGTGAAAGACCCCTTCATTTAGTTTTACCATACATTGCTGCATTTTCTTTGCAGTGCTGCAATACTTCTTGTATCCATTTGTGATACCAATACCAAGTTCCTGCGACCATCACGCCATATCCTTTGGCTGCATCCTTTGCCTCTTTTTCCTTCCACAAGTTAGTGTGCTGAGCCATCCCAAAACGCTTGTATCCTTTTCCTTTCATCATTGAGACGATTTGACCGGGGCGATACTTTGGCTTCTCCGTCTCTTTGATTACTGTATAAGCTCTGTTCACATCGGCAGCCAATGGCGAATCAGATTTAACAAACTCGATCACCTGATCTGCCTGGCCTTTATGATTGGCAGTTTTGGCAACAAACAGTACACGATATGCAAACTTTGGGCTGTTAAACTCATCATCAGTTAACTGATTCTCGAATCCGTCGATAAAGGACTTGATATAAGATGGCATTTTATCTGGTGTCGGTAAAGTTTCGACCTGTTCTTGCGAAATGGATGTAAATTGAAGACTGAACGCAAGATGCTTGTCAATTCCTAGTTTATCGCCAAAAAGCGTCTTAACATACTCATTGTAGTTTAGGCAACAAGCTTGGAATTTAGCACTCAGAGTTGAGTCAATTCTTGTAGTCATTTGATGTTCTATTTCATGTCGTATCTCAATCAGAAACCTCAGATTATTTTTCGAATCCTTATCAAGAGGGCATTTATCATCATTTAGACAACGCTCTAGTTCCCAATATTTAAAAGCACCTGATTTCGTCCTATCATACACTCGTCTTTTTTCTCTTTGTTTGTAGTACCTATACTCGACACCTTGCTTACGATAAAAAGCGTGAAGTAAGTAGGTCCAAGCAATATGCATCAATACTATGTAGATTTCCGATTTAAACGTTATCATTGGGCTGTTAAAGATTTGAACTGCGGCAAGCGCTGACTCTCTTGATTTCGTGATTAGTTCGTTAGATATGGAAGCGGTTCTCCTGATTCTTTGATTCTTCGGCATCAAACACTCCTTCCCGCTATTCTCTCCGCGTCCTTAACTCTAAGCTCGCCAGAGATTAGTTTTGGAAGAAGAGTGTCTCTTAGATCCGTGAGTTTGCGGTTTTCTAGCGATCGTGAGACAATAGCATCTATCAATGGTTCCATGATCTGATCCTGCATAGATAAGAGGTCTGTAGGTGGTACAAGAACCTTGGCATCTTCCAGGTGATGACGTTGAATGTGACCCATAGTAGTTGCTTTTCCTGCTGCAATATGTCTAAATTCCGGTAGGTGACGATGTATCCACATGTATAAAAACCACTTAGAATACTGGGCGGAGGTAACCCTGAACAAATGTTGATTAAGAGCACCTGCGCCTCCAAACCAAATGACGCATTCAAGTGATCCAGACCATGAAAACAATATATCGCCATCATTTACTATGTATTCTGAGCCAATATTTGCACTAGCACGGTCAGAATTCGTCGTATCGTTGGTTCTTAACTGGGCAATTTTAACTACAGGAAGCGAGTCATCATTCAATGGTGGATACTTTTGTAATGCTAGCCCGTTTAAAAAGGTGCCCAATGAATCTAAACCAGTAACTCTCCATCCTTTGGGTATTTCTCCTAACTCTGAATCTACGAAGGAATCAGGGAACAATGCTGCAATCTCAGGTTTCAATCCCACAGGTTGTTTCCCTGCAGCTTTGGCGTGAACCGGATCAAAATCAACAAACCAGCTTTTAAAGATAGCTTGGGCTGTATCCTCCAAGGTTTTGCACATCTGGCGGTTTAGTTCAATTTTATTGTCTAAAGCACCAAGTATGTTTCCTATGGCTCGCTGCTCTAATTGTTGAGGCATTAGTTTTTCAATTCTGCTAACAAACTCCCATTGAGCCCTTGGCATTCGAGTCCCTTCAGATGACCTTGTTGATTCTTCAACAAACTCCTTAGATGCTATGCAATAAAACAGGAACCTTTGATCAGTTTCTGGTTTACTTCTTATAACCCAAATGTCAGTCGAGCATACACCATCAAAGGGAGCAATAATCACTTTGCGAAAATACGGCCGCAACTTTCCAAATAGAATATCTCCCTTTTTGAATCTGAACTTAGCACTATTAACGTCACCGCTTGATCCGCATCCAACCAGACACAAACTCTCTTGAGCAATGTGTTCTAGCCCAATGTAGGGGACGTTGATCAGTTCTTTTGGATTGACTGTTTCCCTGATTAACTCAGCACAACGATCAAACCGTTTATTGATCCACACATCATTCCCCATATCCAATGTCCTTCAGGTTTTCCCAGATTATCTGATTTAGTTTATCGCTCTTTTCCATTTGTTCTTTCAGAACAGCAGTTAGCTTAGTCATCTTCTCTTCGAAAGGTTCGTTATCTTCTTCAATGTCGGCTGCGCCCACATATCTGCCCGGAGTGAGGATGTGATTGTGTCCTCTGATATCATCTATCGTGGCACTTTTGCAAAAGCCGGGGATGTCTTCATAGCTGCCGGAATTGGTGTCACCTCGCCAGGCATGGTAAGTATCAGCAATTTGCTTGATTTCATCATCACTAAGCTCACGATGAACCCGATCAACCAGTGAGCCGAGTTTTCTGGCATCGATAAACAGGGTTTGTCCTCTGCGGTCACGGTACTTGCCATTGTTTTTATTGCGTGTCACAAACCACAGGCACACTGGAATCTGAGTTGAATAAAAGAGTTGTCCAGGTAATGATACCATGCAATCCACTAGATCGGCTTCGAGGATATTCTTTCTGATTTCCAGTTCAGCCAGCGTGGTTGTGGACATTGATCCATTGGCAAGGACAAATCCCGCCATGCCAGTGGGGGCTAAATGGTGTATAAAAAGCTGCACCCAGGCGAAGTTAGCATTGTTGGGAGGTGGAGTGCCATACTTCCATCGCTTATCTTCCTTTAGCAGGTCACCTCTCCAGTCAGAATCGTTAAAGGGGGGATTTGCTAAGACAAAGTCAGCTTTCAGATCTGGGTGCAGATCACGATGAAAACTATCCGCGTGCTCTTTTCCGAGATTGCCGTCTATGCCTCTGATAGCAAGATTCATCTTCGCTAGTCGCCAGGTAGTATGGTTTGATTCCTGCCCGTAGATGCTGATGTCTCCGATCTTTCCACCGTGTGCTTCCACGAACTTCTCAGATTGGACAAACATACCTCCTGAGCCGCAGGCAGGATCGAATATCCGACCTTTGTAGGGTGCCAGCATTGCCACCAATAGCCGGACTATGCATTGAGGTGTATAGAATTGACCACCCCGCTTGCCTTCAGCGCTGGCAAATTCGGACAGGAAGTACTCATATACCCTTCCTAGCATGTCTTTAGATCGGTTTTCTTTATCTCCCAATCCGATGTTACTTACCAGGTCAATTAACTGCCCCAGGCGTTGCTTATCAAGTCTAGGGTGAGCGTAATCTTTTGGTAAAACCCCCTTAAGAGCAGGATTGACCTTCTCTATGGCGATCATAGCATCATCAATCAGTTTCCCGATAGTAGGCTGCTTGGCATTGGCCTTGAACACGCTCCAACGTGCTTCCTGAGGCACCCAGAATACATTTTTGGCTAGGTATTCATCCGGGTCCTCAGGATCTGCTCCCTTATCCCTTGCTGCTTCGAGTACTCGATATTGTTCTTCAAACGCATCTGAAATGTATTTGAGGAAGAGCAATCCCAGCACGATATGTTTATATTCCGCAGCATCCATGTTGCTGCGTAGGGCATCCGCAGCTTGCCAAAGCTCCTTTTCAAAACCTATGTTAGCTCCATTAGCCATTATTAAATCTCCCTATTAATACTCTATCACCATCTCTGTTTTTTTTGAAACTTATTTCGCACACGTCAATGATATTCGAGATGAAGGATGCAATTTGAGAGTGGGAATAGCTCATTCGCCCTTCCTTTTGTGATCAGATTCGATGTAACCAACCTGCAGGTCGTTGATGGGATCATATCCGGCAGTTTTCATGGCAGCCCTGCACTGTTTTATGACGTCTGAAGCTGACAATCTTCCCCTGGTATACATTCCGTTGTTCAGTTTGATATCCATACTGTCATTTTGCTTGGTAGTAAGATACATGCTGTTGGATGAGACCAGTGTGGGATGATTATCGATTAGGAAGTTGAAGACGTGTTTCTTGATCTCCCACCAGTATTTTACGGGTATCTGTGTCCCCTTTACAATTACGACCCGGGCTGATTTGTAACGATAATCTTGCGTGACCCCATAGTCAATAACATCTGGGTTGATCGGGTCTTGTTTTATTCCTTCGTTAATCTTATTACTTGGCGGATTTACAGGCGCAGGAGCTTGGGTTACCTTGGGAATCTTTTTATCCCATAAGCGCTCAATTTCTGAAACATCCATATCGTAATTGTATTGGTTTTTTAGGATTTGTGATGCCAAAGTATACTTCGACAAACCTGTTTTCTTCGAAATGTCTCCAGCCTCTGTTTTAACACTGCTCAGCTTCTTAATCCTGGCAATTTCCTCATAGATAGTCTCGGCAGATTCCACTGCTTGTTTCCTGAAATTATCTCTTCTCAGCACTTGGTCAAACACCGTACAGATCGACTCGATATCGTCATGCAACAGATCGATTTCACTGAACAAGCTGTTTTCAAAGGCGCCCCCAATCGATGGCAAATAAAAGCGCCAAATGATGCCATCTGTTAACACACTGATCGCAGATTTATCCCACCAATTGTATCTCTTGAGTTGAATTTCACCTGAGACTAGCTCACTCTGGAGTTTATAGGGAGTTTTAATCTCAATAAAAACTTCTGCGATGTCTGAGTTTTTCTCTGGAAGTATCAGGGCAACATCTATTCTTCCCCGTAGATCTACAGTTACTTCCTGAGGCGGATATCTTTTTACAGGGTATTCAGTGTAAAACTCTTTAGGATTCCAAATATCCCAACCAAGTTTATGGCATACTCGCCCTACCAAGGAAAAACGCACATGTTGTTCATCCTTGAATGCGTTATCCGCAAAGAGTTTACGGATCTCTTCTATTGTCTGTTTCACCTATCCCTCACTATCAGATCAGTTTTTTTCAACTATTTATCATTAGCCATAACTGTCAACCCGAAATTCTGTCTCATCCTTGCTCATCCGTATTTGTCAGCATACAGGGTAGTGTTTTCTTGGCTCTGGATCAATGATTACATCTAGAACAAGGAGATAGCATGACCGAAGCGTTGATGAACCGAATCAAAGCTCAGTTAGTCAGACATGAAGGTCTACGGTTGAAGCCATATCGCTGCACAGCAGGCAGACTAACCATTGGTATCGGCCGCAATCTCGATGACCGGGGAATCTCCCAGAAAGAGGCTTATGCTATGCTGGAGAGGGATATCCAGGACTGCGAGCAGTGGCTGCTTGATGAGATACCAGAGATTTACAACAAGCTCGATGAGGTGCGCCAGTCGGTACTGCTTAACATGTGCTTCAACCTCGGCATCAAGGGACTCCTGGAGTTTAAGAATACTCTGGCTTTTATCGGGGCCGGAGACTGGGAACGAGCCGCCAATGGCATGCTGGCTTCCAAGTGGGCAAAGCAGGTGGGAATGAGAGCACTAGAGCTGTCAGAACTGATGAGGAAAGGCAAGTGATACCGATCCCGGTCGAGACCGATGCAATGCTCGCCATCCTCAATCTACCCAGGGAGATGTCCAACAATGGTATCTTCAAGGAGCATCAAGGGCTCGTTCTGGAGATTATCCACTCCCTGGTTCTGCAGGAGCACTATGATCGGGCAACTCTCGATGACTTGCCGGAAGAGGAGCCGTTCCTGATTTCTTTTCGTTTTGGGTTCTGTTTCCTGATGCTACACTCCACTGCTGAGTTTCTCAATTTGAAGACCCTGGGCGAGGGAATAGTCAAGACCGTAGGATTAGACCAGTCCGCCACCGAACTGCTCACAGGGAGCGAAATAGACGCATTCAAAACCAGCCTTGAGCTAAGAGCACTGACCATACTGCAAGCCTATCTCAATCCTGTCGGTCTGGATCGCCTGAACGAACTCAAGCCCAGACAGCCTCGCCCTATTCGGGTGGGAGTTATCTGATGCCTGATCGTGATTTTACTTCTCCAGAGGAACTGATGATCGAGATCTACCGTGCTATCTATGCCGCCCTGGAGAGCCGGCTACATCTGATAGGATCGACTATCGATGCAGACTCCCGCAAGGAGATACTGGCACAGCAGATCTATGACAAGGGCGACTTCTATGGCAATACCGGCTATCTGCTCCAGACCACTGATACAGCCATGATTCTGAGAGTAGGCTCCAACGTGAAGCATGAACCTTTCGTTTTGGGCGGTAAAGTGCCTTCCTGGACTCCGATCGCTCCACTTATAGCTTGGGTCGAACGCAAGCACCTGTCTTGGACTGATAAAGAGACAGGTAAAGCTCTGACTGT
>Ga0255340_1004886_pt1 | contig 12635 bp, 10 predicted proteins | sample wastewater_treat_7_FD_192417 | JGI IMG/M metagenome (GOLD analysis project Ga0255340, IMG submission 192417) | Wastewater microbial communities from Lulu Island WWTP, Vancouver, Canada - plant10 | ecosystem: Engineered > WWTP > Wastewater > Unclassified | place: Canada: Vancouver, British... | reverse complement strand
TCTTTTTTAACACTCTTACTACCACATTGTGGGCACTTTTTAAATTCATATTTAAGAAATGACAACTAAATGCCGTCATACTAACACAAACTGAGGTTTTTAGCACCACAAATTGACCATTACACCACTTTTTTCTCCAGTTGTCTGTTCTTTCCTGCTCAATACTAGTATTTGTATTATCCATGTTTGTTTTGTACAAAAATTTTAAATTTTCTTCCCAAATTCCTTTTTTAAGGATTCAAAGCTTCTTCTAGATTTGTTACTTAGTACACTTTTTTTATTGAATCTGTTATACAATCTATCTAAATATTTAGGTGATACACCTTTTACATATGTTTCTACTACACATGTAGAAACTGTACCATCAATTGTATTTAGAGGAGTAAGAATAACAACCCTCCCTTTAGTGTTTTCTAAGAAATAAACTTTAACTCTGTAAGTTCTATCTATACTTTTAAAATCAACATTGAATCTGTCTGCTATATCTGAAATTGTTTTTGCATCTTGTACTTCTACAGGTTTTATGTTTTTTACAATTGCACCTGAAAAGTTCTGATCATATTTACTTCTCTCTAGAAATGTATCTATCATATCTGAAGTAATATTGTCATAATCTCTTGAAATTTTAATAGTTTCCCCTGTCTCTAACATAGAATTGATGTCATTAAGCATTATGAGAAGTTCGTCACTTATTAGTTTGTCTGTGTCAGGATCAGATGTTGTAGCTTTTGTGTTTCCAAAATCCGCTTCTAATCTATAATAATCCTCTTGAGGATCCATTACCTCTTTGTAATAATTTTATCTACCAAACCATAGGCCTTAGCCTCTTTGGCAGTAAAATATTTATCTCTATCAGCATCTTTAGTAATCTGTGATATGCTCTTACCTGTCTTCTCAGAAATCATTTTGTAAAGTTGTTCTCGAATCTTTAGTATCTCTTTTGCTTCAATTGCAATATCACTAGCTTGTCCCTCTACTCCACCAAGTGGTTGATGAATATGAATCTTACTATTTGGTAATGCAAACCTCTTTCCTTTTGCACCATTTATAAGCAACATAGTTCCCATAGATGCAGCTAATCCTACAGCTGTAGTTGAAACATCAGGTTTAATGTAGTTCATAGTGTCAATAATTGCCATACCTGCTGTAATATATCCTCCAGGTGAGTTGATAAACATCTGGATATCTGCTTTAGGATCTTCTTTTTCTAAAAAAAGAAGCTGTGCGACAATGGTATTTGACATATTGGTTTCTATTGGTCCGCTAATAAATACAATTCTATCTTTTAACAATCTTGAATAGATGTCATATGCCCTCTCCCCACCTCTTTCTTTTTCAATGACTGTTGGTATTAAACTCATATGTTAATGCTTGTAAAGTTAATGAGGCAGTTACTATTCTCCTAGAACTTCTTTGATAAATTCTCTAAATGCTCTCTCTTTAACCTCTACTCTTCTGAGATATTCTTTCCACTCCTCATTCTCAAATATTGTTTGGTCTTCTACTTGAGGAGATTTGGACTTAATCTCTTCTATCTTCTTTGTTAAATCTTCATCTGTAACTTTTATGTTTTTCTCCTTAGCATAAAGGTTTAAGAAAACATCTGTCTCCAATGCTTCTTTTGCATCTTTCAACCAAAGCTCTCTCATCTTTCCCATGGTAACGTTGTTTGCTTTAAGAAAGTTATCAATCTTAGTTTGATCATGTCCCATATCATGTACAAAAGAATGTTCTCTCTCTTGTGCTTCATAATCTATTGCTGGTTGTGGAATTACTATTTTGTTAAGTTCAATAGCTTTATTAAGAGCCTCATCTTCTGCCTTTCTCTTTGCAATTATCTCTTTCTGATCCTTAATTGTTTTCTTAACAAATGTTTCTAAATCTTTTAATGTTTTTACATCTTCAATTTGAATCTTTTTTGCTATGCCCTTTGCCCATTTATCATTTATCTCTTTCTCTCCAAGATTTTCATTCTTAAAAAGATTATTTAGAGCCTCATCAACTTCTTTCTTTGATACAGTAACCTTTTCTTTTGTAACTTTAACTTTACTTAAATATCCTAATTTAAACTCTGGCATAACAGTAATTCCTACTTTAAGCTCTAAATCTTCATCTTTTGATAGATCTGGAAAATTCTTGTAATCTGGAGGTGCTATTGGATTAATATTTTCTTTCTGTAAAGCTGTTGTTAGGTACATTGGAACTAACTGTTCTAGTACTTTGGTTTTAATATTTGTACTGACTTGTGGTTCAACTAAGCCTGCAGGAACTTTTCCTTTTCTAAAACCATCTATTTTAGTATTACTAAGTTCTTGTTTTAGGAGAGCTTGATAACTTTTTTGAAAAGCATCCTTTGGGATTGTAATTGTAAATTCAATGGTACTTTTATCTATATCTCTTCTTGTATAAAAATCCTTCATGAAATATTTGTGTTAAATTAGCGTTGTAATTCTACACTTTTTGGTATAGTTTGTCTAGTTTAGCAATTACAACTAACCTTTTCTCTGATGTCCATAATGGTGTGCATGTGATTAAGGTTAGTCTGTAATCGTCTGTATCTTTTACTACAGAGATGTCGTTCTCATCAATAATTTTTGTTTCAGTCACAATATATGTCCACTCTCCCTCATCATGTTTTAATACAATTTCATCTCCTATCTTAACTTTATCTAAATTAAAGAATGTATCTTTTGCTGGAGGAACATTAAGAAATCTATGTCCAATTATTACAGCATTCCCTTTTTGTCCCGGATATTTTGAGATTGGAAAATGCCAAAAACCTGAGTCCATTGTTTGTGATGAAGTTCCTTGGAATACTTTTCCTTCAATTAATGCATTATCAATACTTAATGTTGTGTTTAGTTCTTCAAGTAATTTAGTGTCGAGGATAATATCAGCAGATTTGATGGATTGTTCTATTGAATCTGCTGAGAACTCTTCTGTTTTAAACTTATCTGGTGTGGGAGAGATTGTTGTAAGTAAAGTGATAAAGGTCTCTTTAGTAGTGGCATATATATTTATTTTTTTTAGCTTTAAAGCAATATCATTATAGTAAGGATATATGATGAAAAAGAGTATGGGTGTAAGAACCAATAGTATAAGGAAAAGAGTTAGTATTGTTTTAATGGCTTTTTTCATAAATCTATTGCTATTCTACTAAATTTTGTAAATAGTTGCATTATTTCCTAAATTATATTATTCTAAATTACCTAGTATATAAATTTTAATATGGGTTAACAGTGGCAAAGAAAAAAAACAAATCTGCCAAGAAAGTAACTGCCAAAAATATAAATTCTTCAAAGGATTCTATGGTTTCTAAAGTAGAGGTCAAAGATATGAAAGACCGATCTATCTCGAGACTTATAGGGACATTGTTTATTGTTATTGGTTTGTTACTGATAGGATACGGTGTTTTCTCTTATATTAAATCCGAAAAGAATCCAGTTCTTGATGAGTCATTAACACCACCATCTTTGGCTGAGACTCCACTAGTTGTTAATGGTGAGGAGATAATTGTTAAGGGTGAAGCATCTGGTTACAAGAAGGCACAGATTTATTTAGATAATGAATTAGTAAAGACAGTTAAGGTTGATAAGGATGGAAAATATGAATATAAGCATGAGATTGAAAATGAAGGTAAGTATATTCTTTCTTCTGCAGCTCTTAAGGGTTGTTTTAAGAAGACCACTACTCCAAAGTCCGATCCAATAATTGTTACTGTTGATAGAACAGCACCAGAGTTAACAAAGATTAACTACTCAGAAGAGGTTGGTACAGATACATTTGCAATAACGGGAGAGGGAGAACCAAATACATTTGTCATTGTAAAAAGAGGTACAGATGTTTACGAGACTAAAGTTGGAGATGATAGTAAATTTGTAATTAAAGATATTGCTCTTAGAGATGATGGTGTAAATGTGTATTCTGTTGTATTAAAAGATGAGGCAGGAAATACAAAAGAGGTTGAAGAGAAGGTTTCAGTTATATACTCAGAGCATAGTTCTGTAAATGGTAATGCAGTTATTGATTCAGATTTACCAGTTGCATCAGGAGAACTAGAGTTAGCATTGTCAATTATTAGAGATGGAAAGATAATGGCAATACTTGGTTTGTTAGCCTTAGTAGCATTCCTTGCATCATCAGGTGTTGTTATTTTTAAAAAGAATAGAATAGCATAGTAGAATTGTGGTATTATTGTAGAGAATAATATAAACAATTAATACCACATATGGCAGAAGTTTACTCTGTTGAAACTAAAGAGAATTATGGGGATGAAGAACCTAGAAGAGTTATAATAGATTTGTCCCCTACTCTTTTGGCTTTGATTTTTTTTGTTTTAACAGTTGTGTTTTTTGGTAAGCAATTGATATCAACAGCTCTTTTTTTGATGCTTTCTTTTACATTTATGTGTACGATGAGACCTATTGTTGGTTGGTTTATGAAAAAGAAGGCATCCAAAGGTTGGGCAATCTTTCTCTCTTACTTTTCACTTCTAATTTTCATTTTGATTATTCTAGCTATAATTATTGTTCCATTTATAAATCAAATTGGTGGGTTAATTAATACTTTGCCTGATTGGATTGCAAAGTTACTTGATGTCCTCAATGGAGTGAATATTGGAGGTTTTACTGTTGATGTAGACTCTGTTGAGAAAACTATTGCAGATAGTTTAAAGTCTCTTACTACATCTGATAGTGTAAAAAATGTAACATCTGCTGTTGGTGGGATGTTTAATAGTTTAACTACATTCTTTTCTGCTACTGTGTTATCTATTTATTTAGTTGCAGAACATGATTCTTTAGCTGATGTGCTATTTATGAGAATCAGGTCTAAGGAGAAGATGGAGAGAGTAAAGAAATTGATAGAAGAAGTTGAGAGTAAGTTGGGAAGCTGGGTTTTAGGTCAAGGTACTGTTAGCCTTATTGCTACACTGTTTTCAGCACTTATTCTCTCCCTGTTTAAAGTCCCATTTGCAATACCTTTGGCTGTTTTTGTTGGAATAATGGATGCCATCCCAAGTATTGGTGCAACTTTAGCAGGTCTTGTTGTTGGTATTGTTTCTTTGATTACTGTTGGTCCTCTTAATGCTGTTATAATCTTGGTCTTTATGGTTTTGTATCAGCAGGTTGAGAACAATCTAATTATTCCAAAGGTTATGGGAAATGTGGTTGGTGTTAAACCTTTCTATATTATGGTGGGTGTGATTATTCTTTTAATTTTAGCAGGTCCTCTTGGTGCTGTTATTGCAGTTCCTTTGATTGTTTTAATTAAAATTCTGTATGAATTTTATATAGACTTGCAAAAACTAAAAGCTAAAGGTATTGTTAATTAGGAAATGATTTAAGTTTTGTACTGCCCTATACAATGAGTAGCGAGAGCTCAAAGAAAACAAGTGTGTATTTTTTTGAAGATTATTCAGCTAAAGAGCTTAATGAAGATAAGGTTGGACGAAAAGGATTAAGTCTTTTTAGGCTTAAGGATATGGATGTTCCAGTTCCAGAATTTTTTGTTGTTTCAAGTGAGGTTTTTGTTAAACATGCATTGAAAGTTTTTAAAAACAGTAAAGGTAAATTATTAGCAAAAGGAAGGAATCCAGAGTCAAGAGAAGTTGAAGCTGTTATGCTTAATGAGGCTTTTGAGAAATCGGTACAGGAGGAAATACTTTCTGCATATACTAGATTATCTGGATTTACAGATGCTTGGGTGTCAGTTAGATCTTCGGTTGTTTTTCCTGCAGATAAGGAAGTTTCTTTTTCAGGAGTTTTCTCTACTGAGTTAAATGTTAGAAAATATGATGAACTTCTTCCTTCGATTAAGCGAATATTCTCTTCGATGTTTTGTGATGATGTTGTTGCTTATGCTAGTAGAATGAATATAGATATTTCTGATGTGAAGATGGCTGTGGTTGTGCAGAAAATGGTCCAATCAGAGGTTGCTGGTGTGATATATACTGTAGATCCAATCTCACAAGATAATACTAAGTTGAATATTGAAGCAGTATATGGATTGGGTGATGTGATTGCTTTAGGTGAGATTACCCCAGATACATACCTTCTTAATAAAAAAGATTTATCTACTGTAGAAAAGCATATTGCACCACAAGAATGGATGAAGGTTAGAACAATGAAACAGGCAAAGAAAGGAACACAAGGAATTGAGAAGATAAAGATTTCTAAAGGTTGGAGTCATAAGCAGAAATTGTCAGATAAGGATATTGAGGAGATTTCAAAAATTGCTTTAGTTATTGAAGATAAGAGTAATGAACCTCAGAATGTTGAGTGGGTGCTTTCTGGTGGTAGATTTTGGGTTTTACAGAATAAGCCAGTGAGGTATAAATCTCTTGATTATAAGGTTCAGAATGAGGGAATTTTAACTGTTAGAGCAAATATTAGAGAGGAGATCTTAGGTTTTCTTGAGAAGTATAAGAGTAAGGATGAGATGATTTCTTCTGCTATGACTGAGGCAAAGAAAATTGTTAAGAAGAGTAATGATGAGGATATTAAGAGACTTGAGGAGTTAATATATCAAGCAAAGAAGGAATTAGACACAGAACTAGTTAAGGAGGAGACAAAGAAAGAAGATTTCGTTATATCAGGAATTGGAGCAAGTTTTGGAATTGTTACAGGTAAGATTAATATTGTAGATGCTCCGGTAGATAAGAAGTTCACAAAATCAGATATTCTTTTGATTAAAAGATATTCTTCTGAAATGGAAGGAATGATTCTGTCTTCTGGTGGTGTTTTGATGGAGACTGGAGGTTTAACAAGTGATACAGCAATTCTTTGTAGAGAGTTTAAGATTCCCGCGGTTGTTGGTGCTACATCTGCTTCTTCTTCATTGCGAAATGGTGATTTTGTGAAGTTAGATGGGAATTCAGGAACTGTATACAAGAGTGAGAAATTAGAGAAAGAACTGGAAAAAGAGTTACATCCTGTTGCTGATGCATATGCTAAAGGTGAGGTTACTGTTGAAGATAAGGAGAAGATTAAGTTAGAAAATGAAGACACCTCTACTCCACCGAAGGATATTACATTGCCACCTACAGCAACTAAAGTATTTTCTATGGTTGATAGGGATTCTAAGAAGTTGTTTGACTATGTAGGGGATGCAAATGGAATTGTGTATATAGATTTGGATAGGATTATGATTGAGGATGGAAGGCATATCTTGCAGTATGTTCATGAAAAGAAATTTCTTGACTACACGAAGAAAATTTGCGACAAGATTTTGGGATTTGTAAACTTAGTAAAGGGGGACGAGGTTGTTGTGACAATTGGTTCTGCAAAGGTTAAAGAATTCAGGGGGTTGGTTGGTGGAAAGAAGTTTGAGGATGATTCCTTATCTGCCGATGCTTATGGAGCAGCTCACTATATTGCTAATCCTGAGTTGTTACGAAGAGTCGCCAGAATTATTCGTAGGGTTAGAAATGTACATAAGAAGAGGAATGTTTCTTTGGGTATTCATGCTCCGATGAATGAGGATGTAATGAAGGAGATAAAGAAATTGCTTTCAGGTGAGAAATTAAGAAGGATGTCATCCTTTAACATGTATGTTGTGTTAGATAATCCTTCTGAGGTTATATTGATTGATGAGATTTTGAATACAAAGATAGATGGAGTGATTTTGAATACTCCTAGGGTCGCAAGACAGATGCAAGGGTTTAAGGATGATGAGAAGAATGCTAAATATGATTTGGCAAGGTCTAGTGTGTTTAAGGTTTTGGATAATATTGCTACTTCTGTTAGAGATAAGGGTGGAAAGGTGATTGTTGTTGTGGAGAATAACAAACCTCTTTTGAAGTACAGTGTACAGACTGGGGTTTACGGTGTTGCTGTTACACCTGAAGACATTCGTGAAGCTAGAAAGGTTGTAGCAGGAGAAGAAGGGCACATAATCCTCGGCAAATAACAGGCCTAGGTCAGGCCTGTTGTGTTGTGGTATACTACAAGATATGGGAGAGACTCCGATGATGCGACAGTTTTTAGGTTTTAAGAGGCAGTATCCTGACAAGATACTCCTTTTTAGAATGGGGGATTTTTTTGAGACCTTTGGAGAGGATGCTAAAATTGCATCTAAGGTTTTGAATATCACCCTTACAAAGAGAGATAAGAAAGCTAATGCAACTGCTCTTGCAGGATTTCCACACAAAGCCCTTGATCAGTATCTTCCTAAGTTAATAGAAGCAGGTCATTGTGTTGTGGTTGTAGATCAGTTAGAAGATCCGAAGTTAGCAAAAGGCATTGTAAAAAGAGGTGTTGTTAGAATTGTGACACCAGGGACTGTAGATGGTGATCAAGCAAATGCTGTTCACAACTCATACCTTGCAGCTTTTCATTTCTCTAAGAAGAATGTTTTTGTGTCTCTGGCAGATATCTCTACGGGAGAGTTTCTTTTACTTAATGAAGGAAAAGGAAATGGACATATTAACTCTGTTCTCTCTGCTTACAATCCAGTAGAAATTCTTTTGATTGAGGGAGAGAGTAATGAAAATCTTAATCATCTACCTGTTCAGTTTTTAGATAAGGGTCTAAAAAATATTCAATTTAGCGAAGAATTAGTTAAGGATTTTTACAATTTGAAAAATGTAGAATCTTTTGGTTTAGAAAAAGATTCAGAATCAGTTGTTCCAGTTGCAATGATTCTTAAGCATATAGAGGAAACACAATTAATGAATCCTACTCATATCCTTAAACCTAAAAGAGTCTCTTTGGATAGTACAATGATACTAGATAGAGCTACTATTCGTAATCTAGAGTTAGTTTCAAATGCATATAGTGGAGGGATTGAGAATTCTCTTTTTTCTGTTTTGAATAGGACAAATACTAGAATGGGTACTAGACTACTCTACGCTTGGGTTCTTAATCCATTGATAAACAAGAAGGAGATAGATGAGAGATTAAATGTTGTAGAAAAGTTTTTTGAGAATGAAGAAGTTCTTAATGAAGTAAGAGAGAAACTTGATGGTATTAATGATATTGAAAGAATTGTTGGTAAGATTGGTCTTAACAGAGTTAATGCTAGAGATATTAAAGCACTTGAAATATCTCTTCTAAATTCAATTGAGATTTTGGAACTAGCAGAGAAGAAGTTAAAAACTAAGGAGAAAGATTTAGAAAGAGATTTCTTCAATGAACTAGCAAAGAAGATTAACAGGACATTTGTGGAAGATCCACCTTTGGTGATAACAGAGGGAGGGATAATTAATAAAGGTTTTAATGAAGAGGTTGATAGATTAAGATCTCTTTCTGGTGATAGTAAGGAATGGTTGAAAGAATTTGAGGAGAAAGAGAAAAAAGAAACAGGAATCCCTTCTTTGAAGATTGGATTTAACAATGTTTTTGGTTATTACATTGAAGTAACAAAGACTCATTTTGATAAAGTACCAGATAGATATATTAGGAAACAGACTTTGGTTAATTCAGAAAGATATATTACAGAGGAACTAAAAGAGAGGGAAGATATTATCTTGAATGCTCATGATAAACTTTCTGCTTTAGAATATAAATTGTTTAATGAATTTAGAGACTCTCTTCTTCCTAGTTTAGAAAAACTACAGAAACTTTCTCAAGTGATAGCAAAGATTGATGTTTTATCTAACTTTGCATATGTAGCCCAAGATTTAGACTATGTTAAACCAGAAATTTTTGAAATGGGAGAGAATGATGGGATTATTAAGATAGAAAAAGGTAGACATCCAATAGTAGAATCTTTAAGCTCTGAAGAATTTATCTCAAATGATACAGAACTATCTTTAACAAAGGGTAGTATGTGTATTCTAACTGGTCCTAATATGTCTGGTAAGTCTACATATATAAGGCAGGTTGCTACAATTGTTCTGATGGCTCAGATAGGTTCCTTTGTTCCTGCACAGAGTGCCTCTATATCAATTGTTGATAGAATTTTTACAAGAGTTGGGGCATCTGATGACTTAGCAAGGGGAAGAAGTACTTTCATGGTAGAAATGGATGAGGCTGCCAACATTATTAACAATGCTACAAAATATAGTTTAATAGTGCTTGATGAGGTTGGTAGAGGGACAAGTACATATGATGGAGTTAGTATTGCATGGGCTTTGGCAGAATATATAACTAACGAACTTAAAGCTCGAACTCTTTTTGCCACTCACTATCATGAATTACTTAAACTTTCTGAGAAATTTCCAGAAGCTGTTAGTAACTATAATGTTTTAGTAGAAGAAGATTTAGAAAAAGGAGAAGTAATATTTTTAAGAAAGATAGTTGAAGGAGGGACAGACAGAAGTTATGGAATATATGTAGCTAAAATGGCAGGTCTACCGGAGAAGATTATTAAAAGAGCTAATGAAATTCTAGAAAGCTTTGAACAGAAGAATATGTTTGCATCTAAAAAAGGAGTTAGAGAAATATCTTTTGTAACAAAGGAGGAAAAAAGTAAATCTAAGATTAATGCAGTTCAATATCCTCTCTTTTCTGCAAAGGATTCAGAAGTTGAAAGGGAGATTCAAAAACTTGATACTGACAACTTGACCCCACTTGAAGCTTTGAAGAAGATTGTTGAGTGGAAAAAGAAGATTTAGATAGCTATCTGATATCCTTTTATTCTCCTGCTTTTTATTAGTTTGAGCCCTATTCCCTCTTTTGTTTTCTTATTTATCCTATACACTGTTACTTGTAATGCTTCTTTTGAAATTTCGGTGTCTCTACTATTGGTCATAATTGAATTCATTACTGAGAATTCTCTATTTGTGAGATAGACCTTGCAATCATTGTATGTTACAGATGAGGAGTCTTTACATAGTGTAATTCCTTTATGTTTAAGCTTGCGATATTCATTGGTTTTTAATACTCCGAGATATTTTTGAATTAGGCAAAGAAGATAATCGAAGTTAATGGGAGAGAAGAGTATATTATCAGCACCTGTTTCTAAAATAGTTTGAATATTTTCTGGTGATAAGTTATCTGTTAAATATATTGTTTTAGTATTAGTGTTTAAGCTTGTTACATTGTCTTTTTGAAAGAATCTTTGATCTGTAATTATGATGTCTGGAGGAAAATCATCATTGCAACTATTGGGGTTTAAATGGAAAGTTAAAGGGATTTTTAAAGAGTAAATACTTTTTCTGATTTTGTTGATAAGGTCTAAATCTTTTGTAAAAAGGTATACCTTCTTTGCTTTTTTCTTAACCATACAAAAAGGATATAACCCTGTTCTTACAAAATTCTTACTTTTTGGAAATTGTTTTTATAGCATCTTTAATGCTTAGGGAGAGTTGTTCTTTTGTTTCCATATTCTTTAGTTGTACAATATCTTTTTGTTCTTCTTCTCCCCCTATGATGATTACCCATTTGTAGTTTTTTCTATCTGCATACTTGAAAGAATTTTTTAGTTTCTCAATATTGGGGTAAATGTTTGAATTAATATCAGACTCTCTTAGCTTATTTGCAATCTTCATTGTGTAAGGAAGAACTTTACTTTCTAGAGGGATAACTAAAACATCTTTTTTCTCTCTGTTTTCTTGTAACATTCCTCTATCTTTAATGATCTCAGTTAATCTTTCTAAACCAAAGGATGTACCTGTTGCAGGAACTTCTCTTCCAATATATTTACTGACCGCTTTGTCATATCTTCCTCCTCCACTAACAGATCCTACATCACCATCTATAATTTCAAATTCCCAAACTGCACCAGTATATGAGGCTAATCCTCTTGCTAGTGAGAGGTCGAACTTAATATATTCATCCTCTACACCAGAATTTTTTAGAATTGAAATGATTTCTTTAACATTCTGGATTCCCTTCTGTCCTGCTTCTGAGCCAGAAATTTCTTTTTCTATATCTTCAATACTTTCTAGTTTTAGTATCTTTAAGAGTGTATCAACCTTTTTACTTTCAATTCCTTTATCAACTAATTCTCCCTTTACATTCTCCTCTCCTATTTTCTGAAGTTTATCAATAGCGATATATACTGCCTCAAAGTTTTCTTGACCAATAGAAAGAGAATCAACAATGCCTTGGATAATCTCTCTACTATTTATCCTTGCTCTGTATTTCTTAAACCCAAGTTCTTGTAAGAAACTTAATCCGAATTGTAATATTTCAGCATCTGCAAAAGGTGAACTACTTCCTAATGTATCTATATCCATCTGTGTAAACTCTCTACATCTTCCCTTTTGTACATTATCTGCTCTCCAAACATTTTGTATTTGATATCTCTTGTATGGCATCGGTATATTATTAATATTTTCTGCGACCGCCCTACACATTGGAATCATTAACTCATATTTAAGCATTACATCTCTACCTCCGTTATCTTGAAATTTGTAGTAAAGTTTCTCTGCTTCTGCCCCACTCTGTCCTAGAATTAGTTCTGAATATTCTAAAGCAGGTGTTTCTAATGGCTCGAAACCATACTTTTCTGCTAACTTACGAAAAGTATCCCTAAGGAAATTACGGATATTCATATCATCCGCAAAGTAATCGTAGAATCCTTTTAATGTTTGTGGCTTCATTTTGTTTTGCATAATGAATTATACCACATTAGAAAAACATACACTGTCTTGTAGTAAGTTAACTAAGTACAACAAAACACTAAAGAACTCTTACTACAAGGGTAAAACTTTACAGACCTGGTTGCCCTTGAAATTTGTGTACAAAAAG
>Ga0255340_1004868_pt1 | contig 12675 bp, 11 predicted proteins | sample wastewater_treat_7_FD_192417 | JGI IMG/M metagenome (GOLD analysis project Ga0255340, IMG submission 192417) | Wastewater microbial communities from Lulu Island WWTP, Vancouver, Canada - plant10 | ecosystem: Engineered > WWTP > Wastewater > Unclassified | place: Canada: Vancouver, British... | reverse complement strand
CACCGTGCGCCGGGCATTTTTGCTTGCGGGCGCGCCGGGAAAGGAGGATCAGGTGCCCGTCATCGTGCGCAAAGTCCGGGACGTTACCTGGGAAAAAATCGGCAGCTTTTTTGATATCGATGGCGAGGCAATGCCCGGCCTCGAGTCGCTCAAGGAAATCGAGGTGGCCATGCTTTTCGACCGGGGCCAGTGCCCCGCTTTCGGGGCGGCTTTTACAAAATGGCCGCCGGTTAAATTCACCTGGCACTATGAGAGTGACGAGATTTTGTACATAATCTCGGGTGGTCCCTTAAGCGTCACCAGCAATGGCTCGGTGCTGGAGGGAGCAGCCGGCGATGTGTTTCTCTTTACCCGGGGCACCGATGTGACCCTCGAAGTTAAAAGCGAGCTCAGGGGCCTTTCCGTTCATTATCCCACCTTCGAAGAGATTCTCGAGCGGTACCGGGAGCGGGTGGAAACCCGGGACAAATAACCTCCCGGTTCAGGCAATCGCGCCATACGGTCATTGCGAGGAAGCGAATCAATCTCATAAACAGTTCTGCACGCATTTCCGTGCGTCTCTATGTGCGGGGCGGAAGATGGATTTCAAGCGCTTTGGATTTGTCCTACAGGAAATCGGCGAGTATACCTACATCTACCGCTACCGGGAAACGACCGTCAACCACCGCATCAAGGAATACAGCGACGAGGACACCGGAACCCGCGTGGTGGCGGTGGAAAAGGAGACCCTCAAAAAGGGCAATTTCATCCGGCTGCCGCAAAGTCTCTGGATAACCAGGGACGGCTACCCGCCGCTTTCCACCGATGGGTCGCTGCTGCAGGTGGGCGACCATGTAGCCACCACCTACTTTGCCGGTATCCCCACGGTGCAGAGCGAAGAGCACACCGAGATTTTCGATTCCTGCATGAGCCGGGAGCTGCAGGAGCTGGGGTTGGATTACCTGACGCTTTCCCGGCGGGTCAAGAGCGGCATGCTGTTTAAAAATTGCACCATCAGCGGCCTGTTGTGCAACCGGAGCGGGTGTCATGACATAAAACTGCTGAATCTGCTCCAGGAAAAGACGGTCAAAAGTTATGCCGCGGTTTTATCCTCGAAACCGCGACCATGCCCGGTGCACCTGTGGACGGAGATGATCATGGGATACCAGGCTGATTTCGAATACCACCTTTTCCGGAAGTGGGGATTCGATGTTCCCTTGTCGGCGCAGCGGGCTTTCTTCACCATCATGATGGGACCGAGGACCGGCGACCTCAAGAACAATGAGGAAGCGGCACGGCTCCAGGCCATTGTCGACCTGACCAAAGAATAACACCGGACGCCGGTAAACTACCCTTCTGACCTCTGTCCGCCGGATGAACCAGCAGGCGGTTGAAAAACAGCCATCTGATATGTGGCACGTGTATCAGCCTGCTCTAACTTCTCGTCTTATCTCCACTTCGGGAGCAACCGCATCAATGGAACGAGCCCTTTTTATTGCAAAAACAAAAAATTTGCGCTATTTCGCCGCCCCGCTGGAGCGGCTGTACTTCGGCACCGAATTCTGTGAGCGTCTCATCCCCTCGACGGAGGATATGCGGCAGGTAATGGAATTTGTGCGCGAGCAGCGGACCGGCTTTTCACTGGTCACGCCGTACGTGACCGGGGCCGGGCTCAAGGGGTGGCAAAAGATTATAGAGATGGTGGCCCGGGAACTTCCCGCCGGCGAGATTATTTTCAACGACTGGGGGATGTACCGGATTATCCGGAAGGTCTCGGAAGCGCTTGTGCCGGTAATGGGAAGGCTGCTCACCAAAATCAAGCGGGGACCGCGGCTGATGACTGTCTTCGACCGTCTGCCTCCCGACGCCAAAAGCTACTTTCAGGGCACCAACCTCACCGTTCCGGGCTATCGCGCATTTCTGAAAGAAAGAGGCATCACCCGGGCGGAACTGGACTATCCGCTGCAGGACCTGGAGCTGGGAAACATCGGCGCGGAGATGCACCTGTCGCTCTACATCCCCTTTGCCTATGTGACCACCACCCGCTTCTGTCTCACCGCCTCCTGCGACATCCCGGAGATGAAAGGGATGATCGGCATTTTCCCCTGCAAACAGGAGTGCCGGAAATACACCTTCACCCTGGACAATCCGGTCATGACCACCACTCTCATCCGCAAGGGCAACACCATCTTCTATAAAAATGAGAAGATCCCCGCCGGCGATGAATTGCGCCAAAAGCAGGTAGACCGCCTGGTCATCCAGCCGGAGATCCCGGTCTGACCGAGGGGTCAGGTCTCAATATTCAACATTGGGTTTCCAATTTGGGTTAAACAGCAAATCAATCCAAATCTTTAATATTGAGATCTGACCCCGCTTCCTTGGTTTTCAGCACGGTTTCAAAAAGCACCACCTTATTTCTGATCTCTTTTTCGGTCTCGCATTCCTTTTCAAACCTTCCGATGAGTTCAGAAACTGCCCCATAATCCATTCCTGCCAGTTCTCCTATAGTTTTAAGACTCAAGTCCGTATATTTCTTAAGACCAAACAGATATAGCTTTCGAAAGAAATTGCCCCGTGTCTTTTCCACGAGCTGGCTTTTTTTTATTTTAAAAAGTTCAATGATGATTCTTCTCACATCTTCTTCCATTAACTTCCGCAATCTTCGTAACTCTCCTATTTCTCTTTGAGCATCTTCAGTAAAGAGCTTTTTCTCACTCAGATGTTTAAGAACCCTGTGTTTGAAGTCCTCCCCGCCCAAGATGGAGTTTGTACCATAAATGGATTCTTTTCTAACCGACGCGGCGATCCTAGAGGCTACAAATTTCCTGTAGGCTTTCGTTCCTCCGATTAGGCTTAGTATCTCCAGAGTATAAGGAAAGTATCCTTGCCTTGCATGACAGTATTCAGGGAAGCTGCTCCAAGAAAAATCATCATAGGATTCTGTAATGCCTCCCCTTAAAGGGTTCAGGTGTATATAAGCGCTTAACTCGAGCAGGTAGGCATCCTTTTCCACCAGGATAGCTTTATACCTACCTTGGAAAATTGATCCCACAAGGTTATGTTTGATTCTAAACCAGTTACTGTAGCTTGCGTTGAGATAGTGCATCCCCTTTGTAAGGTTGCCATTAAGGGTCTCAACAAGCAAGTGATAGTGGTTATTCATCAATACATACGCATGAATCCTGATCTGATATTTTTCGGCAGTTTCTTTCAGACGACGGAGAAATTCTTGGCGGTCTCTATTGGCATAAAAAATGAGATCCTTTCGATGGCCACGAGCAAAGATATGATAATAAGCTCCCGGGTATTCTATACGCAATGGTCTTGCCATAACCCGCAACAACAGTTAAGTTACGTCGCCCTGCAGATGTTTCCTTTATTATTAAAAATTACAACGTATTGCTTCGGAATTATTAGCTGCAAGTGGCGTGCCCGGGTGGTTACGTAGCAGATGCACGGATTATATCAGGTGGGAAATCTAGTAGATAAACGGGGTCAGGTCTCAATAATAAAGAAACTTAAAGCAGTGCTTTTCAAACCGCATTGCTATGCAATGTTTAATATTGAGACCTGACCCCGTTTTCAAATCACCACATAGTACTGTGTACTAAGACTGTTTCAAAAAACACACACTCTGCATTGTTTAATATTGAGACCTGACCCCTTCTGCTAATCCCGCCGTTTGCTGACCAGCGCCTGGATTTGACCCATGTCCGCTTCTTTAATCCTCTGCATTCTTTCTTTCAACTCGGCCGGCACCTCGGGCAGGCCGATGTAGTAATCGGCAATCACGTGGGTGTAATCGTACACCCCTCCACCCAGTTCGTCGGCGACGATGGGATACTTTTTGGTGAGGTTGAAAAGAAAATCAAGCTCTTCCGAGGTGAAAAAGCGATTGAAGAAGACGCGCTTGCCGTAATCGGCCATTCGTTTGGGGTTCTTGTTCCACTCAAAGGATGAATTCCACCAGTCGGTGTATTGCTCAAAACCGTTCTTACCCTGCAGTTCCTGCTCCATGGCCTGGGCCGCCATGTACCCGCACGCGGTGGCCCCCTGGTAGAGGCACTCGGCATAGCAGGCGGAATCGCCCACGATCAGAATATTTCCCCGGTACGGGGTTTTCAGCGACGTGAACACCTCCACAACTGCGCCGCTTTTCTCCACCACCTCCGCATTTCGGAACCAGCCGGCCATGGGACTTTTTTGGGTAAAAAATTCCATCATATTATAGCTGTTTTTCCCCGGCAGGGCCGACATGGTCTCGAAGCGATACGCGCCATTGCCGCGGGGACTGGGAACCGCAATCAGGCCGCCCGGCCCCCCCAGGTTTCTTTCGCCGGAGAAATACATGTCTCCCCGGTCCAGGGGACAGTCAACATTGATCATCTCGTATTCAATGGTAGGCCCCTTCATAAAGAAAATACGTTCCCTGTTCAAGCCGAGATTACGGGTAATCCGCGACTGCAGCCCGTCCGAGGCGATGAGCTTTCTGCAGGTTTTGGTGAAGGTCTTTCCCTTTGCCCGCAAGGTCACCTCCACCCCGTCCTGAATCTCCTGTGCCCTTACCGCCAGGGTGCCGGACAGGAAGGGAACGCCCAACTGCTTCGCCCGCGTGTAGCGATCGGACAGCCAGGTGGTGGGGTTAAAGGTATGATAGAGCGGCTTTACCCGCGAGGTGGCCTGAAAATGGCTGCCGGTGTTGGATATCATGTGGGTGTGATGGATTCCCTCCATCGGCCTCGAATACTCGAGGGAAAACCCGCATTTGGTGAAGGTAATTTTGGTTTTGCCTTGCAGCGGTTCCAGCTCAATGTACTCGCCATTCATCTCCTGGCCGTCGATAAAAAAGCCTGTAGCGGATCTCACGTTGACGTCGAGCCGCGGCTTCCTATCCACACCCAGCACGTCGATCCCCTTTTCCTTCAGTTCGGCCACCGCCATCAGCCCTGCCGGGCCGCATCCCACCACCATCACATCGCAGTCAAACATGCCCTCATCCTCCATCAAGACAAGATTAAATCAAACCTCCATGCCCCCGCACGGCACCACGAAATATGCAAACTATCGATGGGTCATTCGTCTGCGGCTCGACCACAGAATCCAGTTGCCATATTCATATTGGATTCTTCGATCCGGTCGAAGGATGACCGCTCGAAACGCACCGGCATCGTTTTTTCGGTCATTGCCCGACTTGCTTTCCAATCGGGCAGGGAAATGTTAACAGAGGCAATACAAAAAATCAACCATGTATTTTCACCTCTCGCATTTAATTAAGGGCACCTCTAAAACTCGTTCTGTCATTCCCGCGAAAGCGCAAATCCATAAAAATTAACCACATGGATCCCCCGATCACGTCGGGGAATGAAAAGAAAATGAACAATTAGATTCCCTTAATCCTAACCGCATTCTCTCACTATACGATACTCGCTGTCCCGGATCGCCGGCCTGAGGCCGGCATTTTTTATCACCTCGATCATAAGCTCCCGCGAGGTGGTATAGGTGATGCCGGTGGCCTTCACCACGTTCTCCTCCATCAGAATGCCGCCCATATCGCTCGCCCCCATGCGCAGGGCCATCTCCGAAAGCTGAAACCCCTCGGTCACCCAGCCGGCGTGGATGTGTGCGACATTATCCAGCACCAACCGCGATACGGCGACTGTCTTAAGATAGTCCTCGCCGGTGGTCTCTTCCACGGCAAGGCGGGTATGCGGCTTAGAGAAGGTCCAGGGAATGAACGCCCTGAACACGCCGGTTTTGTCCTGCAGTTCGCGGATGAGGAAGAGGTGCTCGATTCTGTCCGCCAGTTTTTCCCCCATGCCGAAGGTCATGGTGGCGGTGGCCCGCATTTTCGCCCGGTGCACGCATTCCATCACTTCACACCACTCGGCGGTGGTCAGCTTGTGCGGGCTCACCAGCCGGCGGTGTTCATCGACCAGGATCTCGGCGGCGCCGGGCAGCGACTGCAGACCCGCGCCTTTCAACTCGCAGAGAATGTCGAAGACGGGACGGTTTTCAATTCTGGCAAGATGGTTTACTTCAGCGGGAGAGAAGGAGTGAATGTAGACGGAGGGATAGTTCCTTCTGATGCCGGCAATGACGGTTTTGTAAAACGAGAGGTCGAAGCGCTTATCCAGTCCGCCCTGGATCATAACCTGGGTGCCGCCCCGTCGAACCAGCTCGCCCACCTTCTCCAGAATCTCCTCTATGCTCAGGGTAAATGCCTCGGGGTCATCGCCATCCCGATAGTAGGCGCAGAAGTTGCAGCGGGCGGAGCAGATGTTGGTAAAATTGATGTTTCGGTCGATGATAAAGCATGCGTAATCGGCGCGGCCTCCCAGCACCGCACGCTTCATCGCGGTCGCCCGCTCCGCCAGGGTGTAGATATCCTCGCTGAAGAGCGCCAGCGCTTCTTCTCTTCCCATCCCGGCCGGTTCATGCTTTTTCATCGTAATAGCGTATCCCTTCAACCGGCGGCGCCAGCCGGTGTCTGGCGAGCATCCGGTAGTAGTAGAGCAAGCCTTCTTCAAGCTCACGGGTGAACTTATAGGTGAGATGCGAATAATAGTCGCCGAAGTTGAGCGCCAGCGCGCTTCGGGATTCTGCGTACGCGGCAATCTGTTCCGGGTGCCTCTCAAAAAACTCATGGGACTGCCGGAGCTTCCGGAAAAAGAGGCTGAGCAGTTCCTGCTTCCCCCCGGCTGAAAATGCATTGACCGCCACCACGGCAAATACTACCGGGTGCCCGGTCTTTTCCGTCCAGAGCTTGCCGATATCGTATACCCGGCAGTTCTCCCGCCCATCAAATCGCAAGGCATCGTCGCCGATCATGAGAACCGCGTCATGCGCCTTAAGGCTTCCGCGGCAATCAGCCGGGTCCTTCACCAGACAAAACTCGTTGGCGCAATGATAAAACTCCTTGAGTATGATGCGGATGAGGTTGCTGCTGGTGCCGCTGGCCGGGCTGAGTCCGATGACCGCACCGTTCAAATCTTCAATCTCCTTGTTGGAGACGAGCAGCACGGAATTGACGTAACCGACCGAGGCAAGGCAGAAGTCCCGGTGAATGTAATAGCGGTCCTGCGCCTGGGTATATTCATACGAGGAGATGAGGGACACGTCCAGCTCTCCTCCCCGCATCATGCGGTTGAGAACTGCGGGAACCCCGGTTACCACGTCAAAAGGCAGGGAATCACCATCAGTGATGATAGTGTAAAAAAGGGGATAGCTATTGACATAGCCTATCTGTCCAACCGCCAGCTTATCCATTTTCCCGTATCATCCGGTAATTTGAGTCCGACTCGCAGGGGACGAGCCCCATGGAGCGTATCTGATGCTCCAGCGTGTTTTGGGACACCATGCTGGCCTCCGAGCCCGCCGCGTGCACGATCCGCTCTTCAAAGGAGGTGCCTCCCAGATCATCCGCTCCGAAGCGCAGGGCCACCCCGGCAAATTTGAGCCCCAGGTACATCCACAGCGCCTTGACATGGGTGAAGTTATCAAGCATCAGCCTGCTCACCGCGTAAACCTTGAGTATCTCCGCCGCGCTGCTTACCTTTTTAAGGTGAGCCAGCCGGGTATTGGTGGGATGAAAGAGGAGCGGCACGAAGGCCTTGAACCCTTTCGTCTCATCCTGCAACTCCCGCAGCCGGAGCATGTGCCGCACCCGGTCCGCATGCGATTCGACGTGGCCCCAGAGCATGGTGGCGTTGGTCCTGATGCCCGCCCGGTGCGCTTCTCCGCTCACCTCGAGCCAGCGATCGCTTCCGATTTTTAAAGGCGCGATCTCACCCCGCACCCGGTCATCGAGGATTTCCGCGCCGCCGCCGGGCATGCTGTCCAGGCCGGATTCCTTGAGCCGGGCAAAGAGATCAGACAGCGGCATCCCCTCCTTCCGGCTCAGGTAATCGCATTCGGTAGCGGTAAGCGCGTTGATGTTCAACAGGGGATCGATCCGGCGCAGGCGGCTGAACAATTGGGTGAAATATGCCAGGCTGATATCCCGGTGCAAACCTCCAACGATATGCACCTCGGAAACACCCCGCGCACGAGCGGCGGCCGCCCGCGCGACAATTTCTTCCCGGGCTAGGAAATACGCATCGGCCGCGCCCTCGTCCCGTGAAAAGGCGCAGATGGGACAGCGCAGCATGCACACGTTGGTGTAATTGATGTTGAGGCTGACGCCGAAATGGACCCGGTTCCCGTGCAGCCGTTCCTTGACCGCGTTGGCAAGCCTTCCCAGTCCGAAGAGGTCGGGGGTGGAAAAGAGAGCGAGGCCGTCCTGCGCGTCCAGCCGCTCACCTCGATCCAGCTTCTCCTTGATGCGTGTCAGGTCATTTTCCATAAAGGTAGGATCAGAAAATATATTCAATATACCCCCTCACCCCATCCCTCTCCCGCGGTGGGGCGAGGGAACTTTTTTAACATCCTCTCCCATGGGGAGGAGATACCAAAGACTGGCCGCTCAGCTTAGTAGGTAGTGCAAATTATTATATACCCCCCTCGCCCCTTTGGGGAGAGGGATGGGGTGAGGGGGAAATGCATGTGCTGTACTGTTCGCGGCTGAAAGCCGCTCCTACCGTTACATGAGAAAAATGCAGCCTGCTAAAAAATAAAATTGAGCAGGAACGCCAGCAGCACGGTGAAGGAAATGTTGCGGTTCATGTTGAAAAACGCCGACTGCAGCCTGCTCAGGTCCGATGCCGAAACCAGGGTGTGCTGCCGGATAAAAAAGCCGCACACCGCCGCCAGGCATACAAAATAAAGGAAATGCGCCCTGATAAGCATGCCGATCAGGATGAGCACGGCAACCGCGGCCGTGTGCAGCGCCGCCGAGATGACCAGCGTCTTCTGCAGCCCGCAGCGCACCGGGATGGAGAAAAGGCGGTGCGTCCGGTCAAACTCCCGGTCCTGGCAGGAATAAATCATATCAAATCCCGCAATCCAGCAGATCATGTAGCACCCCATGAGCAGGACCGGAAGCGAAAAGCGGGGATCGACGGCAAGCGCGCCTCCGATGGGCGCGCACGCCTCGGTCAGCCCCAGGTGGAAATGGGAGAGCGAGGAAAACCGCTTCACCAGCGAATAGGTGAAGAGCAGGATTAGCGCGGGGAAGGACAGGTAAAAGCAGAGCGCATTGAGCAGATAGGCGGACCCCACAAAAACAACGGCGGCTCCCGCCACATACCAGAGCGCGGTGGACACGGCGATTTCGCCTGAGGGAAGAAGACGATGTACGGTGCGGGGGTTTTGCGCGTCAAGATCCTTGTCCAGTATCCGGTTGAGGCACATGCCCAGGGTACGCGCGCTCACCAGGGCCGCCGTCACAAAGATCCATATCCGCAGCGGCGGCAGGGTCTCAGCCGCCATCAGCATTCCTATATAGGCAAGCGGCAGGGAAAAAGCAGTCTCCCTGACCCGTATCAGCTTAAGCAATGCCATACGTTTTCCATTTATCGCTGACCAGCCTGATGATGTCCTCGCTCATCTTTATTTCTTCGGGCCACCCGCGCGCGGTCTCCCCCTCGATTTTCCGGGTCGCGTCGACTCCGATCTTGGAGCCGTGCAGCGGATAGGGAGAAGCGTGGTCCAGCGCGTCCAGCGGACCGGAGGTCATGGTAAGATCCCGCGCCGGATCCACGTTGTTGAATGCCTTCCAGGCAACCGTCCCCAGGTCATGCACATTGACGTCCCCGTCAAGCACGATGATCATCTTGGTATTCATCATCTGCCCCATTCCCCAGAGCGCGTGCATCACCTTCTGCGCCTGCATGGGATAGGACTTGTCGATGGAGACAATGGCGCAGTTGTGGAATGCCCCTTGCACCGGGAGGTTCATGTCCACCAGCTCGGGGATGACGGTTCTGATAAGGGGAAGAAAGATGCGCTCGGTGGCCTGGGCCAGAAACGCGTCTTCCATGGGGGGAGGACCCACTACGGTGGCGGGATATACCGGGTTCCTGCGATGGGTTATGCAGGTCGCGTGAAATACCGGGTAGTCCTCGGCGGGCGAGTAGAAGCCGGTGTGATCCCCGAAAGGCCCCTCGGTCCTCCGCTCATCAGGATCGAGATAGCCTTCGATGACGAATTCCGCCCAGGCCGGCACCTCAAGATCAACCGTTTTACACCCGACGATCTCCACCGCCTTGTTCCTGATAAAGCCGGCAAACAGGAGCTCATCAATCCCCGGCGGAAGCGGCGCGGTTGCCGCGTAGATGGTCGCGGGATCACCTCCGATGACAATGGCCGCCTCCATCCGCTTCTTCGCCCGGGCATACTGGGAAAAGTGGTTTCGTCCGTCCTTATGTATCTGCCAGTGCATGCCGGTGGTGGCCTTGTCGTAGATCTGGACGCGGTACATGCCGATGTTGCGGGTTCCGTCCTCGAGTGACTTGGTGACAACCAGGGGAAGGGTAATAAAATTACCCGCGTCATGGGGCCAGCACTTGAGGACCGGAATGATGGAAAGATCCGGGTCGGTATGCACCACCTCCTGGCATGGCGCGCGCGTCACCGTTTTGGGGGGCATTCTCACCAGTTCAAGCAGCCGCGGCAGCAGCTTCAATTTGTCGGCAATGCCCCGGGGCGTCTTCAGGGTGATGATCGACTCAATCCTTGCGGCTATCTCATCAGGGGCGCGACCGAGCGCCATGGCTACCCGCCTGGGGCTCCCGAAGGCATTGGTCACCACGGGAAAGCGATAACCCTTCACCCTTTCAAACAGCAGCGCCTTGCCCCGCGCCTTGGTTACCCGGTCGGTGATTTCGGTTATCTCCAGCTCCGCCGATACCTCAGCCGCAACCCGGGTAACCTCGCCCTGCTCCTCCAGATAGCGCAAAAAATCCTGAAAGCTGTTAAAATTCATAAGGCACTTTACTGTTGTAATTACCGGTCGCTTACCTATATAATTCCGGCTGGCGGTTGAAAAGGTTCAAGCGGGAGGGGCTTTTAGCCGCGAACATTGCGCGACCGGAGGTCGCTCCTGACGGAATTGCAAGTCGCTGCGGCGGTTATTCGCGTTAATTGCTGGGAAATTACCACACACACATCAGGAATGCAAGCAGTAGCATGCTGCCCCTGCCGCCTTCTTCCAGGATCAGGCCGTGAAAATAAAACTGGGCATGTCCCCCTGTCCCAATGACACCTTCATCTTCTACCACCTGCTCCATTCCGGCCGATTCAGCATTGATCTGACCATTGCCGATATTGAAGAGCTCAACCGGATGGCGGTGCGCCGCGAGTTTGACATTACCAAGGTTTCATCCTATGCCGCCGGCTTTGTGCAAGAGAACTACCGGCTGCTTGACGCCGGCGCCGCGGTCGGCAAAAACTGCGGGCCGCTCCTGGTGGCGCGGGAGGAAGGTTCTCGAGCGGCGCCCGCCGATGCGCGAGTCGGCATTCCCGGCCGCCACACCACCGCGCATCTGCTTTACCGCCTGTACGCCGACGACCGGGGCAAAAAGGAATTTATGCCCTTTAACCGGATCATGCCCGCGCTGGCGCAAGGCCTCATCGACCAGGGGGTCATCATCCATGAGGGGCGATTTACGTACCAAAGCTACCGGCTAAAAAAAGTGGCGGATCTGGGGGCGTGGTGGGAAGAGATGACCGGACTGCCGATTCCGCTCGGCGGCATCATCGCGCGGCGCAATCTGCCCCCTGCCACCGTCAGCGATTTCACCGCGGCCCTGCGCCAATCCATCCTTAAAGCGTCGGCCGAAAAGGGAAACCCGGATGCGCCGCTCTACGATTTCATCCGGCAGCATGCCCAGGAACTGGAGGCAAACGTGATCAACCGCCACATCGACCTCTACGTCAATGAGTACTCGCTGTCCCTGGGGGGAGAGGGGAACCGGGCATTTGAAAAACTGTTCGCGCTGGCGGAAGGACTTGCGCCATGATGCTTTTGGTCTTTGCCACCGCGCTTGAGGCGCGGCCGTTCATCGATCACCACCGGCTGAAATGTTTGGATGAGCAGCAACCCTGTCTCACCTACGAGGGGGATGGGATGTTACTGATCATTTCGGGGATGGGATTCTTAAAAGGCGGGGTAGCGCTTTCGCAGGTTTTGCAGACCCAAGAGAAAAGCGGAAATGCCATCACCCGGGTGATTAACTACGGAATCGCCGGAGCGTTAACCGACAGGTTCGCCCTGGAGGAGGTTGCCTGCATTGACCGGGTGGTCAAGTACAATCCGGTGGAATACGCCAAAACGCGGTTCAACAAATTCTTCGCCTCCGCTTTCCCGGAGATCCGGCTTACCGGACATGCGGAGAATGCGGTGGTCCTCGCCACCAGCGATCATCCCGTCCTGACCGAAGGCGATGCCCGCCTGGCCGCGCGCCGTGCCCACCTGGTCGACATGGAGGGGTACGGTTATGCCTTCGCCGCTGGAGCCTTCGGCATCCCCATTCAGCTCATCAAGGGTGTAAGCGATTACGCCCGGAAGGAAAGCGAGGCTTCGTTCCGCAAGCAGGTGAAGCGGACGCTCGACTCGCTTCTCAACTACCATATCACAGGGGTCAGGTCTCAACATTAAACATTCAGTTCACCAAAATAGCCCGTATTGTTTAATGTTGAGACCTGACCCCTCTCATTAATGGACTTCCATGCCGCCGCACACGTTGATGGCTTGGCCGGTCATGTAGGATGCATCCTCCGAGGCCAGAAAGGAAACCGCGGCGGCGATATCATCCGGCG
>Ga0255340_1004862_pt1 | contig 12682 bp, 10 predicted proteins | sample wastewater_treat_7_FD_192417 | JGI IMG/M metagenome (GOLD analysis project Ga0255340, IMG submission 192417) | Wastewater microbial communities from Lulu Island WWTP, Vancouver, Canada - plant10 | ecosystem: Engineered > WWTP > Wastewater > Unclassified | place: Canada: Vancouver, British... | reverse complement strand
GTCGAAGCTTTCCAGACGGTTCTGTGTGATGAGCTTATACCATACGTAGATTCCCATTTCCGTACTCTTGCCAACAAGGATAACCGTGCTATGGCCGGTCTCTCAATGGGTGGCATGGAGACTCACACGATCACTCTGGCCCGTCCCGAGTTGTTCAGTTACTACGGTCTGCTTTCAGGTGGCCAGTATAACCCCTCACAGATTCAGGATAAGGGGCAGGTCAAGAAGATATTCATGAGCTGTGGCAGCAAAGAGAATCCCGATGGCATTAACAATGCAACCAAGGCTATGAAGGATGCCGGTTTTGACGTGATGGGCTATGTATCGGAAGGTACTGCTCATGAGTTCCAGACCTGGCGCCGTTCACTTTATCACATGGCTCAGTTCTTCTGGGGCAACTGATTTAAAACCTATTTGTAATAAAAAACGGTCGGTCTCTTATGCCGGCCGTTTTTTTTGGAGGTAAAAAGCTAAGTTTTTTCACTTTATTTGACATTATGTCGTTTATATTTTGTATTTTAGCAGTCCAATTAGAATACAATCATTTTTTATAACCTTAACTTATAAATTTCTATTATGAACAGAAATTTCAAATTAATTTTGGCTGTTGTAATTGCAACCGTTTTAGTCGGTTGCGGTTCTGACATCAGTTCGAAACCCGATCCGCAACGTATAGCCAACAGAGACGTCTCGTATGACCAGTATTTTACTGAAATCAAGGCCGATGCCGCACCTGTAAAACCTGACGAGAAAGGTTTTGTACGTCGCTGGACCATACTTGAACCGATCAATAAACCGAACGGCAGCAATACTGTTTTTACAGACAGTTATATTCAGGCTGAACTGACGAAGGAGTATTTCAACAATCAGTTCACGAGTAATATCAATGCTCTTCCCAAGACCGGAGAGTCAGTTATAATTGAGTCCGAGGCTCCACGTCCCAGCGGTCGCAGATTATTTGGTTCTGCTCCTGCAGGTCAGGGTGCTCCTCAAGGTCAGGGTGCTCCCCAGGGTGCTCCTGCAGCAGGTCAGGCACGTCCTCAGGGTGCTCCTCAAGCCGGTGCTATGCCTCCTATGGGTATGGGCGCTCCCGCTACAGATGAGCCCACAATGATAAAGGACACACTTACATGGCATTCAGTTGACAGTAAGTTATTCAACATCAAGCTCATCCGTTTTGCAACAGGTCTTTCGGACGGCAACAAGCGCTATGGTCTTATCTTTAACGCCTTCACAGTGATCAATTGTGAGGAAGATATACCCAATGTGCGTTTGGCAGGCGGTTCAAATGCCGCATCAATCTGGTGGGTCAACGGTGAGCAAGTCCTTACGCTCCAGGCCGACCGCCGCATGGTTGCCGACAATGGAATGTCAAAACGTATAACCCTTAAGAAGGGTAAGAATCTGGTTCGCGTGGCTGTAATCAATGGTCCCGGCATGAGCGATATGTGCATGCGTTTCTATAAAGAGGATGGCACTACTATTCTCACGAACTACACCATAACTAATATGTAAATTCAAATCGTACACAACATGAATATGAAGAAGATATTTCAAATGGGCTTTGCAGCCCTTGTTTCAGTTTCATTGTCTGGAACTGTAATGGCTCAGATTGGCAGTCCGTTCATTCACGACCCTGCCACAATCCAGGAGTGTGACGGCAAATACTACACCTGGGGAACCGGTGGCTCACCTCTGGTTTCAAGTGACGGTTGGGTGTGGTCAGGTGAAGGCGGTGCACGCATACAGGTTGGCGCCGCTCCCGATATGATGAAGATAGGTGATCGTTATTTGTGTGCTCACAGCTCGACAGGAGGCGGCCTGGGTGGCGGTCATGCAGGTACAATCCGTACCATGTGGAACAAGACCCTGGATCCCAACTCTCCCGATTACGAGTGGACAGAGCAGATTCAGGTGGCTGAATCGTTAAATGACGAGGACTGTGATGCTATTGATGCCGGTCTCTTTATGGATCCTAATACCGGACGTTTGTGGGTCACATATGGAACATACTTCGGTTTTATCCGAGTCGTGGAGCTTGACCCTGTTACCGGTGACCGCGCAGCCGGCGCTGTTGACATAAACGTAGCTATCGACTGCGAAGCCACAACTATGATTTACAGGAATGGCTGGTACTATCTGCTCGGTACACATGGAACCTGCTGCGATGGCGTTAACTCAACTTACAATATCGTTGTAGGCCGTTCCAAGAGTCCCACCGGTCCCTTCATTGACAATGTAGGTCGGGATATGATCGAGGGCGGTGCCAAGATGGTTCTCGGTGCCAGAGACGGTTATACCGGAGCAGGACACTTTGGCCGTTACATCATTGATGAAGGCGTTGAGAAGATGTCATTCCACTGGGAGGCCGACTACTATCAGGGTGGCCGCAGCACACTGGGAATTCTTCCTATCGTATGGAGAAATGACTGGCCTGAGGCCGGTTACAATGTGAAGCCCGGCGTCTATGAAATAGAATCCGAGCGCAGAGGATATGCTCTCGAAATAGCTACGGAATATGTTCGCCTGCAGGGTGGTCGCGGTATGTTTGGCGGTGCCCAGACACAGGCTCCTACGGTCGTTCCTTTCCAGAAACTGGAGGATGTTATCGGAAACTGGCCCAAGGGTAATATTGATGTCAGACTTATTGACTATCAGTTCCGTCCCAATCAGAAGTGGGAACTCGTAGCTCTTGACGAAGGTACACTGGGCACTCCTTACTATAAGATTGTCATTGCAGGCACCAATCGTGCGCTTGCTGCAACTGCAGGCAAGGAACTCACAACCGTTCCTCAGTTTACCGGTGCTCCTGAGCAGCTGTGGAGTATTGATCAGCTGACCGACGGCACCTACCGGATTATGCCTAAGGCTGTTCCCGGAACCAACGATAAGGTATGCCTTATCTCAATAGGTGACTCGAACGTTTCACTTGGCAAGTTCGACTTCAATGACGTAAATTGTAAGTGGAATTTCCGTCAATATTGATTTATTTTTAAATTATTATTGCAGGTAACGATATTAATCACTATACTTGCAACGGATACGTTATACAAATTTAAATTTAGTGGCGGGAGACTTGTGAAAGTTTCCCGCTATTTTTTATTTTTAACCTTTAGTTCATTATTTTAACTATGAAAAACAAATTGAAAGGGTCTCTGCCTTCAGCCCCGAAGAAGGCTTACGTGTTTTCCAAAGGTCATGCGTTTACGGCAATAATTGCTCTGTCGCTGACACTTTTCTCATCATCTTGTAATCGTGATCACTCGACCATTGAGGTAAGTGACGGTAAGGTGCCGCTTGTAATCAATGTAAACGGTATAAGCCAATCCTACTCAGGGATGGCCGATACCAAGGCTGTGGTGGATTTGGGTGAGGTCTGTACAAACCTCAGTTGCGCCATCTATACGACTAACGGTGAAACGACTGATAAAATTCAGATCAACCAAAGCAGCAGTGAAGAGTCGTTCGGTACCGTCTCTACCAATATTTCGGTCGGACTGCACAAAATTGTTGTGGTTGCCCATAGTGGTGATAAGAATCCTACTATGACCAATCCGGAATCCATCTCTTTCAGCAACACCACAACTCTGAAGACAACCGATGTATTCTGCTGGTCGGCTGAAGTTGATGTGACGGCCGAGACCGGGGTCATTGAGGTCAATTTGGTACGTGTTACGGCAATGTTCCGTCTGGTAATGACTGATTCGGAGATTCCCTCACAGGTAGTCTCCTTGAACTTCAGGTACACCGGCGGCAGCGCGGCCCTTAATCCGAGTACCGGCGAAGGTACTACAAAAAGTACTCAAAATGAGGCTTTTACCATCGAAACAGGACAGAAGACTTTTGAGGTCTATACCATTCCAAGATTTGAGGAGAAGGATGGAGAGAGGGTTGCATCGAAGTTGAAGATAACCATCTCGGCAATCGATGAGTACGGGAATAATGTCAAAGAGAGAGTGCTTGAGGATGTGCCTGTCACAAAAAATCGGATAACACGCTGCAGCGGTGAATTCTTTGAAGGCGGCTGTCTGGAATTCTCAACTATCGGATTTGAAGGACTTCAGGTAGAACAGGATTGGGAGGGGATTGACGATGTCCTTTTGAATTAAACCTCATCTGACGGTAATGTGCAGGCAGGTCGTCTGTTTTTCGTATTTTACGTAGCAGCGGTCTAGCCTGCGCATATCGTATGCCACCTGCATTAGTATTTGACGCATCTTATCGACCGATGCCTTTTTGCCTCTGTGAGGAGTATGGAATGTAAAATATGATATGTCAAAGGTGGTGCCGTAGCAGTGGCAGGAGTTTTCAGTGGAATTGACGTTGGTCTTACGCAGCTGTTTGACGTTTTCTTCGGTTCTCAGTACGCTGGAAACGGTAAATTTGTGGTTACGGTTGTATCCGCGGTTGAACAGTGAGTCTTGAAAGGCGCTGCCCATATCCTCAAGCAGCCGGGCGGCTTTCGGAACTAAATAGGGTATGGAGTGAGTAAGGTGGTCTATATGATAGAGCTTGTTGGAATTGATCTTGACAAGGTCCCGGCTTAGCTCATCCGACTCCGAAACGGGACTTTTCAAACCGTTTTTTTTGGCGGCTTCAAGCTGTATCTCATTCAGATCATTGAAAATACGGTCATATTGGCGGGAAGGCTCCCTGCGGTCTGTGTTGCGGTTTATCTCACCCTCAGAGATAAATTGCTGTATTTCACGCCCTCTTTCCGAAAGTGAACCGGTCAGACGATAACTTCCAATAATCAGCAGAATTATAAGCACTATAGGAATCAGCATGAACAGTATGAATACGAAATTGTTTATTGAGTCCAGACGAAAAATCCGCTTTATGGTCTGTCCGTACCATTTTAGAAGGCTTGTAGTCAAGGTCACAATAGCGAAGCCTATTATCGGCATGAATGTCACCGAAATCCTGTAGCCAATCAGATCCGGCTTCTCGCCACGGTAAAAATTAAACAGTGCAAGTACAATTACAAACAGAATGGAATATCCTCCGGCTGCTGCCCATTTTATCCATTTGGTTTGAATTTTTCGAAACACATAAAACTGGAAAGCGCCTGTTACAAGGCACATCATCCAGATGAGTGCTAAATATACTCCGGATACGCGGGCACCCTCGGGCAGGAACCATCGGCCAATAGTGTCGGAAATTATAAAGAGTACTGTTGACAAAAGGATAAAACGTATTATCCTGATTTTTCTCATGACTCTTTCACTGCTGCTTTCGGGTTTTGCAGAAACCGTTTCTTTCTCATTTTTTTCCATTGCGTTGCAAATTTACTTTATTTGACGGTTTAATCTAACAATGGTGCCGTCATTTTTTGTAACTTCGCATCTGATAAAAATAAATAACTATGAAACAACTTGACTGGTCTAACCTGCCGTTCGGTTACATGAAGACCGACAAGAATGTGAGAATTTCATACAAGAACGGAAAATGGGGTGAGATTGAGGAATCCGACTCCGAGTATATACCGATGCATATAGCCGCAACATGTCTGCACTATGGTCAGGAGGCTTTTGAGGGCTTGAAAGCTTTCCGTGGCAAGGATGGCAAGGTGCGTATTTTCCGCATGGAGGAGAATGCCAAACGTTTGCAGAGTTCCTGCTGTGCTACGATGATGCCGGAGCTTCCCGTTGAAACCTTTTGCAATATGGTCAAAAGGGTAGTGGAGCTGAACAAGAGTTATATTCCGCCTTACGAGAGCGGAGCTTCACTCTATATCAGACCTCTTCTGATAGGAATCGGTGCCGAGATAGGCGTAAAGCCTGCAAAGGAGTATCTCTTTATTGTTTTCGTCATGCCTGTAGGTCCCTATTTCAAGGGCGGTTTTGCAGCCAATGCCTATGCACTGGTGCGCTCTTTTGACCGTTCGGCTCCCCTTGGAATGGGTAAGTATAAGGTGGGCGGTAACTATGCTGCCAGCCTTTATGCACATCATTTGGCTTATGATAAGGGGTACGGCAGCGAATTCTATCTGGATGCCAGAGAGAAGAAATATATCGACGAGTGCGGCGCCGCCAATTTTATCGGTATAAAGGGTAACAGTTATATCACTCCCAAGTCGGAGTCTATTTTGCCCTCTATTACAAACAAGAGCCTTATGCAATTGGCTGCTGACAACGGTATGACTGTAGAACATCGTCCCGTCCCTTTGGAAGAGCTTAATGAACTGGATGAGGCAGGCGCCTGCGGAACGGCGGCCGTCATATCGCCTATATCCAGGATAGATGATATTGAGTTGGACGTCTCTTATGTAATTTCCAAGGACGGTAAACCGGGACCTGTGCTGACCAAACTCTACCATCAGTTACGGGCAATACAATACGGCGACGCTCCCGACACTCACGGTTGGGTAACCGTTCTCGACATCTGATCATGGGGAAGAACAAGCTGGCTAAGTTCGCCGACATGCAGCGATATCCGCATGTTTTCGAACCGTCCTGTTCATATAAGGAATATATTCCTTTCGAAATGAGGGGCTGCTGGAACAGCTCCTTCTTTCGTAATGACGGACCTATTGTACTGGAGCTGGGTTGCGGACGCGGTGAATATACGGTAGGGCTGGCCACTCTGTTCCCTGACAGAAATTATATAGGTGTGGACATAAAGGGCGCCCGTATGTGGACGGGAGCCACCCGATCCCTTGAGGCCGGTATGCAGAATGTGGCCTTTCTGCGTGTCAACATAGAGCTGATTGACCGATTCTTCGGTCCCGATGAGGTGAGTGAGATATGGCTCACCTTTCCCGATCCCCAGATGAAAAAGAGCACCAAACGACTCACATCGACCTTTTTTCTGGAACGTTATCGCAGGATACTCAAGTCGGGAGGACGCATTCACCTGAAGACGGACAGCAATTTTATGTACACCTACACCTGCGCCAATGTGGACCATAACAGATTGCCGGTGGAGTTCCGCACCGATGACCTGTATGCCGGCGGCAATACGGACTATATACTCTCCATCAGGACCCATTACGAAGAGCAGTGGCTGGAACGGGGCATGAGTATAAAATATATAGTCTTCAATCTGCCTCATGAGGGTGAACTTACAGAGCCGGATGTGGAGATTGATGTGGATGACTATCGCAGTTATGGCCGTAGCAAGCGCAGCGGACTGCAAACAAGAAAATAACTTAAAAACAACAGATATGGCACTTTATCCGAATCTTATAAAAGAGGCTTTGCAGACTGTCCGTTACCCGGGCACCGGCAAGGATATAATTTCAATGGAGATGCTTGAGGATGATATCCGTATTGACGGCAACAGCGTGTCGTTCTCAATTATCTTTGAAAAACCTACCGATCCTTTCATCAAATCAATAGTGAAATCGGCCGAGGCTGCCGTCAAACTCAGGGCGGGTCAGGATACCGATGTTAAGGTAAAAGTCAAGACCCGCCAGGCGCCGCGTCCCGAGGAGCCTGATACGCTGCCCCATGTTAAGAACATTATTGCGGTGGCATCGGGTAAGGGTGGAGTAGGCAAGTCAACGATCGCCGCTAATTTGGCAGTGGCGCTGGCCGGTATAGGATACAGGGTGGGACTTCTGGATGCCGATATTTTCGGACCTTCCATGCCCAAGATGTTCAGAACCGAGGATGCGCGTCCCTACGCAGAGAACAAGGGAGGCCGCGATCTGATAATCCCTGTTGAGCAGTACGGCATCAAGCTGCTCTCAATAGGCTATTTTGTTGATCCCGGACAGGCTGTTCTCTGGCGCGGAGCCATGGCCAGCAATGCCCTAAAACAGCTTATTCTCGATTCCGATTGGGGTGAGTTGGACTATTTTGTCATTGATATGCCGCCCGGAACGAGCGATATTCACCTTACGTTGGTGCAGACTCTGGGCATAACCGGAGCTGTGGTGGTTAGTACGCCTCAGCAGATTGCTCTTACCGATGCCCGCAAGGCTGTCGATATGTTTACCAACGATAAGGTAAATGTGCCGGTACTGGGTCTGGTGGAGAATATGGCCTGGTTCACGCCTGCCGAGTTACCCGATAACCGCTATTATCTGTTTGGCAAAGAGGGCGGCAAGCGTCTGGCTGCCGAGCTCAATGTACCGCTTTTGGGTCAGATTCCCATTGTGCAGAGCATATGTGAGGGGGGTGACGACGGCGTTCCGGCAGCCCTGAATCCGGATACCATGACCGGCAGGGCATTTTACGAGCTGGCTAAGGCTGTGGCTGTGGCGACCGATGCCCGCAACCATCAACTGCCGCCAAGCGAAGCGGTCCCAACTCATAAATAGTATATAACCATCAACTACCCGAACAGTTGTTTGAATGCTTCATCAACTCTGGTAACGGGTATAAGATCTATGCCGAACTTGCGGTTCTTCAGCCCGTGCATGTTGTTTTGGGGTATGATTATACGTTCGAACCCGAGTTTGGCCGATTCGGCTATGCGTTGTTCTATGCGGCTTACGGGACGTATCTCGCCCGATAGCCCCACCTCGCCGGTCATGCAGACGGTACGGTCCACGGCTATGTCGAGACTGCTGGAGAGTATGGCGCTTATCACTGCCAGATCTATGCCGGGATCATTCACTTTTATACCTCCGGCGATATTGAGGAATACATCCTTCTGACCCAGTTTGAAGCCTACGCGTTTTTCGAGTACAGCCAGGAGCATATTCATACGGCGCACATCAAATCCTATTGAACTGCGCTGCGGCGTGCCGTACACTGCCGTGCTAGCCAGTGCCTGCACCTCGATCAGGAATGTGCGCACACCCTCTATGGTGCAGGCTATGGTTACTCCGCTCATTCCCCGGTGGCTGTTGGTAAGCAGCAGTTCGCTGGGGTTGCTCACCTGCTTCAGACCTGTCTCGCGCATCTCGTAGATGCCCAGTTCGGCGGTGCTGCCGAAACGGTTTTTTATGGGTCTCAGAATACGGTAGAGATAGTGCTGATCTCCCTCAAACTGTATGACCGAGTCAACTATATGCTCCAGTATCTTAGGACCGGCAATCGAGCCGTCTTTGGTTATATGTCCTATGAGTATTACGGGCGTACCGCTCTCCTTGGCAAATTTGAGCAGGGATGCGGCGCATTCGCGCACCTGTGTAATGCTCCCGGCCGATGACTCCGCATATTCGCTGCTTATGGTCTGTATGGAGTCAACCACCACCAGGTCGGGCTTTAACTCCTCTATTATCTTATATATTTTTTCAAGCGATGTCTCGCACAGAATAAATAGATTCTCATTCAGGGTCTTCCCGCCTTCGGCTGCAGCCAGACGTTGGGCCCGCATCTTTATCTGCCGGGCGCTCTCCTCGCCGGATATATAGAGTACCTTTTTGTCGGAGAGGCGCATCACGGTCTGCAGCGTCAGGGTGGATTTCCCTATTCCCGGCTCACCGCCCATCAGGACTATCGAGCCTTGCACCAGGCCGCCGCCAAGCACGCGGTTCAACTCCTGATCACGCATATCTATGCGTACCTCATCGGTTGTCTCTATCTCACTTAGATTCAGTGGGCGGGAATCATCAATACCCTTGCCCGATGCGCTTCTTCTTGAGACCGATGCCTCCTTTTGAGCTGTCGGACTCTTTATTTTCATCTCTTTCATGGTGTTCCAATATCCGCATGAGGGACACTTGCCGCTCCATTTGGGCGAGTCGAATCCACATTCGGAACAGACGAACACGATTTTATCCTTTGCAGCCATACTTTATGCTTTTTTTGACATACGACTCCACAGCACTATTCCGTAGATTGAGTTCATGGTGTAGAAGACGTATTGAATTATCATTATCGGTGCAAACTGTACCCCTCTTGCAGCCGCTATTGACCACATTATCAGATTTGCTCCATTTACCACCAGCCACATAAACCATTGCTCTATAAATGCGAATGTAAGCAAAAATTGTGCGCCTACAGCCACGGTCATAGCCAGAGCATCGGATACGGGCTGCGGATCATCGGTCATGAGCAGAAGCCGGCTCACTCCCCATACAGAGAGGGCGCACAGTACTACAAGCAGCGCTCTCTGCGGCCAGGTCATCCAGCGGGTTTTTATCCCCTCTCTGCCGCCGCCGAGCATACGTTTGCGCCACTGGAACCAGCCTACAAACTGCATTGGAACGTTATATAGCAGGAACAGCGCGGCATTGGCGTAAAGTCCGCTTTTAAGTGCAATGTATCCCTGTATGCATGATCCCGCAAATCCGAACAGGAAGTTCAGCACACTGCCTTTGACTCCGAATATCACACACAATATGCTGCACGTTCCGGCTATGAAACTGAGTGTGCTGAAGTTACCTTTAAGGATACTCACTATTACGCTTACGGTAATGAATCCCAGTATAAGGAACCAGTCCCACCATGTAAACTTCGGCAGCTCAACTTTTATTTTTTTTCCCATCTGTTTTTCTCTTTTTCTGCAAAGATAATGGAAAGAAAAGTGAAGGAAAGGTTATTTCGGTCTTATTTAAATAACAGATAGCATCCCGATTGTGTAATTTGGTGAAAAAGGAGTAAATTCGCAGTCAGAAAAAAAGCGATAGCTGTGAAAGTATTAAAATTCGGTGGCTCTTCGGTTGGATACAAGGAGGGCATTGTTACCCTAAAAAAAATAGTTGAATCCCAGACGGACGATGTGATTGTTGTGGTTTCGGCGCTTTGCGGAGTTACGGACGGACTTATTCTTATGGCTAAAACGGCTGCGGCCGGAGACCGTCAGTATGAGGCAGAGCTTGAGGCCATGCTCAAACGGCATGAACAGTTGATCCGTGACGTGATAGCGCTCGAACGTCGCCGTAAGGCGTACAATCAGGTGCGTAAACTGTTCGGGGAGTTGAAAGACATTATGCACGGGCTCTTCCTGCTGCATGATCTGTCGAACAAGACTATGGATACGATATTGAGCTACGGGGAGCGCCTTTCAACACAGATTGTGGTACATCTGGTCGATGACATTCAGTTGTACGATGCCCGTCAGTTTATTAAGACCGAACACAGCATACCCAATCATACCATAGATATTGACTTGACCTACCGTCTCATACGCGAGACATTCCAATCCGAATTCGGCGACCGGCCCAAAGCCGGCGGTGAGGAGGTCAAGCCTAAAAGAGCCTTGGTTCCCGGGTTTATATCGTCCGATGCCGTTACAGGCGAGATCACTAATCTGGGACGCGGCGGTTCGGATTATACGGCATCGCTCATTGCGGCGGCGCTTGATGCCGATGTGCTGGAGATATGGACCGACGTAAACGGATTTATGACGGCCGATCCGCATGTCATATCCGGCGCTTATACCATTGATGAGTTAAGCTATGCAGAGGCTATGGAGCTGTGCAACTTCGGCGCCAAGGTAATCTATCCGCCTACCATCTATCCGGTTTGCCGGAGGAACATTCCCATTCTTGTAAAGAACACCTTCAACCCCACGGCACGCGGCACGGAGATAGTCAATGAACTTCCGGCCGGCACAAAGGCCATTAAGGGCATATCGAGCATAGACGATACCGCACTTATAACAATACGGGGGCTCGGCATGGTGGGTGTGATAGGAGTCAACTATCGCATATTCAAGACTCTGGCCGAAAACGGCATAAGTGTCTTCCTGGTCTCACAGGCATCATCGGAGAACAGCACCTCGATAGGTGTACGTAATATTGATGCCGCACCTGCCTGTGAACTGTTGAACCGTGAGTTCAGCAGGGAGATAGCATTGGGCGCCATCTTCCCCATAACGGCCGAGATGGAACTGGCTACAGTGGCTATCGTAGGCGAAAACATGAAACGCAATCCCGGTATCGCCGGCAAACTGTTCGGTGTGCTGGGTCGCAACGGTATCAACGTAATTGCCTGTGCTCAGGGCGCATCGGAGACCAATATCTCATTTGTGGTGCAGAAAGAGTCGCTGCGTAAATCGCTGAACGTAATACATGACTCCTTCTTCCTCTCTGAGTATCAGGTGCTGAATCTCTTTATCTGCGGAGTGGGTACGGTGGGCAGCAGCCTGTTGGAGCAGATCCGCCGGCAGCGTGAGAAACTTATGCATGAGCGCAGTCTTAAGCTGAATGTGGTCGGTATAGCCCGCGGTCGCAAAGCACTCTTTAACCGTGAAGGGATCTGCCTGGATAACTATCGCGAGCAGCTTGAGAATGCTCCTGCCAGTAACACTCAAATTCTGCGCGACGAGGTGATAAGGATGAACATTTTCAATTCGGTCTTTGTCGATTGCACAGCCAGTGCCGATGTGGCCGGACTGTACCTCGATTTTCTGGACCATAACATATCGGTTGTGGCGGCCAATAAGGTGGCTGCATCGGAAGAGTATGACAAGTATCTTAAACTCAAGAATACGGCCCGGCGCCGCGGCATCAAGTTCCTGTTCGAGACCAATGTGGGTGCGGGTCTGCCTATAATAAACACCATTAATGACTTGATTAACAGCGGTGACAGGATACTCAGGATTGAGGCCGTAGTCAGTGGAACGCTCAACTTCATATTCAACAACCTGAGTGCCGACTGCCGTCTGAGCGACACTATCCGGCTGGCCAAAGAGAAGGGTTACAGCGAACCCGACCCGCGGATAGACCTGAGCGGCAAGGATGTGATCCGCAAGCTGGTCATACTGGCCCGTGAGAGCGGTTACAAGCTTGAGCAGAGCGACGTGGAGTGCGACCTGTTCATACCGCAGAATATGTTCGAGG
>Ga0255340_1004859_pt1 | contig 12691 bp, 8 predicted proteins | sample wastewater_treat_7_FD_192417 | JGI IMG/M metagenome (GOLD analysis project Ga0255340, IMG submission 192417) | Wastewater microbial communities from Lulu Island WWTP, Vancouver, Canada - plant10 | ecosystem: Engineered > WWTP > Wastewater > Unclassified | place: Canada: Vancouver, British... | reverse complement strand
ACGCACTCTTCCGCGATCTGGGCATTGACTTCCTGATCATGGACGACACCAACGGCGTCGGGGTGGACGCCGGGAAGATTAACGACAACATCCGCGCCTGGTTCGACTTCATGGACAGCAAGCCCGAGGCCGAGCGGATTCCTATCTGCATTGGAGGCGGAGGCGAGATGCGCGCCGCGGGAGCCAGGGGCCAGAAGCGGGCCGACGACTTCTACTGGGAGAACTGGGCGAAGCGGCCGTCGTATTTCAGGTTCGACGGCAAGCCGCTTCTGCTGGTGGATACCGACGACAACTATGGCCCCGCCGATTTCGACGACGAGCGCTTCGCGCTGCGCTGGGCTTACAACGGCGACAACTTCGAGGCGATGAAGAAGAACAAGACGTGGGGGTGGGGTTCGTATGAGCCCGTGCCTGTGCTCGATGAGAGCATGAGCATCTGGCCGGGCCACCGCTTCCCGAAGTTCGTCGCCGCCGAGGGGCAGGATCCGCTCGAAGAGCCGCGCGAGGGCGGGAATCTCTACGTTCGCAAGTGGCTGAGCGTGCTGAAGCACAGGCCGCGCACCGTCACCATCGCCGACTGGAACAACTTCGAGGAAGAGACCGCCATCGAGTCCAGCCCGTCGTGGGAGGACTCGCGCGGGTACAGCGTGCCCGATCTCTACATCCGCATCACCCGCGCGTATTCAATGCTGAGAGACGAAAAGCTCGTGAAGGGCGAGTGCTACCGCGACGAGTCGAAGCCGGAAGTGTACTTCTACGACGGCAAGACCCTGACGCACATCGGCGAGACACCTCGCCGCGCAACGGTGATCGTGACGCCGAAAGGAATGCTGGAGCGCATGAGGCAGCGGCTTCAGGCACGCGCCCGGTGAGCGTGGTATCATCTCTGTCATCCGTAATCTGTCATTCGTCCGTGAAGACGACGACCCTCGCCCGGCCCTTCTCGATAGCGAGCGTCACGACCCCGCCCGCGTCCGGCTCCAGCCCGCGCCCCGAAAATACATCCACCGCGCGCTTCCCTTCCGCCGCGGCGACCTTCAGCGTTCCGCCCTCAGACTCACCCGCCGCCGCGACAACGCCCTTCTCGAACCGGCGCGAGTACACTCCATCCTTCAGGCTCATCTCCGACACCGGACGCCCCAGCCGCAGCGTGTATAGCTCCCGTGCCGTATCCTTCGCCGTGAACCAGTCCGCCCACAAAAACCCGCTCATCCGCGCCCACGCGTAGCACCAGAACGCATCCTCCCGCGGCGGATTCGCGGTGTGCCCGATATACGACAGCGCGAGCACCGGCGTGTCGCCCCACGATTTCTGGAACGCCAGAATCCGCCCCTCGTCGTGCCAGCGGGTCTTCGACGCCCACGTGCAGATGTACGACTCCAGCATCTGGGAGTCGCAGGCGCCTGCCCACTCCGGGCGCGGCTCGCCCGGGTTCACGATCAGAGCGCGCCTCTTGCCGTCGGCTGAGAGTTCCGCCTGAATCTCCTCAAGAAGGCAGCGATACGCCCGGATGTTGTCCTCGCCTGCGTACAAATGCTCGTGCCGACCGTACTTCGGCCCCTCGCACAGGGCAGACGGGTGAGCGTTGTCAATAAACAGCCCGTCCACGCCCTGGCTCACCAGATACCGCACGTGCTCAAGCGCAAAGTCGCGAAACGCGGGCGAGTTCGGGCAGACCGCCTTCCAGCCGGGGTTCTCGGTGGATGCGAACACCGAGTCCGTCTCACTTCCGTCCGCGCCGATGACATTCCAATCCCTGTGCTCGGCCAGGTTCGCGCGCTGATACTCACCCACTGCCGGCATCTGGTAGAACGTCACGTACGCCAGCACCCGCGTGCCCTGCTCGTGCGCCTTCGCGATGACGAGAGCGTCCGGGGGAACGCCGATGACGAACGGAAGGCCGCGCATATCCGCGATCGCCTCGTCGGTCCACTGCCGGTACCAGCCGCTGCAGACCTCGGCCTCGGCGAACCACGCGGGCGGTTGCGCGAGCACCGCCGCCGCGCACAAAGCTGTCAGTATGCCTGTCATACCCGCGTCTTAGACCGCGCGGGGCCGGGCTCCTGCAGAACTGTGCGCAAAAAAGCACAATCACCGGGAACCTGCAGCGCGGCCGGGATGTTATGACCAACGGAGCCGGGATATCCGGCTTAAATTGGTGATAGGAAACAGGAAAGCAGAAACATTGAAGCATATCAGCAGACTCTTCTCGGTAGTTCTGGTCATCACTGCGCTAGCCGCCGGACAGGCTTTCGCCGGTGATATCGTTGACGTCGCAGCTAAGGCGGGCAAGTTCAACACCCTCCTGGCCGCCGCGAAGGCCGCGGGACTGGTGGACGTCCTTAAGAGCAAGGGCCCCTTCACGGTCTTTGCTCCGACCGACGAAGCGTTCAACAAGCTCCCGGCCGGAACGGTCGAGTCGCTTCTGAAGCCCGAGAACAAGGCTAAGCTGGCCGCGATTCTCAAGTATCATGTGCTCTCCGGCAAGGTAACCGCCGACGCGGTAGGCAAGCTGAAGAGCGGAACGAAGGTGGCGACCGTAAACGGCGCGAAGCTCACGGTCAAGAAGAAGGCCGGCGGCATCTACGTGAACAAGTCCAAAGTCGTAAAGACCGATGTCATGGCGTCAAACGGCGTCATCCATGTGATAGACGCGGTCCTCCTTCCCCCGGCGAAGTAACTTTCGGCGAAGGGAACACAGCCTGAGTTCAAGGGGCGGATGCTGCGGGATCCGCCCCTTTTGCCGTCTGCCGTTTGGCCCCAGAACATTGCCCGGCCCTTTGCTCAGAGGAGAAAGGCGGCGGCCCTCCGGGGAGGACGTACCGCCCTTTCGGGAGAACACGATGACAGATCACAAATCGCGGATGGCAGAGGCGTTAAAATGGACGAAAACAGCATATTTCTTGGCAAGGGCGAGAAGCCCGTCTCGCTCGATCTGCGCTTTGCGAACCGGCACGGGCTGATCGCGGGAGCGACGGGCACTGGCAAGACCGTCTCGCTTCAGGTGCTCGCGGAAGGCTTTTCACGGGCGGGAGTGCCGGCATTCATGCCCGATATCAAGGGCGATCTCTCTGGCATCTCGCAACCCGGCAAGGAGAACCCGAAGGTCACCGAGAGATGTCAGCAGGTCGGCCTCGGCCCGATCGAGTTTCAGGGCAGCCCGACCATTTTCTGGGACATCCTGGGCGAAAGTGGCCATCCCGTGCGCGCCACCGTGTCCGACCTCGGGCCGCTGCTCTTCAGCCGCCTGCTCTCGCTAAACGAGACCCAGGAAGGCGTGCTGAACGTCGCCTTTAAGGTGGCCGACGACAACGGGCTTCTACTGCTCGACCTCAAAGACCTGACCGCCGTGCTTGGCTACGTCAACGACCACCGCGCTGAGCTTATCAACGATTACGGCAATGTGAGTCCGGCCTCGGTCGGCGCCATCCGCCGGGCGCTTCTGGTGCTCGAACAGCAGGGCGCCGAGGACTTCTTCGGCGAGCCCGCCCTGGACATCCGCGACCTGATGCGCACTTCCCGCGACGGGCGCGGATACATGAACGTGCTTGCCGCCGACAAGCTCTTCCACAACCCGCGCCTCTACTCCACCATGCTCCTCTGGCTGCTCGCCGAGCTGTTCGAGCAGCTTCCCGAGACCGGCGACCCGGACCGGCCCAATCTTGTCTTCTTCTTTGACGAGGCGCATCTGCTCTTCGACGGCGCGAGCCGCGCTTTCATGGAGAAGGTAGAGCTGGTCGTCCGTCTCATCCGCTCGAAGGGTGTCGGCGTCTACTTCATCACGCAGAACCCCGACGACGTGCCTGACGATATTCTGGGGCAGCTCGGCAACCGCATCCAGCACGCTCTGCGCGCCTTCACCCCGCGCGACCAGAAGGCCGTCCGGGCCGCGTCCGAGACCTTCCGGCCGAACCCGAACTTCGACACCGAGACCGCCATCACCCAGCTCGGCGTCGGCGAGGCCCTTGTCTCGGTGCTGGAGGAGAAGGGCGCCCCGTCCGTTGTCGAGAGAGCCATCATCCGCCCGCCCGCCTCGCGCATCGGCCCCATCACGCCGGAGGAGCGGCAGTGGCTGACGGTCGAAAGCCCCGTGCGCGGGCTCTACGACGAACCCCGCGACCGCGATTCGGCGTGGGAGATGCTGCAGCACAGAGTCGAACAGACGCCGCCGCCCGAGCCCGAGCGCAGGCGCGCCGCCGCCCCTCGCGCCAGCTCGAGGCAGTCGCTCGCGGAGGCGATGCTCAAGACCGCCGGGCGCACCGCCAGCCGGAGGCTTACGGAACAGATTGTGCGCACCGTTCTCGGGACGCTGTTCAAAGGACGCTAGCACGGCCAGGGGCGAACCAGGCTGTCAGAAAATGAAGAGGAGTTAGCTATGACACAAGATACAGGCATCCGCATGGGTGTCATCGGATACGGCGGGGCGTTCAACATGGGCCGCGCCCATCTTTCTCAGGGCAGGGACGCGCGTCTCATCCCGTCCGCCGTGTGCGACCTCGACCCGGAGCGCACCGAGCAGGCGAAGGCCGACTTTCCGGGCATCTGGACGGGCAACAACGTCGAGGAGTTCCTGGCGAGCGCGCCGGTGGACCTCGTCATCGTCATCACCCCGCACAACACGCACGCAGACCTCTGCATCAAGGCATCTCAGGCGGGCAAGCACGTCATCACCGAGAAGCCGTTCTGCATCACGGCCGACGAGGCGACGGCCATGATCGAGGCGGCGAAGAGCGCGGGCAAGATGCTCTCCGTGTACCACAACCGCCGCTGGGACGGCGACTTCATGGCCATCCGCCAGACCGTTCATGGCGGCGCTATAGGCGACGTCTTCTCGATCGAGATGGGCATGGCCGGATACGGGCACCCGGGCTACTGGTGGCGCAGCAAGAAGGAGATCTCCGGCGGGCACTTCTACGACTGGGGCGCGCACATGGTGGACTGGATGCTGCACATCGTTCAGCAGCCGATGGTAGACGTCTCGGGCATCTTCCAGAAGCGCGTCTGGATGGATGTCACGAACGAAGACCACACCCAGGCGATCATCCGCTTCGAGGACAATATCTGGGGCAACATCGAGATGTCCTGCATCGCCCGCGCGCCGAAGCCGAGATACCGCATTCTGGGCACGAAGGGCGCAATCGTGGACCGCTGGGAGGGGCATTTCACGCTCTACAGCGAGGTCGCCGGGCTGCCCGCCGAGTCCAAGGTGCCGTACCTCAAAGACGACTGGCCAGCCTACTACCGCAACATCGCCGCGCACCTGACCGAGGGGGCCAAGCTGGCGGTGACCGCCGAGTCCGCGCGCCGCATCATCTCGCTGATCGAGACGGCTGAAAAGTCGGCGCAGGCCGGCAAGCCTCTCGCGCCGCCTTTCCGCTAACTATGGAGTGCGGCAGGTAACTGCCGCTGTCCCGCTGGACTCGCTGGACTCGGATTTGAAATCCGAGTCCAGCGAGTCATTCCGAGGAGTCCGCCTTCTCCGTCATTCCGAGGAGTCCGCGCTCTCGTCATTCCGAGGAGTCCGCGCTCTCGTCATTCCGAGGAGTCTGCGACGAGGAATCTCACCCCCCGCGCACCTCCCAGACCCCCGAAAGACCGGGAGCAGGGCGCACGACGAGATTCCTCACACGGAGTTCGGAATGACGGAGGGCGGCGGGTGCCGCCCGGCGCCTACTTCTTCCCGGCCGGCTTCTTCACCGGGGCCCGCGGCTTCGCCGGCGCCTTCAGCTTCGGCGTGAACGCCTTCACACCCGGCGGCTCGCTGAGAGTCTCCACATGCCCGTCCAGATACGCCACGCGCATCTCGCAGTCTGGGCCAGCGATGACATTGTAGTCAAGCGGAACGCTCGTATCCCACTCAAAGAAAGCGATCACTTCCGCCGGGTTCAGGATGTCCTTCTCATTGAGCCCGCCGAGCTTCGCGTTGAACTTGTACACGATCCCTTCATCCGCCCACGGCGACTTGACTGACTTAGCCCCGGCATACGGCTCCAGCGCCTTCGGCCACGTTCCGGCCGGCGGGAGCTTGCCGTTGTGGTCATCCGCATACAACCGCAGCGCAATACCGAGCATCTTCAGGTTGCTCACGCTGATTGCGTTCTGGGCCTGACCCTTTGCATCCGAGACTTCCCCGTAGGTCTCCCTGGCCGTCACGCCCAGAACCGCGGCGCCGAGAAGGCCGCCCACGGCAATCACCGGCGTCGCCGGGTTGATCTCCGTCCCCAGCGCAAGCTGAACACTGATGTCTTCTTCGTTCAGTCCGACCGCCGCCCCCAGACCGTTTGTCCCTTTGAGCGCGTCCGTGAACCACTTCATAACGGGCGAGGTGTACCGGGAGCCCATCGCCTCGTACAGATCTCCGAACGCGCTCACGATGCTCAGGCCCATCCAGGCGTCCGCTGCGTGGGCGCCCGGCATCTGCCCCATCGCGCCCGTGTACGCCGGGTTCGATGCCAGCGACGTCTCCGGTGTCACCAGCGCCGTCTTCTGCGCGCTGCGCCAGTCCGAACCAAACACCACCGCGCTGCCGGACTGCCCGATGAAGCCCAGCGTATCGGCGCTCCCCTGCGCTGGAATCAGCTCGGCCATTGCAGGCCTGCCCGGCGACACCACCTTGAGCGCCCCTTTGCGCATGCCCTGTTTTGCGAGCCCTTTGTGGAACTCCTCGAGCAGAGCCGCCGCCGCCGTCTCGTCCGGGGTCCGCACCACCAGCACATACGCGGGCTTCGGCAGCAGCGCGGTCATCGCGACACCCGCGGGAGCATTTCCGGCGCTGCCTAGAAGCAGCAGCGCCGCCGTCAGGTCCGGACGGCTCTTGCCCAGTTCTTTGAGCTTCTCCTCGAGCGGAAGCGCCATCTGCGCGGAGGCCGCCGTCATCGCCGCAAGCGAGTTCCGGGGCAGCATCTCCTGAACGTTGCCAGCCGCCTCGGTCCCCGCCATAAACGGCCCCGCCATCATCGCGAGCATCGGCGGCATCTTTCCGAAAACCGACAGAACCGCTCCCTTGTCACTCAGGCGCACGCCGCCATGAGGGTTGACCGACCCCGCCATCCCCAGCATGGAGAGCCTACCCATTCCGCCATCCTCAGGAGTGGGAATGCCCTTCATCAGCTTCGTCGTGTCAATGGCGAACGACATGATGTCGTCGCCGTGGCTCTTGAGCTGCTCGGCGGCGGCGGGCAGCGCTCCCGCCTCACCCGCCGCAAGCGCGGCCTTGATGGTGTCCACGCTCTCGGCGAACAGCACGAATCCGTCCCCCACCGCGTACGACGGGGTCATGTTCTCCTGCGGAATCTTCCAGATGAAGACTTCAGCGCCCGACACCTGATGCACCACCGGGTCCACCATCCGGACAACCGAGCCGACAGCTTCGTTCAGCGTCGTCTTCGCCAGCTCGCGGTCCTTGCAGGCGACCGCCACGATGACGCGCGGAATCGGCTTCGCCATGGGGTCAACGCCGATCGCCATCTTCTCGTCCCACCACGGCAGCACGCCCTTTTCGGGGTCCAGTTCGATCCCGAACGACGCAATCAGCTTCGCGAAACCGCGCGATGCGGCGGCCACGGACTCCACATACTGCGGATCGTCCTTGAACTTCTGCAGATACGCGCCGCTCGCGTTCGCCGCGCTCATATCGACGCGCGCCACGGCGGGCCAGTCGCCCGGCACCAGCTTCAGCAGATCATCCGGAGCGCTTTGCACCCCCGGCGCCGCCAGCAGAATGACAGCGGCTGCGATCGCCGCCAGCATGGGAAGGGCCCTTGCCTTATTCATGTGTTCCACCTTTCTCGTGAACCCGGACTGCCACCAGTCACAGACTAGAACTTACCCGGCTTGCACCCGCTATCCTCTCCCACCGCCCGCTACTCGAACAAATCGAGGGACTGCTGTCCGGCAAGCTCTTTTCTCACCCGCCCGCGAGGATTCGGGCACAACTGCTCAAATGTCTCTCCGATCAGCGGTGAGAGGCGCAGTGCAAACTTGTAGAGCTTGTCTTTCAGATGCTCGCGGTCTTCATCTCCGGCATAGTCTTCCATCAGCGCAAGCGTGCCGTCGCCGCGCCTGTACAGCCTTACGTAGTCTCCCTGTTCAACGCTGGACAGAGCTCCGGCGGCGCGCTGCAGCGACCGCCCTTCCAGGCTCTTTGCCGTCACCCGCGTGCGGCGGCTGAAATCCTCCACTTTGAGCCGCCCCTGGTCTATATCCTTCATAAGGCCAAGGTATAGATCCCGGATATCCCCCGTCCTGCCCCCGATGATCAGGTCCACCGCCTTGCCGATGAACGCGTGCCCGAATGGCTCGTCCGCCCTCGAGCGCAGCGCGGCGCCGCGGTAGATTCGCTGGCCCTCGTACCCGACCAGTATGTAGTTCTTGACCCTCAGCGACAGCATTACCTTCCATCGCCCGTCGTGCGCAATGTGAATCCCTTCGGGCATGGAGGCCGAGATGCTCTCGACGTAGCGCTCCTCTTCTTCCGGGGTCCGGACGCTCTCCGGCGGCTGGAAATAGACCCCATCCGTATCTACTTCGATGACCGCGCTGCCCGTGCGCTCCAGCTCGCTGACAATCCGGAGCACAATCTCCTGTCCCCCGGCGGTCACCCTCTCGGCGGCGTCCGGATCGTTGAAGTAGAACGATGCGCCGAGATAGCCGTAGAACGAGTTAATGAGGATCTTGAACGACGCCTGCAGCCCGTCCCAGGTGGCCCGCTCGGTTCCGGCGGACTCATTCTTGCGCACCTTGGCTTCCAGGCGGCGCGCGGTCAGCTCCTTCAGGAGCGGCAGAAACACCCCCAGAGTATCCGACGCAGGCGCGATGCCGCGCGAGAGCATGAGGCTGGGGTACAGGCTCTCGACATCGCACTTCACCACCCGCTCGATAAGCCCGGTTCTGCGCACTTCGGTGTACCCGCCCGCGACAGCACGCGGCGGGGACGGATTCGGGATGGCGTGGCCCCTGCGAAGATATTCCCGCATCAGCAGCAGGTTGATCTTCTCGCCGGTTCCGCCGCAGGCGTTCGCCTGGTAGCTGTCGGGCGCCATCTGGCTCACGAAGAAGTCCGCCGGCATCACGATGCGCGCAAGCTCGCCCGTCTCCCGCACGTCATCCAGCGCATAGGCGCGCACCAGGCCGGGGTCGTCCTTCCACAGCCTGTCCATCTGACGCCGGTCCACGTACACCCGGTCCGGCCCGGAAAGCCCCAGTTGAGCCGCCACCTCCTTCAGCCCGTGGCTCGTGAACTCGCCCCGCCCCACGTCGTAGCGCTGCACGCCAAAGAGCGTGTCTATCACGTTTCGGCCCTGAATGTAGACGGGGGTGAACGGCCGCGTTATTCCCCCGAAGGGCAGGTTGCGGCGCGAACCGGCGCGCGGCGCCGAGCCGTCCCGTCCCCAGGTCATCGGAACCCCGCACGCCTGCGACCGCGCGGCCAGATACGGCAGGTCGAACCCGAAGATGTTGTGCCCCTCGATAACGTCCGGGTCGCGTTCCAACATAATCTCGTTCAGGCGCAAGAGAATCTCCGCCTCGCTGCCCGAGACAGCCTCGCGGAATCCCCGGTTGTCCGACACCGCCACCATCAAGACGAGCGCGTCCGGGTTTGCGGATGACAGCGTGTTGGTCTCGATGTCCACCTGCATGCGCCGGACATCGTCGAATGCCATGCCCTTGAAGAAGGTGATGCCCGTCTGCATCAGAAACTGGCGGTCCAGAGAGCCGGGGGCGACAACGTCCACCTGCCGCTGCCGCAGAGCCTCACGCGCTTCGTGGAATGCGGCTGTGCTGTCGAACGTGCTGTGCCAGCAGTAGCCCTCGCCTTCCAGGCGAACTTCACGGGCATTGGGAAAGCTCTGCCGCGCGGCGGCTGCGAGCCACGGCCGCCATTCGACGGTTTCCGTCAGCAGTTCATCGCCAACCCGGCGGTACACCCGCGCTACAACGCCGCTCGTGTCACAGCCGACGACGCCTTCCCGTGAGTCCGAGCCGAAGAGAGCACTGTTCAGGTTTGCCGCATCTTCTGTTGCCATGTTCTACATTATGACCCTTCCCGCGCCCATCAAGCAGGTTCCATTCACACAGGCGCAGCCCGGGCCGGCGCCCGCTCGGTGACGGTGGAACATTTGCGACTATCCAGTCGTTTTTATGATACAGAGCGGGGTGGAATCACCGGAAGCCCCGCCCGGCCGTGCTTAGCCTCGCGCGGCCCTGTCAACAAGGCGAAGAGCGGCACAAGCTGGCCGTTCTCCCTGATCAGCAGCGGCCGGATCGGGCATTGCTCATACTGGTCGGGCGCTCTCGAAGCGTCCATTCTCCCCGATCATGCGGCGGCCTCTGCGATATTGCTCAATACTGACAAGCATATCGCGCGCGACAGACACAGTCGGGGACGGGCTGTCTTCTATCATTTTCTTACTGCCTATTCGCCTCCCCGAACAATCGCACGCGGACGCTTCGTTGCACGCACCTTCGTTACAGGAGGTTACGCACGTGGAAGTACAAAGCGTGGAGCCGCGGCGCAGGCGCACATCTGGAGCACGGCGCGTTGACGCAAAACCCTCCAACGGGTACCTGAGCCAGACTGGCCGCAGCCACCTCCTCACCCGTGGGGAGGAACAGGACCTTGCCCGCCGCATTCAGGCGGGAGACGAGGGCGCGCGCCATCTCCTCGTCGAGAGCAACCTGCGCCTGGTCATCAGCGTCGCCAGGTCGTACCTCAACTGCGGTCTGCCGTTCGAGGACCTGATTCAGGAAGGCAACATCGGGCTCATGGAGGCGGCCGACGCTTTCGACTGGCAGAGAGGCTGCCGCTTCAGTACGTACGCCGTCGGCTGGATCAGGCAGTGCATCACGCGGGCCGTCGAACAGCAGGCCCGCCCGATCCGCCTGCCCTCCTACGTCCTTCAACTGCTCAGGGCAATAGGAAGGGCCCGCGAAGCCCTCTCGCAGGAGCTTGGCCGCGATCCTCTCCCCGAGGAGATCGCCCCGCGCGTCCAACTCCCGGCCGACAAAGTCAGGCGGCTGATGGCCTGCCAGGAGCTTGTGCTGTCCCTGGACGACTGGTCCGATGACAACTCCGACGTCCCTCCGCTGATGGAAATGCTCGAAGGAGGCGATGATCCGGCAACCCTAATGTTGCGCGACGAATCTGCCGATTATCTTGACCGGTTGCTGTCCGTCCTCTCCTCCAAAGAGAGAGTGATCATCGAAGGGAGGTTTGGACTGGCCGGCGCCGATAAGATGACATTGAGGGAGGTAGGACGTCTACTGGGGTTGACGCGAGAGCGCGTGAGACAGATCGAGACAAGAGCTCTCCAGCGGTTGAGAATGGCCGCGCAGCGAAATGCGTTCCGCGTCTACTACGACACATAGGCGCAATTACAGGGTACCCATGAACAGCGAAGCAGAATACGTTGGCTCCCAGGGCACAGCAGGTGTCGGGCAGGCGCAAAGGCCATCCGCACCGGAGTCACTCACTTCTCGCGAGATCGAGATACTCAACCTGATCTTCTCCGGCCGCGCATCCATCGAGGTTGCCGAGTTGCTCTGCGTCTCCAAGAGGACCGTGGATTTCCACCTGAGCAAGGCGTACACCAAGCTGGGCGTGTCGAACCGGGTTCAGGCCTTCAAGAGGGCGCTGGAGCTCGGCCTCATCTCCTGATTTTTACTCCCGGTCATCCTGCTCTTCTCCTTACGGGGCGGCCTGCACAGGCCGCCCCGGTCTCATTTGTCAAACTTGTACTGGTTTTCTGGTAAAAACACTATTGACAGGACGGCCTGGGCGTGCTAGCATTAGCACACCAGCGATAGTCTTCTGGTGCCGGCCACAAAAAAAGGCCGGGGCAATCGACGCTTCTTGGTTTCCACGATTGTCCCAAAGGTCCGGCCAGTTACACCACAAGACAGAGGCCAGCCGGCCTCATGACAGGAATCGTTGCCAGAACCGGGCATGAAGACCCGCCGCGCCGCCGGTAATGCGCGTCATCGGCGCTTAACGCGGCTGGTCAGAGGATGGCCCGGGCAGGCAGCACTCCGCGGGATCCAAAGGAGTGTCCGCTGCCGCGGACGACAACCTGCATGGCCGAAGGCACGCTGCGGGGCAATTGGCTTTACCTGCTTGAGCCGCACAGCCCATTGAATATCAGATCTGACACACAAGCAGAGGGAGGAAAGATAAACATGAATAAGGTGCTCTTTGTGATCTGCCTTGCAGGCACCCTTATGACCGCTCTGGCTCTGGGTGCTCATGCGTCCGAGATCGCCACTGAAGACACTTGGAAAGTGTACCTCATCGCGGCCTCTGGCGGCGATGCGATTACACCCTACGACGCAATTGGAACTCCGTATGCCGGATCCAGCACTCTCGCCAACGTGATTGACGACCCCTCAGTCAAAGACCCCAGAGATGGCACCGCTCCTGGCAGTGTCGGTGGGCAGGGAATGGCAGTCGGGTCCTGGTATCGCCCCTGGGGCACTGCGGGCGCTTACGGCCTGTACCAGTATGATATGCGCCGGCCGGTAACGGGTCCTGCTTACTACAAGGAGTTCAAGGACTACGTGGCGTACATCAGCGACGGACAGCAGCCGCCGTACCCTTCGGAAACCCTCCGCCTGATCGTGGGCGGCAGCGGCGTTCCCAACGCCATTGACGGCATGCCGGTTCAGTACAAGCTGATAATGACCTTCCATCCGGCCA
>Ga0255340_1004858_pt1 | contig 12692 bp, 14 predicted proteins | sample wastewater_treat_7_FD_192417 | JGI IMG/M metagenome (GOLD analysis project Ga0255340, IMG submission 192417) | Wastewater microbial communities from Lulu Island WWTP, Vancouver, Canada - plant10 | ecosystem: Engineered > WWTP > Wastewater > Unclassified | place: Canada: Vancouver, British... | reverse complement strand
TATCGGTCACCTCAATTTTAGTCAAATTCCTGTCAAAATCCAACTTGTCACTTTATTGATCGGTTAATAACTTTTTAAGGTTTTAACCTTGATTGTGTTTATCTATTTTAAGGTCATAGCCTGATGAGAAAACAAATTCCTGTTCTGGAACATGTTGATGCAAAGGTTATATCAGCTTAATACGGCAGAGAATCTGTTGATCCCACCTGCCGGATGGACTTATTTCGTCAGACACGCATATTCCGTCAAACACGCACCTGGAATGTCAATGAGGCAACCTGGCAGCAGAATGGACATTACTCCACAGAGTGTCAGGGAATTCACCTTTGCAAGTCAACGTCGCCGACAAGCCTCTTTGTCTCATCCTTCCTGTTACAGTAATACACAAGCCCCGCATACCCCCTCGTAATGAACGGATTGGTGATTTCAGTTTTCATATTACGGTTTTTACGTAACGTAAATGGCGTAAATCAATTTGATTTCACAAATAAATTAGTATTCATTTTTTGTGACAAAAACTGCTTCCAAAATGAAAGCAATATTTTGCGAAAGGCACCTATTTACTGTCCTTTATGCAAAATATCTCTTCAGGTTGTTCTTCATCGCTAAAGATTATTCTCCCCCCCGTCTCTGGTTTTGTACCAGTCCGGCAATATTTAAAGCGTCAATTTCCAGCCAGAAAGTAAAGGCATCATAACAGGGAATTATTACCTTTGAATAAAAAAATGGATAAGTGGATTTATCAGCTCAGAATCACTTTGATTGATTCAAGGCCCAGGATCTGGCGCAGGATTCTGGTAGAGGAGGACGTACTTCTCTCAGATCTTCACAAAATCATACAGACCACTATGGGTTGGACAAACTCGCATTTGCATCAATTCATAAAGGACGAAACCTTTTATACTAAAAGAATGCCTGATGATGATTATTGGGAGGAGATGAATAATGTGGACTATAAAGGGATTAAACTAAATGAGATATTGCGTTTCGTCAAGAATACAATCATCTATGAATATGATTTTGGGGACGGCTGGGAGCATGAAATACTGTTGGAGAAGTTTCTAAAACCGGATTCAAACGTTAAATATCCGGTCTGCATTGATGGCGCCATGAAATGTCCACCCGAAGATGTAGGCGGAATGGGAGGTTACATGGACATGCTAAAGGTCCTTCGAAACCCCAATCACAGAGAATATGAAAGCTTCATTAACTGGCTTGGAGAAGAATTCGACCCTAAGGAATTTGACATTTCAATGGTTAATAAACTATTGGCAAAGCGCAACTACGGCCTCCCCCGGTTCTGATGCTGACTCCTTCAAACGTGGAAGAATTTGCAAATATCATTAATTGTCTGACTTGATCAACAAACCTCAATCACAGGAATAAGAACTGATCCCCTGTTTCTCCGTGTTGGAGCCTTTTCACTGCATTTACTTATTGTATCGTGAACATGTATGCTGATATCAGGGGATTGACAATGTAAATCGACATCAACTGTGGCCTTGGCGAGACAGACCCCGCAACCGGGCCCGGCAACAATGAGACAGTCATGCCCTTCATCTCTTCGGCCAGCATAGCCTGCGGGTTCCAAGCGGACGACCTGCTGACGTTATATCGAACAATGCCTCCGGCAATAAGACACGGGGTGAGCATCGTGGCGCACCCTTGGTACCCCGACTGCCAGACCTCCGGCGGTTATGCCCGCATTGCCAATGTCATCACTGTTGACCTCACCCTCCTCGCGCAGATGCGGTCGGGAGATAAAATACTTTTCAAGGAGACCTTGCTTGATTTTGCACAATAGTCTTACCTTGAATGGCACCAGATTATCCTGAACTACAATTGAATGCCATAGCTAACCGGCACAGTACGGAGAAGCTTCGTCTGATATAGTATTGATATTTAGAATCTTATGCTATACTTCATCTTGAACCTCAGTGCGCCTGTGTCAGAAATGTACCCAGAATCAGCTTCAACATATTTTGAATTCCATACCAGAAATATCTCATTACCGGGCTTTAATATCCAACGGAACCTTGACTGTAACCCTATGGTGTTGCTCGCGTTGTCATACTGAACAAAATTGTAAAGTGTCAGGTTCGGACTGAATAGTATATTCGCGTTGAACTGGTAAACATTTGAAGTAAAGCTATATTCCGGTAGATCGATAATATTCTTTTTCAATTTACATGCAAGAAGAAAAGGTACACTAATCTTCCAGTTAGCCGCTATTTCAATTTCCTTTTGTTTGCCATCGTAGAAATCACCAAAGCCGTAAGTGATTTCGCCCCAAATATCCCTTGCCCCCTTTGTTTCAAGTTTTATTTCGTTTTGCCACCAAGAGTAACCACCAGTAGTAATGACAACATCATCGAAAATATTAAAGTCTTCCTTCAGATACTCATACTGGCTTACCAGTGAATAGGTTAACTGATCTCCTGAAAGAAAGCGAATACCAACAGGCTGCAGTTTTATTTCTCTTGTCTCGAGGTCATTCGTTGAGGCATTTTTGATAATACTGAACTCGCCACCGGAACTAATCTGCAAAATACCGTATTTTTTCAGGCGCGGTCCAAGAGTAAGCCTACCATAAGTCTCATTTATATCTGTCCGCGGGACAAACCCCATGCCTGCAATAAAGTCTTTTTCCACTCGATAATAACCCAGATTGGCTTTGATAAAGTCATTGGGGTAATCTACCTGGATTCCATATGAACTATTATTGGTATTTGCCATCTCTTTAGTAAATGATTTCTGCCCGAACAGAATAAGTGCGGCATTCTTGTCTCCCCTAAAGGTAGATGTTGCGAGTTTAAGATCAAGACCAACCACAAAATTGGACTCCGGTCCCAGCGTATTACCATAGGTTCCTATAAATCCCACTGATGACTGTTTCAAGAAATTGCGGTTTACCCTAGCAACATAAAAGTTATTTTTTTCTTTTTCCCTGTCGTCATTGATGTACAGGGCACCTATATTCCAGCCACCCGCCATCCCAGTAAACTTTACCGCGTAGTTTATAGGAACGGGTTGTCCCAGTGTATCGAGTCCCATACGGCGTGAGAAAAAAGTTATCACCTTATCCTGTACTGATTTAGCCCCTCCAGTTTCATTTCCAAATTGAAAATAATTAGCTCCGTCGAGAAAGAAATTTCTTTTATCAGGATAGTGCAGACTGAACCTCGTAAGATTAATCTGCCGATTATCAACTTCCGTTTCTGCAAAGTCGGTGTTTAATGAGATAGCAGTTTTCAGGCTTGGCGTTATATGGTAGCTGATATCAAGTCCGGCTGAGAATCTATAATCCGATCCATTGTCTCTTTTCTGGTCAAACCCTGTTACTATGTATGGTAAAAAGCTCAACCCTAAACCTTGGGAAATATCTATTAATCCAACTAGTATTCCTGCATCGGAAAGCTGACTAGATGTGCTGTTGATACCAACCTTAGGCCAATAACTGGTTTCAGCCTTATATTCAATTTCCCTGGAGAATTTAATACCCCATGTATCATTATTCCTATTAAACCCAAGGGTCTGGAATGGAATAGCTATCTCTGCCTCCCAACCCCAGTCGGTGATATGAGCCCTGCCATCCCATATTCCATCCCAATCCTCATTCTTTAAAGAACCGTCATTGGAAAGCGATGCATCGATTTTTGCCCCCAGTGGATTGATTGCGATATAATACCCAGTTATTTTGTTGTGATACGTATCGATAAGAATTCTCATCCTGTCATCATTGCTTATTCTGGCATCATATAGCATCTCCTTGGCAGCAATTTTATCAGGATTATCCCAGCATTTGATTCCAAAGTAGATGTTCTTTGAATCATAGCATACGAAGACCTCAGTCTTTTCCGAAGAAGGTTCTCCGAGGTTTGGTTCCTGCTGAAAGAATTCATAAACCTTAAAAGCCAAGTTCCATACATCATCATCCACTCTCCCGTCAATATGCGGGGGATTGTCAACTCGTACTGCATCTATTTGCGGCTGGGCCGATGATAAAATTGCCAGAGAGTAAAACAGGGATAGCATGAATATTCTTTTATAAACTATGGTTGGAATAAATTCTAACATTCAATAATTAATTAATCAGTTAAGGCAATTAATTTATTCATAAGGAGGATGACCACTTCATCTGTAGTTCCGGCTTTTTTCCTTCTATGCAACCAGATGAACCCATTATTTTTTTTTGAAGTATCAGCCGTGAAGTCACCAAAAAGGTTGCTTGCTATCTAAAAAGCAATTGTACCAGTTCAGCGCGTTAATGACGCCACACTCTTCATTCATGACCGCAGGGATATGTTGTACTGATGAAGTTATTGCCATGGTGAGAAGATCGTCCCATGCCTTCTTGAGAATCAATGCGGGTGTCTTCAGCACTGCATAAAAAAAGAGAAAGTCCAGCATTTTGTTTACTTATACAGGATTTTTAAAAAAGTCCGGGGAATTGCTTCAATTTCAACTATCCTCCCGGGCAGGCTTCTGAACATTCCAGAACTCAGCAAACCCATTGACCAGAAGACATCTAGCCTTGACCGTTCTGCATTGGCTGTTATCTGTGAGCCCATTGACAATCCGGCGATAGCCCTGTTCTTGCTACCGTGCAAAGTCTGAAAGTTCTTCTCAATGACCGGGATCAAGCGTCCAACGATATTCTGAACGTTTTTACTGTAGTCTCTCTGAGTGTTGCCTTCTCCACCCGGGGTACTGGGAGGAACAATGCCAATACCACCTGGAGTAGTGGGAGCAACAGTGCCAAGAGCTCGAGAGGCACCACTTATAACTCTGTTGCCACTACCGCCCATGCCGAGAGGGGGTGCGAAGCAGGGACCAGCCAGGTCAAAAGATGCAAGCTCATTCCAGTATGTATTAGGCATTACCGCGATCATAGGACTGGCCTTGGCCTGGACAATGAGTTGGTCCATGATGATGCTGGCAATTCCCATGGCAGGCCATGCATCTTCATCTCCGCCACGGCCATGCAACAGGTAAAGGACAGGGCAGGATGCTTCACATCCCTCATATCTTAGAAGTCTATATATAAATGCATGACTAGAGACCTTTATAAATGTTGAGGGTGTCCAGATCGTTGACCTAATTCCGTGCGACATTTGATATGCTTGCATAAACTCTAACATATCACGAGGTACAAGAACGGTATTCATGAATCCTACACCGTAACGTGAGATGTTATAATTGCTAGCATCTATTGTCCTGATACCATCTACTGAAAACGTATAGGTCCAAAGCTCAGATTGATTGTCTCTCGTGGTATCTTTCCATACATTATTGCAGCTTTTGATCATCGCTATACACCGGCCTTCCGGCCAGTTCACATTTACCAGTACTTCATTGGTACGAGAAGCATATAGCCTGAATGTAACAGATACGTCATCAAGCACATCCCAAGGTTTTACCTGTACTTCCCCGCATAATCCACCTTCTGTAAAAGAAAAAATTGTGCCAGATTCCTGTGCATCCAGTACAAATGAAAAAAGCACCAATACTGCAATTGTTTTAATCAATTTCATCACAAGCCTGTTCTGAAATTATATCAATAATATCAGTCTGAGGATGTCCTTAGCATTACTTTTAAATGGTAGGTTCATCCGGCACATAAACACCACTTTCTGTATAGGCTATAGTACTGAAACCCCTGATGAACTTATGCATCCTCACCCGGCCCGGTCCACCGCCACCGCTGATATGAGTGATTTTATAATCATAACAGTTGGGGTCGTTGATGACTGCATTCACAGTTTCAAGTAGGCTGAACATTAAATGGTTTTCAAGGTTGACCATAAAGTGCCCGGGGAAAATGTAATCATACTCATTAATCCGTTCAACAAGTTTTGTCAGGGCTTTGCTGAATGTAGACAGGTTTGCATATTTGCCGCCACCATTGCCACAGCCTGTAACATCACTACAAACATTGTCACCGGCGAAGAGGAAGCGGCCTTTTTTATCAAGGAACATCACATGCTCGTTTGTATGTCCGCCTGTAAAAATCAGCTCAACATCATAATCACCACCCAAGTTGAAGACATACCCGTCAGGAACACCAACAATCTCGTACTTCTTAAATGGCGGTATATCATTCCGGTCAAACTCAAGCCAAAGGGGATTGCCTTTTTCATCAAAGTACTTGTCCCAAATATGTTCATCCTGTTCTTTAAGCTTTGGCAGTAGGGTTTCATAACAGTATACTGTTCCGAACTGGCTGTTCCCGCGTGCATGATCTGAATGACCGTGCGTATTGACAACTACCAGAGGCATATTTTCTGTAATTTCATCTACAAGACCTTTCAGATCACCGAGTCCACAGGCAGTATCGATAACCATCGCCTTTTTCGGACCTATTACAAGCCACATCCATACATCGCCTGCCCCGTCAAGGTTCTGATTGAAAAGGCCATACAGGTTATCGTAAAAACGGTAAACCTCTACGTAGGGATTAACATCATATACTTTCAGGGTCTTATTGCCTTCCCTGAGCATCTTCATGTAAACCCAGCTGATCTGGTTCTGTACTGCACCCCATTTTATTCTTTTTGCCTTTGATGCACCGTTAATAGGCCACATCTGTCCTGTTTTCTGCTCTTGTATATTCATTTCTATATTCCTCCAATCAATATGTTGACTTCAGACCACTTGGTAATGGTAAGCGCTAAAACTCTTTACAAACTTGTAATACCTTGGAGAGCGATCCTGATCGTGGTACTTGGCCTAGGTTTCAATCATGTAATCATAATTTTGCACCGGATTTGCAGGGATATCATCACATGCCTCCAAGATATTGGTTATAAGGTTGTTCTCAACGCTATTTATGAAATGCTGTGAAAAGATGTAATCACATTCATCCATCTGGTCATCCAGCCTATTTATATTGTCACGGAACTGGCACACCTCCACGTACATTTCTGTGTCGTGAATTCTTTTGTTTTGTTGTGTTCTTTCAACTTTCCATGAAAGCTCAGCTGATCTGGTTCTGTGGTACGTCGTAACGGATGTCCTTGATTTCAGCACAGACCTGATTTACCACCTATGACCATGTCTCTTGTCGATGACAGTTCCAGCAATGATGTTGTCAGGAGTCTCGCCACTACCTGAACCTGAGCAGGATGACAGCGGCAAAGTAGTAGATACTCCCGGCCCTGCATCTTCGGTACCTATTATTCTGACTAAGATTCTCCTGTTTGTTTTCATTGTTCTCACAAGCTTTGTCAAGCAATTTATAAGTCAGATCTCAAGGCTGGCAAGATAGATCTGCCCTCATATTATCGGCGGTAAGGTTTTTCTCGCTTCCCTATCAGGGTCATACTGTACTTCACAAATATCATCAAGAAACATCAGCTCCCCCTTTTCACTGGTATATACTGGCCAATGAGGCAATCCACCCCCGTTTGGGTCTCCCGTTTTCATGAATTGAATCAATGACCCAGCCATTTTCTCAGAGAGTGCCCTGGGCCTTGCACCTCCACCGGTATGTGTAATCATAAGATCCGTATTTGCAAACCAGAAACACTGATCAAGAGTATGAAAAGCCATCAGCCTGTTATTAAACAATGGAGGTTGCCAGCCAAACAATGCCATAAATACGGGAGGCGACTGCCTTGACTTGGCGTTAGCAAGTGCCACTGCCCGTTGTCTGAACGTATTCGTGGCTATTGACAGTAGTTCATAGGGCTTTTTGCTGGGGAAAGCCTTTAGATAGGCATCTGCGATTTCACCTGCCTTTTCCCCGTAATTTCTGGTCATCTCCTTTTTCATGCCATCGAGAGTCATCGATTCAAGTGAAGAGTCCTTCCAGGCATTTGAGCTCTCATTGGTAGTTGAGCTGATAATCATCGGCACTTCAGCCATTACCGGTGAGGCTTCAGGAAAAAAGGTCGGGTATTCTATATTCCTGCCGTCAACCTGAGGCTGGAACACTTTCATCGGGGAGAGAGTAGTACCAGTCTCTTTTATATACTTTTCAGCAGCCCGAATGGCGATGTCATAATAGATCCTCCAAGGCATCTCCTGAAGTTTGTCTATCTGCGAAGGCTGTAATCCGGCTTCCTTCAAGATATAATAACCGACTTTGCGAGTCATCTCCTTGTCTCTCAGCTCAAAATCAGCCGCACTGAGAGATACAACCTTGCAAAAGAGTCCTTTTGCAGGGGTCATAGCTGCAGTGGTCACAACCTTACCTCCGCCACCAGACTGACCCATGATAGTAACATTTGCCGGATCACCTCCAAAGTTTGATATATTATCACGTATCCATTCAAGAGCTGCCACCAGGTCTAGGGCCCCGGAATTCCCCGAATCTGCATATTTTTCTCCCCCCACAGCAGAAAAGTCAGAGAATCCCATGGGCCCGAGCCTGTGGTTTATCGAACAGAAGACGATATCACCTAACCTGGCAAGGTTCTCACCAATAACCCCGTCATGCTCATGACTGATGCCATAATGCCAGGCGCCTCTGTTATGGTCTAGAAAAACTGGACAGGAATTTACTAACTTTAAAATTTCTGTCACATGAAAAAGTCAAGAAGAACATTTACAGCTGATTTCAAAGCCAGAGTTGCCATAGAGGCAATCAAAGAGATCAAGACCATATCTGAACTTGCTCAGATCTACCAGCTTCATCCGAACCTGATAACCCACTGGAAGAAAGAGTTTCTAGCCAACGCCGGGAAAGTTTTCGATACCGGGAAGGATGATTCCTCCGAGGTGAAGAAGCTTAAAAAAGAGAACGAGGAACTGGTCCATCAGATCGGACAATTATCAGTAGATATTAACTGGTTAAAAAAAAAGGTTCTGTAATGCCGCTGGATACACGTAGAAAGATGATCGACCGGCAAGAAAGCCCTATAAGTATATGTCATCAATGTGAACTTCTTGGTGTAGCCAGGAGCTCGCTCTACTATACGCCGTCAAAAGCCAGTAACAAGGACCTACAGTTAATGGAGATGCTTGATAAGCTGTATCTTGAGGATCCTACAAGAGGAACGAGAAGGATGTCGCATGAGTTGCAGAAAAAAGGTCATAAGGTCGGCCGTTGCCATGTACGTTCTCTTATGCAGATCATGCGCTTAAAGACGGTCTATTGCCGGCCGCGCACTACCATCATTGATCCTTCCAGGTATAAATATCCCTATTTGCTTCGTAATCTGGAAATCCAAAAGCCCAACCATGTATGGTCTCTGGATATCTCTTACATCCCTATGGTCCGGGGTTACATGTATCTTCTGGCCATTATGGATGTATATAGCAGATGCATCCTGGGTTGGAGTTTGTCTAACACTATGGAAGCTGAATGGGTTGTTAATACTTTGAGAATGACAGTAAACAAATACGGGCGTCCTGAGATCATAAACTCGGATCAGGGTAGCCAGTTTACCTCGGATGAATATGTCGATTATGTAAAAAGCCTTGAAACCGTCCGTATATCTATGGATGGAAAAGGTCGAGCCATTGATAACGTCTACATTGAGCGTTTCTTCAGAACGATTAAATACGAGAAAATATATCTTGAGAGGCCAGAGACGGGGAATGAACTATACCATATCTGTTCACAGTTTATTCAGTATTACAATGAAAGGCGCGATCATTCTTCAATCGGGAACAACCCGCCATTCATTGTATATCAGAGAGCTGCATGATTTATTAACAAAAAACCGAGTTATGAGTCTCCCCCAAACCCCCTCTTTTCAACATAACCAATTATCTTTGATAAAAAAATTGTCCAGATATACTAGACCATCACAATTGTAATCTTATTCAACGGAGGAATTAAAGATCAACCAACTGATCAGGAAAGTGAAGATTTGAGATTGAAGTTTTATGAAGCTCAACTACTTGTTAACCGCATTTCTGAAGCAATTCGTGATGGCACTATGATTGTTAATAATCATAGCAGAACACTGACAGATTTTCAGGGGAATTCTCAAATAATCCTTTAAAATGAAAAGCAAAGTTGCAGAACGTATGATGGCAAAAATGCCTGAAGATGTCAAAATATTTGTTGACAAATATGCTGACATTGTTGTGCGCATAAATCAACTTCTCAAGGAGAAAAATTACTCTCAAAAGGAATTGGCAGAAAAGCTTGAGAAGAGCCCATCTGAAATAAGCAAATGGCTTGCGGGTGATCATAACTTTACCCTGAGATCAATTGCAAAGCTTGAAGCTGAACTGGGTGCAACAATTTTATATGTGCCCAAAAGAATCACATTTCAAACATACAGTGAAAAAACTGTATCGTTCACTGTCCTTAAGAATGATCACATAAACACGAATGTAGATTTTACTCCTGTTACCGCTTCATGTAAATCAGAAAATGAATTCTCCAATGTCATCTGAAAAGAAAACCTTATTTGAAGCCAATAAAATCCATTTAGTCAGGATTGAAATATTAAAATGCCACATTGATTCTCCGTTTGAACTTACCGTTGAAAGAATCAAAGGATATGAGTCTAAAATGGATTTTGATCTTGGCTTTAATCTTGAAGATAAATTAATTAAGGCTGATTTCAAGCTTAATGTTGTTTCAAAAAGTGATGCCACTAGTTTTGAAGAAGCGGCAGGTGAATTCATGTTTGCTTTTATTTTTAATGTTGAAAACCTCAATGATTTGGCGTTGGTGAATAAAAAGAAGCATATTACCCTTGATGGAAAACTTGGAAACGCAATTGCCTCAATTACTTATTCCACGACCCGTGGAATACTGTTTACAAGACTCAAAGGCACATCTCTGGAAGGTTTTATTTTACCTGTTATTGATCCTGACGAACTCCTGCATTTAGAGCGGAAATGAATTCCTGATTGCTCAATGCTTTAATTATCCTGCGCCTGACAGATCGGTATATGCAATTGGCTTTCCGCGCCGCGAAAATCTTCTGGCTAAAGAGGACCGTTATGTGGTCGGCAGTGCGGCCTGCCCCGGCTCCCGCCGGGCCATTCATTCCGGCCACGATGACTGCGACAAAACCTGTCAGTGCGGCTTGCCCCAGTCCCGCCGCCCCCTCCTGGTGTCACGGTTTATGCCAACGCGAGGATAAACAAATAACAATCATAAACCTACAGCATTATATGGACAAACTTATAACTTCACCTGCGCATAACTCCTTTATCTCCATTACGAACCCTGGCGAGCAGTAGCGCTTGAGGTGTGCCGTGTGCTTCTGTATTATATCATCATCATAAAAAACTTATTTGTTAACCTGTGGTCTGAAAAAGGGTAGTAGTTAATTGTCCCATTCCCCAATGAATAATCTAAACTCACAATGTGTAATTGTAATTATCTGATTATCAATGATATATTTCTTATTACCTTGTATAAAACGCTGATTAACAACAATTACATCGGGCACTATTAAAAATGCGAACGCCACCCGAACACTGAAATTGACGGGAAAAAATGGAATACATTTAATAGGGTGTTTAATTATTTTTCAATGGTTTATCAAAAATGACCTTTTTCCCCTTATTCCATTCACCAACAATTAATTCATAATCTTGACCTGCTGGTTTATGGAATATCTTACCAGTGTATGGGTATTTCTCTCCCAGATACTTATACCTGTTTCTTCCGATGTATTGGAAGATATGTTTATTAAATCTTATTCCGTCATTTATACGATTGTAGCAATAGTCAGAAGGAATTACACTGCCGGGTTTTGTTCCATATTTTAATTTCAGGCCATTTTTTATTCCTGTTCCTGTGACAATTTGTCCAAAGTCACCCTTAAGAAACTCATTTATTTGATTATAGATTGCATGGTAAGTATTGTTTTATAGCAGATCCCGTTTGTTCGAAACAATAGTTTTTAATTCCTCTAATTCCTTTACTCCAATACTCTTTTTATTAAGACCTTTCTCTTGCCATAATCCAGATGTCCTTATCTTTTCTTTGGGAGAATGGTTGCCAAGCCAGCCTGATGATGGCCTCGACTCCCTTGATTGTGCCAGAGTAGAGGCAATCTTTGACTCCCAGAAGAGCCTTTGTTCCTTATTGTCCATCCTGAATACACAAAAAGACAGGTTTCCTTGAATGTATTCTGATATCTGGCTTTCAATCTGCCTTTCAAACTCAACATCAATCAGATGACTGTTCATTTTCCTTTTCTCTGCTGATGTTGTGTCTATATTCCAAATACTTAAGTATGAATTATTTTCTCTATTTAAAAAGCATCTCCCAATGTTCTTTCTGAATATACTTCGGTTCTTGTTTTCTTGTATAAAATGTTGGTTAAGACGTGAATAGAGTTGATTCTTGCCAGTGTGAGTACCTACCCTGACAATCCTGTCAAACTCCAGATATTTTTCACCATGCTCAAAAATGATATAAATTCCATTTTTCGGAATTTTCCGTTTGAATTCCTGGTATGGGAAAGAATAACGCTTCTGGCTATTGAATAATTTATGGAGTTCAAATGTTATGGAATGCATCCTGGTTGGCTTTTCAAATAATTAATGCGCTCTCCAATTCTCATACCCTTCAGTATGTCATCCATGTTCTTTATACATGGTATTAAGGGTTTAATATATTCCTGTCCCGCAAGTATGATAAACTGGTCATTCTGAAGGTCTGCTTTTTTTGATAGCATTTCAATCACTTTCTCTCCCCATTCTTTCTTTTCTGCTGAATTCAGCACCCTAAGACCTTGTTTTCTTCTTGATTTTGGGATATTGCTTAATGT
>Ga0255340_1004849_pt1 | contig 12709 bp, 10 predicted proteins | sample wastewater_treat_7_FD_192417 | JGI IMG/M metagenome (GOLD analysis project Ga0255340, IMG submission 192417) | Wastewater microbial communities from Lulu Island WWTP, Vancouver, Canada - plant10 | ecosystem: Engineered > WWTP > Wastewater > Unclassified | place: Canada: Vancouver, British... | reverse complement strand
GATGTAGTAACCATTGTAGCTAAACGAGCCGCCGCGCAGTACTCTTGACTCTCCAATAGTTGGTCCGGTCGGGTTTGATACGCTCCCGGATGGGTAATCTCCGTACCAGTCCGCTACCCATTCCAAAACATTCCCCGCCATGTCCAGCGCGCTGTACGGGCTGGCACCATCCGGGTATGTACCCACCGGCGCGGTGTCCTCATATCCATCATCAATCGCCTTATTCGACCAGTCATCATCGGTATTCTTATCGGCGAAATTCACCAGGTTACCCGCGGGTGGTTCATTACCCCACGGGTAGGTTCTGCCATCCGTGCCACGCGCCGCCTTTTCCCATTGCGCTTCCGTCGGCAGCTGTCTGCCCGCCCACGTGCAGTACGCCTCCGCCTGGTACCAATCCACGTAGAACACCGGGTAATTGTCATAGTCAGCGTTCCCGTAATACGAATTAGGGGTGTAAGAAACATCAGTGTAAGGTATTGTGCAACCGTCCTCAGCCACGCACATCGCGTACATCGCATTGGTCACCTCGGGTCTGGTCGATCCAGTAGGCGTCCAGGTACACCGTGTGCTGCGGGTGTTCTTCGTCTTCGCCCACACCCTCCGGCGAGCCCATCAGGAACTCGCCCGCTGGGACGTACACCATGGTCATGCCATCCTTGGGCGAGACCATTGTTGAACCGATGGTGTAGTTTTCAGTAGTATTGGCGGGTGCACTGGTGGCTGTTGAGGGGATTTTTGTTGCTGGAGGTGATGCAACGGTGGCTGTGGGCGGTTGGTCAGTGAAAGTAGGTGCTACCATATCCTCAATTAGCGGGACGTCTGTTGCTGTGGGCGCAGCGGGGCGGGTGGTGAACCAGCTGCTGGTCAACCCGATGATCAGTAAAGTCACCAGCACCAACCCGCCCATGGCGTATGCCATTACCTTCGTCCAGTCAATGGTCTTAATAGGTTCTTCAGACACCCGGGGAGTTGTAACCCTTGGAGGGGGTTCAGGTAAAACACCGTGATCTGCCGTGGCGAGGCTGTCCGACTGCATTACCGTTGACATGGTTTCTTCCTTCACCGTTGTGGGGCGAGGAGCCGGGCTGGATTCCAGCGCCTTCCCTCCAGTCAGCCTGGTTAAGCCAGTGGTAAACGCCTTCATGTCCTGGTACCTGTCTTCCGGCTTCTTCGCCAACGCTTTTATTAATACGCGCTCTACTTCATCCGGCAAATCGGTTATCAAATCCTTTGGCCGTGGCAGTGGTTCCGTTGCCTGTTTAAGTAAAACTGCTGCCGGTGTATCAGCGGAATAAGGCTTCCGTCCGGTGACCAGCTCGTACAGCACCACACCCAATGCGTAGATATCCACAGCCGGGGTGAACTGTCCCGTCCATTGTTCCGGTGCCATGTACTCCGGGGTGCCCAACCCCATACCGGTGCCGGTGAGCGTGTTGCCGTCGTCAACTTCCAGCATCTTGGCAATACCGAAATCGGTCAGCATCACCTCGCCGGAATCCGTGAGGAGAATATTGGAAGGTTTGACATCCCGGTGAATCATCTTATGCTGGTGTGCGTATTCAAGCGCCTTCGCGATAGGCAGCACCAGGCTTACTGCCTGTTGATAAGGGATAGGCTGACCCATGGTCTGTTTCAACGTACCGCCGTGCAGGTAGGTCATCACCAGGTAAGGGATACCGTTGTATTCTCCATAATCGTACACGTTGACAATATTCGGGTGGTTCAGCCGCGAAACTTCCTTCGCCTCGCGCTCAAACCGGATGAGCGCTCGATCCAGCAGTGCCGGTGCCATCTGCTCGGTGCGGATGACTTTGACCGCCACTTCGCGCTCCAGATGGGTATCATAAGCTTTATAAACAACCGCCATACCCCCCTCACCCAGCTTTTCGAGGATGTGGTAACGACCAAAGGATTGTCCGATGAGATTTAACAATTAGTGCTCCGTGTCAGAATGGAATAACACTCTGATATTTTATATTTTTTTTCAATAATCATCCTTCATGGTATCACTTGATTTGTAGATGCGCAGCGGAAGCCGGTATCCCCATTGGTATTGGTCTGTTTGTAGGCTGCCCGGTAAGCCGACCGGACACCCTCTATGAGGTCATCCCACGCCCCGCCGCGCATGACACGGATCGTGCCGTTGACGGGTCCTGTGGGATTGCTTTCCGGGCTCTGGGAGTAGTAATCCTTACTGTACCAATCCGCCACCCACTCCCACACATTGCCCGCCATATCCAACACACCGTAAGGGCTGGCACCGTCTGGATAGTTACCAACCGGAGATGTGTACTTATAGCCATCATCTACAGTTTTCACCGACCAATCAAAACTGGTGTTGGCATCTGCGTAATTGACCAGGTTACTATCCGGCCGACTATTTCCCCAGGGGTAGGTCGCACCATCCGTACCCCGGGCAGCTTTTTCCCATTCAGCCTCGGTGGGCAGGCGTTTACCAGCCCACTCACAGTAAGCATAGGCATCATTCCATGACACATGAATGACCGGATGATCCTCCAGGCCAGAGATGTCGGAGGAAGGACCGAATGGGTGCTCCCAGTCGGCACCGCTGACCGAAAGCCATTCAATTCCCACCAGGGCAAATGACTTCCCTGCGTTTTCGGCATCGGTATGGTAATTGGTTTCAGCCACAAACCTGGCGAACATGGCGTTGGTTACCTCAGTTATATCAATGTAAAAGGCTTCCAAATACACAGTGTGCTGCGGGTGTTCATCAGCGTCACCATCACCAACTTGGGAGCCCATCAGGAACTCGCCTGCGGGCACGAAGACCATTGTCATCCCGTCCTCTGGTGAGACGGTTGGTCGAGCCGATCGTGTTCACCCCGGTCGGTGTTGGAGGTATATTTGTGGTTTTGGCAGGCAGGTTGGTAGCGGTGGGAGGTAAAACGGTAGGAATTGGCTGTTCAAGTGTTGGCAAAGTAGTCTGCACTGGCGCGGATTCGACCGCAAACCAGCCTTTGGTCAACCCGATGATCAGTAAAGTCACCAGTGCAACACCCGCCAAACCGATCAAAACAAACCTTATCCATGCAAAGCGCATTAACTCCAGCCGGGGCGATATGGCAGAATCATTCTCTTGTACTCGGTGACTGCCGGCAGCCTGTCCGGATTTCTCTGCAGTTCCGAAAGATTCCGCTCTGGTGCCGGGCTGTGAAATGGTCTCAACCTTGAGAATAGGTGGCGTTGGACCTGCAGAGGTATTCAACAATTTTTTCAGCGCCGCCACAAATCCGCTCATATCCTGGTAACGGTCTTCCGGTTTCTTCTGCAGGGCTTTTAAAAGCACCCTTTCCACCTCATCCGGAAGATCAGGCAGCAAATCCCTGGGGCGCGGAAGCGGCGCGCTGGCGTGCATGACCAGCACTGCCATTGGCGTATCAGCTTCAAATGGTTTCCTGCCAATTAGCATCTCGAAAAAAACAACCCCCAGGGCATAAATATCCGCCCGGTGGTCCACCGTTTTACTCATTACCTGCTCTGGCGCCATGTACTCAGGGGTGCCCACAGTGGCCGCGGTGCCGGTCAGATCCTGGGTGACATCCTCATCCAGCACTTTGGCAACCCCAAAATCGGTCAGCATCGGCCTGCCTGCGGCTGTTAACAGGATATTGGCCGGTTTCACATCACGGTGAACCAGGTTCTGCTGGTGGGCGTATCCGAGCGCTTCTGCTATAGGCAGCAGCATCCGGGCGGCCTCCTGCCAGGTTAACTTTCCGTGCTGCTTGAGGTATTGTTTGAGTGTACCGCCGGGCAGGTAGGGCATGACCAGGTAAGGACTACCCTCGTGCTCGCCATAATCAACAACTGACACGATGCCTGGATGATTGAGCTTTGCCACAGAGCGGGCTTCACGTTCAAAACGCTTGAGCGCGCGATCCAGCACCGCCGGACCCAGATGATCTGTGCGGATGACCTTGACTGCCATCTCGTGCTCAAGGTGAGTATCGTAGGCTTTGTAAACCACAGCCATGCCGCCCTCACCCAGTTGCTCGAGGATGTGATAACGACCAAGGGAGTGTCCGATCAGGTCCACAATGATAATCCGATACTGGCTAATGATAAGTACTTACATAATTCTATACCAACCCGACATTTGTCAACCATACCGGGATAACGCGGTCATAAACTTTACAATCTTGGTATTACATAATTTACAGGTCATCAACTCATAATCTCCCCCCAATGTTCAAACTCAATTGGCGTCCTGTACGCAGCGGATACCAAAATCATACGTGGTATCAGTGGGATCACCTAGATAATAGCGATACGTGCTGCGGATGTGAGCCGCGCTATCTCCCCACGAACCTCCGCGCAGCACTCGGTGGTATCCAAAATCGGGTCCTGTGGGGTTTACCGCGGCACTCTCACGATAATACTCCTGGCTGTACCAATCCGCTACCCACTCCCATACATTTCCCGCCATGTTCAAAACGCCGTAAGAACTGGCACCCTGCGGATAAGAGTTGACCGGTGCTGTATCGGCAAAACCATCATCCACTGATGAATCAGACCATTTATAACTGGTATTCCTATCGGCAAAATTGGCAAGATTACCCGTTGGATAGGTGTTCCCCCAAGGGTACTTGCGGGGATCCTCGCCACGAGCGGCTTTTTCCCACTCGGCTTCGGTGGGAATGCGCCGACCTGCCCATTCACAATAGGCGATGGCTTGTGGATAATTGATGTATATCACAGGATAATCAGCATACTCGGGATTACCAAAATACAAACTACGAGTTACTGAATCCTGGCGGACAGGTTTCTCACACGCACCAGCCTCTACGCATTTGGCGTATTGCTCGTTTGTCACTTCTGTCATGTCAATCCAATAGGCGTCCAGGTAAACTTTGTGCTGGGGACCTTCTCCGACCACAGCGACATCTTCAGCAGCACCCATCATAAACTCACCTGCGGGGATCAAGATCATTGTCATACCGTCTAGTGGGGAAATAACAGCGGGAGTGGGAGTGGGTCGTATTGTGGTAGGGGTTGGAGGGACACTGGTTTTTGTCGGCTGCAAAGATGCTGGTTGTTCCGTTTCAATGAGTGGTTCTTTGGTCACCTGTTGTTGCGGCTTACCGCTGAACCAACCCGATAATAAAGCAGTGATCAACAACCCCAGGAGTATGATTCCTCCAGCGCTGAAGGCAAGAATTCGAACCCAGGAATGTGATCCGCCTGAGATGGAAGATGCTGGTAACAATGCATCCACGGTGCCCTCAGTAGAAGGCGCAGCGCTAGAGGGATAATTTTCTCTGATCTCCCGATCTGAATGCGGAACCGCCGGACCTGAAGTCTCCGGAGTGATCTGTGGAGGGGGTGCAACTACAATAGTTTTTTCCAGTGCCACTAGCGCTGCGGCAAATTCCGCCATGCTCTGGTATCGGTTGGCAGGATCCTTCTGGAGAGCTTTTAATAGCACTCGCTCCACTTCGAATGGTAGATCCGGGAGGAACTCCTGTGGGCGAGGCGGCGGTGCGCTGGCATGCTTTACCAGCACAGCCATGGGAGTATCCGCTTCGTATGGCCGTCTTCCGGTGATCATCTCGAAGAAAACCACACCAAGCGCGTATATATCCGCACGGTGATCCACAGTTTTACTCATCACCTGCTCTGGTGCCATGTACTCCGGTGTGCCCACTGTAGCCGCAGTGCCTGTCAAATCCCGGGTCATTTCCTCGTCCAGCACTTTGGCAACCCCAAAATCAGTTAACATCGGAATGCCATTAGAGATAAGCATGATATTGGATGGTTTTACATCCCGGTGAATGAGTCTTTGTTCGTGAGCATAACCCAGGGCTTCTGCGACAGGCACCAGGAGTTGAGAGGCTTCCAACCAGGATATTCGAGTGTTGTGCGTGATGTATTGCTTTAGCGTGCCGCCTGGTAGATAAGGCATCACCAGGTAAGGTTTGCCTTCATATTCACCGTAATCGGTCACCTTGATGATATTGGGGTGATCCAGCCTGGCAACCGCTTTGGCTTCAAGCTCAAAACGCTTTAATGCACGGTCGAGCACTGCCGGACCGAGATGGTCAGTACGGATCACCTTGACGGCGACTTCGCACTCCAGGTGAGTATCGTAGGCTTTGTAAACCACAGCCATGCCCCCATCGCCCAGCTTCTCGAGGAGGTTGTAACGACCGAGGGCTAAACCGATAAGATTAGACAAAAATATCCTTAGATTATTAGTTTTCAAGATACCTAGAAACTATTGATCTATAACTTACTCTCCATATCGTGAAATTCTTTTAGCATGGCAACCAGATGCGAAATCGATTTTTTTAGGTCGTTTTCTGCGATAATCATTTTTTCGATCGCAGAATCAAGAGGAGCATTAACTAATTCATTAGCTTGACCGTATATTTGACCTAACTTTTGCTTATTCATTTGTAGTTTCTCGATGGTGCTATGCACTTCATGTAGATGATTCTTCAAATCTACAGATATTTCTTCCCAATTTATAATGAATGTCACTAGTCTCATTTATCCTCTCTGTCCCAAAAGAATTTATGGCCTCAATTCATTCTCTAATTCTTCAGACCGATTAATTGAACTGCCATCCTTACATAAGTGTTCACTTATTCTTAGTTAGTAAATTGAATCAATTAATGTCATGGATTAATTGTTCTCCAATACATATTTTGTTGATTGAGGTGGTAAACCTAATCGTAAACAAAAAGCCAAGCCAATTGTGGTTATTACAACGAAAGAGATCCTAATTATTGCTCTGTGCCTCTCCATTCCGATGTGATATTTGTGCTACTCCTAATACTTGTTCTAGTCTTTGCACAATATTATATAAACTAGTCCATAGCTCACAAGATTAAATAGATTGCCTTGTACACCACTGCCATGCCACCCTCGCAGAGATTTTCAAGAATATGGTAACGACCTAATGAGTAACTGAAAAGTGAGTTCATTTAGTTTTCCCCAATGTTAGTTTCTTCTCAAGAAAGGTGTCGGTTTACTAGTAACCCTCAAGTTTCAAATCAGGTTGAAGGAAAAATTCCAAAATGCCCTTGTTAATCTCAAAATCCGTGTCACCATGCGTCGAAAGTTCTATATCCACAGCCGGCACGTTCTGCAATACCACCCAGTTAACCAGCATTCCGCTGTAAACGCAACCAATGTCCTTAGCGGGGTATGGGTAAGGGCTCAACCCACTGAGATAAAAAGCCAGCATCTGCGATTTGGGTCCAGGTTGGATGCCGCCGGGAAATATACCTAAACCGGCAGAGTGATAATTGATCAGCGCATCGATGTTGTGGGAAAGGAAAAAATCCATGAAAGCCTGAGTTTCAGGCTCAGAGCCCGGTTCGGGACCCGCGGTGACGTAGACCTGATTAAAACACACGTCGCGATTCCAGTCTATAACCCATTCGGCATCAAAGTTGCGGTTCAGATCCACTCCGTTGGCGTTTGCACGCCCGGTCGCATCACGGGCTTTGGCGTATCCATCCGGATTCAAGTTTCTCAGGATGTAAAGCGTAACCTCGGCGGGTACGAGCTGCGGGTTTTCTTTAAGATAAGCGATAAGCTCATCTGCCAGTGCCACAGTATTCCACTCATATCCCCCATGAATGCCTGCGACGATCATGCGCTCTATGGGTCCGGTCCCGAATTGATACACTTCGAGGGGCAGGCCGTTTACCGAATGGCCAATGACAAAGGATTGGCCAAATTGAGGTGTCGGAGTAGATTCAATCGTGGCAGTAGGTTCAGGGGTTGCTGTTGGCGCAGGCGAAGCGGTGGCCGTCACAGTCGGCGGCAAGGGTGTGGAGTATGGGGTAGCGGTATGCGTGATCCGGGCGGTCGGCGAGGGTGTTTCCCGGTCGATTGGCACAATCCGCAAGTTCAGTAATATGGCAAGAACCACCAGGAAGATTAATAACGCCACAGCGGCTAATAGAAATCCGGCGGACAGACGTTTTGGAGGTAGATCGGGATCTCTTTTGTATTGATTCATTCGTTCACTCTTTGTCAATTGGGCATATATAATACTTCAGCTTATCGTCAGTGCCTTCCTTGACCCAACCTGTCAGGTCAGCCTGATTATCCCTCTTGAAAACAACCTCCCACCAGGTGCTCTTGTCCTCACACACGTGCCCACCGATGATCTCCAATTTATCTCCAGGGTTTAAGTTTCTGACTAAAGCACCGTCATTTTCTGGTGTAATCCTTAACCTCAGGTGATCTATCGTGCAAACTTCCACCTTATCCCCCACTTTCACGCGCGAAGGCGGCATACCGGGGCACACAACAGGTGTGGGTGTCTTGGAAGATGTAGTATTCTTCGGGGTGCTGGTAACGACTATCACGGCAGAACTATTGTTCGAGCGGGTTGCAGCAGGTACAGGGGTTGACATAACCGCTGACGAAGAAGAAGTATCCTGCTGATAAGGTTCAGAAACCTGGTTGGTGTAATCTGCACCATTGGATTGGTCGTAACCGCCAGTGTAGGGCGTTCCCCTGTTGGAAGTTAACAGGATGATCGTGATGACCCCGACAACAGCGAAAACACCCAACAGGATCCAGGGCAGCATGTTTTTCCTGGCAGGAAGAACCGGTGAAGGTGTTGAGTAAGGGGTTGACCGTGAATACGCGGGGGGCGGAGGAGGAACCCGATCAAATGACGGTGCGGATGAATAGCTCTCACGTGCTGATGTTTGAACAACAGTGCCATATTGATCATTCAGAGAATCGTCCAGAACATCGACGGTTTCCAGAGAACCCAATGTCATGGGAGTCGCGGCCGGTTTCCACGCAAGTGGCGCGCCACTCACCAAGGCACGCAGCGCGCTTTCCATCTCAGCCATTGAGGAGAACCGGTCATCAGGTTTCTTCATCAAGGCTTTCATGAGGAAATCTTCAACCACCTGCGGTAGGTCGGGATTAATGCGGGTTGGGCGGGTAAGCGGCTCGCTGGCGTGTTTAAAGAGGGTTTCCATCGGTGTTACACCGCTAAAGGGGCGCATTCCGGTGACCATTTCGTAATAAACAACACCCAGCGAATATATGTCAGCTCGATGATCTACTGATTTACTGACGATCTGCTCCGGCGCCATGTAATCAGGGGTGCCGACGGTGGCGTTGGTTCCAGTGAGATCCAGGGTCCCGTCTTCATCCAGTACCTTAGCCACGCCAAAATCCGCCAGCATGGGAATACCGTTAGTGGTGAAGAGAATATTGGAGGGTTTTACATCGCGGTGAATGATATTGTGTTTATGAGCATATTCAAGCGCGTTCGCGATGGGGATGAGCAGGTTTGCGGCTTCCTTCCAATCCAGCCGACCGCGGGAAGAGATCATCTGGGTCAACGTCCCACCCGTGAGCAGCGGCATCACCAGGTAAGGAACGGAATCTTCCTCCCCGTAGTCCATCACCTTGACGATGTTGGGATGCACGAGTTTTGCCACATCCTTGGCTTCGCGTTCAAAGCGCTTGCGGGTGCGGTCAAGAGCAGCAGGAAGAATCTGATCTGTCAGGATCATTTTGACGGCGACATCGCAATCCAAATGTATATCATGAGCTTTATAGACCACCGCCATGCCGCCCTGGCCAATCTTTTCCAGGAGGTCATAACGATTGTTCAGTATATGATTTTTATTCAACACTTATGACCCTCTACGTGTCCTGGATTGGTGGTAAAAACCTGAACCATAAAATCACTAAATTGCACACTTCTTCGCAAGAAAAAGATCATTGAAAAGGAAATAATTCTAGAAATCTTGTGGACCTTATACCCCCTGATGTGGGTATAAGGTCATTTTTCCACAATGATCTGCAAAACAGCCCTTTCTGCTGAATTGGTTTCCAGTGTGTTGACAATACGATAACCTTTACTGATCAGATGGTTAAGGATGGAATTTATCCCCACCACCTGGGTGTTATTCTCGTCAACATAGACATACTCATAACCAGCGGGTGTCAATGTTTTCCTTACCTCAACGACTGACGATCTGGGCGTTGGTCTGCCAGTGGAAGCCCCACCAGCAGCAACGAACGGTCCAGAACTCCCCTGGACATTGCTTTGATTCTGAGGACGAGTAATCGCATCAGCGATGGCTTTTGTTATTTTATCGGTATCAATAGCGGCTGAGTTTTTAATCGCCATGAAATTCCGGATAGTCATGAACGCTCCCACCAGTAATCCGATAATACCGATGGTTTTCAGGAACCTGGCGATCCTCAATGGCACATAGTATCGGGTGGTTGCTTCACCCGGGGCTAGATAATAAGGGCTTGGCAAATTATTCATCCATGTGGTGCCGATGATGAGCAACACAATGCCGCTGACCAGAATATACAAACCGTACTTCGTCAAGAAAATATTTATTTTATCCATCCCTAAGCTCCTGTGTAAATAATTTTGTTGTTCAAAAATAGGGTGCTGGTATTGATTATACAAGTAAACCAATTCTCACAACTCGAGAATCACTGCTTTCTCAACTGTGGTCACTAAGGGGCTTCGCTGGCGCTCAAGGAACAACGAAAGCCGAAGTTGATGCCGCTCGCATCGCCAGGAACGCTCCTGCTGCGGAAGGCGGAGCGGATGTCGCTAACGAGGTTGTTCCACGAGCCGCCGCGCAGTACTCTTGACTCTCCAATAGTTGGTCCGGTCGGGTTTGATACGCTCCCGGATGGGTAATCTCCGTACCAGTCCGCTACCCATTCCAAAACATTCCCCGCCATGTCCAGCGCGCTGTACGTGCTGGCACCATCCGGGTATGTACCCACCGGCGCGGAGTCCTCATATCCATCATCAATCGCCTTATTCGACCAGTCATAATCGGTATTCTTATCGGCGAAATTCACCAGGTTACCCGCGGGTGGTTCATTACCCCACGGGTAGGTTCTGCCATCCGTGCCACGCGCCGCCTTCTCCCATTGCGCTTCCGTCGGCAGTTCCCTCCCCGCCCATTGGCAGTAGGCTTCAGCCTGGTGCCAGGTCACAGAGATCACCGGGTATTCGTCATAATCCGGGTTGCCGTAATAGCTGTCCCTCGTGTAAGATTCCCTTGATCTGGGCTCTGTGCAACCGCCATCCGCCACGCACCTCGCGTACATCGCATTGGTCACCTCGGTCTGGTCGATCCAGTAGGCGTCCAGGTACACCGTATGTTGAGGTCGCTCGTCATCATATCCCGCGCCCTCCGGCGAGCCCATCAGGAACTCACCCGCCGACACATATACCATGGTCATGCCGTCTATAGGTGAGATCATTGTTGATCCGATGGTAATGCCTTCTGAGGGGGTAGTGGGCTGCGTAGGGAGAATGGTTGGCTCTACAGTTCCCTCTAGTACTGGCACTTCAGTCGTCAGCGGGGTAGATCTGCGCGTGAACCAGCCGCTGGCAATTCCGATCACTAGAAAGGCGACCAAGGCGATGATACCAAATATGACCGCCCGGTTCCTTCCCATAGTCGCGGGTGTGGGTTCAGTACCCATTACAGGGGCAGGTGAAACCAGCTCCTGAGTTACTGGATGGGTCACAGGAGGAGCAATTACCACGGGCTTTACCGGGTTTTCCTCCTCCCCCTTACTCTCAAACTGTCCAATGGTGGCATAGGTGTTCGTTATTGACTGTACGGTGTTCGTTTCGACGTTTGCATTGAAGGGCACGCCACCCGGTGTCTCCCGCTCCAACGCTGCGGCGAACGTTCCCATGTCCTGGTACCTGTCCTCCGGCCGTTTAGCCAGCGCTTTTAGCAGCACCTGTTCCACTTCATCCGGCAGGTCAGGTGCCAGGTCCTTTGGACGCGGCAGCGGCGCACTGGCATGCTTAAAGAGCACGGCCATGGGAGTATCTGCCTCGTATGGCCTCCTCCCCGTCACCATCTCGTAATACACCACCCCCAAAGCGTAAATATCCGCGCGGTGATCTACCGTTTTGCTCACCACCTGCTCCGGTGCCATGTACTCAGGCGTTCCTACCGTGGCAGAAGTGCCGGTCAGGTCCTGTGTCATCTCGTCATCGATGATCTTGGCCACGCCAAAGTCCGTCAGCATCGGTCGCCCTTTAGCAGTCAACAGTATATTTGAAGGTTTCACATCACGGTGGATGAGTTTTTGTTCGTGGGCGTAATCCAGCGCTTCCGCAATAGGGATCAGCAAATGGGCAGCATCCTTCCATGCCATCCTGCCGTGTTCCTTGAGGTACTGCTTGAGGGTCCCTCCCGGCAGGTAGGGCATCACCAGGTAAGGACTGCCCTCGTGATCGCCATAATCCATGACCTTAACGATGTTAGGGTGATCCAGTTTCGCCACCGCCTTGGCTTCCCGTTCAAAGCGGTTGAGAGCACGGGAAAGCGCCGCAGGCGAAATCTGCTCCGTCCGGATGACCTTGACCGCAACCTCATGCTCAAGGTGGGTATCGAAGGCTTTGTACACCACCGCCATACCCCCCTCACCCAGCGGCTCTAGGATATGATAGCGACCAAGGGATTGCCCGGTGAGAACATTCATAGCTTCCCTCTCATGTATTCCAATAGTATATACACAACACAACAAAAACGCAAATACTCGCGGAGTGAGGGTTGTGAAGGGGTCAGCACATAGTATACAGTTTATGAAAAAGACTTATGAGATCTACAGGGATAAATGTCTAGAATTGGTTGGGATAAAGTACAACCAGTTGGAGACCTATCGAAATGAACGATACCACCCCTTTAGATTATCA
>Ga0255340_1004846_pt1 | contig 12713 bp, 8 predicted proteins | sample wastewater_treat_7_FD_192417 | JGI IMG/M metagenome (GOLD analysis project Ga0255340, IMG submission 192417) | Wastewater microbial communities from Lulu Island WWTP, Vancouver, Canada - plant10 | ecosystem: Engineered > WWTP > Wastewater > Unclassified | place: Canada: Vancouver, British... | reverse complement strand
TTCTTTATGCTCAACTTCCCTCAGGCGGATCTCACGCTTTCTACAGAGGCTTTTGATCGAATTCAGAAAGGATCAAATCGGGAAATTTTCTCCGCTCATACGCAAAGAAAACACATGAAAGTAATCCGTCGAAAGTATTATCGTATGTAAAAACAATCATTATTTCACCCTTATAGAGATTTTTGACGACTGAACTCCTTTTGACTTTGCTTCAAGGGTAAGCGTTCCACCAATTTCTCCAGCCTGTACAATGGTGGTGAGTTGCCCGTTGAAAAGCTGCATCTGTGGAAGATGGAACATCTCCAGACATGTGGGGTCTCCATTTGCAGAAGCACGGTACTTCCCTGCCCCACTCACCGTGAAACGGATCATTCGGTTATCTAATGGACATAGGTTGCCGTCTTTGTCCACCACACGCACATTCACGTAAGCCAGGTCTTTTCCGTCAGCCGATAACACGTGCCGGTCAGGGATCAGCTCAATTCTATGGGGCTCACCTGCTGTACAAACCATTTTCTCCTCTGTTTTATTTCCGTTTTCATCGTAAGCCACCACCTTCACTTCTCCTGGTTCATAACGTACATCCATCCACATCAGACGATATCTTTCCGTTAAGGAATTATTATTTTTTGTACGCTTTCCCTGACTTTTCCCATTAATAAAAAGTTCGGCGGAGGGATAACTCGTATAGACAAACACCGGGGTTACTTCTCCTTCGCGCCCTTTCCAGTTCCAGTGCGGGAGAATATGGAGCGTAGCTTCGTCCCTATTCCAGATACTTTTGTACAGGTAATAGCGGTCTTTAGGAATACTTGCAAGGTCTATAATTCCAAACATGGAGCTGTGATTAGGCCATGCATCGGTGTCATAGGGCGAAGGCTCTCCCAGGTAATCGAAGCCTGTCCAGACAAATTGCCCCAGTGTCCAGTGATAATCGTCGGCCAGCGCAAAATCTTCATCGGGGATATTCGACCAAAAGCAATATTCGAGATCATAGGAAGAGGACTGGTGATCGTCATAAAGCGCATTGGCTTTTTTCTCCACGGGAAACTTGTATACGCCACGTGAACTAACCGTGGAAGCGGTTTCAGAACCCAACAACAGATTTTGCGGAAGTCTTTCATATGCCTCCACATAACGGTGGGTTCGATAATTGAATCCGGGAATTTCAACCACCGCCGCAAACCCATTGTCCAGCACACAACTGACCTGATCCATTCCGGAAGTGACGGGACGGGTAGGATCTTCCCGGTGGCAAATATCCTGCAGGAAACGGGCCACCTTATAACCATCGTTACTACACTGTGTGGGCACTTCATTACCGATACTCCACATAACTACCGAAGGGTTATTCCGGAAATGACGCAACATGTTAATCATATCTTTTTCCGCCCATTCGTCGAAAAACCGGTGATAACCGTTTTTGCATTTGGCAACATTCCATTCGTCAAAATTCTCCACGATCATCATGAAACCCATTTCGTCACAAAGTTTGACCAATTCCGGCGCAGGCATATTATGGGAAGTACGTATAGCATCGCATCCCATCTCTTTGAGGAGTATCAGCTGGTGACGTAGAGCCGATTCATTGATAGCCGTGCCCAAAGGGCCGAGGTCGTGATGATTGCAAACTCCCTGAAATTTACGTTGCTGTCCGTTCAGGAAGAAACCCTTGTCTGCCACAAATTTAATATCCCGGATACCGAAACGAGTCGTGTATTCGTCGGTCTGTGTACCGTCGACAAATATGCTGGATATAGCAGTATAGAGGTAAGGCGTTTCGGGCGACCAAAGTCTGGGATCCTCCACGATAAAATTCTGCTCGAACGGGCGTCCATGGTTGAGTTGCTGTCTGTTATCCTTGAATGCCACCACCTTATTGTCGGCATCTCTGATTTCCGTGATAATCCGTATATCTTTATGATCACCCGCTATTTCCGTCCGCAGACGTACGGAAGCATATTCCTCTGAAACGAAAGGTGTCGTAATATAAGTACCCCAAACCGGCACATGGATCTTATTCGTCTGTATCACATGTACATTGCGGTAAAGTCCGGCTCCCGGATACCAACGAGAAGACTCCGGTTTATTTTCAAGCCGTACGGCAAGCAGATTGTTCTTACCGTCAGTATTCAGCACTTCGGTGACATCGCAATGGAAAGCATTGTACCCGTAAGGCCAGAAGCATACCTCTTTCCCGTTTACATATACCCTTGCTTCACTCATCGCACCGTCGAACTTCAGGGTAATGATTTGTTTTTCTGACTGGAAGTTTTTCACATCAAAAAAAGTACGGTACCAGCCAACTCCCATATAGGGAAGGCCACCTGTACGCCCCGTTTTTACTGTCGGCACCTTCTCTCCGTTCTGTATAATAGCTACTTCCTGAAGATCATGCTTCCGGTCGAATGGTCCGTAGATTGCCCAATCGTGAGGAATCCTTACCTCCTCCCAGTTTTTGTCATTAAAATCGTTGCTTATCGCTTGGGGAAAATCTCCTTTACAGAATCTCCAGTTCTTTTCCAACAGGAATTCGGTACGTTGTTGAGCATAAAGAGAAACTGTCAGAAAAAAGAAAAAGATAAAAAATACAGACAATACGGCTCGTTTCATACAATAATAATTTTAATTCAAAGTTTGAATGTGTCCAATGCTACAGTAGGGCGTCCGTTTTCATCGAAAGCGCCGAGGGTATACCCTTTCCAACCACCGTACGACTGGGGTTCCCAGTAGAAGACACCTAAACAGCGATCATCTTCTATGGCTTTTGCTTTGGCGATCAGGTCTGCCAGGAAATCATGACAGGCTTCCGCCTCATCCCATGGCATACCGACTTCGCAAATCATCACTTCCGAGTCGTAACGGCTGATCATATCCCGTATGTTCGCAATACAATCTGCGTTCGTCTGTTGCCATGAGTTCGCTGCAGGATAGAGTGACATCCCGATCACGTCCCATTTTCCACCGTTATTCTTCAGTCCGTCGAATAGCCAGCGATAAAGGTCGTTGTCATACCCCCTAGGCAAATGTACAATAACTTTCGCATCGGGAAACACTTCTTTTACGGCATCATATCCGGCATTATTCAATTTAGCATAATTCCCCATATTTACGGAAGCTTTCCCTTCTTCCCAAAGCATTCCGTTACTTGTCTCATTGCCTACCTGAATCCATTCGGGAGCGATATCATGCGCTTTCAGTTCGGTGAGGATCTCTCGGGTATGGTCGGCCACAGCTTCCTGCAATTCGTCCATATCCATATCCGTCCAGGCGGCAGGTTTTGTCTGCTGCCCGGGATCCGCCCACGTATCGCTGTAATGAAAATTTATCATCAGGCGCATGCCGAGGTTATTCGCACGGAACGCTTTTACCAGCATGTCGCCCTTGTTGCACCATCCATCTACGGGATCGACCCATACCCGTAAACGGATAGAATTCATACCCAATTCACGGAGTAAAGCCATGCATTCTTTTTCACGATCATTACCGTCATAAAATTTAATACGGCTTCGTTCCATTTCAGTGAGCCAACTGACATCCGCGCCCTTGGCAAATCCGCTCATATCGTATACAGGAGGCTCCGGATATACCGGCTTATCGTCGCTGCTGCAGGCGGTAAGGGCGATCAACGCCCATACCGTACCCAGAAATATATTTTTTATGTTCATCTTTGTTCTCTTTTAATATGATTATGCGAATCAGTAGTTGAAACTGATGGCGAGTTTATATAGTTAAAGTATTTAAAATCAATAAAATAAATACGCTGAATATTTGCTCAATCCGCTGAGAATCATTAACTTAGAAGAATAAAACCCATTATTTTTCAAGTATGATTCCCAGCGAGAAAGAGTTTAAACTGATACAGATTTATATGTATATATGTGATTTATACGACCGGGAATTGAAATATTATTGCCAAAGATACGGCAATAATTCCAATCCCGCTTTCACAGACCGGGAAATAATGACAATTTACCTGTTTGCAGGACACTGTCAAAAGTATTTCCGAATCAGGGATATATACAATTTTGCATCAGAATATCTTTCCTCCCGGTTTCCCAAATTACCTTCATACCGGACCTTTAATCTCAGGTTAAACCGTCTTAATGAAGCCTTTCGGGTATTATCCGCCGGATTGATATCTTCATTCATTCCGGCTGATTGCAACAAGGGCATATCCCTTGTCGATTCCCTTCCCGTAATAACGTGTGCGCGTAGGAACAGGCAAGGAAAAGTGGCCCGGGAAATAACTGCCAAGGGATATTGCTCAACAAAGAACATGTATTATTACGGGTTGAAACTTCATTGCGCTGACCCTGCGCAGAGAGGGAACAATTCCCTTTCCGAAATCCTTGACGGTCACTCCTGCCGCAGATAATGATCTGACGGTTTTTAAACAGGCCCGAGGTGATTATATCTCCGATACCGTAATTTTTGGAGACAAGATATACTCCGATTTCGAATACTTCAACGATGATAAAAAACAAAAACGGAATATTGAAATGTATACTCCTGTGAAGGCAATTAAGGGACAATCCGAACAGGAAAAGCAGCGCCAAAAAGCTTATAACGACTTGTTCTCTACGGCTGTTTCCAAAATCAGGCAACCCATAGAATCATTCTTCAACTGGCTGAACGAAAAAACAACTATTCAAAGAGCACAAAAAGTAAGATCCACTAAAGGGTTACTTGTTCATACGATGGGGAAAATCGCCATCGCTTTCATTTATCTAATTTTTTAAATACTGATTCGCATAACTAATAGATTCGTCTCTTTTTTTTTAAACAATCCATGTCCCATTTTCACGATCACATCGTTAATGCCTTTGAGGGTTTCATCGTCCAAAAGAGTAACATTGTCTTTGATAGTCTGCAGAGAAATGTCATCTTCATCAAAAAAAGCATCACTATAGCCGATCATTTTACGCAGTAAACTGTCTGAATTTGCAAGGTAAGGTAATGTAATCTGTCATAGTCAGTTCCCAGACACATACGCGCTCCTGCCAATACAAATATCGTCCATAGATTCATGCCCGGTCGACCATTTCTTACATCTTTCGTACACACAGCTTTTTCTACCAATGAGAAAATCTCTTCGCTCAATTCGGGAGTAGTATAAATCTCTTGAACCGCACGTAAAAATGGTGGAAACTCATCACGACTATTTTTAGGTATCTTAATTTCTGAAATCGGCAAACTTCCAATACGTGTAATTGGGCATCGAATCTTTCTCTCATTTTTGGAATCTTTGAAGGTTTTCCGCTATTTTCCATCAAAGATAAGCATCATTGGACTATTATACAAGCTGTTGACCAACTATTTTTGAAATTATTCAAAATTATTCGATGTGAATTGTTGACCCTATAATTCTATTATATAATTAGTTATATGATTTCCGTTCAGAGACTAAATAGAATCCCGTATATGAATTATGGCGATAAAAGCGTAGTACATGGCACTATCAAGCAGATTATTGTGGGAGTACGCTTCAGAAAGCGCATAATATAATCGAAACAATTGAATGGGTTCTTTTAAAAGAGGCTCCAAAGACAATTTTGCTTTTTCGTAATCGAATTTCTTTTCAAAATCATTTTCAATTTCATAATATATGGACTGGGAAGTCAGAAGGCGATATTGTTAATCGGGAGACAAACTTGTAATCTCGTTTAGCGAGTCTAAATACAATTTTCCGCTATCATATTTTCTTTGTTCCATTTCATTCCAAAACAGTGCCAGATAAGCATCAAAAATATGAATGGAATCTTTTTTTGTTTTGCCAGTCGCAGCGCTTTATTGAAATAGTTGCCAGCCGTGCCGAAATCATTGTTGTGCGATAATAGACTCCCAGATAGTAATAAAGCATATTTCCGGTGTTGGGATTAGGCTGTTTTTGCTTCAAATAGAGCTATTCACCTTCTTTCATAGGAGTAAAAGCGATACTGTCCGCATTCCCCATCTGGTATCGCACAATCCCTTGATATGCCAGCGAACGGATATGGTTGTCACTCCCTTTTCTATGACGGTTGAAATAACTCTGTACGTTATTTATAAGAGAATCAGAAGTGAAATCGGTATAGGTTTTATCATCGGAGATAGTTTTCAAAAGACCGTAATAAGCCTGGTTGGCACGTGAAAGCCCATGAAAGTTTAGAGTTAACAGACTGTCTTTTATATCTTGAGGCTGTTCTTCCAATAGGGCGTCCCATTGCTGCAGTCGAATTAACATGGCTTGGTGATGCCCTCGGTTGCACGACACAAAAAGCAACAATATCAGAACAAAGAAAACAATGAGGATATTCTTGTCCTGAAGGCCATGCAGAATGCGTGCCTCTTTTCCCATAATCACATGAATTACAGGTTCTTAAAAATCCAACACGGGAAGCTACACAAGACCAACCAACTGACACCTAAATTCTTCCCGATTCAAGTCAGAAATAAAGGTTAAAGATAACACAAAATGTTTGCAATCAGGGTGTGAGCGGCAGAAAAAGTACAACGTTAAAACGTCCGGATCACTCCGGACGTTTTAACGTTTAATGTTGTTTCAGCTTCAAAGCTGATCGTTGATCGCTTGAAACCTAATTTGAATAATAGGGCAGGCTGTTGAACGTATAGGCATCATCCCAGCCGGGGTTCTGCTCCAGCACCCCTTCCGAGAGGGTTATCTGCGAATCGGGGATCTTCCAGAAACCGCCGCCGGTGGCATTGTAACGCTCCATGAAATCGAACGAGCCGAAGGTATATTTGGTCTTCACTCCGCGGTTGATGATATCCACCCCCTCCTGGTTGGTCACAATCTTCTGCACATCGCCCCAGCGGCGCAGGTCGTTCCAGCGCAGCCCCTCAAAGCAGAGTTCATAGCGCCGTTCTTTCTTGATGGCATCCAGGGAATAGGCGACCGGTCCCAGCTTGGCACGCTGCCGTACCTTGTTGAGATAGGTGTTTGTTTCGGTCAGCTCGGAGTGCATCAGGTAGACATCAGCCATGCGGATCAGGATCAGGTCGTTGTTCAGCCCGCCCTGACGGTTGTTCTGTCCTCCGTAGAAGTAACCGAAGGTCTGGATCAGGTTTGACCCTTCATAGGCACCCACACCCAGGTATTTCTTTGCCCAGAGGCGCGTTTTCTCCACTTCCTTTCCTTTGTCACCGGCATATTCGGGTATCTCGTCTGCTTCGTTGCAGATCGACCCCATCCGGCGGTAGTCACCCGCGTAATCCGGATCGGTCTGCCAGTCGTTCCAGAGGGTGGTGTTCACCGGCCCGTTGGAATAACCCTGTGGCACGAAGGGGAAGCAGGAGGCACCGGAGAGACGCATGCCATAATACTCCACGATGCGGTTGAAGTACCCGTCCACCCCCGAGTTGGCAAACTTCATCGCAAAGATGGTCTCCTTGCAGTTGTCCCCCTCCCAAAGAAGACCGTTGTCAATCACATACTGGTAATCTTTGCCTGTATAGGGGTTGGTATAGGGCCATATGTTGCGCTGGTCGCTCACCAGCGAGTGCCCACTGTAGGTGATACAATCTTCAAGGTAGCCTATCACCTTCTGCTTTGTCACTTCGCCGCCCCCCGCAACGGGCAGTTCGTTTTTCTTGTAGAAGCCCGTATAAAAGAGATAAACACGTGCCATCAGCGCTTCTGCAGCCCATTTCGAGGCCTTTCCGTTTCCATAGTTGGGAAAAGCATCCGAGGGGAACAACTTGATGGCCTGCTCCAGGTCGTATCCAATCTGCGCATAGACTTCATCTGCAGAGCTCTTGGGCAGGTTCTCCGGCAGGGTGGACAGCTTCAGGGGTGTCTCCCCAAATATCTGTATCAGGTCGAAATAGAAGAAAGCCCGCAGGAAGTAGGTCTCGGCAAGGAGCCTCGACTTCACCTTCTCATCGCTCCACGATGTAATGTTATCGAGCGTTTCGAGCGCATTGTTGGCGCGGTAGATGCCTGCGTAGCGCGTCTTCCACAGGCTCTCCAGCCAGCTGACCTTGCTGTTCAGCAGGCGGTCTATCGACTGTGATCCCTTGTTGCTGGTGCTCCCCCCTCCCAGGCGGTCGTCGCTTGCGATATCGAATATCATGAAGGGGTGTGCTTCCGGGTCTTTGATCAGATCGTTCATCGTCATATAGATGCCGGTGATCATCTGTTGTGCCTCATCTTCCGTGGTGGGGAAGTTCGACGTGTTCTTCTTCGTGAAACTCTCCGTATCGAGAAAACTTTCACATCCTGCCAACACAGATAGCAGGAGCAGGGTGGTTATAAATGGTCTTATTTTGTATGTCATGGTTGTTCCTCCAGTTTAAAATTTTAAAATGTAATATTGAGACCTACCAGCAGGGTGCGTGAGCCGGGGTAGTAGCCACAGTCAATACCGGAAGCCCAGTTGGTGTCAGCGCTAAAGCCGATCTCCGGATCCATCCCCGAATAGCCGGTAATGGTGAACAGGTTCTGTGCCGTCAGATAAAGCCGCAGCTTCGAGAAAGGCAGGCTCCTGAATCCCTTTGTGAAGTTGTAACCGAGGGTGATGTTCGAGAGCTTCACGTAATCCGCATTTTCCAGGTAGATATCCGAGATATCGATAAAGTTGATATTCTTGCCGTAGGCGAAGGCGGGGTATTTGTTGGTAGAGCCTTCTCCGCTCCAGTATTTGGTGACATCCTTGTTGGTGTAGTTGTCGTTCGGCGTATCGGAATAGGAGCGATACGATTTCAGAATCTGCATGCCGAAGGCACCATAGGCGGTGAGCGACAGGTCGAATCCTTTGTATGCCACGTTGAAATTGAGGCTGCCGGTAAAGTCCGGATGCGGATCGCCGATCATGGTCTTGTCGTCGGCATTGATCTCGCCGTCGCCGGTGGTATCCTGGAAGATCAGATCACCCGGTTTGGGGTCATCCTGCCGCACCACATTGCCGTCGGCCAGCCACCGGTCTATCTGCGACTGATTCTGAAACACGCCCAGCGTCTTGTACCCCCAGAAGTAACCCATCGGATAACCCACCTCCACGCGGAACGACTCGGTGGTATTCTCCGCGATCACCGCCTCGGGACCGTGGATGATGCCCTCGCTGTTTGCCAGCCGCACCACCTCGTTCACGTTGTGCGCCAGATTCAGCGAGGCGCTGTAGGTGAGGTCTTTCCCTACACTGTCGTGCCAGGTCAGTGCCAGCTCCAGCCCTTTGTTCTGCACGTCGCCACCGTTGATGTATGGAGCCCCCGCACCGTAGAGGAGCAACGTGGGAGCCACCACCAGCCAGTCCTTTGTGGTTTTGCTGTACCAGTCGAAGTTCACCCCCAGCTTCGACTCCAGAAAACGAGCGTCGAACCCGAAGTCGAGCTGCTCAGATGTCTCCCAGGTGACATCCTTGTTGGCCAGCAGGTCGGGATAACCACCAGTAGCAGGGGTGGCTTTGTCATCATAGTAGTAGGCATTGGTATTGAAAGCGATGGTGGCCAGGTACTGGAAGTTGTCGATGTTACAATTACCGTTCTGTCCCCAGCTGCCACGCAGTTTAAAGAAGTTCAGCCAACTGTCGCTCCACCTCATCCACTCCTCAGAGGTGAGGACCCATCCGGCAGAGAGGGAGGGGAAATATCCCCAGCGGTTACCCCGCGAAAAGTTGGAGGAACCGTCTGCACGCATCACGAGCGATGCCAGGTAACGCTCCTGGTAGTTGTAGTTGACACGTCCGAAGAAGGAGGCGAGGCTCCCGTCGGAATTGGGACTGCCCCCCATCTCCGAGTTGGTGGTGTCGAGCCCCTGTGTATTGTCGATGTAGGCATGATCGAACGATCCCGGGAAGAGCGAGTAGGAGTTCTTGGCGTCGAGACTCTCACCATATCCCCATTTCTCAACCGACTGCCCGATGAGGCTGTTGAAGTTGTGATCGGAAAGTGAGAAGGTATAGTTCAGCGTGTTCTCCAGTGTCCACTGTGAACTCCACGACTGCGACTGGCTCACGTCGTCCGTAGGGTTAGCCGTCTTTGCCGACAGGATATACTCAGGCACATAGCTGCGCGATGAGTTCTGTGAAAAGTGATACCCCACGCTGCTTCGGAAGGTGAGGTTCTCCATCGGTGCTATCTCGAGGTATGCGTTCGACTGCAGCCGCCTTGAGATCGAGTTTCTGCGACTCCGTGTATAATCCAGTTGTGCCAGCGGATTGTTCACTGCCTGGTCGAACAACCACCCGTTTTCCTGCATGTCCTTGTAAATATAGTAGTCCCCCCCGTCATTGTAGGCCGGCAGCAGCGGCGTCATTTTCAACAGGTTGCGAATGTTGTTGCTGTACATGCTTCCAATCTGTACTCCTTTCTTGTTATAATTCGAGTAAACCACATTCTCGCCGAAGCTAATGATGTCGCGACCATTTTTCTTCCAGAGGCTGTGCTGCGAATTGATGCGTGCCGTGTAGCGGCTGTACTCCGGTGTGGCGGGATAACCAATGGTTCCCGTCTGATCGAGATAAGAAAAGCCCATGGCAAAGCGAGAGTAATCCGATCCCCCGGTGAGGTTGATCGTGTGGCTGGTGATGGGGGCATCCTTCACCATCGACTCGTCGAGCCAGTTTGTTCCTTTCCAGGAACCATTGTTGATGGCTGTGAGCAGGTGGGCCGGCAGCTCCTCTTCCCATTTGTAAAGCAATCCGCCCGTAGGATCCTGCGTGAGCAGGGCATCGTTTACCAGGGTCATGTACTCCTTCGCATTGGCGGGGCGCACCCCGTTGGTGATGGCATTTTGTACACCGACATACCCGTCGTACGATACCTTTGTCTTCCCGGCTTTGCCCTGTTTGGTGGTCACCAGCAGCACCCCGTTGGCTGCACGGGCGCCGTAGATCGCAGCCGAGGCGGCATCCTTCAGGATGTCGATCGACTCGATGTCGCCGGGATTGAGCGCATTGATCGATCCACCCGGCACCCCGTCGATCACGTAGAGGGGTTCATTGCTCGAGGCGGTTCCGAGACCACGTATGTGAATCTTGTAGTTCTCACCCACCTGTCCCGAGCTTTGGGTGATGTATACACCCGGGGTGTAACTCTGCAGGGCGCCCAGCACGCTCGTGGTATTTTGTTTCTCAATCTCGTCACCCTTCACCTGGATCGTGGCACCGGTCACCAGCTTCTTCTTCTGTACACCATATCCTACAACCACCAATTCCTCCAGTGTTTTTGTATCTTCTTGTAAAACAACATTGACAGAAGTCTTTCCTGCCGTATTGATATCCTGTTCCAGATATCCAATATACGAAATATGCAGGATGGCATCATCTTTCACTTGTAATGAAAAGTTGCCGTCAATATCTGTCACCGTCCCATTGGTTGTCCCTACCTCTATGATATTTGCTCCAATTATGGGTTCACCATTTGAGTCAGTGATTTTTCCGGTCATGGTTTTTTGCTGTTGCTGTAATTCATTATAGGCAACAATCACACGATGAACTTCTTTGGGTGACAAAATGATTTGATTGCCTTCTACCTGATATTCCACATACTGGGATGCGAAGAGTTTATCCAGCACATCCGAAATTGCAGCATTTTTAACTTGCATACTCACTTTTCGGTCGACATTCACCAGCTTGTTGTTGTACAGGAAGTAATAGTCGGATTTTTCTTCGATGGTTTGCAATACTTTTTCGACGGAAGCATTTTTCATGTCCAGCGAAATTTTCGTTTTTTGTGAATACACATCTTCAGCCTGAAGTTGAAATGCGATCAAACAAAGTAAGATCAGGGTTACTCTCATGGCTAATGGTATTTTTTGGGTAATTGATAAATAATTCATATTTTTGCTCTGTTATTAAATTTGTTATGGGTTTAGTAACTTTACTTATCGACGCGGGGGAGTGGCATTTTCCGAAACGATAAGCGAATTATTTGCGGGGGGAGATTAAGTTACGGCGTATCTCCCCTCATTTTTCTGTATTTTCATCTGTTCATAGGCATTCCTCCTGTATGACTTTATTTGGTAGTTATTTTAATGGTGCGTTTTGTATATGTGCTATCATTGAGCTGTTGTGGATTGCTGATGGTGTAGGAGATAGGAGTCGATCGTGTGAGCAGATAAAGAATTTCTTCCAGCGATTCGTCCGTGAAAGTAGCGGTGAATGTGTATTCTCGCAGTTTTTCATCTTCCAGTTGAATATTGACTCCAAATTTTCGCGAAAGTTTTTCGGTGATGGTTTCGAACTTTTCTCGACGAAATACCATCTTGCCATCTTTCCAGGCCGTTTCAGCATAAGTGTCGGCTGAAGCTACCCGCATATTACCGCTGACAGCTTCTACGATGGCTTTTTCACCGGGAATGAGTGTCTCCTGACTTTTCGAAACGTCTGACGAAACTTCCACGTGTCCCTTGGCCAATGTTACTTCGTAGCGATTCGCGCTCGTGTAGGCATTCACGTTAAATTCCGTTCCGTAAGCGCTTACGATTATTTGATAAGGCGTCATCACTTCGAAACGATGCTCTTTATCGGAAGTTACCTTGAAAAAGGCTTCGCCGTTGAGTTTCACGGTTCGGGTTTTGTTGGTGAATCGTACCGGATAGGTAAGTGTGCTTTGAGCATTCAGCCACACCTCGCTGCCATCGGGAAGCACCGTTTTGGTGACCGTACCCGGTGCTGAAGTTACGGTAATAGTTTGTTGTATCTTGTTCCGATTGATTTCGGGCAACAGAAAATATTGATAAATCAAAAAAAGCGGAAGAAGAATGGCAGCGG
>Ga0255340_1004837_pt1 | contig 12729 bp, 4 predicted proteins | sample wastewater_treat_7_FD_192417 | JGI IMG/M metagenome (GOLD analysis project Ga0255340, IMG submission 192417) | Wastewater microbial communities from Lulu Island WWTP, Vancouver, Canada - plant10 | ecosystem: Engineered > WWTP > Wastewater > Unclassified | place: Canada: Vancouver, British... | reverse complement strand
ATATTCAATCACCGAGGTTCCGTCGGACCGATGGAATGTGGATCTCTATTACGATCCCGATCCTGCCGCAGCAGACAAAACTTACAGCAAAATCGGCGCGTTTGTCAAAGGATACCGGTTTGATTCTCTCAAGAACGGGATCGCCATTCCGCCGAAAGTGCTGGAAGTAATGGATATTACTCAACAATGGGCTATTTCGGCCAGTCGACAAGCTCTTATGGATTACGGATATCCGGAAAGAAAACTGAATCCGGAACGTGTCGCCGTCATTTTCGGCAATGCAGATGGCGGCGAAAGGCATTATCGGTCAACCATGAGAATTCTGTTGCCGGAAACGTTGGAATTTCTCCGAATGGTTCCGGATTTTGCACAGTTGCCGGAAGATATTCGATCAGCCATTGAAAAAGGCCTGGCGACAAACATTCATTCTTCCATTCCGGCAACCTCGGAAGATACTTTACCGGGGGAGATTTCAAATATTATCGCCGGGCGGGTTGCCAATGTCTTCAATTTCAACGGGCAGAATTTTGTAACCGATGCGGCTTGCGCTTCCTCGATGGCAGCGATTCAGGCTGCTTCCGAGGGATTAATCGCGCATAGATTCGATGCCGTTCTGACAGGCGGAATCGATCGAAATATGGGACCGGAATCCTACGTTAAATTCAGTAAGATAGGCGCTTTGAGTGCGGACGGTTCCCGCCCCTATGCCGAGGGAGCCAACGGTTTTGTCATGGGTGAAGGCGCGGCGGTCTTCCTATTAAAAAGATTGGAGGATGCCGAACGAGACGGCGATAAAATTTATGCGGTTGTTTGCGGCATCGGCAGCAGTTCAGACGGCAAGGGAAAAGGGATTACCGCACCCAATCCCATTGGACAAAAGCTGGCAATCGAACGAGCTTGGCAGGATGCGGGAATATTCCCGGAATCCGTCGGTTTGGTTGAAGGTCACGGGACATCCACGAAAGTGGGGGATGTGGCTGAGGTTAATAGCCTGAACGCGATCTTCGGTTCAAGCGGGCTGAAAAACGGCAGCGTAGTTCTCGGTTCGGTAAAATCAAATATCGGACATCTGAAAAGTGCATCCGGTGCAGCCGGTCTGTTAAAAACCATCCTTTCTCTTCATTATCGGGTACTTCCGCCTTCGGCAAATTTCACTAAACCGAATCCCAACATCGATTTCAACAACCTGCCCTTCAGAGTGAACAAACAAGCCGAAGAATGGACGGTGAAAGAGGGAAATCACCGCTATGCGGGAGTCAGCTCATTCGGTTTCGGCGGAACAAATTTCCATATTGTATTAGAAGAATACTATCAGGGGATCGGAGGCACGTCGAGCTCGACTTATGCCATCCCGATTGATATCCATTCCTCAACAGGAAATTCGACGGCATCATTTGACCGCTCAAATTTAGAAATAAAACAGGAAGCCATGAAAGTTCCGACAGAATCTCAAGAAATCGATATCGATGAAATCAAAAGGTATGTTCTGACGACAGTCAGCGAAAAAACGGGATACCCCGTTGAAATGTTGGATCCGGACCTGGATCTGGAAGCGGATTTAGGCATCGATACCGTAAAACAAGCCGAGCTTTTTGCAACGATTCGAAATAATTACGGCATTTCCCGTCAGGAAGACCTTATTTTATCCAATTACAACACGATCTCAAAATTAATAGATTTTATTCAGGAATCTATTACTTCTCTCCCCGCTCAAAATACCCCATCGGTAACAGAACAAAAAGAAGAAGCTGAAATAAAAACCACACCCGAAAATATGTCTTCGGAAACCGCAGAATTGAAGCCTTATCAGGGTTTGTTTTTTGCTTCAGCGGATTCCGCCGCTGAATTAGCAGTTGACTTAAGACAAAAATTAACAGATCTTCGAGCGGGAATGCTGCCGGAATCCCACATTCCGTCAGAAGCGGAACGATCGCGTGCGGAACGGATTGCCATCGATTATGCGAATATCGAAGAGCTCCCCGCAAAGTTGGAGAAAGCTTTAACCGCTTTGGACACCGATACTGCCGGTTCTTGGAAATCCGCCCAGGCTTACGGCATTTATCACGGAAGCGGGAAACCCGGAAAAGTGGCTTTTCTCTTCCCGGGACAGGGCTCACAATATGTCAATATGCTGCGGGATTTATGGGATTCCGAACCCATCGTTCGCGATACGTTCCTTGAAGCGGATCGAATCATGACCCCGATCTTGGGACGTCCGTTGACCGCCTACATCTATACCGACGGTGGCGAACAGGAAATCAAACAGGCTGAAAATGAATTAAAAAATACCGCGATTACCCAGCCCGCGGTACTCACGGCAAACGTAGCGATTTTACGAATTTTACAGAAATACGGCATCGAGCCGGATTTAGTCATGGGTCATAGTTTGGGTGAATATGCAGCATTAGTGACAGCCGAAGTCCTGACCTTTGCCGAGGCGTTGGAAGTGGTATGCGCACGCGGACAGGAAATGAGCAAAATCAAGGTGGATGATCCGGGGTGTATGGCAGCCGTTTCGGCACCGATTGAAAAAGTCGAAGAAGTCATTCGATCAATCGATGATTATGTTGTAATTGCCAATATCAACAGCCCGGTCCAATGTGTATTAGGCGGAACGACAAAAGCCATCGATACGGCTATGTCAAAATTTCAGGCGGAAGGTTATCAAATCGTCAAATTAGCCGTTTCCCATGCTTTCCATACCAAGATTGTCGCTCCGGCAAGCGCACCCTTACGAGAAGTTATCGCTCGTATGAATGTGAAGCCACCTCTCCTTCCGATTGTCGCAAACGTCACCGGAGAACTGTATCCGGCCGACCGTGAATCAATTCTGGATATGCTGGCAAAGCATGTATCTTCTCCGGTTCAGTTTATTAAAGGGATGAAAACACTCTATGAAAACGGGGCACGGATTTTCATTGAAGTCGGTCCGAAAAGAGTTTTAACCGGCATTGCCAATGATAATCTGAAAGGCAAGGAAGATGTCACCATTCTGGCGACAAACCATCCCCGCAAAGGAGGAAAAGCAAGCTTCAACGAGGCGCTCTGCGGGATTTATGCCGCCGGCGTCATCGGCTCCGAACCGCGACATCGAGAAACCGTCGTCGAATCTGTCAAAAACGAAGTCCCGACCGGTTCGATTCAAGGGGAAGTATTTTCTTTCCCGCGAGGAGAACAACCCGTTTTCGGTTCCGTCGTAATCAGCGGAGTCGGTCTGGGGCTGCCCGGCAGGAATCGCCACATTTTCGACGATGAAAATGTCCGCAGCATCCTGGACGGAGAAATCCGGATCGATCCATTGACGGAGGAAAAGCGGCGACATCTGTTGGAAAAGCAGGTAACCCGCTTGATCAAAAGCGAATCCGGTGCGGTCATGGAGAACATTACCGGTCTTGACCAAACCGTGAAACTTGCCGGTCAGGGCGGTGATTTTGACGTGGTGGAAGAATTCGGCTTTCCGCAAGAGCGTGCGGAATCGCTCGATATCGCCTCTAAGTTAGCCATGGCAGCCGGAATCGAAGCTTTAAGAGATGCGGGAATTCCATTGGTTTTACATTATAAACAGACCACCAAAGGAACTTTTCTGCCGGACCGTTGGACCTTACCGGAATCCATGCGGGATGAAACCGGTATAATTTTCTGTTCCGCATTCCCCGGCTACAATCGAATGGCTGAGGAAACAGACCGTTTCTACCAAAATCAGATATTGGAAAAGCAGCTTGAGCAACTTCGCTCGATTGCGGATCTGGCAAATTCGTTGAATTCAAATGCCGACAACCCACTTCAAAAAGAATTAAAGGAGAAAATCGCCGCTCTGGAATCCCAAATAAAGGAAAATGATTATCACTTTGATCGGCGCTTCGTATTTCGCGTCCTTTCCATGGGCCATTCCCAGTTTGCGGAATTGATCGGAGCCAGAGGTCCGAATACTCAAATCAATGCCGCTTGTGCGACCACCACTCAGGCGGTTGCAATCGCGGAAGATTGGATTCGCGCAGGTCGTTGCCGGCGGGTAGTCATCATTTCGGGCGATGACGTCACGACTTCCGCTCTGTTCCCATGGATCGGGACAGGGCTGTTCGCGACCGGAGCCGCCACAACCGAGGGAAATTTACGGTTAGCTGCCATTCCTTTTGACAAACGGCGAAACGGCATGATTATCGGAATGGGAGCGGCTGCGATGGTTGTCGAAAGCGAAGACGCAACTCGGGAACGGGGTGTCAGAGCAATCGGAGAAATCTTAGCTACCTGCATTGCCAACAGTGCATATCATGGCACACGCCTGGATATGCAACATATCAGCGAAGTCATGGATCGTCTACTCTCCACCGCCGAAAAACGATATGGGATTCAACGGGAGAAAATCGCTTCGCAAATGATGTTTATGTCTCATGAGACTTATACTCCGGCGAGAGGCGGCAGTGCCAGTTCGGAAATCCATGCGCTGCGCTCCTGCTTCGGAGATCAGGCAAATCGCATTATCATCGCCAATACAAAGGGATTTACCGGTCACGCCATGGGTGCCGGAATCGAAGATGTCGTAGCCATGAAAGCCTTGGAAACCGGTAAAGTTCCCCCGATCGCCAATATTCGAGACGGTTTTGAACCGGATCCGGAATTGGGTGATTTGAATTTATCTCAAGGCGGAGAATATAACCCGCAATATGCGCTCAGATTAGGGGCCGGTTTCGGTTCCCAAGTTGCGATGAGCCTGATTCATAAAATTCCCGGTGTCGGATCTCGTATCGATCGGGAAAAGTATCATCGCTGGCTGTCCGATATCAGCGGATACGAACAGGCGGAATCGGAAGTTGTCAAGCGCACATTACGGATAAAGTCCGAGGGAATTCCCGCCAGAAAGCCCGCTCGTTCGACTTGGAAATACGGTGATGTACCTGTTGTTCGGGCTGCGTTTGAAACCGCGGAACCCATCAAAGCTTCGGCTCAGGCTCCGGCTTCGATTGCGGTCCCGCCGGCCGACTCGGTATCCAAACCTGAAAGAAGTCAGTTTGGGAAAAATCAATCGGCAGTTCTTCCGAATGAATCAACCGTTTCGAACGAATCGGAAATCAAAACATATGTCCTTTCGATCGTCAGTGAGAAAACCGGATACCCCGTCGAAATGCTGGATCCGGACTTGGATCTTGAGGCGGATTTGGGAATCGATACGGTAAAACAAGCCGAACTTTTCGCAGCGATCCGTTCTCACTACGAAATACCCAGGAAGGAAGATTTAAATCTTTCCGAATACAATACGCTGGCAAAAGTAATTGATTTCGTGAAAGAGAACCTCAGCGTAAAAGAATCGACAGTCGCAGAAAGTGAACAACCTGTTCGGGAAGAGACGAAACAAGCCGACATTAAAAAGGAAGAGATTGTATCATCGTTGCCGGCCGCGGCTGTGAACCGGGATGATATCAAGCAATTCGTATTGGCGACTGTCAGTGAAAAAACCGGCTATCCATCAGAAATGTTGGATTTAGACCTTGATTTGGAAGCCGATTTGGGCATTGATACAGTCAAGCAGGCGGAACTTTTCGCAACAATCCGAACGAATTATGGCATTCCTCGACAGGAGGACCTGAACCTTTCAAATTACAACACTTTGTCAAAGGTGATTGATTTCGTTCAAAACTCCCTCGGAACGCCCGTCCTATCTGTTCAGTCGGAAGCTACCGAAAAAGTGGCGACTGCCCCCGAAAAAACCGCGGACAAAACCCAATCCGTTTTTTCCGAAGCGGAGAAATCGGAAGCATCCGCTCCTAAGTCTTCACTGATCCGGCGTGCTCCGGTTCCGGTTTTATTCCCGCGAATCGATTTGTGCCTCCCAACCGAGGTCCGGTTGCAGGGAAGCAAAATAATCATCGTCGGGGATCATGGAAAAGTCGCTGAAGCCTTAATCGAGAAATTGGAAGCGGCGGGAGCTCAAACCCGCCTGACTGCGCTCTCAAAAGTTCGGGAGGATCTATCGACATGGGGAAAGGAAGAAAAACCGGACGGACTTTATTTCCTTCCTTCTCTTGATCCCGATCCGGTTTGGGAAGTGAACCACGTAAGAGATTGGGAAGAAGCACTTACCGAAATGGAAGAGGCTCTCTATTCAATCGGGATACTCCTTCCGGATACCGCCTTCCTTATCGGAGCCACCCGCCTGGGCAGTTTCAACGGCCTGATGAATTGTGAGAACCCTCTCAACGGGATTGTCACCGGATTTATGAAGTCATTACGTCGTGAACGGCCTCATCAATTGGTAAAAGTCGTTGATTTCAACGACCAAGCATCCCCCGATTATATTGCCGGTGCATTGATCTCGGAAACATTGCAAGATCCCGTTACGGCGGAGATCGGCCGAGAAGACGACCTGCGGAACGGGATCGCTCTACAGGAATGTGAAACCGTCGACACCGGGACGGTAACCCTTCAAACAGGCAGTACTTTTGTCGTAAGCGGAGGGACCGGCGGAGTGACCGGTGTAGTTATTCAGGATTTGGCAAAAGCCACACGAGGTTCGTTCTTCCTGCTTGGCAGAACCGAGCTGCCCGCCGAAGACGACCCGGATTTACTGAAACTGAAACGAGATCGAAAAGGGTTCGGTTTGGAATTGCAAGAAAGAATGCGGCAAGCCGGAGAAAAAGTCACACCTGTCCAAATCGAGAGACAACTTCTCGCTTTGGAACGTGCCTCAGCAACTTTAGAGGTAATGAAAACGGTGGAAGCAGCCGGCGGTCATGCCCGATACATCCCGTGCGATGTCACAAATGAAAATTCGGTTATCAACGCGATTGAAACAATTCGGGAAGCTACGGATAAAGTGGATGTTTTCATTCATGCAGCAGGATTGGATAAAAGTCGAAAAATCGAATCCAAACCGTTTGAAGAATTTCAACAGGTCATTGATGTAAAAGCCAAGGGCTTCAAATATATTTTCAACGCACTCGAAAACAATCATCTCTTGCCGGACAAAGTGGTATTCTTTTCATCCGTCGCCGGCAGATTTGGAAATTCCGGACAAACGGATTACGGCGCCGCCAATGATTTGTTGGCAAAATATGCTCAATGGCTACCCAAAAGATACCCGGGTATGCAAGCCGTTGCCATCGACTGGAGCGCTTGGGCGGAAGTGGGTATGGCAAGCCGCGGTAACATGCCGCGCCTGATGGAAATGGCGGGAATCGATCTCTTGAAACCCGAAGAAGCCGCCCCGATGGTACGGAATGAATTAAATCTCGGGCAAAGCGGTGAAGTCGTCATCGCCGGTTCTTTGGGAATTTTGGAATCTTCGCTAAATGAGAAAAACTGCGGTATGGATATCGAAAAAGCGGATGCGGCTTTAAGAGCCGGAACGCCGATTCATCGTATGTTCAGTCATCTTACCGCTTTCGACAGCAACTCCGGAATCCAGCTCGAAGGTGAATTAGACCCGGCTCAGTTATCGTATTTGCGCGATCACGCCATCAACGGAATTCCCGTTTTGCCGGGTGTGGTGGGAATCGAAGGATTTGCAATCGCTTCCAAACACATTGCTTCCGTCTTAGCCTCAACCAGCAAGGGGTTTGAAATCAAAAAGCTGGAGAAGATCCGCTTTCAAGCACCCCTTAAATTTTACGGAAATAAAACAAGAAAAATCGCCTGGCACGCGGCTGCTTACCGAAAACCGGAAGGTATCGTCATCAAGGCAAGTTTAGAGTCGGATATAAAACGTCGCGACGGCACAATCAGCCATTTGAACCATTTTGACAGTCTGGTATATCTGACGCAAAATCCGGCGGAAGCCGAATCCGTTACCGCAGCTCCCAAATGGGGAAAACGAAGATCCGTCTCATCGGAAGAAATCTATAAACTGTACTTCCACGGTCCTTCCTTCCAAGTTCTGGATGCGGCTCAGCTTTCCGAAAGTGCCGTATTGGGTAAATTTAATAAGCAATTGATGAACGTCCCCGCCGATGAGTCGGTCCCTTATATGAAATCTTTGTTGATCGAATTATGTTTCCAGTCTGCGGGGTTATGGGAAGTAGGCTCAACCGGTGTTCTTTCTCTGCCGCAATCCGTCGGAAACTTAAGTTTCTATAAACAACCGATCAACAAGGGTCCGATTTTTGCGGAAGTCCAACCGCGGGAACACGAAGGACAAATTTCTTTTGATGCAAAAGTTGTCGATGCAAAAGGGAACGTTATCCTCGAATTGGAGGATTATCGAACTTCTCCCTTACCTTATTCCGCAGATAAAAAGCTCGTTGAACCGATCAAATCAATGGTAACAGAACAGTCAAAAGACTCTCAGCATTAATTCTCGAAATCCCCCGGCTATAATAAAGGTCGGGGGATTTGTTTCTATTCATGACGATTTATCTGACCTTTGCCGATTTTCCGCCTCTTGAATCTGATTTTTCCGCAGAATACCTTTCGGATTTTCTCGGAGAACAGGAAAGAATCGAATGGGATCGTCTGAAAGTTCCCAAGCGAAAGAGAGAGTGGCTATCCGCTCGGGTAATCGGAAAAAAATTGATTCATACTTCCATTCCCGAACTGGAACAAGTTCCTTTTTCAAAAATTCAAATTTTGAAAGAACCCGGTGGCGCACCGTTCGTTTCAGTGGAGAACGGGAAACGAACTCGAATCGAAATTTCGTTCAGTCATTCGCATGAACATGTTTTTGCGGCTTGTTCTCCGGACAATATTCGTTTCGGCACGGACTTGGAATGGATTGAACCCAGATCAAAAGAATTTGTCGAAGATTTTTTTACCGAAAATGAAATCCGCCGGGTTGTTTCAAGCGATCCGGATCAAGCCGATCTCATTTCCACCGTCATTTGGAGCGCCAAGGAATCGGTGCTGAAAGCGCTCAGAACCGGATTGAGACTGGATACAAGAAAAATCGAAATCGGATTCACGACTGAACCGTCCGACAGGGAAGGCTGGCTGCAGTTGGAAATAAAATCTCCTTCCCGCCTCTTATGGCGCAGAGAAGGAGATTTTGTCGAAACGTTCTGTATTCTGGAAAACCCGGAGCAGGATTTACGCTGGGTTACCCTCCGCTAACGGTCAGAGAAGCGGTTGAAGCGGCAAGTAATCGCGAAGATCGGAAGAAAAGCGGATGCCCTGTGATTCGAGCAAGCGGATCCGATAAAGATATGCCGCGCCGGTTAAAAGATGCAGCGAGACGTCCGCAACTCTGCGATTATTTGGTTTTTCCAGATAGGTTCCCCGCACCCAATCATTGAAAGCGCCCAACGAAGGTCCGCACCAAATCTGATAATCCATTTCCCGTCCCTTTTCGCCGATGCTCGACCAACGGGAAGAAAGACCCAAATACCAGCGAAAGATTAATGCCATTTTATGTTTGGGGTCCTTAGCGGCTTTTTCAAGCTGTTTCGGGTCTCTTTCGGAGAAGAATTTTTGTCATTCCTCCCAAACCGAGTCCAGAGTTCGTTTGAAAACGGTTGCTTCCAGTTTCTCTCTTTCGGCTGCGGGGATTTCTTCAACGGAATCATATCGCTGGTAAAGATCATAAAGTTTTTGCGCTCTTTTCGCAAACATCGTCCCCCGTTTCAGCACCTGAACCTTCACGCCCATTTCGAACATATCACTTGCCGGAGCCATGGCGACATCCGTAATTTCGGCTTGTGCGAGCAAATTCTTCGTATATTCGGAAGCGCCCGATTCGATACATGCCTGATTCACCGAACCAGTGGTAACATAGGCGGCACCCATCATAAACGCAGCCAGCGTCGCGTCGGGAACCGAAATTCCTCCGGCGGCACCGATGCGTACCGGATGCGGAAAGTGATATTTTGCTTGAAAAGAATCACGCAGACGGATGATTGCCGGCAGAATACTCACCAACGGCCGGTTATCCGTATGCCCCCCCGAATCTGCCTCAACCGTTATATCATCGGCCATCGGAACCGATTTTGCAAGACGAACTTGTTCCTCGGTCAATTTCCCTTCAGAAAGCAGGCGGGAAAGAATTTCTTCCGGAGCCGGTTGCAAGAACTGAGAGGCAACTTCCTTTCGTGAGACTTTCGCGATCAATTTATTCCCGATCTCGACGGAACCGTCCGGCAATTGTTTCAATCCCGCAGCCCGATATCGGACCAGGCTGGAATTAATAGTCAGATAAGCGGAAGCCTCGACAACATGAATACCGTTTTGGATGTAGAGTTCCGCTGTCTTTTGTTCCATCTCGGAATCGAAAGGATTGTTAATTAAATTAAAGGCATAGGGTTTATCTTTCAGAGCTTCCCGAATCCGATAAATGGCTTTTTCGATTGCGGAGAGGCTCATTCCGCCTGCTCCGAAAGATCCCATAAAGCCCGAATTTCCCAAGGAAATCACCATTTCTTCCGAAGCAATAGCATTAGCCATCGCTCCGCCATAAAGAGCATACTTCAAGCCGTAGGATCGTTTAAAATCCGCGTCCCCAAACATTTCAGGGGTAAACGGAAAACAATAAGCTAAGGCTTTCCATGAATTCGCCGATGAGGAAAGGAACACGCTGTCGGAAAGAAAAGCATCTTTCCCGTTTTTGATCACAAAAACGGGTTTCGCCAGATCCGAAAGATAACTTTTCATTTTTTCGGGAGTTAACGGGATATATTCCCCCATATTCTTTTGACTCAAAAGAGAATGATCCGCCATTCCCGAAACGTCAATAAAGGAAGATTGATTTGTCATTTTTCACCTAACTTTTGTATTTTAAGCCACTTTCTTAAGGTTCAGGCGGTTTTTTTATTTTTTTGTGAATCGTGAGAATTGTATCAAAAGGATGACGAAAAGAATGCTGCGAAAAGACCGCTTTGGAAAAGCCGGGTTTACGGTTGTTCCTGTTGCGGCTCTTCTTGTTCCGCCGGTAATCCCAAAATAACCGGTTGAATGGCATTTCTGAGCATTTCGATTACCAAATCCGAATTAATCCGATGGCTGACCGTATGAATCAGAAAATTATCGGAGACATCCGTCAAAATATATTGAACTCCCTTCAGAATCAATCGCGCTCCGGGTACTTCATCCCATTTCATTTCAATGGAATCTTCCAAAAAATAAATCTTTATTTTTCGGCGTACTGCCTCTTCCAAGAAGGCAATGTCCAATTTAAGGACCAGAATATCATCTTCATTAAAAGCAAATTCACCGCCGGTAGCCACCAAATATCCTTCTCCGTGAATTTTGACAGTGGATCTCGCCGGCTCTTCAAACCCCACGGGGAGGTCAATCTTCTCCGTCCCTTCCAAAAAGGAAATCCAAAACTTTTCATCCTGATAATGAAATGAAAGCGTTTGGATTCCTTCCGTAAAATTATTATGTACCACCTGTAAAAGCAGAGGAAAAATGCCGATATTTTTCTTTTGTAACGCATAACTCATCCCGTCCAACTTTTTAACATAGCGGGCAGGGTTTGGTTTATTGCTCCGCCGTAAGATTTTTCCGCTCCAGCCTTTCAATTGCTGAAGGAAAGCATCATTCTCCTCTCCGGAAAGCGCACTTTGAATTCGCAACAGCTTCTTATATTCGGATTCGTTTTCGGGTAGTGGATCAGCCGGCTCAAAACCCGCACCCAAATATTTCTCGATCGTAGCGATGAGTGTGCTGCGCTGAAACAATTCGTTACTGCCGGCGTTTGTAACAATAACCATATTGATATCCGGATAAATCAACACGTTCTGTCCGAGCATTCCGTTGAAAGCCGAACTTCCGGGACGATCTGCCATCCACATATGATAACCGTATCCTAAACCGCTTTCCGGCGGTACTTCAACATGTTTCTCGGCAGCCGTTTTGAGCCACTCTTCCGAAATGATCCGTCGCCGTTTCCAGATCCCCCCTTGTAAAATGAGTTGGCCGATCTTCGCCGCATCTTCCGGACAAATAAAAAGGCCCCATCCGCCTTTCGTGATTCCCATCGGACAGGTTTCCCAAAAAACATTCGTAATTCCCAGCGGTTTCCATAAACGAGGGGTCAAAAAATCCATCAAAGATTGACCGGTAACGGCGGTTACGATTGCGGACAGCATGTAGGAATTCATGCTGTTATAATCAAAAATCTCCCCGGGCATTTCCCGAACCGACGCACCCAAGTAGCCTTTCACCCAATCGTCTCCGGTATAAGCTCCCGCTTCATGGAAGTCCACTCCGCTGGTCATGGTCAACAGATTTTCAACGGTGATTTTCTTCTGACGAAAAGACATCCGACTCCGGTCCTTATCTTTAAAGAATTCCGTAATCGGAGTATCCAAATGAATCTTCCCCTTATCGTACAACATCCCGATCGCCAAACCGGTAATACTTTTGCATAACGAATAGCTGCTGTGCCAGATGTTTGGTCGGTACGGGCTGAAACTGCACTCGCAAATCATTTTCCCGTTTCGAATCACCAATACATGATGGACATCCAGCCATGGATAACGCGATAATTCTTCGATCATTGCGGAGAGACGTTCCGACGGAATTCCCTGGGATTCGGGTGTCGCTCTCGGAAACGGCTGATTGATCTTTGCATCCTGCGGCATATCCGGCTTTTGCGGAAAATATGTCACTTTACTGACTTCTTTTGTTTTCCCGTTCAGAATATCCCATAGCAATTCAACGGCGGCAAACTGATCTTTCCCCATGAATAACCTCTTTTCAATCACATTCTACCGCAGCCCGAAAATTCCTTCAATTATTTAAAATCGAATTGACCCTTTTCATTTCGGTATCAATCCGATCCGTATATTTGTTTCAAATTTCCAT